>Ga0228698_1000222_pt1 | contig 50071 bp, 39 predicted proteins | sample McNCre117_Aug_MG_FD_178015 | JGI IMG/M metagenome (GOLD analysis project Ga0228698, IMG submission 178015) | Freshwater microbial communities from McNutts Creek, Athens, Georgia, United States - 1-17_Aug_MG | ecosystem: Environmental > Aquatic > Freshwater > Creek | place: USA: Georgia... | reverse complement strand
AACCCCAACCCCAACCCCAGCACCCGCACCCGCACCAGCTTCGGTAGTTCCCCCGGTTGTTGTGCCTGTGACAAGCTTGCACGCCGAGGGAGACGAAGACGATACCGAATTGCAGGAGATTTTTCTGGAAGAGGCGCGTGAAGTGGTCCGCAATGGCTTGGCTGCAGCGCGTCAACTGGCATCGGACCCATCCAATCTCGCCGAGCAAACCACACTGCGGCGCGCATTTCACACCCTGAAGGGCAGTGCCCGCATGGTCGAATTCAACGTGTTCGGGGAGTCCGCGTGGGCCTTTGAGCAACTCATGAATGCGTGGTTGGCTGAGCAAAAGCCGGCCAGTGACGCCTTGATTCAGCTGACCAGCGAAGCCATGCGTGCTTTGGGTTCCTGGGTAGAGGCCATCGCAACTGGCAATGCTGCCGAGTGGACTTCTGGCCCGTTTCGGGATGCCGCCGATGCGCTGCGTTTGAACGGGACGCACATTCCGTTGGCGACCCCCGTGGCGGACCCAACACCGGTTGTGCAGGATGGATTCGTCGACACCCATACAGGCACCTTGCATGCCGCCGATTTCTCGGTGGAGACCCCGGATTTTGAGTCTACCCAGTTTGAGTTGCCTGAAAAAGCCGAATATGTGCCCGCGCGGGACGCGTTTGCGCTCGACTTTGCCCCAACACACATGCAAGAAACCGGTGATACGCCGGTTCAAGCGCCTTGGGAACCCGAACCAGCGATTGCCGATTCAACGGTTGTCGCGCCAGACGATTTTGGCCTCGAGAATCTTGATTTTTCGGTGCACGCTCCAATCGTTGCCGAAGAGCCGCTGAACGAACACGATGGTTCGCGCGACGGTCTGTCCGATATTGACGAAGCCGATATCGAAACCTTGGCTGCACCGCTGGCCTTGGATTTCCCGGAAATGGAAGTCACGCCTGCATTGGAAGCCCTTCCCGAAGGCGACGAGCCGGTCAAGGTGATCGGGGATCTGCGCCTGAGCATTCCGTTTTACAACGTCTATCTCAATGAGGCCGATGAATGGTCGCGCCGTTTGCAAACCGAGCTAAGCGAATGGGCTCTGGAATTGCATCGTCCGGTGCCCGCGTCGGCTGTGGCGCTGGCCCATTCCCTGGCCGGCAGTTCGGCCACGGTGGGCTTCAAAGCCTTGGCACATGAAGCGCGCTTGCTGGAGCACGCCCTGGACCACTTGCGTCTGCACGAGCAGGGCAATGCGCGGCATGCGCTCGCAGCCAATCAGGCGGCGGATGATATTCGCCGTTTGTTGCATCAGTTTGCCGCCGGATTCCTGAAAGATGCCGATCCCGCCGTCGAACGCGATTTACAGGCGCTGATTGACGCCGATTTTTCTGAAGCCGCGCCGGAACTTGAAACTGAAACTGAAACTGAAACTGCAATTGAAACGCAACCCGAACCTGAAACCGTGGCTGCACCGGTCAAACCAGCGCCTGCCGTTCCAGCCGCGGTTGCCGCGGGGGTAGCCGTTGCAGCGGCGCCATTGCGCTTCGCCAAAGCCCATGACGATGAACTCGATGCCCAGGATCGCTTGGACCCTGACCTGTTTCCATACTTCCAAGAAGAGGCGGTCGAGCTCATGCCCGCCCTGGGTGCTGCGTTGCGCCAATGGGTTGCGCACCCAGACCATCTGGCCTCGCGCCGCGACGTGCTGCGCGTTTTGCACACGCTGAAGGGCAGTGCGCGCCTGGCCGGTGCCATGCGTTTGGGCGAAATGGCCCACCGCATGGAGTCGGGTATTGAAGAGTTGGGGTCAGAGGGCCTGCAATCGGTTCAGCTAGAACCTTTGCTGGCGCGGTTTGATGCCTTGCAAGAAAACCTGGACGTCTTGTCCGATCCGCAGACGGCGCCATCTCAGGCCCCAGTGGAGGCGCCGCGTGAAGCAGCGGCACCGGCCGTATCTGCACATGCCGCTGTGGCTACACGCTCGGCCATCCAGGCCAGCACGCCAATGCCGGCGCGCCCGGCCACATCGCAGTCGGTTCGGGTGCGCGCGCAGTTGCTTGACCGGTTGGTCAACCAAGCGGGTGAGGTCATGATCAGCCGTTCCAGCATGGAAGGCCACGTGGCAGAAATGTCGGCCTCCCTGGGCGACTTGCGTGGCAATTTGGACCGCTTGCGGGGACAGCTGCGCGACATAGAGTTACAAGCTGAAACCCAGATGCAGTCGCGCTTGGCATTGTCCAAGGAATCAACGCAGTCGTTTGACCCGCTTGAATTCGATCGCTTTACACGGGTGCAAGAACTTACCCGTATGATGGCCGAGTCGGTCAATGACGTCGCTACGGTGCAGCGCAATTTGCAACGCATTGTCGATAGCACCGAGGACGATCTTGTCGCCCAGGGCCGCCAGGCGCGCGAACTCCAGCGCGATTTGCTGCGCACCCGTATGGTCGAGTTTGAGATGATTTCCGATCGCTTGTACGGCGTCGTAAGGCAGGCCGCCAAAGAGGCGGGCAAGCAAGTGCGACTGGACATTGAGGGCGGGTCTTTTGAAATGGACCGGGGTGTACTGGACCGCATGACGCCGGCGTTCGAGCACATTCTGCGCAATGCCGTATCCCATGGAATTGAGCCATCAGAGGTGCGTGTGGCGGCGGGTAAACCCGCAGCTGGCACGATTACCATCCGCGTCCATCAGGAGAGCAACGATGTGTCGGTTACCTTCGAGGACGACGGTGGCGGTTTGCGGCTCGACAAAATCCGGGCCCGCGCAATTGCCAATAAATTAATCGATGCAAGTGACGAATTGAGTGAGGCCAGTGCCGCCAATTTATTGTTCATGCCTGGATTCAGTACGGCCGATGCCGTAACCGAATTGTCGGGACGTGGCATTGGCATGGATGTGGTCTTGTCCGAATTGAACGCCTTGGGCGGCCGGGTGGAAACCCACACCCAGACCGGTAAGGGCACGGCTTTCCATCTGGTGTTGCCGCTCACGACGGCGGTGACCCAGGTGGTGATGTTGCGGGTTGGTAATTTTGTGCTGGGTGTGCCGTCCAACCTGATGGAAGTGGTTTTGCGCGTGCCCCTGGACACGGTTGAGCAGGCCTACCAAAGTGGTAACTTCTCACACGCAGGCGAATCCTTGCCATTTTATTGGGCCGGTGCACTGTTGCAGGTTTCAACCCACAGTGAAGAGGGCGCTGCCAAGAATTTGCCGGTAGCGGTGTTCCGAAGCGCTGGCCAGCGCATCGTGATGCATCTTGACGAAGTCTTGGGTAACCGCGAAGTGGTGGTGAAGAATTTGGGACCGCAGCTCTCCCGGCTGCCGGGTTTGGCGGGTATGTCGGTGCTGGCCTCCGGTGCGGTTGTGCTGATTTACAACCCCGTGGCTTTGTCCGCCGTATACGGCGAACAGGCACGGGCACTGCAGGCCGTACGCAGTGGTGCGGCCGGGCTGCCAGGCCAGACCTTGGCACCACTGGCAGAGCCCGTGGTCGAACGCACACCATTGATTTTGGTGGTTGACGATTCCATTACGGTACGCCGTGTCACCCAGCGCTTGCTCAAGCGCGAGGGCTACCGTGTAGCGTTGGCAAATGATGGCTTACAGGCCCTTGAACAGTTGCGTTTGGAGCGGCCGGCAATGGTCCTGAGCGACATCGAAATGCCGCGCATGGATGGCTTCGATCTGGTGCGCAATATCCGCGCCGATGCCGCTCTGGCCGATTTGCCGGTGGTCATGATTACCTCTCGCATTGCCCAGAAACACCGAGATCTGGCGAGTGAACTGGGGGTCGATCACTACCTTGGCAAACCGTTCTCTGAGGAGCTGCTGTTGGGCCTGATTCGCGACTATTGCGCGGCGGCTGCCCGAATCGCTGCGTAGCGTGCCAACGTTGTTGCCCGGGCTTGGGCGTGGTCCACAACCGGAAAGGGATAGTCGCGGCCCAATACCAGTCCGGCGCCCTGCAATTCAATCGGTTTGGCCATCCATGGGGCGTGGATCGCCTTGTCCGACAAGGCTGCAAGTTCGGGCACATAGCGCCGTATAAATTTGCCGCTGGCATCGAATTTTTCGCTCTGCGTGATCGGATTGAAAATTCTGAAGTACGGTTGTGCATCGCAACCGCTGGAGCTGACCCATTGCCATCCCCCGTTGTTGGCAGCGAGGTCGAAGTCATTCAGCTCCCGTGCAAAGAATGCCTCGCCCTTGCGCCAGTCGATTCCCAGATGTTTCACCAGAAAACTGCCAGCGACCATGCGCAGACGGTTGTGCATATAGCCGGTTTGGCGCAACTGACGCATGGCGGCATCGACCAACGGGTAGCCTGTTTGGCCATCGCACCAAGCGGCAAAGCGAGCCTCCGCCAGCGGTCCTGTTTCCCAGGTGATGCGGTCGTATTCGGGGCGGAACGCGCCGTTTGACACATGGGGGAAATTGGCCAGAATTTGAAAATAAAAGTCACGCCAGGCAAGTTCACTGAGCCAAATCTCTGCGCCCTTGCTGCCGCCGGCACGGGCTTGCATGGCCAGACGCACCAAGCTGCGGATCGATACCGTGCCGAAGCGCAAATGCACGCTCAGGTAGCTAGGACCCTTTACGGCCGGGAAATCGCGCGTTTCGTGGTAGCGGTCCATGCGCGGGAAAAAATCTTCCAGAAGTGCGTGTGCAGCGTCTTCACCGCCGTGCAGGGCGGTGTGGTTGGGGCCCGCACCGTCAACCGGTGTATTGAATCCAAAACTTTCCAGCGTCGGCACCGGCGATCGCAAGCCGTCGGGTCGGTCGGCTAACGACGTCGCCAAAGCGCCAGCCGATGCGGTGTGGGCCAGGGCTGCGTTGGTCAATTCGAGGTGTGCACGCCACGCCCGCAAATAGGGTGTGAATACGCTGTAAGGGGTATCGGTTTGCGTGCGTATTTCCCGGTTTTCAAAAATAACGTGGTCCTTCACGGTCCGCAGTTGGCGGCCTTGCGTGGACAGTGTGCGGGCAACGCTGGCATCGCGTTGTTTGGCGTATGTTTCGTAATCGTGGGCGCAAAATACGGCTTCAGCACCTAATTTTTCTGCAATTTGGGGTATTTCATGTGTTGGGTCTCCGTGTAAAACGATCAGACCGCCTGCTTCTTTACCACTCGCCTTGCGCAAAGCGTCGTCCAGCGCCACCAGGCTCTCACGAATGAAGACGACCCGCCGGTCATGCCGGGGCAACGATTGCAGTATTTGGGCGTCCAGCACGAATACGCAATGCAGGGTTTGACATTGGGCCAAGGCGGCCGCCAGGGCGGCGTTGTCTGTCAGGCGCAGGTCGCGGCGAAACCAAACCAGACCGGTAGCAAAATGAGTGGGCATGTGAGTCGTTAAAATACGGAAATGTCCGGCGATTCTGCACCTATCAATCTCACCAATCACTTCCTGATCGCTATGCCGGGGCTGGAAGATGCTGTATTCAGTAAAAGCGTGGTCTACGTGTGCGAGCACAGCGAGCGTGGCGCCCTCGGCTTGGTCATCAATAAACCCGCCGATATGAAGATGCCGGCCTTGTTTGAAAAGGTCGACTTGCCGCTGCAACGCCGCGATTTAACCGACTCCCCGGTTTTCCAAGGCGGCCCAGTGCAAACCGAACGTGGGTTTATTTTGCACGAGCCGGTCTATGTGTCGGCCGACAACAAGTCGGACACTCTGTACGCGTCCACATTGACAATCCCCGGCGGCTTGGAGATGACCACCTCGAAAGATGTGCTGGAGGCAATGTCCAGTGGTGCCGGGCCGCAAAAAGTGTTGGTCAGTCTGGGCTACTCTGCTTGGGGCGAAGGGCAGTTGGAAACCGAGCTCGGCGAGAACAGCTGGCTGACCGTGAGCGCCGATCATGCGGTCATTTTTGACACCCCGGTTGCCGAACGCTACGACCGCGCTTTGGGCCTGCTCGGCATCGAGTCCTGGATGATCTCCGGTCAGGCGGGCCACGCATGAGTGCAGCGCCGATTGCCCCGCCGTCGGTGCCTTCGCATCTGTCTACTTTTATTGCTTTTGATTTTGGGACCAAACACACCGGTGTCGCCGTTGGCAACCGGGTTTTTGGTACCGCGCAGCCGCAGGGTTCCGTGCATGCCCAAGGCGAAGCCCGGTTTGTTCAAATTGCCCAGCGCCTGAAAGAGTGGCAACCCGACGCCATAGTGATTGGCGTGCCGTTTCATCCGGATGGGGCAGAACATGAGAACACGCTGCGCGCCCGCAAATTCGGCCGCCAGCTGCATGGCCGCTTCGGCTTGCCCGTGTTCGAGGTGGACGAACGCTACAGCACCACCGAAGCCCTGGCTGGTGGTGCACGCGACGCCGACGCCGCCTCGGCCTGCATCATTCTTGAACAGTTTTTAAGGAATCTTTGATGGAATCCTCCACCCCACCGTCTGCGCCTACAAGCGGCGCCTTGTTCTTGGATGCGCAGGCACTGTATGCCGCCTTATTGCGCGGCGTGCAGTCGCTGTGTCGCCCCGATTCCCGCCTTGTGGGGGTGGCCTCGGGCGGTGCCTGGTTGGCCGAACGCCTGCAGCACGATCTCGGATTGCCGGGCAAGGCTGGCATCATTTCCTCGGCCATGCACCGCGACGATTTCGCCCGTCGGGGGCTTGCCGCCAGCACCCAGACGCAGTTGCCGTTCGATGTCAATGGCGCCCATATCGTGTTGTTGGACGATGTGCTATACACCGGCCGCACCCTGCGCGCCGTTATCAACGAACTATTCGACTACGGCCGACCGGCCAGTGTGCAGTTGGCAGTTTTGGTCGACCGCGGCGGACGTGAGTTGCCGGTTCAACCCGATTTCGCCGCGGCGCGGGTGGTCCTCACGGAGGGGCAGTCGCTTTCGCTGGCACGCGATGCCGGCGGCGTTTTCAGCTTCAACATGAAGGAGCGTTAAACCATGCTGCAAAGAAAAAATCCGCAGTTGAACAAGCACGGCGAGCTGATTCACTTGCTGTCGGTTGAGGGTCTCTCCAAATCCATCATTACGCACATTCTCGATACCGCCCACAATTTTGTTTCGGTCAGTGATCGTGAAGTGAAAAAAGTGCCGTTGTTGCGCGGTAAAAGTGTTTTCAACCTGTTTTTTGAAAACTCCACCCGCACCCGCACCACCTTTGAAATTGCTGCAACGCGTTTGTCGGCTGACGTGATCAATTTGGATATTGCCCGCTCTAGTGCATCCAAGGGTGAATCGCTGCTGGACACCATTGCCAACTTGAGCGCGATGGCCGCTGATCTGTTTGTGGTGCGCCACAGCGAGTCCGGCGCACCCTACCTGATCGCGCAGCACGTGGCACCGCATGTGCACGTCATCAACGCAGGCGATGGTCGCCACGCGCACCCCACGCAAGGACTGCTCGACATGTTCACAATTCGCCATTACAAGGGCGATTTTTCGAATCTGACGGTGGCCATTGTGGGTGACGTCTTGCACTCGCGCGTGGCCCGTTCCGACATCCACGCCCTGACCACTCTGGGTTGTGCCGAAGTCCGCGTGGTCGGACCTAAAACACTGGTACCGAGCGACTTGTCGCACATGGGTGTGCGGGTTTGCCACACATTGGAAGAAGGCATTAAAGATTGCGACGTGGTGATCATGCTGCGTCTGCAAAACGAACGCATGAGTGGCGCACTGTTGCCGTCCAGCAATGAATTTTTCAAAAGCTTCGGCCTGACGCCGGAAAAGCTGCAACTTGCCAAGCCGGACGCCATTGTGATGCACCCAGGGCCAATCAACCGGGGCGTTGAAATCGACTCGGCGGTGGTCGATGGCAAACAAAGCGTTATCTTGCCCCAAGTTACCTTCGGTATTGCCGTGCGCATGGCAGTGATGGGCATTGTGGCGGGCAACGAAGCATAAAAGGGCGGATACACACCATGAAAATACTGATTCAAGGCGGACGCATAGTCGATCCAGCATCCGGTTTTGACGCTATTGCCGACCTCGCGATTGAAGGCGGCACCGTGTTGGCGCTGGGCCGCGCACCCGATGGCTTTGTGCCGGATCAAACGATTGATGCCCAAGGCTGCGTGGTAGCCCCGGGGCTGGTTGATATGGCCGTTCGTCTGCGCGAACCCGGCCATGAACATGAAGGCACGCTGGCTTCTGAGCTGGCAGCCGCTGTGGCGGGTGGCGTTACCACGGTGGTGTGCCCACCCGACACCGACCCGGTACTCGACGTACCCGGGTTGGTCGAAATGCTGCGTTATCGATCGGAACGCCTGCATCTGTCGAGGGTGTTTCCTTTGGGGGCACTCACGCGCGGCCTGAAAGGCGAGGCCCTGACCGAAATGCTTGAGCTGACCCAAGCCGGTTGCGTCGGCTTTAGTCAGGCGGATACGCCCATTGCAAACACCCTGACGCTGCAGCGCGCTTTGCAATATGCCAGCAGTTTTGGCTTTACCGCATGGTTGCGCCCGCAGGAATTGCACTTGGGCAAAGGCGTTGTTGCCAGTGGCCCGTTGGCCACCCGCATGGGTTTGAGTGGCGTGCCAGTCGCTGCCGAGACGATCGCGTTGCACACTATTTTTGAGCTTGTGCGCAGCACGCGTGCGCGGGTGCATTTGTGCCGCATCAGCAGTGCGGCGGGCGTTGCGCTGGTGCGTGCTGCCAAGGCCGAGGGACTGCCGATTACCTGTGACGTCAGTATTAATTCCTTGCATCTGATCGATACCGATATTGGTTACTTCGACAGCCGCACCCGGCTGATGCCGCCATTGCGCCAACAGCGTGATCGGGATGCCTTGCGGGCCGCATTGGCCGATGGCACGATTGATGCCCTGGTCTCGGATCACACGCCGGTAGATGAAGATGCCAAAGCCCTGCCATTTGCCGAAAGTGAGCCAGGGGCAACCGGCCTCGAGTTACTCCTTTCACTGGCACTTAAATGGGCGCAAGAGACCGGACAAGATCTGTTTGCTGCGGTTGCGACCGTGACCAGTCGACCGGCTGCCGTTTTGGGGGCGGCGGTCGGCGCACTGGCGCCTGGATTGGGTGCGCTCCTGCCCGGCCAGGTTGCCGACGTGTGCGTGTTCGATCCTGCTGGCTATTGGCGTGTTGGCGCAGACACCTTGTGCAGTCAGGGCAAACACACACCGTTTGGCGGTTACGAACTGCCTGGCCGTGTCCGTGCGACTGTGGTGTCGGGCCGCACGGCCTTCCTGGCCTGAGCGTTTCTCCAAAAAAGCAAGAAAGAAAAGAAAGACACAACGTGCGCAGATTTCGTGCTTTGGGACGCTTGGTGGGTGTGATGTGGCTCTTGTTATCGGGCCTCCTTACAGTGGCCTGGACGTTTCCGCGTTTAACACCCGCGCAGCGCGAGGCACGCGTTCAGGCATGGGCGCGGGCGATGCTTGCGGTCTTGCGGATTGACCTTAAGGTATTGGGGCCGGTCCCGGTCAGTGGTCCCTTGTTGCTGGTGTCCAATCACATTTCGTGGTTGGATATTTTGGTTATTCATGCCGCGCGGCATTGCCGGTTTATTTCCAAAAGTGACGTAAAAAACTGGCCGCTGATTGGAACTCTGGCAACGGCCGCTGGAACGCTGTATATCGAACGCAGTTCCCGGCGCGATGCCATGCGCATGGTGCATGGCATGGCAGCCGCCTTGCAAGAAGGAAACTTGCTGGCGGTGTTCCCCGAAGGTACCACCGGGGACGGTCGCGACGTACTGCCATTTCATGGCAATTTGTTGCAAGCCGCAATCGCGGTAGACGCACCAGTTCAGCCCATCGCTTTGTGCTTTATGGACACGCATAGCGGTGCCGTAAGTACGGCACCATGTTATGTGGGAGATGAAAGTTTAGTGGTTTCTGTTTGGCGGACTTTATGCACCAGCGACTTGCAAGCCGTGGTGCATTTTGGCGCTGCCCAGCGGGCTAACGGACGCGATCGCCGTACTTGGGCAGACACTTTGCGTTCAGAAATTGTGGCTATGCGCCCCGCCTGAATTTACGGTGCCGCGGCATCCAATTTGGCGTCAGCAGAATTAATTCCAACTGCCGCACCCAATTTATGCAAAATAACGGTAATCGTGTTTGGGTAGTCGAAACCGGCGCCTGTGCTCCGATCAACGATATAGCCAATGCCGCCCCCTGCAATGATGTTTCCCCAAACGGAACCATTGCTTTTTGAGACCACATTTTCGTGGCCTTTTGACTCCTCTTTGGTGCAGTCAACGGTCATGTCGCCAGTGCTTTTCTGAACCGTAACACTACCGGGCGAGGTGACAAACCATTTGCCGGCATCGTTGGTCAGGATACAGCCGGCACCTGCTACTTCTTGGTTGTCTTGAACCGTCTGGACCGATACCGGTTGTAATTTGGAACCGGTAATGGACGCGCAACCGCCAAGCGTCAAAACACATGTTGCAATCAATATTTTTTTCATAAGACACTCCCTGTAAGTTTTGCGTTGCATCCGTGTGATGCAACTGCGGGGCAGTGTAGCGGCATGGGGATCCGGGTTTTTCGAACGTCCCATTTTTTTGAACCCTAATGTGATTCGGGTTCAAAGGCTGTGCGATGAATATGGTCCCGCCGACTGGAATCGAACCAGTGTCCCACGCTTAGGAGGCATGTGCACTATCCACTGTGCTACGGCGAGACGGCGCGCTGGATCCGCGCGCCAGCGGACCGACAGTTTATCAGGAAGGGGGCGATGGCAAATTGAGGGCAATTGTTTAATTTGTACTAAGTTGAGTACACAGTTTGCACAATTCAAAGATGATCCGGCTCGTTCTGGGGACATGCCAATTTTGGTGTCCCTTCACCGTTTGCACTTGAGATCATGCTTAAAAATAAATCGTGTATTGCCTCCACCTTGGCACGGCGCTGGCGTGCCATTGCCCTGGCTTGCGTTGGGGGTGCATCATTGAGCGGTGTCTGCGCAGAAGCCACTGTTGACGCCGTTGGTACCGGAGGGACAATGCCCGGCGTGCATTCCGAATCGCCCATTCAAGTGCAGCTGACCCAGCGCGCCGTGTGGGCGAATTCACCGGCTGCCAGTGCGTCATCCAGTGCCGTGCCGCTGCAGTATGTGCGTCCAGGCAACGTGGTCGAATACCACGCGCGTTACACCAACACCGGCCCCGATGCCGTGCGCGTGCAGGCTTTGTTGCCGGTTCCCGCGCACACGGAATATCTTGCAAATAGCGCGCGGAGTTCGGGCAATTTCACCGTGCACGCGGCGGCTGGCAATGGGGCTTTTGCCGCCGAACCACTTCAGCAATCCATAGTGAACGGCCAACATCAGACCATTCGCACTCTGGTTCCATACGCCCAATACCGGGCTATACGTTGGCAGCTTGGCTTGCTGCCACCCGGCAAAAGTGAATGGGTTGCTTTGCGCGTGCGCGTGGCCCAGGAGACCCCATCGAAATTGCCATTGCCTGTCACTACCAGCACCAGCACTGGCACGGACAAGCCTGGCCTCAAAGTGCCTTGATGTTTCTTTAATCCAGCCGGGCTCTCAACATCCTTCCGACGCGCCAAGCCGACCGTACTTGTGCCGCGCCTTCGTCGAATTTTTATTGGGTATGTATGCAATCCTATTGCCGAAAGCAATGCGCCACAATTTCCGCACTCGTTTTTGTTTTTATTGGGCTACTTTCTTTCGCCAGTATGGTCAGGGCGCAGATGCCACAGGCCCACAGTGTCATTGGCAATCAGGCTGCGGCAACCTACTACGATGCGTCCGGTACCGTGCGCAGTGTGAATTCGAACATGGTTCAAACCACGGTTGCGCAAGTCGGCGCATTGGGTATCAGTGGCGACAACGACAAAGCGGGCATGGCGGGCAATGTCGTTTACATGCCCCACACCATTTACAACAATGGCAATGGCACAGACCGCTTCACGGTCCGGGTGCATGTGCCTTTGGTGGGTTCATTTGCAGCCATATCCATTTTTCCTGATGGCAATGGCACTGGCGTACCTTCCAGCAATATTCCCCTCTGCGCAGGGGAGGGTGAATCATCCTGTATTCGTCGGGGATTCGAGCAGCCAATAGCAGGAAACCGCGGATCGTTTTCATTTCTGGTGGCCTATACGCTGAAGCCTCCCGTCTTTGGTCGCACCGAAGATTTGTTTATTTCCAATGTGCGAGTGGCCCCTGTCAATACCGACAGCAACCTCTTTGCCACGTATGAGCCCAACCTCCGTGTAGCGATTGATCGTGTGCGCCTGACCCAGTATGTTGCGCTGTCCCTGACATCCAAAATTGGCCCCCCTGGGGTAGATGCACCGGCAGGGCGTTGGCCTTCAGCGTCTTCATCTGGAATGGCCAGTGGCCCCGATTGCCCCACAGTGTGGAGTGCCACCCTTTTGGACAGCAACCCACAATGCCGCTATGTGGCGCAAACTGTGCGCTATACGAACAGTGGCATGCGCAGCGGCGTTCTGACCTTTCGCACCGAATTACCCAGCGGTTTTCGTTTTGTTTCCGGATCGGCGGTTTGGAGTCACTTGCCCGGTGCCCTGAATGAAGCCGGGGTTGCCACCACAAACGGTGGGGCTGGCGTGATTCGACTGCTGCACACGCTGGCGGAAAATGCGTTGGCCGTGATCGTTGATGCCGTTCCTCCGAACACGTCAGGCACCTTCAGTTTTGTCGTTCTGGTTACCGAGCAGGCACTGCCGGGAACCACCAGTACAAGCCTTGACTACGGATATTTTTCCAACTCGTGCAATCCCATGGCGCCGCTCGGAATGAGTGACGCGTGCGCCGGCGCAGGAACCGCGGCCAAGTTGAATTTTCCGGTTCGAAGCAACCGTTCCGAATTCACTGTTTTGCCACGCGTTGGTGTGGTGGTCGCCAGTGATCCGAGCCGTGAAGCAGATACCGTGTCGCCACCGGAAAAGTCAGGGCACAACCAGCTTATTGTCCCTGCCGTTCAGGCCGGTGGTGTCGTGGCTTTCCGTAATTTCGTAACCAATACCGGTAACGGGATTGACACCTTTAATTTGCAATTGCCAGATCCAGGGCAAGAGGAAGGTTTCCCGTTGGGAACCCTCTATCGTTTATTGGCTTCGGCGGGCGGCAGTCCACTGACGGACACCAACCAGGACGGCATTACCGATACCGGCTTGATTCTCCCCGGAGAAAGCAAAGAGGTCTGGTTCAGTGCGGAATTACCGGTCGGAGCCAATGCGGGCAACGGGCCATTCCATATATTGCTGACGGCCAGATCTGTGCAAAATAGGTTGATTAGCGACGCCGTTTGGAACTCCACAACGGCTGTGACGGGTGCCTTGCTGGATCTGACGACGTCTGCTGAAGGAAACCAGGTCGCGCATAGTGATGGCAACGGGGCGACCAACCTTGTGCCGTGTGATTCGGGCATGAACTGCGACCTTGGACCGGGGCCAACGAGCCATCCCAGCGGCATAGTGCAGAGCGTCCTCGGCCGCACGGTTGCATATCCGGTTTTTCTGACCAACAACGATACACAGGACAACACCTACAGTTTCCAGGCGCAGCTGCCATCCGGCTGGTCAGTGAAATTCATGAAAGGTGGCATGGGCTCAATGTTCAGTCCGTGTTACGGCCCGCCGATATCGCAGCCGGTGCCGGTCGTTGCAGGTGGGCAGCGGGAAATTGCGGCCTGTGTAACGGTTCCAGCAAACGGCACGCTGGGGCGGCATGCATGGACACTGACTGCGCAGTCCCATGGCCCCTCCCATCTGGGTGTTTTGGTCGCCGATACGATCGCGTTGGAAATGTTGGCCATGTCCAAAGACTCCAGCGCCATTCAACTGCTTCCCGCTGCAGCCACCATTCCAATGCCGGCGGGTAGCGTGTTCACGCAGCGCATTACCTTGCACAATTCCGGAACACAAAGTTGTGCCAGCGGTGCGACGGGATTTGACGCCAATTTGCAGCTGGATGCGCGTGCGCTAGCTGCCGGATGGACGGCCACCATCTACCTGGATCGAACGGGTGACGGGGCGCTGGACGCGCTCAGTTTGCCCTTGGGTCCTGCATTGGGTGTGTCGCCGGGCAATGTGAATGCGGCCTTGACAGCGGCTGGCGCGGAGGTCCTGGATTTTCCTGCGGCATCGGCGCTGAATTTTCTGATTCAATTGTCGGCGCCGGCGATGCTGCCACCATTTTCAGTTGCCGACTACGCCTTGTCTATTCAGGATCTCAGTGCATCGGCCTGCCCCCTTACCAGAGGCGCCTATCGCGCTTTGGTCAGTGGCCAGCAAGTGCGTATTCGCAAAACGCAGGCATTGAGCGCCGATTGCCAATCCGACGCGCAGTCACTCAGCACGCTGTCACAGGCTGCGATTGTTGCCGCACCAGGGCAATGCATTTTGTACCAGGTGGAGGTGGTGAATGACGGTGCATTGGCTTTGCGCAATGTGTCAATAAATGATGGTGTTCCCGTTTACACGCATTACACAGCAGCGCCCGGTCGCCAGCCTGAGTCCCAGTGCGAGGCGCAGCTGCTTCAAGGTGAGCCAGTGTCACTTCGCACCAGCCCTTCCAATGGGCCTGTGGCGTCGCTGCGCTGCACCAGCGCAGACAACACATTGGCGCCAGCGGGTTCGATCGTGCTGCGCTATTCCGTACAAATAGACCAGTGACGCCGATCACGCGGTCACTGCGCTGAGTGGGTGATGTGTCCTTTGTACCTTTTGTGTTCTGAATTGGTTTTTTCTATGGTCTCTCATGGGGTCAAACGCCTGTGTGCGTTTGCCGGTTATGTCGCGCTGCTTTGTGTGGTGGTTACCTCGGTTGCATGGGCACAAGGTATGCCGCAAGCCGGTGTGCAAATTGACGCCCGGGCCACTGTGCGTTACGCGAAACCCGGGGAGCTGTCGCAGCGTGTTCAGCATTCCAATGTGGTGCGCGTCACTGTACAGGCTGTTCCCGCTTTGGCCCTCAGTCCCGGACGAAGTTGGCATTTTCAAGAGAACGCGACCCTGGTGGTCCCCCAGCTCGTTACCAATACAGGCAATGTGGTGACGGGCTACCGACTGACGATCGATGGCGGCAGTTGCGCGCCTCCGCAGCGTGAAGCACCGGTGAATGCGGTTTATCTGGATCGAAATGAAAATGGCCAAATTGACGCCAGCGACGCGGTATTGCCATTGAATTCAGCAGAGGTGATGTGGCTGATGCCAGGTCGCTCAGCCAACCTGCTGCTCGAATACACCGGCGGCATATTCCTTTCTGGCGAATTGCAGACCTATTGCTCTCGTCTGGGGGTACACACCCAATTTCCAGGGGTCAGGGCATTTAGCACGAATGATTTCAGTACCCAAATTGTGGCCTCAATGGATGTGCACCTGCAAGTGACTGAAGTGGGTCCTGACGTCGAGTTTGTCGTCGAGGCGAGAAACTCAGGTACGCTCCCCGTGCTGCCCGCCACAGCCTCGGTAAGCCATGAGACCATCGTGATCGATGGTGTTGCCCAGCCGGCAGTTTTGTTGGCATTGCCGATATCAGACGATTTGCAGGTATTCAACGATAGTTTGTACAGCGCCGATGCCGACGCAGTTTTGCTTTTTCGGCACGTGGGGGACCCACCTTTCCAATATGTGCGTGAGGCCCAAACCGATCGGACCGTGATCGAGTTGGCGGTGGGGTACCTGGGCTCTTTGACTCCGGGCGAAAAGCGCGCCATGCGTGTGCGCACGCGGGCTGTTGTTCCCCAGGCGCTGAGCGTGCCACGCTATGCCTATGCCCATTTCAAGTCAGAGCGACAGGCCATGCGCACGCAGTCTAATCGCATGGTCCCCCAACGGGCACGTGGCTTGCAGCTCTGGCTTGCCGCATCGGTTCCGGTGGCGAATGCAGATACCAATGGCGTGCCAGATGGCACCGCCGATGTGCGTTTCCAAGCCACGCTTACCAACCAGCAGGCAGTTGCGCTGTATGACGTTGGTGTATCCAATGCGTTGCATACCGTGGCGGGGTTGGGACGCTTCAGCCCGGATCCAACGCCCGGGCCTGGGCAATATACCGTGGTGTCGTATGCCACCCACGTAATTGGCAATGGCGGTAGTGCCAACCCCAGCGATCGCATGGCCCGCAGTTTGGCGACACGCAATCCGCGATTTACCGGTGAGCCCGGTGCTTTGGAGTTGCTGGGGCGTGGCAGCACCTTGGCGGCAGGAAGTAGCCTGGTAGTGGATTATGTGGTGCGTTTTAATTTGGCCGGCGCACCGCCGGTTTTATTCAATCGCGCTGAAGCCAAAGGTTCGCATCAACCGGGTGGAGCTGCCACGGTACGCACTCTGTCTTTTGATGGAATCCCAAGGCCTGGGCTGGGGTCGTCTGCCGGTACAGCGATGCCGCGAACGCCGTTCTCGGGCCGACCGCCGCAAATCGAGATGCAATTGTCTTTGCGCAACAGTCAGGCGGTTTACGGGCAACCCGGAACTTTCGATCTGGCGTACGCCCTCACGGTGCGCAATACAGGGATTGCCGACCTGGGTCATTTGCGTGTGATGGACAGTTTGAGTTGTTCGCTGCGTCCGCAGATTGGAAAAGCGCCGATTGTGCGTTGGGAGTTGGTATCCAAACCGCAGTCGGATGGCGGTTTGCTGCGCCCTGCGGAAGGGTTTACGGGCGGTGGTCCCTGTGATGCCGATGGCGGACCGCAATTGCACAAGCGCACCGGGTTACCGCACGACATCGCGCTTGCAATGGTCGATGGACCGGTTCAATTTCCGGCCGGTGCCTCTGACACATTGCGTTTCACTGTGCGGGTAGCGTTGCAAACCACCCATTTGGGTCAGGACGCTCTGGTCGTGGGTCCGACCGTATTGAATCGTGTGTGGCTGGCGGTAGTCGAGCCATTGGACTACACACAGCCCAACCAGCTGTTGCCATTGAATGATGGTACCCATGCCGTTTTGTGGAAAAGCTCCGTACAGAGTCTGGGCGCATCCCTGGTTCCCACCGGTGTGGTTTACGACACCCAAACACGACAACCCGTTGCAGGGGCAAGGGTGCATGTGAAGCGCATCCAATGTGAAACTGCGGGTGTTCCCCCACCGCTAACTGAAGGTACATTCCGCAGGGCGGGTTCCGCTGCGTATAGCTACCATTCCGATGGCAGCGCATCGACCTTGACGGATGCCGAGGGGCGCTACTTCTTGCATCCAGCTGCCAATGACAGCGCGGGTGTGTGCACCTACCAACTGGCGGTAACACATGCAATTTCGGGCCACAGCAATACCAACGGTGGACTGATTTTTCCGTCCGCCTTGATTCAAGCGCAGCCCGGTGCGCATGCCACATGTGGTGCAGTATCGCCGGTTTCCGGCGCGCCGCAAGCAGACCAGGAAACCCGTTACCACTTGCAGTTGGTGCAGGGTCTGGCGGCAGATTCTGGCGTTTTGTGCAGTGCGTTTCATAATAATTTGCCAGTGGATCTTGGTGTTATCCAGGGTTTGAGTCTGCAGAAAAAAGCCGACGTTGTGAAAGCCTTCATCGGTGATGTACTGACGTACGAAATTACCCTGCATAACGTCACCGGAGTGGCACTGCCAAATGCACAAATTCACGATCAATTGCCACCAGGGATTCGCTATGAAGCAGGCTCTGCCCTGGTGAATGACAAAGCGGTCAGCGATCCCGAAGGTGCACCGGGTCCGTTATTGCGATTCGACATACCAGCGGTAGCGCCAGGTGGCAGGGCTACCGTGCGCTACACAAGCCGTGTGTTGGCGGCGGCGCCGATTGACACGCCGGCGGTGAACCGCGCGTGGGCCGTTGCCGCGTTGTCATCGGGTGTCGTTAGCAGCAACGAGGCAATGGCCAAAGTCTCGATTGAAGGCGGCGTTTTTTCTGCGGAAGCGTTTGCGTTTGGAAAAGTGTTTATGGATTGCAATGCCAACGGACTGCAAGATGCAAAGGAGCCGGGCGTTCCCCGCGTTCGTCTTTTCCTGGAAGATGGCACAACAGTGCGAACCGACCCCGATGGCAAATGGAGCTTGCACGGATTACGCGCGCTGACCCACGCGCTGCGCCTGGACCCCGGCACATTGCCACCGGGCGTCTATCCCCGCGCAGCAACACAGCGGCACATGGGTCAGGCAGACAGCCAATTCCTGGATATCAAACGTGGTGAGTGGCGAAAAGCCAATTTCCCTGTCGGCCCATGTTCGGTGGCGACAGAACCTGTGGCCCTGGCCGCGCCGCCGGTTGTGTCTGCACCCACTGTGACCGACGCGACGCCATCGGACACTGAAAGGCCGTGGGATGACCGGATATCGGAGGCCAGTTCAGATCCCGAATTCCTGAATCTGAGCGAGGGTCAAATTTTGTTGTCGGACGTACTTACGGTCCGTTTGAAAGGGCCTGCTGTGCAGCCCTTGCTCTTGTCTGTGAACGGACGCCTTGTCGATGCCTCGCGCATTGGCAAGCGCCTGCATATTGCACAAACGCAAACACGCGCACTGGAGTACGTTGGCGTCACACTGCAGGCCGGTAGCAATCTGCTGGAAATTCAAACCCGCGATGGTTCGGGGCAGCTGAAAACAATTTCCGCACGGACCGTTACGGCGCCCGGGGCACTGCACGCGATCGCGTTTGAACTGCCAGCGACAGCGCCCGCAGACAATAGCAGCCCGGTCTCCGTGGTATTGCGCTTGCAGGATGCGAATGGCATTGCGGTGGCGCAACGCACCATGCTGACGTTGGAGGCTGAAGGCGCGCACTGGGAGCAGGCCGATTTGAACCCCCGTGAAGCAGGTATTCAAATTGTGGTCGAAGGTGGCGAGAAATCATTGGTATTGGTACCGGGCGCTCAAACAGGTACTGCCACTGTGCGTGCACAGGCCGGCACACTCAGCGCATCGGCAAGTATCGTATTGCTACCCAACTTGCAAGCCCTCACAGGTATTGGTGTGCTGGAAGGGGTTCTCCACTTGGGTGCACAGCAAACTTTGGAGCTCGGTAACGCACCTGCAGGGAGTGCGTTTGAGGAAGAACTGATGTCTATTTCACAAGGTGCGTCAGCCAGCGAAGACTTGCGTGGCCGTAGTGCCTTTTATTTTCGTGGGGCGGTGCAAGGTACGTATCTGATGACCTTGGCATTTGACAGTGAAAAAGGCCGTCCCGGTAAGCAGCCCCCGCTGTTTCGTGACCTTGATCCTGAGCGCTACTACCCGGTTTACGGAGACAGCGCAGAGACCACCTTGGATGCCCCATCACGTCAGCGGCTTTACCTGCGCGTAGACCACCAACGATCGTATCTGCTGCTGGGCGACTACCAGGTTGACAACGGCAGCGGGCCTACTGCACGGCGCTTGAGCCGGGTCAATGTGCGCAAGACCGGATTGCAACATGTATGGGAGGATGAAAGCATACGAATTGGCAGCCATGCCAGCAGTGACAGCAGTCACCAGCAAGTTGAGGAGTTTCTGTCCAGTGGCGTGTCGGGTCCGTTTGTATTGGCAGCCCAGGGCCCTATTGTCGAGAACAGTGAACGCGTCGAGTTGCTGGTACGCGATCGTTTGCAGCCCAATCGCGTTGTTTCCACCCGCGTCCTGAATCGCTTGGTGCATTACAACCTGAATACCTTTACCGGAAGTCTGATGTTGACGGCGCCATTGGCTTCGTTGGACTCTGACTTGAATCCGCAGTCGATTCGCATTGGCTATTCAATTGAAACGGGTGGCGCCAGTTATTGGGTGGGTGGTGTTGCAGGCGAACGAAAGTTGGCGAATGGCGTTTGGGTCGGGGCGGTAGCGGAGCGCGATGAATCGCCTGGACAAGGTCGCGCCATTGACGCTTTGACGTTGCGTCGCATTATTGATGCGCAAACCCACTGGCGTACCGAATGGGTGACGACGCACAGTGATTTGCACGGGAGTGGTCAGGCAACTGGCGCATCGTTTCAACACCAATCCAAGCAACTCGATGTCGAACTGAGTGCCCACACCAGCGCCGCTGAGTTTGACAATCCTTCTGCAGCCGTGCGTCCGGGGCAAACCGACGTTTTAGCGCGTGTCAGCTATGCATTGCGTCCGGATTTGCAGCTGCGGTCTGAGCTTCGGTACAGCGGTGCGCTGGAACCCACTGCTGACCGCATCCGAATGGATGCAATAGAGAGCGTGAGTACATCACTGCGCCATATTTTGAGCCCCGAAGTCACCGCCGAGTGGGGGCTGCACAGCGGTCGGTCTGAGGAGATGATGGATCGCACTATGCCGAGTCTGGGGGGGCGCTTGCAAGCACTACCGGATCTGCGGCCGATAGCGCCAGCGCAACAGAGCGCACGTTGGCGTGTTCTGGTAACGCCCAATGCGGTTCCTGGATTGGGGGTTTTTCTGGAGTCCGAGCACGATTTGCAAAGTGCCGCGCGCCAGACGGTTGGCCTGGGGGCCAACTACGCCGTAGGGCAAAAGTCACGCGTGTATGCGCGCTACGAAGCCCAGACCGGCCTGAGTGACGGTGCCACAGACGCGCAAACCGGACAGCGCAATATCGGCGTGCTGGGTTTCGACAGCGCCTATATGGAAGGTGGTCGTTTGTATGAGGAGTTGCGTGTGAATGCCGTCAATGAGGGGGAGGCAGGCGCTGCTGCCCACGCCACCGTTCAGTCGGCGCTGGGTGTGCGCAATACGTGGCTGTACAGTCCCGCCTTGCGCCTTACGGGTGGTTTTGAACAGCAAAAAACCTGGGTCCGGCGGGGGTCAGTCCACGGCGCAGATGCGCGCACCCTGACCCTTGCGGCGGACTGGCCAGGAATCGCCGCAGAAAAGCAGGCATGGCGTGCGGGTATCGCAGCCGAGTTGCAAGAAGGATCCGAGCGCGTCTCGCGCCGACTTACCCTGACTGCTTCCAATCAATTGAACCCTGCCTGGCGCATTCTCGGTAAAGCGGACGCCAACCGGGCTACGCAGTACAGCGGTGTGTCGGCACGCCAGGAGCTGCGCCTGCAGGTCGGCCTGGCGTACCGTCCCATTGACAATGACCGTTGGAACACCTTGCTGCGCTATGAACGGCGCAGTGCGACTTCTACCAATTGGTTGCACCAGGGCGTCCGGGCACGCCATTCGGATATTTGGAGCAGTCACATAAATTATCAACCCAAGATACAGCACCAGTGGAGCGGTCGCGTGGCAACGCGGATTACGGAAGACCAATGGTCGCACTGGGCCGGTCGCTATGCCGCCACTTTATTACATGGCCGCTGGACGCACGACGTGCTGCCACGCTGGGATGTGGGATTGCAAGGCGGCACATGGTTCGACGATCGGAGTCGCCAGCAGAATCTTGCCGGACTTGAAATCGGCTATCGGGTTGGCAAAGGGCTGTGGTGCTCGGTGGGGTACAACGCCATCGGTTTGCGCGATGCTGAATTGGCTGGTGCGGATTACCTCGATGTGGGCTGGTATTTGCGGATGCGATTCAAGTTCGATGAGCGTCTTTTCTCGTTGGAATCCGGAACCGGGAGTTCGCTGTGAAAAAATGGCTTAACTTCGGTATCCGCATTGTATTTTTCCTGGGCCTGACGTGGGCAAGTGCCTGCCAAGCGCAATTTGCTGCACAGAATTTTGTAGGTCTTGGCAGTGCTTGGATCTACCCGCAACTCACAATGCATGTTCACAGTATGGGGGGAGTGGGTACATTCCAGATCGTTAGCCTTTCTTCCAACGTGCCCGAAATGACCGAACAAGCAGGGTATTACGTGCACACCGACAGCCACAGTGGAACCGCCCACGGCCGCACTGTGCGGGCTACGCGTTTCGAATTGCCTGTAAAGCTGGAGTTCAGGGCATCCAGTGAATGGCGTTTGTTGTCTGCTACCTGTGAAACGCGCTACATCGGTGGCAGCATGAAGCCCCGCGCGTTTGGCATGTTGACCGGCGACACCTTGCTCATACCGGGCATCCATTTGATGCCTTTGGCCCGAATACATTGCACCTTCACCGTGGGCAATATGGGCGATGCCGTATTCGGCCAAATTGTCTTGGACAATGGCAAGGCACAAGGGCACGCCCACAACGCCGTGTTAGACGATGACGAAGTGGGGCAAGCCGGCGTGCGTGTGCAACTCAGTGACTGTGCCAGCCGTATTTTGAGTCAGGCCTATTCCGGCCCTGATGGCCGGTTCTATCTGGACTCAAGTCGCCGTGCAGGGTACCGTAGTTTGTGCATAGATCAGTTCCCACCCACGGGCCACCACGCCGTGAGTCGCGCCAGCGGATCGGTGACATTCGATACCGAGGCGCCGCCCACCCAATTGCGGTTCAACTACCGCAGGTACCAGAGCATGGATCGACTGGTATTTGGCAATGTGCCCAATGGCAGCCTTTCAGGGGCGGGAACGCAGGCCATGGAGCCCGGTGAACGCCGCGTGTTGCCCTTGGTGTATTTGGCAGGCACCGAAGGCGACGTCGTATTTGAATTCGATCCACCCCGACCACCAGACGGCTGGGTCCAAACGCTGTTTATGGACACGGGATGTTCCGGAGCATGGTCCCCGGATGCCAAACCGATTGCCGGTCAGATGCTATTTGTCACAGCGGGCGACCGGATTTGTTTATTGGCCAGCCTCGACAGCCCCGTCACGGGCAACATGGGCAGCGCCGTGCAGTTTGACGTGAAGGCGACAGAAATGTGGCATGTCCCAACATTGAATTTGTTTGGAATGGTGTCAGAGCTGCGCAGCACAGGCACCGCGAAGTTGGCGCAGCGTAGTTTGGTATTGCACAAAGAGTGGCGTGCAGTGCCAACATGTCCTTTGGATGCGGACCATTCGCTTCGGGACCCGACGCCATTTCAGACGCTGGGTGCGGTGCCACCCGGGGGACGGGTGGAGTTCCGGGTCCGATACCGCAACCCGGGTAGTCGACCGGTAAAGGGCATTAGCCTATCTGACTTGGTACCGGATCAAACTGTTTTTGAAACTGCTTTTTGTGGCGCAATCCCGGCGGATGGTATACGCGCATGTTGGGTTACTGTTCAACCTGCTGTCGCCGGTGTGGGGCCCATTGCCTGGCAACTGGTAGACGATGTCGGACCCCATGCCGGACTGCGAAGCGCTGGGCAGGGCAGTGTCGGCTATTGCCTTCGGCTCAGATCGGCCGACGGTACGGCGCAGTAGTGGTGGTGGTCTTGGTGGTCGCATTGGTGGTCGTGGCCGTATCGTCATTACCGTCTGCATCGCGGGTTCCTGCCAAGCGGTATTCGCGGGGACCCAGCCCATAACGTTGACGGAATGCGCGTGAAAAATCACTTGCGTTCTGATAACCCGCTTCTTCGGCAATACGTTGGATTTGTTGTCCGCCGGGAATTAACTTGGACCGTGCGAGCTCCAATCTTTTATTGATTTGGAACTCACTGACCGACATACCAAAATTTTGTCGAAACAAATCGGTGAGGCGTTTCTCGATGACGCCAACTTTAGATGCCAAAGCGTCAACGCCTTGCCAAACGTAGTGGGGATCCTGTAGCAACTCCAAAGCCTCCGCCATGGCCTTCGTGTCACGGCTTTCCAGTGGCTGCTGTTCATTTCTTGTGGATCCGCTGTAAGCCGCAGCGAGGGCGGGATGGTGCGCACGTTGCGGAAGCTTGGAATGCACATGCACCCGCGCCACCACTTCTTCAAGACTGAATGGTTTGACGATGTAGTCGACAGCACCCGCCGCAAATCCTTGTAGTTTGTCGGCTATGTCGTGTTGTGCCGAAAGAAACAGAACGGGAATGTGGGCTGTTTTGGGATGCAATTTGAGTTGCCGGCAAACTTCAAAACCATCCATATGGGGCATGGTGACATCCAGCAGCACGATTGTTGGAACACCTTCAATGGCCTGTCGAATGCCATCTTTTCCGTTCAAGGCCACCATTACTTCAAATTCCTGCCCTTGGAAATAGCGAAGTAGCAATGCGATGGACTCCATGCGGTCATCAATGATGAGTAGCTCTGGTGACTTGGATTGCATGTGCTGGGCGCTGTGTGTCAGTTCAATGAATAGACCTTCAACTTTACACAGATAAATTCACGCTAAGGCAGTTTTCTCCAGATTACAGAGAAATAGTTTGAATATGCATTGTTGTTTTCTTTAAATGCATTGCCACTTTTTCCTCAAAAGAAAATGCATATTAAAAAACAAGGGTTAACCCTTGTTTTTCTGATTCTCCCAGTGTCTTGACTAATTTATTCCTATTTTTTTGAATGGGTGCATAGATGAGTATGCATTTTCAGAGTCGTATTTTCATGGAAAGACTCTGAGTATGCATACATACAGTTCAGCAATTCACCAATGATCCTCATAAATTTTATACCTATTCAAAACCTATGAATAAATCAAATCTATGTACATCGGGTCGCATTAGTTCTGGTTGGCGCTGCGCGCTCAATTCGTATCCGTCCACTTATTTCAAGCATTCATAAACATTAATCAGGAGAAGTTCATGGGCAATGTGCAATTGATGAGTTCGCCACCGCGTTACAACTACGTCTATCAACAACTCAATGCCTTGGGCTTGAGTAATCGCCTGGCAATGGAGGTCAGCCAGAACGTCAAGATCGCCTCTTATGATGCGCACCAGGTAGTCTGGTCCAAAGGTGCAGAGGTGGACTCTTTGCAGTTAATTATTTCTGGCTTGGTTACAGAATTTATTCCTGCATTAAAAATAAAAAGCACGTTTATTGATTTGTTCTGGGAAGGACGTTGGTTTGGTGAGCAACATGTAATCAATGGCAGTCATTCGGTTTCAGATTATGTGTGCTTGGTGCCTACCGATGTGTTAAAAATTCCGGTGGCTACAGTGCGTCAAATACTCGATGTCGATATTGGATTTACCCGCAGATTGCTTGAATTGGCGGCTTGGCGCAATCAAAATACTTTGGAAAGATTGGTTTTAATTCGACACGGAAATCCGAGTTTGCGTATCGTTGTTGGTTTGTCATTGTTTGCAGAAGCCCAATTGCATTACGCATCCAAATCGACCGTTTCTAAAGCACCAAGTAATTTGGAGGTTTTTGTATCCCAATCGCTGTTGGCGTCATTATTTGGAGTATCCAGAACCTTGTTCTCCAATGTGCTACACACGCTTTGCAAACATGATTTATTGCACACTTCGTACAAGAAAATTGCGTTTGTGAACCTGGACGCCTGGCGCGCATTTGCACGGCGACAACGCGGCGTGCGGCTGACCAATTTCGATCCGTCAGTGGATGAAATACTTCAGATGTTTTCCAAGGACTGACAAACCGTCAAGACGGCGTATGAGGGCGCGGGCGGTTCAAGAGGTATTCCAGGTGCGCTTTCACCTCTGGCCATTCGCCTGCCCGCAGGCTGTACATCACGGTGTCCCGAATGGTTCCGTCCCGGCGCATCGCGTGCCCGCGCAATACGCCGTCTTTTTTCGCCCCCAGGCGCTCGATGGCTGCCTGGGAAGCATAGTTGTAGTTGTCGGTGCGCCAGCCCACAACATGGCAGTTCAGTGTTTCAAACGCGTGCTGCAGCAGCAGCAGTTTGCAAGTGGTGTTCACGTGACTGCGTTGTACGCTTTTAGCGTACCAAGTCCAGCCTATTTCCAGTCTGCGCAGGGCCGGAACGATGTCGTGGTAACTCGTACATCCCAACACCTTGCTGCTGGCGGTCTCGGTCACGGCGAAAGCAAAACGGTTTCCAGCCGCGCGGGCCTCCAACGCATCTTGAATGTAGCGCGCGGTGTGCTGTGGCTCCGGCACCGACGTGACGCGAATGTTCCATAGTTCACCATCTGCTGCCGCAGCGCTGAGTCCGGCTGTGTGTTCAAGCGCCAACGGCACCAAACTTACGCCGCGCGCGCTGAGCGCAATGGGTTCTACAAACGCCATACTGATTTCTCCCCAAAATGAAGTCCGTCGAACGACGGCGAAGACACACAGATGTTACGACACAAGGCGCCTTGAGTAGGGTTTGTCAGTGCTTGACCGGCTGCTCGCAAGCCGTTAAAAACAGGCTTCGTCGATACAATGCGGTCGCCTGTATTGCCGTTCAACTTTAAAAATCTCATTGCAAAATGAAGTCCTCCTCGCTTGCTTTTTCGGTCGCTTTTGTCGCCTTGATGACCCATTTTTCCGCGCAGGCTGAGGACTTGCGGGGTGATGCAACGGCGGGTGAGAAAAAGATTTCGATGTGTGTAGGGTGTCACGGGATCATTGGCTACCACGCCAGTTTCCCTGAGGTGCATCGGGTACCAAAGATTGCCGGGCAAAATGCAAAGTACATTGTTGCTGCCCTCGGTGAATACAAAAGAGGTGAACGCAAGCATCCGACGATGCGCGGTATTGCGAGCACCCTGAGTGATCAGGATATGGCCGATCTGGCCGCTTTCTATTCCACCAGTGGCGTCGATTTCAACCGTCCTGCGCTAGACAAAGCGCCTCCCGCTGCGGGTGCCGCCCAGGCCCTGGTGGAGAAGGCCGGTTGTGCGTCCTGTCATGGTGATAGCTTCAGTAAACCGGCCGATCCGAGTTTCCCTAAAATTGCAGGTCAGTACCCCGACTATTTGTACGTTGCTTTGAAGGCCTATAAAACCACCGACAAGAAGGTGATCGGACGTGGCAATCCGGTCATGGGCGCAGTTGCCAAGCAGTTCAGCAACGAAGAGCTGCAACTGCTGGCGGACTATGTTGGCAGCTTGCCGACCGAACTGAAAACCATACAGCCCAGCCGTTTTCGTTGAGTTAGTCTTTCGTAGCGTGCCGTTGCACACATGAAATATAGGCGTTGCCGTCGGGCGGGCGCCCAGCGCGCTGACTCTCCCACAACATGGTTCCCAGGCAATCCATCGCGGCATGGTGAGCCTGGTGCAGTGAATTGCGTTTTTGGGCCAGTAGTTCTACAGCCTGTCGAATGCCCCTTGGCTGGTCGATACTGCATTGCTCGCTGATAGAGAGGTGCATCGACAAGTGCAAAAACGGGTTGGTGCGGCTACCGTCTTGGTTGTTGCCTGTCGTTTCGTATATTTTTGCAACTGCTGCGTCGGCATCGGCAAAGTCGTTGTGGTATTCCGGGTGCTCTTCCATCCATTGAGCGGCAATCGTCTCAATGGCTTCGAGTGGGGCGCCGCGGCGGGCTTTTGCAAACGTTTCGCAGAAAAATCGGCGGACGTCTTCTTGTGACGGATTAAACATACATCAAATTTAGCATGACAATTCAAAGTCACAGTTAGGCCGTAACATACAGCGGCGCAGAACGCAGGAGGATTTTGATATGACGGTGGTTGTAGTTGCCAATCCAAAAGGCGGTGCAGGGAAGTCAACATTGGCTAGCAATGTGGCCGGCTTCTTTGCCAGTCGTGGGCATTCAGTGGCCCTGGGTGATGCGGATTTACAGCAGTCGGCGCGCCAGTGGTTGGGCATACGGCCTCCTACAGTCCCTGCCATTCAGCCATGGACGGTTGGCGTGGAAGAGATTGCGAAGCCGCCCAAAGGAATCGCGCATACCGTCGTTGATACCCCCGCCGGCCTCGATGGCAAGCGCCTGAAGTCGCTGCTGCGCATGGCCGACCGGCTATTGATTCCGGTCCAGCCTAGCATTTTTGACATCTTTGCCACGCGCGATTTCTTAAATACTTTGGCCGACCGGCCGCAGGCCGCCAAATTAAAAATAGCCTTGGTTGGCATGCGTGTCGACGAACGCACGATTGCATCGGAGCATCTGGCAGATTTTGTCGCATCGACGGGCTATCCCATGGCCGGTACCGTGCGTGACACCCAGACCTACGTGCATTTGGCGGCCCAGGGACTGACGCTGTTTGACGTCGTGGCATCCAAGTTCGAGCGCGATTTGGAGATGTGGCAGCCCATCTGTGATTGGCTCGAAAACGACTGAGCCAAACGGTCAGGCGAAACCATTTTGACGCCACGCTTCGAAAACCGTAACGGCCACGGCATTGGACAAATTCAGACTGCGTTGGTTGGGGCGCATGGGCAGGCGCAGGCACTGATCGGCGGCAAATTGATCCCGAACCAACGGTGGCAGGCCCTTGGTTTCTGAGCCGAATACCAAGCAATCGCCCGGTTTAAAACGGGTTTCAAATGGGCTTCGTACACCGCGTGTCGTGAGCGCAAACATGCGTTCTGCTTGGGCTTGGCTGGACTGCAGAAAAGCCTCCCAGCTGGCATGTCGGCTGACATCGGCGTACTCATGGTAGTCCAGGCCAGCCCGTCGCATATAGCGGTCCTCCATGGAAAAACCCAGTGGTTCAATCAGATGCAAAGTGCTGCCGGTATTGGCGGCCAGCCGGATGACGTTGCCGGTATTCGGCGGAATTTCGGGGGCGACTAAAACGATTTGAAACATGCTGCATTATTCCGCACGTGCAAACACTACGGCACAAACTACCCGAGCTCCGCTCGACTGCAATGCCGATGTGGCGCTGGACAGCGAGGCGCCACTGGTCATCACGTCATCCAGCAGCGTAACGTGCCGCCCTTGCAGCAGTGCGGCGGCGCGATCTGGCACCCGGTATACCCCTTCGACATTGGCCAAACGATCGCTCCGGGAAAGGGCGCTTTGCGCCACGGTGTGTACGCTGCGCGTCAACAGGCCCGCGTGACACTTTGGGGGGCTGAGTATGTTGGCCAACAATTGGGACTGGTTAAAGCCGCGTTCTTTGAGGCGGCCATCCGCTAATGGCATTGGAATGAGCCAGTCGGTTTGGGCCAGCAAACCGTTGATCCCCGGATTTTGTTGCATCAAACGTCCAAAGTGCAACGCCAAACCGCTTGCGCCGTGAAATTTGAAATCCTGAATTAGATGGCGCCAGGGGTATTGGTAGGGCACACAGGCGTGTATCTCAGCCGGCCAGGCCAGCGTTTGCCCGCGTCCAACGCACCGTGCGCAGGGTGTTGCCGCAGTGTTTGCCACCTGTGCGCAGAGCGGGCAACGCACCCGGGGCTGGGCAAATAAGGCAACACACAGCGGGCACAGGGCAGACGACGGCCATGCATGGCAAATCGCACATTGGCTTGGCACACATTGGGAAATAGCACACAACAACTGGGAAATCACCGGGCCAATATACTCACGCCCGGAAAACCCCACCATGAACACAGAACGTCCCCCGACCATCGATCCTCTGGCTGCAGCACGCTGGGCAGATCGCATTCCCTCTGAATCTCCCTGGCTCCATGAGGAGATCGCCCGGCGCATGGAAGGGCGGCTCAGCTGGATTATGCGTGCGCCCAGTCGCTGGGTGCATTGGTCGCCTCTGCAAGGGGGAATGCAAGCGCATGCCTTGCTGGAGAAGCGGTACCCGAAGGCAGCCTGTTACGTGGTGCAGTCCTCCGCGCCACAGCGCGCCCGGGCGCAGCAATTGTTGCAAACCAGTTGGTGGAAGAAAGCACTGGGTAGCCGACCCTCTTTGCATTTTGAGAATCCATCTTCGCCGGTCGAAATGTTGTGGGCCAATATGTGTTTGCACCAGCACGCCGATCCCCAGGCCCTGATGCAGAGTTGGCATGGCCATTTGGCGACCGATGGGTTTTTGATGTTTTCTTGCCTGGGCCCTGACACGCTGCGCCAATTGCGTACGGTATTTGCGCAGAATGGCTGGCCCGAGCCCTGTCATGCCTTTACCGACATGCACGATTGGGGCGACATGCTGGTGCAGGCTGGATTTGCCGAGCCGGTCATGGACATGGAGCACATCACGCTCAGCTATTCATCGCCGGAAGCCCTGTTAGGTGAGCTGCGCCAACTGGGCCGAAATATGCATATTGGCCGGTTTGCTGGCTTGCGTGGCCGCCATTGGCACCAACAGTTGTTGGCCGATTTGCGACAAGGCTTGCGCCAGGATGGCGAGGCCGGCCGGCTTACCCTCACATTTGAAGTAATTTACGGCCACGCGTTCAAACCCGCGCCGCGCCTGCCAGTGACTGGGCAAAGTGTGATCAAACTCGAAGATATGCGGGAAGTGCTGGCCCGCCCCCGTGCGCCAAAGGCGCCGGGCCGTTAAGATTCAAGCTCATTAGATTTTCGAGTAAACGGTAGAAATGGCTGATCTGTATCAGGAGGTTCGTTGGATATTGATGGTGATATGCCTTGCGGTATTCGTTGGCGTATTCATCGTCATGCTGCTTTCCATGTGGCGCCAACACCGTGCCGAGCGCCCGGAAAATCCCAATTTCCATGCCTCTATCGTGGTTGAGATCAGTTGGGCGCTGACCCCTTTCATCATTGTTTCTCTCATGGTTTACCCGACGATCAAGGCATTTTTTAAGGTTTGACCGGGTTTGACCGGGTGTGTAATTGCCCCGAGTGCCGTTAAACTGAGACACGCAGGCAGCACCGGCGGTGTTTGCCCATGAAAAATGAGGACGACGTTCTATGCAATCCGTGAAAAAGTGTGTCTTGGGTGCAGTGGCAGCGATCGGGTTGGGCCGATCATGGGCGGGCCTATCGTGGAGTTTTCCTGAGCCGGTAACGCCGATCGCTCGCGAAACCTTGCACGTACACAACCTCTTCATCGCCATCGCCCTGACTTTGTTTTTTGTTGTGTTGGGCTTGATGCTCTATTCCTTTTGGGCACACCACAAATCGCGCAACGCGGTTGCAGCCAACTTTACGGCGCCGCGTGGACGCACGCAGTGGCTCTGGGTTTTGGCGCCTTTCGCAGGATTGTTGATCCTTGATTACGGTGTCTTTGGTATTCCCGCTTTTCATGCGGTGAAGTTTTACGAAAATACCCGCGCTGACGCCGAATTGGTGGTGAAAGTGACCGGTAACCAATGGTTTTGGCAGTATGAATTCCCGGACCAAGGCGTCAAATACAGCAGCCGCTTAACCACCCCCCGTGAGCAGATTGACAATCTTGCGCCGAAAGGTGAAAACTATCTGCTGGAAGTTGACAAACCCCTGGTGTTGCCGGTGAACAAGAAAATCCGCTTCATCACGACTTCCAATGACGTCATTCACAGTTGGTGGGTTCCTGCCTTTGGCGTTAAACGCGATGCGGTACCGGGCTTTCTGCGCGAATTCTGGGCTACTGTAGAAAAAACCGGTACCTACCGCGGACAGTGTTCGGAACTGTGCGGTAAAGAGCACGGTTTCATGCCGGTGGTAGTCAATGTGGTCTCGCAGGAAGAGTTTGACAAGTGGCTCGCTGGCATGAAAGCCACCACCATTGCGCAAGCCAACTAAAAACAAACGGTAGACAAGGAGTCACCCATGGCACACGATCTGGCACACGAACTTCCCCACGTGGCGGGGCACGATGCGCACCACCCGACCGGGGTTATGCGTTGGATACAAACGACCAATCACAAAGACATTGGCATCATGTATCTGATTTTTGCGCTCACGCTGCTGCTAATCGGTGGCGCCATGATTCTGGGGGTGCGGCTCGAATTGTTTCAACCTGGCCTGCAGTTTATGCAGCCCGAATTTTTCAACCAACTGATTACCCTGCACGGGCTCATTATGGTGTTCGGATTTGCGATGCCGGCCGCCACCGGCTTGGCCAATTACATGTTGCCACTGCTGATTGGGGCGCCTGACATGGCCTTGCCACGTTTGAATAATTGGGGCTTCTGGATTCTGCCACCCGCAGCCGTGATGCTGGTTTTGCCCTTCTTTTTGGGCCTGGCCGGCGTTGGACCCGGGGCCGTAGATACGGGCTGGACGATGTATGCGCCGCTCTCCGTGCAAAGCGGTTGGGGCATGGACTTCGCCATTTTTGCCGTACACATGCTTGGCGTCTCATCGATTTTGGGCTCTATCAATGTAATTGTCACGATTTTGAACATGCGTGCGCCTGGCATGACATTGATGAAAATGCCACTGTTTGCCCATGGCTTCCTCATGACTGCCATTTTGCTGATCACCATCATGCCCGTGCTGGCAGGCGGCGTCACCATGGTCTTGATGGACCGTCACTTTGGCACCCACTTCTTCACTGCCGCGGGGGGCGGTGATCCGGTGCTGTGGCAACACATTTTCTGGTTTATGGGGCACCCGGAGGTCTATGTGTTGTTGCTGCCGATTTGCGGTGTGGTACCACACGTTTTATCGGCTTTTTCGCGCAAACCGGTTTACGGCTACCGGGCACAGGTTTATTCCATGTGGGGTATCGCTGCGTTGGCCCTGATTGTTTGGGCCCACCATATGTTTACCAGTGGTATGTCGGTGGGTGGCCAGCTGTATTTCATGTACAGCACCATGCTGATTTCTCTGCCTTTGGCGGTGCTCTTCTTTTGCTGGATCGCCACCGTGTGGCGCGGGGCGCTGAGTTTTGAGACCCCCATGCTGTTTGCACTGGGCTTCATCATCTTGTTTGGCTGGGGCGGTCTGACCGGTTTGGTGTTAGCCGATGCCGCCGCAGACCCGCAATACCACAATGCGTATTTTCTGGTTGCCCATTTCCATTACGCGCTCTATCCCACCACCGTCATGGGTGCGATGGCAGGAGTTTATTACTGGCTCCCGAAGTGGACTGGCCATATGTTGGACGAGCGTCTGGGCCGTATCCATTTCTGGATTGTGATGGTTGGCTTTAATCTGACTTTCATTCCGCAATTTTTGGTTGGTTTGGCCGGTATGCCGCGGCGCATTCCAGACTATCCGGTGATGTTTGCAGAGTGGAACATGCTTTCCTCGATCGGTGCATTTATTCTGGGCAGTTCGCATCTGTTGTTCATCTACATCGTTGTCAAGTGCGTGCGGGGTGGTAAGAAGGCTGAAGCCAAGGCCTGGGAGGGTGCGCAAGGCCTGGAGTGGACCGTGCCTTCGCCCGCGCCGTATCACACCTTTGACGTGCAACCCACGATCGAATAGGGGGATCCGCTGTGTCTGACCGCGACGATCTGCAAGGCAAGCTTGTGCTGGACCGGCGCCAGCGTGCGAATGTGCGCTTGGCCTGGGCCTGTGGTGGCATTGCGCTTGCACTATTCGCATTGGCGATTTGGAAATACCGGCCGCTCTGACCATGCAAACCGAAGCCCTTAAAGCAGCCAATCGCACGCTTGCCTTGCGACTGGCGTGCTTGGCCTTGTTTTTTGTCGGCTTCGGTTTTGCGTTGGTGCCCATTTATGATGTTTTGTGCCGCGTTACCGGCTTGAATGGCAAAACCAATGCGTCGGCCGAGGCACTTGCCGAAAATACGCAGGTCGATGCGGCACGTTGGATTAAGGTGGAGTTTCTCAGCCAGGTTCCACCCAATGTCGGTTTGCAATTCAAACCCGAGCAGTTTTCAATCCAAGTGCACCCCGGCGAAGTGGTCCACGCGTCGTATACCGTTAAAAATACGACGGGCCAGGTTTTCCTGGGCCAAGCCATACCCAGTGTGACGCCTGCCGTAGCAGCGCCGTATTTTCAGAAGATTGAGTGTTTCTGTTTTACCCAGCAAACACTGGCGGCCGGTGAGTCGCGCGCCATGCCGGTGGTATTTGTGGTGAAACCGGACATCGATCCTGAGGTTGGCGTGATCACCCTGTCCTATACGTTTTATGAAGTGCCCAAGGCCCGGGTGTGATTTGACAGCATTGATTTGAAGAAGGATGAAGCTATGACCGAACTGCATGCTCCCACCGCCAAAGGGCGTTACTTTGTGCCTGCTGCGAGCAACTACTCAACTTATCTTTCATCCGGCATTTTTCTGCTGGCCCTGGGTTTTATTTTTCGCATTAACGCGGTCCCGGCGGGCTTGTGGAGCATGCTGATTGGTGCGGCCTTAATTACCTATGTGGTGTTTGGATGGTTTGGCGAGCTGATCCGGGAAAATCGTGGAGGTATTTATACCCATTGGGAAGACCGCTCGTATCGGATTGGCATGGTCTGGTTCATTTTTTCGGAAGTGATGTTTTTCGCCTGTTTCTTTGGCGTGTTGTTTTATGTGCGACGCATCGCACTACCGGAGTTGGGCGGCTATGACACGGCACTCACGCCCTACACCGGATTCGCTGGAACATGGCCTAGCAGCGGGCCTTTGGGCGACGCGTTTAGCCCAATGGAAGCATGGGGTGTTCCGGCGATTAACACCTTGTTGCTGCTGACGTCGGGCGCGACGCTCACATGGGCCCACTGGGGTTTGCTGAAAAACAAGCGTTCCCAACTCAACTGGGGTTTGGCACTGACGGTGGCATTGGGTGTTGCTTTCGTTGCGCTGCAGGCACAAGAATACCATCACGCATATTCGGAGATGGGACTGAACCTGGGCGCTGGTGTTTATGGCGCTACCTTCTTCATTCTGACCGGTTTCCACGGTCTGCATGTGACCTTGGGCACCATCATGCTCATGACCATGCTGGGGCGCGGTGTGAAAGGCCACTTTTCAGAACATGACCACTTCGCCTTTGAAGCCGTTGCCTGGTATTGGCACTTCGTAGACGTGGTGTGGCTGATTGTGTTTGTATTTGTTTATTGGATTTAAGCGTTAATCGGCTTCTGTTCAATCAGCGCAAACCGTGCTGCGGGATCAAGCCAAAATAAAAACTACCCAGCAGCACCAAAAACAGCCCGATCGATAGCGATACCCGAATGGTGAACGCTTGCGCCATTCGGTTTTTTTCGCCATTCTTGCGAAAAAGCAGGGCTAGCGCCGAAGCCAGGCTGGCGACGATGAGTATCAATACCAGCACAATCAGTATTTTCGGCAACATATTATTCCGGTTCCACAATTGAAGTCGCAGAATTATGCGGCCCGTGCGCACCCCATGCAAGCAACCACTTTTTCCTCGCGCGCAATACCCGCGTTGGCCACCGCTGCCGGTATCGCGCTGTTCGTGCATTTAGGCCAATGGCAAGCGCAAAAAGCCACCACCGAGGCCATTGAAATAGGCCGCTGGGAGGCCCGCAAGAGTGCACTGCCGATGGAGTTGGACAGCAATTTACGCAGTGCGTCGGAAATTGATGGAACGCCGTTGCGTGTGCATGGGCACTATGTCGCTAATGAGCAGTTCTTTTTGGACAACCGCCAGCGCGACGGGATTGCCGGTGTGGAAGTTATTACGCCCCTGGAAATCACGCCCGGCAATGCGCGCGTGCTGGTGAATCGGGGGTGGGTGGCATGGGGTGGCAGTCGGTCTCAATTGCCGCTGGCACCGCCCCCTGTGGGTGAGGTCGTCGTTAGTGGAGCGGCACTGGTGCCTTCTATGCGCGCGTTCTTTCTCATGCCGGAACGCCAAGATCCCAACCCACATCTCTGGAATCGCCTCGATTTGGCCCGCTATGCGGCGATGGCCGATAAGTCTTTGCAGCCTTTCGTTCTGTTGCAAAATCAGGGCGATGCGCAGGATGGCCTTGTGCGCAATTGGCAGCCCCCCGAAAACCGCGTGGCCATGCACCGCAGTTACGCGTGGCAGTGGTATGGAATGGCCCTCGCACTTTTTGTATTTTTTTGCGTCACGCGTTGGCGCAATCGGAAAACCGCATGAACTATCAGCCCGCGGATGAACCCTTGCACATGACGGTTTATTCTCTGCCAGAGCCTCAGGATGTTGCACAAACCGCATCGGTCGCCACCGGGCGCTGGAAGTTGTTGGCAATAGTTGTGATCAGTTGCATCCCCGCTTGCCTGGCCTACTTTGCTTATTTTTTCGTTCACCCCAAGGGGCAGGCGGCGTTGGGAACGTTCCTGTCCCCCGCGCGGCCCTTGTCTGCTTTGCAAGCCACTTCACTCGACGGCAATCCCACAACATTGGAAAGTTTGCAAGGGCGTTGGCTGTTGGTGTCGGTTGCTGGCGCTGCCTGCACTGCGCCGTGCCAACGCCAGTTGTTTATTCAGCGGCAATTGTGGGCAACTTTGGGTAATGACAAAGACCGGGTGCAGCGTGTGTGGCTGATCAGTGACCAGGCGCCGCTGGCCCCCGCTTTGCAACAAGCGATGGGCGGTGCGGCCGTGTTGCGCGTAGCGCCTGCTGCGCTCAGCGCGCAGCTGGGTGACGCTGCCGTCCCGTCATTGAGTGATTACTTGTACGTGGTAGATCCGATGGGCAACGCCATGATGCGATTCCCTGCGCAGGTAAATGTCGCCGAGGCGGGTCAAATGCACCGTGATCTCGATCGTGTGCTCCGCGCCACGGCCAGTTGGACTCCGCCGACCCACTGAAACATGAACGCTCAACCACTTTATGACCTGGCGCCCTGGGCGCGTTTACTCACCGGCGCTGCATTGCTGTGCGCCATCATGGTGGCCCTGTGGTGGCTTCGGCACAGCACTGCCAATGCCGTGCGGCGGCGCCGTGCGCTGTTGCTCATGACAATTTTTCTTACTTTTGATTTGGTTCTGGTCGGCGCTTTTACCCGTCTAAGCGATTCTGGCTTGGGCTGCCCGGACTGGCCTGGTTGTTACGGCAGTGCCACCCCGCTGGGGGCGCAACATCCCATCGACCAGGCGCAGGCAGCCATGCCCAGTGGTCCAGTGACCCACCAAAAAGCCTGGATTGAAATGCTGCACCGGTACCTGGCAATGGCGGTGGGGGGGCTGATCGTATTACAGACCGGCTGGGCCTGGCGCGATCGCTGGCGGCGCAACCGCTTGCCAGCCGTATTTGCCTTGCCAAGTCCCTGGTGGCCTACCGCCGCCTTGTTATGGGTGTGCGTGCAGGGTGCATTTGGCGCGCTGACGGTCACCATGAAATTATTCCCCGCAATTGTCAGTGCCCACTTGCTTGGCGCTTATGCATTGCTGGTTTTGTTGGTGTTGCAACTGGGGTGTTATCGCCGCCCCAACAGTCCGGCCACGCCCTTGGCGGCTCGGTATCGCCGGTTTATCGGTTTGGGATTGGCGGTGGTTACACTGCAAGCCATGCTGGGTGCGTGGGTCAGCACCAACTATGCCGTGCTGGCCTGTAGCGAGTTTCCGCGTTGTCAGGACAGCTGGTGGCCATTGATGGATTTTTCCGCCGGATTTTCCTTGTGGCGACCATTGGGAATGACGTCCGACGGCGATATATTGAGTTTTCAAGCCCTGACGGCGATCCATATGGTGCATCGAATGTTTGCCATTGTGGTGGTGCCCATATTGCTGACCATCGTATGGCAACTGCGCGGTATTCGGGGCGTGCAGCGAAGCCAAAGGTGCCTGCTCGGTTTATTGATTTTGCAGCTCGTCACCGGCCTTAGCAATGCAGTGCTTGATTGGCCTTTGCCATCAGCAATGTTGCATACCGGCGGTGCGGGCGGCCTGATTGTGGTTTTGAGCTGGCTATTAATTTCTACCGATAAACAAACATACCTTCGCATGCACGTTCCGATTTCCAAGCGAGGTTTGCGATGAGCCGCACCGACAGTGTGGTCCGTCCACCTTTGCACCGTCAGTTTCTGGCGTTGACCAAACCCAGGGTCATCCAACTGATTGTTTTTTGTGCCTTTATTGGCATGGTTCTGGCAGTTCCCGGTGCGCCCAGTGCATCCCAGTGGTTGACCATGGTCTGGGCTTGTGCAGGTATCTATTTGGTGGCCGGTGCAGCCGCTGCATTCAACTGCATCGTAGAGCAAAAAATTGATGCCCGGATGCGGCGCACGGCTTGGCGGCCCACCGCGCGCGGTGAGTTGAGTGATGTGCAGACACTGTTGTTCTCGGCGGCGTTGTGTGCCGTAGGCTCTGCCGTGTTGTGGTGGGCTGTGAACCCCCTCACGATGTGGCTCACTTTCGCGACGTTTGTCGGCTATGCAGTGATTTATACCGTGATCTTAAAGCCCCTGACACCCCAAAATATCGTAATTGGTGGGGCTTCGGGTGCGATGCCCCCGGTGTTGGGCTGGGCGGCCATGACCGGTGAGGTCGGTCCCGAAGCCCTGATACTTTTTTTAATTATTTTTCTTTGGACTCCGCCTCATTTTTGGGCTCTGGCCCTGTACCGGGTGGACGACTATCGCAAGTCCGGCTTGCCAATGCTGCCGGTAACACACGGCAGCGCCTTCACCCGGCTGCATATATTTTTATATACCTTGGTGCTATTCGCCGCATGTCTGCTTCCGTTTATTTATGGGATGAGTTCATGGCTGTATTTGGTGACTGCGATCGTGCTCAGTCTGGGCTTCTGCTGGTATGGCTGGAAGCTGCTGCAAAACTATTCAGACGCACTGTCCCGAAAAACTTTCCGTTACTCACTCATCCACTTGAGTGTGTTGTTCGCAGCATTTTTGCTGGACCACTATTTGATTTAAAACAGCCATGACACGACGAAACTCCCTTAAATGGCTTGCTGCTGGCGCGGCCTCTTTGGCAAGCAGCGCTTTGCTTGCCAGTTGCAGCAGAGCCAAAACCAATTTTGTGTCGACCGACATCACAGGCGCTGACTACGCCAAAGACTTTGCCTTGCCCGACCAGAACGGCGTGCTACGCCATATTGCAGATTTCAAAGGCAAAGTGGTGGTGGTTTTCTTTGGTTACACGCAATGCCCCGACGTTTGCCCAACTACCATGGCAGAACTGGCCGAAGTCAAGAAAACGCTGGGATCGGATGGCGACAAACTGCAGGCGGTGTTCGTTACGCTTGACCCGGAACGTGACAAGGCCACTATGTTGAAGCCCTATGTGGAAAATTTTGATTCGTCGTTCGTGGCACTGTTGCCATCAATGGAGCAGTTAGCGGGCGTCGCCAGGGAATACAAAATTTATTACAAAAAGGTCGAGGGACGCACCCCTGATACCTACACTTTAGACCACTCTGCTGGCAGCTACATATACGATACCAAAGGCCGTGTGCGATTGTTTATGCACTACGGAACCAGCGTGTCGGACCTTACTTCCGACATTAAAGCCTTGCTGACCGAAGCGGCCTAAAAAAACCTGCCGGTCGGCCACCGATGGCGGCGGCCGATGCCACAAGCACCGTGCGCTGCCTATTGAAACTGCAGTAATGCAGTCTTCATTTTCTTCATGGCCGCCACTTCGATTTGGCGAATGCGCTCCGCGCTGACGCCGTATTCAGCGGCCAGTTCGTGCAATGTCATGCCGCCCGAATTGTCGTCATTCACGCGCAACCAGCGTTCCTCCACGATGCGCCGGCTGCGTGCGTCCAGACTGTCCAACGCCATCGCAATGCCATCACTGGCAAGAACATCGCGTTGCTGTGCTTCCAGTGTGGCAACCGGTTCATGGCTGGCATCGGTCAGGTAGGCAATCGGACCAAAAGCGTCTTCTCCGTCGTCAGACGGACTGGGGTCAAGCAACACATCGCCTCCCGCTAGGCGGGTTTCCATTTCCAGCACTTCTTCTGGTTTGACTTTTAACTCTCGCGCCATTGCATTGACTTGCTCAGGATTGAGTGTGTCGCGGTGGGTTTCGAGGTCTGCCGCAGCGTCATCACTTTTATAACGCTGCTTCATCGAACGCAGGTTGAAAAAGAGTTTGCGCTGTGCCTTGGTTGTTGCGACCTTCACCATGCGCCAATTTTTCAGGATGTACTCGTGAATTTCAGCCTTAATCCAATGCATGGCATAGCTCACCAGCCGAACCCCTTGCTCTGGATCAAAGCGTTTTACCGCTTTCATCAGGCCCACATTGCCTTCCTGAATCAAATCGCCATGGGGCAGGCCATAACCCAGGTACTGACGAGATACAGACACTACCAACCGCAAATGCGATAGCACCAGCTTACCGGCAGCTTCCAGGTCATTGTTGTTTTTGAACTTGCGCGCGAAGTCCAGCTCTTCCTCAGGCGTAAGCAATGGCAAGCGATTAGCCGCAGAAATGTAAGCGTCCAAATTGCCTAAAGGGGGCACTGCCGCCCAGGGATTGGCAACAGCGAGTGCAACACCACTGCGTGGGGCTGGCAAAGAAGCATTCATGAATAACTCCTTGAGTTCATAGGCTAAATATTAGCACTCAATCGAATAGAGTGCTAATGCACAGCAGGAATCCCGACGCGCATGCCAAGGATACTGTTTTTATAGACAGTTTTATGTTGCGTGCGTAAACCATCGACGCCATTTGTAACTACTTGCGGCGCTAGTTGACAGCGATAGGCTGGCCTAACGTACAAATATTGCGAACTCAGCCCGGTGGTAGGGCCTTCCAGTCAAGACAAAACAGTGGCCAGGTATTCCAGTTTTATCGGAAAAACCCATGGCCACCCGTGTCGCAGAGGGGCTGCGTTTATGTGATGCCGTACGTGCCAGCAACGTTCCGATCCTGGTTGGACACCATCGGGGCTACAGTCGCAACAGTGCCATGGCGCAGAGCGGCGGGCGGTGGTCCAATTTTGATTAATATGGTCCATGCGCCTAAAAACGTATCCATCCGATGCGCAGCGATCCTGTTGAGAGTCATTCGCGTCGCAAGTAATCGATCGGGTGTATGAGGATCCTGTGGTCAGCGTAGACCGGGCAAACCGCCGCGATTGACCCGTAATGCACCGCCAAATTGATTGTTGTATTAAAAATGCGAATGCCGTTGATCACATTTGCGAAGCTGGCACAATGACCTGACATAAATCCGGGGCGTATTTCCGGATAATTTATAGCCAAAGCTGCGCTTGCTGGCGTTCAGTGATGGCACTCAACGTTGGGGTGCGATGAACCGTCAATTCACTGCCGTTAGCGAGGCGGACTCTGAAGCGACTGCCGGTCAGCCGGCAGGCAGGTTAACTTTTTCAAGTGATATGTTGGGGTCCATGCTCCATTGGGTTTGTCAGCTTGTCGACGCCCCAATCGGGTTTGTGCTGGAGCGCAATGGCACGACCTTATCGTGCCTGGCGCATTGCGGCACGGAACCACCCTCTGCGGCTGTGTGTGATGCGATCGGCACCCTATGCGCTGATCTTTCAACCCTGCAGACATGGAAAAGCTGGCCGCTATCGGCTGCCACATTGCCAGCGAGCTGGGGTGACGGTGCCCTGCTGTCGGCCTCCGTCGGGCTGGACACCGGCGCGCCCCTTGGTGTTGTGGCCTTCATTCGTCCGGTCGGCGGTGACTGGGGGAAGTTGGGTAGCGATGCCTTGCACCATGCCATTAATGCGTTGGGAGCGTGTCTGATGGCGAGGCACTTGCAAATGCAGTTGACTTTACAAAAAGCTGCACTGGAAGCTGCCGAATTGCGTGAGCGCCGGGTGTATGAGTCAACTCCGGCAATGCTTTTCTCAACCGACAGCAGGGGTAAGTTGTTGAACGCCAGCGACATGCTGCTGGAAAAACTGGGTTACGCGCGCAGTGATGTGGTGGGACTGGCAGCGGTTGACCTGATGTCCACTGAAAGCAAGGCGCGGACACTGGGGCAATTGATTCCGCTACTGCAAACCAATGATTGTGAAAAAGAGATGCCATTGCAGATGGTCACCCAACACGGTGACCTGATCGATGTACTGGTCTCGGCTGCCGTCGAACGCGCACCAGATGGCCGCATATCGCGCACGCTGCACTATGTCGAAGACGTCACACAGCGCAGGTTGGTTGAACAAAACCTGGCAGAGGAACGCGCCCACTTGCGCAATATTGTCAACGGTACCAGTGCCGGCACATGGGAGCTGGACTTAATCAGTGGCCAGGACCTCATCAATGAAACCTATGCCCAGATGCTGGGGTATTCGGTTGCGGAGATTACGGCGAAGATCCGCGGTAACTTTCTGAATATTGTTCACTCCAACGACCGGGAAAACGTGAGTATTCAATGGAATGCCCATCTTACCGGCATGACCACTGAATACGAGGCTGAATTCCGCGTTCAGCACAGGGAAGGCCATTGGACCTGGATTTTGAGCCGTGGCAAAGTCGGCGCCCGTGGGCCTGATGGGCGGCCGATGCACATTTCCGGGATTCATTTAGACGTATCGGCACGCCGCAATGCGATTGAAATGGCCAACCGTGCAGCACATGATTTGCGCAACACCTTGGATGCATTGCCCTCGCGCGTCGTTTATTGGGATACCGATTTGCGTTTCAGGTTTGGCAACCGTGCGTTTCGCGAAAGGTTTTCGGCGCCGGGCGTTGACTTGACCGGCCGCCATATGAGCGACATTTTGGGCATCGCTTTATACGATATCAATGTAGCTGCATTGGAGCGTTTGGGCGAGGCCGGTGACTATCAGGAAGAGCATGAAGCACTGTTGCCCAATGGACAGCCGGAGCACTACATTATTCGATATTTGGCCGACCGCGTGGCGGGCAAGATACAAGGCTTCTATGTTTTTGTGTTTGATATCACCCAACTGAAACAAACCCAGGAGCAGTTGCAAACACTCAATATGCAATTGGCCGACCGTTCTGCCCAGGCCGAAGCTGCCAGCGTGGCGAAGAGCGCATTTTTGGCCAGTATGAGCCATGAAATTCGCACCCCTATGAACGCCATACTGGGAATGCACAAGCTCATTCAGAAAACCCCACTAACGCCGCGTCAGCTCGATTATTTGAAGAAAAGTGAGCGAGCTGCCAAGTCGTTGCTGGGTTTATTAGATGACATCCTCGACTACTCCAAGGTAGAGGCTGGCAAGTTGTCACTGGATCCGCAAGCTTTCCGCACAGATGAATTACTCGACGAACTCTCGGTGATCTTTTCTGCCTACGTTGGCAACAAGCCGGTAGAGGTTTTATTTGACGTCGGTGCCGGATTGCCAGAAGTGGTGGTTGGTGATGCATTGCGCATCAAACAGGTTCTGATCAACCTTGGGGGCAATGCAATCAAGTTCACAGAACACGGATCGGTAGTGATTCGTGTAGTGTGGGATGGTGCGCATGACGGTTTTTCTCGAACCCGATTCGTGGTCCAGGACTCTGGTATCGGCATCGCGCCGGAGAACCAGGCGCACATTTTTGATGGATTTTCGCAAGCAGAAGCTTCCACTACACGTAAATTTGGCGGTACCGGTTTGGGGCTGGCCATCAGCCAACGCCTGGTGCGTTTGATGGGCGGTAATATCGCACTCGAGAGCGCACTCGGTATGGGGAGTGTATTCAGCTTTGAATTGCTGCTGCCAGTCGTTCACGACATACCCGAATCGTTGCGCAAACCGCTTGCCTTGGCGCCTGCGGTACGCCGGGTCATGATTATTGATGATCATCCACTTTCGGGCGAGTTGTTGCGTATCGCGGCACGGTCATTGGGGTGGGAAATTGAGCTCTTGTCGAGTGGCGCTGCCGGTGTGCAGCGCCACGCGCAGACTTTGATTACGCCGGAGCTTGCCTTTGATCTGATTCTGGTTGATTGGCAAATGCCTGAAATGGATGGATGGGAAACTGCACGCCAGTTGCGCGCAGTGCCATTGCCCTCTGGAAAGCGCCCTATGCTTTTCATGGTGTCCACCAACAGCATGGAGCTCATGGCCCATCGGACCGGTGAGGAGCAGGCCCTGCTGGATGGATTTTTATCGAAACCGGTAACTCCCGCCATGCTGTCTGCGGCGGTAGCTTCTGCCATGCATCCTGCCCTGACGTCGACGGTATTGCCATTGCCTGCCAGTTTGCGTCGCCTGGCTGGCATGCGGGTGTTGGTTGTGGAGGACAACCTGATTAACCAACAGGTGGCCGAGGAATTACTGATATCGGAAGGTGCCCGTGTCTCGCTGGCTGCCAATGGTGCGCTGGGTGTCAATGCCATCGAAACTGCCGATCCACCTTACGATGCCGTGTTGATGGACATTCAAATGCCCGTCATGGATGGTTATGCTGCCACCCGCCACATCCGTCAAATTCTGAAGCTTTCCCAACTGCCGGTGATTGGTTTGACCGCTAATGCAATGGTCACTGACCGTGATGACAGCCTTGCGTCGGGGATGAACGAACACGTTGGCAAGCCCTTTGATATGGATCATCTGGTTTCGGTGTTGCTGCGTTTAACCGGATTTAAACCATCGCCGAGTGACATGTTACCGTCGGTCTCACCCCGGTTGCCGGTTATTGATAAACACGATGTTCCAAGCTCGGCAACTGCTGATATCGATTTGTCCGTGGCCCTGAAACGGATGTCTGGCAACCAGTCGATGTACGTTCGCGCGGCGCAGCAAATTCGCCAATCACTCGATCGCCTGGTACCCGATTTGCTGGAGTTGTTGGATGCCAGCCAGATGGCCGATGCCGCCCGACTTCTGCACACCTACAAAGGCACCGCGGGAACGGTTGGCTTGAACCGTTTGGCCGCTGCACTTCGGGAGTTGGAGCTGATATGCAAAGCGCCGGCAGTGGCAGATGCGGCGATGCAAGTTCAGCTACAAATACAAGCTTTGTTGCCGGTGGTGTCAGCAGCCTGCCAAGCACTGGATGGCGCGATTGCGCAATTGCAAGGTGTCGAGATCGCACCGTCCTCGCGCCCGACCGGTAATAACAATCAGTTGGAGACCGCTGCAGTGTTGCATGAGTTGCTGCGGCTAGCCCGTATGTCCGATTTGTCTGCCTTGGCCTATTTTGCTGAATCACGCCCGGCCTTGTTTGGGATGGGAGACGCTTTCTTGGCCGATTTGGAAGACGCTTTACAGTCTTTGGATTTGACGCGTGTGGTTGATATTTGCAGTTTGGCTACCGCTGCAAACGCTTGAAAGCATAAAAAAACCGATTAAAAAAGCCGGTTGCAGTGACTGCAACCGGCTAGATTTTTTGGCGTTACACCAGCAAAAAATTATTTGGCGGGGTAGTCCAAATCTGCACGGCGGTTTTCTGCGTAAGAAACTTCGTCGTGTCCTGTTGCTTTGGGCTTTTCTTTGCCGTAGCTAACTGCTTCCAACTGCGCGTCTTTCACGCCAAATGACTTCAGTGCTTTGACAACAGCATCAGCGCGTTTTTGCCCCAAGGCCAAGTTGTATTCAGCGCCACCCCGTTCGTCGGCGTTTCCGCCCACTTTAATGGAGACATCGGGGTTCGCGGCCAGGAATTTACCGTGTTGCTCCAACAGCGTCAGACCTTCAGGCTTGATGGAGGACTTGTCAAAATCGAAGTAAACGCTGCGGCTGGTGAACAAAATATTGCTCGGATCCAGATAGGCGGGGACTGCTTTTGGCATAACAGCGACAGGTGCGGCGGTCGGCGCTTGTGTTGCTGCGGGCGCTGCGGCGGGCGCTGCTGCGACCGGTGCGGCTGCGGGGGCACTGACTGCCGGTGCTACAGGGGTGCTGCTGCAAGCAGCCAAAATCATTGCAGAGGTGAGGCTTGCAAGCAATGTCACGCGGCGAAAGGTACTCATTTAATTCTCCAATATGTAGTGAAGCGGAACAGCTGCGAGTCCCAGCAGGAAGAGCCCCAATAAAAGCCACATGCCTAATTCCGCGTATCTAAACCATTACAAATATAACTGCAAACGGTTAACTTACTGTAAACCGCTGCCATTTTAGCGATACACAAAATAAAGATGATTTTGAGGATTTGATCGACCGTTTTCCACGCTAAAATGCGAGGCTGCTTCGGTTTGTATTGGGTGTTTGGTCTTGAAAAATTATTTTTTCAGCATTCTCTGAAAACACCAAAAATACAGTGCTAGAATACGAAGCTCAGCGGCTGTAGCTCAGTTGGATAGAGTACTTGGCTACGAACCAAGGGGTCGTGGGTTCAATTCCTGCCAGCCGCACCAAACGGACAACCTTGAAGCAGAAATGCTTCAAGGTTTTTTCGTTTCCGGACTTAAGTAATTGATTTAAAAGGGTTTTTGGGCTCTATTGGCTATCCGCAAGGAGCGTCAATGAGGCCAAAATACTCCGAAAGTGTGATACACGATGTTGTCGCCGATTGAATCTTGACAGCGAGGGGATGCGGCGTAAAACTTGGACTGTTTAAGTGTCGATTCCAAGGCTAGCCCGGTACTCGACTGGGCTAAGCGACCCTAAAGATACCTTGATCCGCTTTTCGTTATACCAGCGGATGTAGGCGTCGACGGTTCCAATGAACTGGTCAACTGAAACATCCTGCCAGTTCCTCTGGTAGAACAACTCCGTCTTCAACCTACCAAAGAATCCCTCACAGGCGGCATTGTCTGGCGAGCAGCCTTTGCGTGACATCGAACGGCTCAAATCGGCGTTGTGTACCCGTTGCAGCCACCCCGGCCAACGGTAGTGGGCCCCTCGATCAGAATGAATAACGGGCTTGCTCGGGCTGCCGGCAACACTCTCAATGGCAGCGTCGAGCATGGAATTGACCAAGTCTGAATCTGGTCGAGTGCCAATAGTCCAACTCACCACAAGACCATCGAAGCAGTCGATCATTGGCGAGAGGTACACCTTGCCCGCAGGAATCTGGAATTCTGTGATGTCAGTCAGCCATTTCTCATTGGGGGAGTCTGCCTGGAAGTTCCGATTAATCAGGTTCTCTGGCGCTGGGCTGATTTCACCGAGATATGACCCGTACCGGCGCTGTACGACTTTCTCAGAGAGGTACATATGTCGTCTTCCAAGCGCAGCTCGCATTCGCCTGTAGCCATAGCAGCGGTGATTGCTTTGGAACACATCTGTGATGGCAACTCGGGCTTCGGCGTATTTGTCCGCACTCTTGAGCCGAGCGCAGTGATAGAAGTAAGCGCTGCGGGCCAGATCCAGTTCAATCAGCAACTCGGCCACCGTGTACGTGGCTTTCAGGGCGTCAACCAGCAGGGTCTTCTCTCGATTGCTCAGGAGCTGTGGGGTGACGCCCAGGTCTTTTTTTAGCAGTTCATTGGCCTTGTTCAAGATGTCATGCTCAAGCTGCAATCGCCGCACGGCGCGCTCCAGTTGAGATACCTGTTGTTCCAATTCCGTGACCTGCTTGGTCTGAGGGACCGTTTGCGGGGCCTGTCGTCGCTTCATTGATGCAGAGACCTCGCGGCCCAGTAGTTGATTCTTCCAGTTGTACAACGTCGGCCTGCACACGCCCACGGAGTGGGCAATGGTCAGCGCATCTGTCGTACGAGTACACAGTTCAAGCACGGCCGCATTCTTTACCTCAGCGGGATGTTGGGTGTTCGGTGCACGACCCACCATACGTCGGCGTAGCTTTGGATGAAGTTCATCAATCCATCTTGTGAGTAAGTCCCGGCATGGATAGCCCAGTGCCCTCAGGGTAACTGTCTCCTTTAATTTGAACGATAGCCATGTGATTACCTTTCAGGATTTTTCTCCATTGCCTTGAATCCGGGGCTAGTGACGGTTAGTCTATGCCTATGCAGCGTCAAAATTCTCTTTCCACCAAATTGGTAAGCATTGGGTCCGTATTGTTGATCGTTGCACTTCTGTCCATCGGCCTGACACTCTGGGTGACGTGGCAGTTGGAAGGCGGTGCCGCAGCGGTCAATGAGGCGGGGCGCATGCGAATGCAAATCTGGCGTCTGAACAGCACAGCGCAGTCCCGGCATTCCGAAAAGATGGTGGCGGACCTAGTCAACGAGTTCAGCAGCAGCCTGGCATTGCTCAAGGCCGGTGATCCGGCTAGGCCGTTGTTCATGCCGATCAACGATGAGGTGGGTGCGCGCTTTCGCGACGTCCAATCAGAATGGGTTGCCAATCGAAGTATTTGGCTGGGAGAGGCTCCGCCCGATGTGGATCAGGCCCTGGCGGCGACCTCCAAGACAGTGGCTGCAGTCGATAAGCTGGTGACTGCTATAGAGCAGCAACTCTCGCGACTAACGGCTATTCTGAATTTGTTCCAGTTCGTCATGATGGCGCTGGCGATTGCCGGAGCAGTCATCATGCTTTATACCGGCTACCTCTACGTCATCAATCCGTTGGCAAATTTACAGCAGGCATTGCGCAGTATTCAGTCGGGAAACTTTGCCGCGCGGGTGGAGGTGGATACGGATGACGAGTTTGGCCAGGTGGCCAGTGGCTTCAATGGCATGGCTTCCGAATTGCAGGGCCTGTATGAAGGGCTGGAAACCCAGGTCAAGGTCAAGACACAACATATCGAGGCACAGCGCACCAGGCTGGAGTCGCTCTATGAAATCAGCGCCTTTTCAGCCAGTGCCGCCACCATTGAGGAACTATCGCGCGGTTTTGCCAGGCGTGTACGTGCGGTCGTGGGTGCCGACGCCGTGGTCGTGCGCTGGTCGGACGAAGCCAATCAGCGCTACTTGATGCTGGCATCTGATTGCTTACCGCAAGATATGCTGGAGTCAGAACGCAGCCTACTGGCGGGTGCCTGTGCCTGTGGAAACCTGAAGCCTGATGCACGCACCCGCGTCATCCCCATCGTGGGCAATGAGGAGTCCCCCGTGCGTGCGTGCGCGCGTGCAGGTTACGTGAATATCGTTAGTGTCCCGGTGCGCATACAGCAGCGCCTTCTTGGAGAAATTGACCTGTTCTTTCGCAGCAGCGTGGAACTTACTTCTGAAGAAAAAGACCTGCTGGATGCCTTGGCCAGCCATCTGGCCAGTGGCCTGGAAAGCTTGCGGGCTGCGGCGCTGGAACGCGAAGCTGCAGTTGGTGAAGAACGCGCACTATTGGCCCGTGAGTTGCACGACTCTATTGCCCAGTCGCTTTCCTTTCTCAAGATCCAGGTGCAACTACTACGCAATGCGTCGCGCAACGCGCAACCAGAGAATGTGCAAATAGCGCTGGATGAACTCGATACCGGCCTGCGAGAGAGTATCAACGACGTACGAGAACTGCTGGTGCATTTCCGCACCCGGACCAATACCGATGATGTGGAAACGGCGTTGCAGGAGACCTTGCAAAAGTTCAAACACCAGACCGGATTGATTACCCACTTTCAGATCAATGGCCAGGGTATACCTTTGCCGGCGGATGTACAGGTCCAGGTACTGCATGTGGTCCAAGAGGCCCTGTCGAATGTGCGCAAACATGCCCAGGGCACCCAGGTGCATTTGGACGTCACTAAGGGTGTGGAGTGGCAGTTTGTGGTGCGCGACGATGGTCGTGGTTTTGGCCCGGAGGTTCGCGACCGTCAGAGCATCCACGTGGGCATGAAGATCATGCAGGAACGTGCCAGCCGCATTGGGGCGACTGTGCGGGTGCATTCCGAGTTGGGACAGGGTACGACGGTGCAATTGACCTTGCCTGCCCACCCGGTTTCCAACGCCAGTTCGGGCGGCATGACACTGGATGCGCAGGAGCTTGCGTCCATGCAACTGGCAACCGAGTAAATCCAATCGCTTTTACGACGCGCATATCCGTACGCAGCCTATGACACTCAAAAGGCGTTTCCCCACCAACCCCGCCAATCCGGAGAGGCTATGCTGGGGATGTGATCGCTATTGCGCAGCGAACAATATGCTGTGCGGCAATGGCTCGGACCGGACGCAGCATCCGATAGAGCTTTTCGGGCCTAGCTGGCGAGAGTGGGGCCATGATTTCCAAAGCGATGAACCGCCCACCGACAATACCGACTATGAACCCCATCAAACTGCTGGTCATTGATGACCACACTCTTTTCCGGCGTGGACTTGTTGCTCTGCTTTCGCAGGACGGGCGCTTCAGTCTTGCCGGTCAGGCAGGTGATATGGGCGAGGCGTTGCGTTGCTGCGACGACACGCCCGATGTCCTCTTGCTGGACAACCACCTGCCTGGTGTGCGCGGCATCGATGGCATCCCGGCGCTCAAGGACGCCTATCCTGGCGTGCGCATCCTGATGCTGACAGTAAGTGAAAACGAAGAAGATTTGGCCGCCGCCATGCTGGCCGGTGCCGACGGTTATCTGCTCAAGACGGTGGAGACAGAGCAGCTATGTGATTCCATCGAAAAGGTGCTGGCCGGTGAATGCGTCATCAGCCCGGACATGATGACCAAATTCGTTACCGCCTTTCGCTCCAAGGCTCCTGCGCTCGAAGCAGTCGCCTCTACGCCCGCTTTGCAGCCGGAACCGCTGGCGGAAAATGCGACCTTTGAATTGCTTTCCACACGCGAGCGTGAAATCCTGGTCCTGATAGCCAAAGGTGACAGCAACAAGGGCATTGCCCGAACGCTTGACATTGCTGAGACCACTGTCAAGGTCCATGTGCAGCACATCTTTCGAAAGCTCAATTTAAGTTCACGCGTGCAGGTTGCGATGTACGCAGCGGCGCGTGGATTGGTTTGATGCAAATCAAACATTGGTGCTTCTGACGAGGCACTACTACTTCAGAACTAGGGCGTCACATGGCGCCCTAGTTCTTTTTGTCCCTGTGTGGTGTGCTAAGGGAGGATGTTCAAAAGAGGGGTAAACCACGAAAGTCATGCATGTCATAAGGAGCAAGCATGGCTACAGAAATCAAAAATTCAAAACGCGCCTGGTCGGTGCTGATCGTCAGCACTTTGTCGTTCACAGTCTGCTTCATGGTGTGGAT
>Ga0228698_1000221_pt1 | contig 50087 bp, 44 predicted proteins | sample McNCre117_Aug_MG_FD_178015 | JGI IMG/M metagenome (GOLD analysis project Ga0228698, IMG submission 178015) | Freshwater microbial communities from McNutts Creek, Athens, Georgia, United States - 1-17_Aug_MG | ecosystem: Environmental > Aquatic > Freshwater > Creek | place: USA: Georgia... | reverse complement strand
GCTGGTCTTTCAAAATGACTTCAACGGAGTCTGTATGCCTAGTCGTATTCATAGTCCTATTCCTATCTCCAAAGATAAGCGATAGGACGGGTACGGAGATTCAGGGGGCTATCTCACCACGCATGAAGGCTTGGAGCTGGTAGCTATTTCCACCGCGGTCATCGCCATACCCTGCATGCAAAGGTTGATGAATGTCTCCGATGAAGTGCACCACGTACTTCAATGCGTTGAGTCGTTTTTCATCATCTCCGTTGGTACGCAGTACCTCCACCTGACGGTCGATAGCTGCCACCACGCATTTGCCATCTGGGCAGTCTCGCTCGGGTTGGTAGTTGCAGTCACCTCGGGGAAAGTTCACGTAGTGCCAGGCTGCGGTGGCGGGGTTGCGATGTTCATCTGCCCAAGTGGAGATACTGGCCAAGGTAGCGCCTGGTTCCAATGCCAGCAGACGGTCCACTTGTTTTCGAGCGGAAGGGGTTAACTGTGCATCAGCCAGCAGGGCAACGATCTTGTGACCGTCAGCCCCCCAAGCCATGGCCGGGATCGTGGTGAGGGTGGTCACCGCTCCGACAGTGATGGCAACAAGCTTGCGAGTAAGTTGATTCAGATTCATAGCAGAGACTCTTTCCGAGGATTCTGCCCTTGCTTACTTATCGGTGTTTCAATAATGACAGCGCCGATCCCCAAAATAACTCAATGCAGCAGAACAGGAAAATTTGCCTCAAGTGGGGCCGTGAGCCAATCCATCTGCCACGTAGGATGGATCTTCAGCCGGAGCTCGTTGGCACGTTCTCCCTCTCGATGGATGAGTCCGATACTTGCGGAGCGAAGTGGTTTTACCGCAGTAGTGTCTTCTGCCCGATCTTGAACGTAGCGTTGAATCCAGGTGTTCAAACGTGCCTGTAGTTGCTCAGGCTTCGTCAGACTTCCTGTCTCTTCTCTGAGCAGTGCACGAATGGTGTGCACAAAACGAGCCATCACCATCGTTGCTTGTAATGACGCTTGTTGTTTGGCTTCGAACGACGTGTCTTCATTCAGATATTTCTTTGGGAGTGACGTGCTCATGGCGCCCAAGACCGCAGTTTGATGTACGCCTTGTCGCACACATACGGGCACAAAGCCCAGATCGATCAGTTCTTCTGCTCTGCCTGCAGAAATGTCTTTACTTGGAATCAGGACGTCTTCCTCAAAACCAGTGAATGCGACAGGCCAATCGAATGCGTCAAAGCCCTTGGCAATTCTTGCAGCCAACACCCATGCAGAATTCATGGTGGTCACTGCCCCGTCAGCAGTATTTGCCGGCACTGTCATCCCCGGTAGAGTGATGGCCGCAAATTTGGCGCTTTCTTCCTGTCGAAACTGAATCCACGGGGAGTATTCCATTCCTTCAAATATCTTCATCAGGCTGCGAGGACGATGGAGGTCGGCGAAGGACTCCAGAGAAAACATCTGCGATGAGGAACTGAAGATGCACGGAGCATGTGCGGCCTGTCCAAGCTGCGAGAGAAGACGAACCAGCTCCACATCATCTGTAGTGTGCCCAATCGCGTAGTCGGTCACTAGCAAACTCATGGGATCTGCGCCAAAGGTCCCCAAGCCTTCCCGGATGACACGGTCAAAGAGCATGCTTTGGTTCGGAGCAACTGCCTTCTGCAGGTCGTGCAGGGCATCCGTTGCAGAAATGTTCAGCAGCTGCACACGCACTTGGGAGCATGCGTCGACTTTGCCTAGCAAATTCCGCAGGCCTTGAACCGTAGATGCAGAAGGGCGAAGTCCCTGTAAGACTGCCTCCATGGTGGAGGAGGAAATATCTATCCAGGACCGCTCACGCAACGGAATATCTCGCTCGTCCGGTGCAGCCTCTGCATAGAGATCCGCCAATACGCCGATGACCAAGGGCAATGTGTGGTGGGTGGCAACACCATCGGTCACCATGTCATATCCCAAGACTTGCTGCTGGACTTCATGCATAAGGCTCCTCATCAACGCTGCGAACTGCAAGGCATTAAATTAAACCAGCACTTGTAATTGAAGTGCTGGAGCACTATGTGGAAGAGTGTTCCGTTTCGACAGCTGTTTTTAAAACTTCCTGTCGGCGGGAAGACGGTCTGATCCGTTATTCATCCATACGCTTGAGGTGCTTATGTCCAACCAGCTTCGCCAAAGTCTGCAGAAAATCTGGGATGACACTGTTTTAATGTACGTGAATCCCGTAGTGGAAGAAGTGCGTAGCCTGTGGGTGTCGTACACCTCCAGCAGACAGGCATAAAACCAGATTGGATTTAGAGCAACATCTGCTGAACTGGTGTGGCCGTTGACTGGTGAGGCCCCTGCAGGATGTCGAAGTTCTTGCTGGGATCTGCTGCACTGTGTTTGAAGACTTCAATGCCGGGAACCTGAATCAAGGACTCTGCCTGGTCGTTGGAACCATTCAGCCATTGATCCCATTGGTGCGGCTCCAATGACACGATGGTTCGTTTGTCTTGCTGATCCGCAGGAAGCTTCGGGTCAGGCTTGTGCATGAGCCCCAGTAAGGGGTGTCCATCACAATTCTGCGTGATCATGGTGAAGTTGGGTACCACTTCGCCTGATGCAGGATCGGTCCACTCCGACCAAAAGCCTGCCAAGGCCCATGGTTCACCGTCAGCACGCCAAAACCTCCACCAAATGTTCTTGCCTGTTCCCCAATAGGGCTCGTCATAGCTGTCTGCAGGAATGAGGCAGCGCTGCCCCCTGCGCCACGCATCACGGTAGGTGGGGGCGGTTGCCATCCGCTCTCTGCGGGCATTGTTGGTGGACATGCGCGCACCCGAAGGTAGTGTCGGAATACGACTGTTGGAGCGGGGCGGAATCATGCCCCATTGAGCAACCAATGCGCTTGAGCGAGTGATGATGGGGGCCGGCTGCAATGGGCCTGCAGTCACACCGTAGTGACCTTTGAACGGTTCAACCAGATGGCGCAGTACGACCTTCTCGCGGGAGGTGGGGGCGATGAGGTTGCACATGTACAGATGGTACGGCTTGAATGTCAGCGCGTGGGGCGACCAATGAGACAGGATTGGATCAAGACCAGCCACTGGCAATGAGGCCCAATAGCAGATGCCCAATTTCCCAACTGGGGACAGCCCAAAACTGAACCGGTAGGCACAACTTGCGTAAGCCGGTTGCAGTATTTCACACAATTTTTATAACTACACGAATAAACAGTGCACCGCTTGCAAATTCACGCTTCAGGCAAACATCAAGGGGATCACGTCGCACCCACCCGTGAAACCACGTGGTGATGAGCGAGGTACGTCTTGGACGTTGGCAACAATTTTGGAATTGAAGTGTTATTTATTTCGTAAAGTGATAGCTGCAAGCTTTGTAGTAGCCTCGTCTATTGACATAGCATCGTTTTCCCAAAAGCTTGAAATAACGCTTTGAATTTGCGATTGAATATTTGGTGGTGTCCCCTGTGCAAACGCCACTGAAGGAACTAAAGAATTGTTCGATACAGACTTCTTGAAGTCTATCAATGAGAGCTTTGCACAATCGTCAAAGCTCTCAAGAGGAACGCTTTGTCTTACAGGAATAGAGCCTTTTTGAGTATTAAATTTTTCTTGAAATTCAGGACTCATTAATGAGTATGCAAGGAATCCCTGTGCCTTTTGTGACTCCCAACTCTTGAGTTGAAACATGGCAAATGAGTCAACTAGGTAAGAATATTTGTCTTGAGTGCCAGGTGCTGCAGCACAGTAAAAATCAATGTTTGGTTTTTTCTTGGCAACTAAAAATTCAGCTTTTGCCCAGTCGCCCATTAACTGAAATGCTGCTTTCCCGTTAACTACCATGGATGTTGCTACGTTCCAGTCACGGCCTTTTGCTTGCTTGTCTGTTAGAGCCTTTAGTTTTCTGAAGGTGAGTAGAGACTTCCGCATGCTTTCACTTGAAAGTGCTGATTTGTCGAGATTAATAAATGCATCTTTGTAGAACGACGGGCCACCGATCCCCAGTGCTACAGAGTCAAAAATTGCCATTTCTTGCCAATCCTGCCCCCCAATGGCAAGTGGGGTGTACCCCGCTTTGGAGATTTTTTCAGCGACAACAAAGAATTCTTCCCATGTTTGAGGCATTGTTGAAGTGCCTGTTTTTTGTAGAATCATGGAGTTGGCCCATAGCCAGTTATTACGATGAATGTTTACAGGCACTGCAACGTAATGGCCTTTGTATTTCAAAGTATCAGAAATGGCCTTTGGAATCTGCTCATCCCAGTTGTCAAACGAAGCCATTGCGTCTAAATTGGTTAGCACGCCTAACGAAGCCCATTCTTGTATTGCTGGTCCTTTTATTAGGGCAGCAGCAGGAGGGGCTCCTGAAATTACTCGTTGCTTCAAGGCGATCATTGCATTGCCCCCTCCGCCCCCCTCTACACTGAAGTCTCGCCAAGTGTGGCCTCGCCTAGCCAAAATTTCCTTGAGTTGCTCTACAGCCTTTGCCTCACCACTCGACGTCCACCAGTGCAATACTTCCACTTCACCAGCATAGGAATTTATGACGCAGCAGATTGCAACGGAAATTCCAATAATTGTATTTTTAAACATATTGCTAAATATGTATTATTGTGTTGATATCAGTAGTTGAGTATTGGCGTTGTTGCTATTGGATGTGATGTGTGATCTGATTTTGAATTGGCTTACGGCGTTTACTAGATCTTGTGCTTGGAATTTGAGACTATTGGCTGCAGCAGAAATCTCCTCAACCATTGCAGCATTTTGCTGAGTCGAGTTCTCCATGCTGCGAACTGATTCGTCAATCAAAGAGACGCCATCTTTTTGATTGGCGCTTGCAAGGCTAATTTCTTTCACAATCTGCGTAACCTTTTCAATGCTAGCCACGATGTTTGTCATTGTTTTCCCGGCTTCATCTACGAGGGAGCTACCGCGTTCGACTCTTGTGACGCTCGCAGTTATTAATTGTGAAATTTCCTTTGCTGCTTCCGCAGAGCGTCCTGCCAGGTTTCTAACTTCCGCTGCCACTACAGCGAAACCTCGGCCCTGATCTCCGGCTCTAGCTGCTTCTACTGCAGCATTAAGCGCAAGAATATTTGTCTGAAACGCAATTCCATCAATAACAGCCGTAATGTCAGAGATCTTCTTGGAGCTTTGATTAATCTCTTTCATAGTCACGACTACCTGTTCAACGACATTGCCTCCATTTATTGCGATTTGTGATGCCGTATCTGCCAAAGTATTTGCTGTGTGTGCGTTTTCAGCATTGTGATTTACCGCCTCAGTTAGTTCACGCATTGATGCAGACGTTGATTGAAGCGCCGCTGCCTCGTGTTCAGTTCGTACCGACAAGTCCTGATTGCCATTTGCAATTTCTTCGCTAGATAGAGCCACATTGTCTGCATTGTTTTTTACGCTACTAACAATCGTTGTGAAGTTTGATTGAACTTCATTTAGTGCATTTAATATTTCTAAAGTCTCTGCATTTCCGGAGATTTTGATTTCATGAGTCAAATCACATTGAGCCAACTTGTTCGCAATCTGGACTAAGTTGTTCATGGACTTGGTCATGTGTCTTGCAAGTAGAAATGCGACTGCAATTAATATTAGCGCGGTTACTGTTAATGCGAAACCCACAGTAATGCTTGCTGTTTTTACAGTAGTCTCAGAGTTCTCTGTAAATTCTGATTCATCATTGTTGATGGATGCAACTTGTATATCCATCAGTTTTTCTAAATCGCTAAATATTTTTTGGAATTCGGGTATCGCGGCCGCAGCTGCAGGACCAAAATTATCTTCTGAGAGTTGGATAATGTTGGTGGCAGATTCAGAGTATTTTTGAGCCAACGGAATTGTGTTTGCAATTGTGTCTTTTGATTTTTTAGACAGGATTGCGTTATCAAGCGATTTCAGTGAACTTAGTAGTTTTTCCGTGTGAATTGTTAATTCTTTTTTCGCAGCGGAGATTTGAGCCTTGTCATGTCCAATCGAACCTAGCATTGCCCGTTGAACGTCTCCGCGGATAGCACCTTGCATCATGGATGCGGCTTGACTGCTTTGTACAGACTTGGCCATGCTCGTCGAGTCGTGATACGCCCTCGATAGGGACGAGATGGTGAGCAGACTTATCCCTCCAACCAAGGCTGTTGCCAGCGCGCCTGTGAGACCGATCGATAGGATTTGGTGTCGAAGAAACATTTTTACTCTCTGTCGGAGGTTGTGCCCGTATCCCGGATTGCGTGCGAATCACCCGGAACTGAATTGACTTGGAACGTTCCAATTTTGGCGTGAGTTTGGAACGTTCCAACTCGAATGTCAATGTTCCTGAGTAATAACCAAGGGAAAACACTTAGTGAAACGTCAATGCAGGGTAGGTTCTGCCCGTAATGGAGAGATAAAACTAACGTTATCTGCGTCGAGATAGAAACTAGTCAAAAACGCTTGCGACGCTTAAGCTCGTCTTCCATTGAACGTAGAGATCTCTGTGCTGAGGCAAAGTCAAGGCGAAGAGAAAATGCAGAAATCAAAACGTCAATAATAGTGAGTTGCAAAATGCGAGAGTTCATTGGACAGAAGGACTCAAATTCCTCGTGGTGATCATTTGCAATGAAAATATCAGCAGAGCAACTTAAATTACTATCAGAGGCGGTTATGGCAATGGTGGTGGCACCCTGTCGTTGAGAGTAGTCACAAGTATCAATGATATCAATTGACCTACCCGAATTACTTATAAAGACAGCACAATCAACTTTTGTAAGCTGTGAAGCACCGAAGACCTGCAGATTAGAGTCACCATATGATTGTGAGTTGACTCCAAGTCGAGAAAATTTGAGACTGGCATCTTCAGCAACAAATGCAGAGGCACCAAGACCATGAAACTGAATTTTCCCTCGATTTTTGTGTGTGGCAATTAGAGCGTCCACACAACGTTCAAAGTGAGCTGTACATGAGCTTCTTCGTAATTCACGAAGTGATGAAACCGATGCATCAATTACTTCTAAAAGAGTTCTGGTTGTGTTGTTATGCGCGGTAACGCCAAAGTGGATATAGGGAACACCATGTCCGCCCGCACTTCTTAATTCATTTTTAAAGTCAGCAACACCATTGAAGCCGAGTTTTCGACAAAACCGGACGACAGTCGGTTTGCTAACATGAACCAGATTACCGATATCCGCTGTACTCAATGAGTAAAACCTTAATGGTTCCGAAAGACAAAATTGAGCAACCCTACGCTCAGCTGTTGAGAGGGTTTGAAAATTGGACTGAATATTCTCAAGAAGTCGCGTAGACATTTAATCTGGCTGGTTGGTAAGGCGTCATAGGACGCCCAACTCATAACAGTTACGCGGTTTGTCGAAGTAAAAGGTTCGGCTTAGACGAATACACCATGCGCTTTGCACCAGGGTTTTGTATTCGCTCTAAGAGTAGTGTTGCCGCTTGTTCTCCTAAGGATCCTGGATGAATATCTACCGTACTAAGTGGTGGATTTGAATGTTCTGTATCTAGAATGTTATCGAAGCCAATTAAAGCAAAGTCTTTACCTGCAATGATTCCTGCTTCTCCTAATGCAGATAAAGCGCCGAATGCAACAATATCGTTATAGCAAACGACAGCTTTAAGAGTAGGTTGTTTGGACAAGAGCTCTTTCATTGCTTGGTAGCCGCCTTCACGGCTTGGATTGGAGTTGAAGACGAGTTCCTCTCGATAGGGAATATTTTTTTCTTTTAGCGCGCGCTTGTACCCGTCAGTGCGCTGAGTAAAGACCACACCGCGTTGTCCGCCCAAGAAGCCCACGTCAACGTGTCCCGTATTCAAAAGATGGTTCGTAGCGAGAAATACGCCTTCATCGCTGTCTGATCCTGCAAAGTCATAGGATCCAGGTCCAAGGTTTCTCACGAAGATCGTGAGAGGGATGCCCCAGGATTGCAATTGCTTAAGTATCGATTTGGGAGTGCCCAAAGCCGGGCAAAGCATGACCCCGGCAGCGTGATGTTCACGCATGGACTGTAAAACTTTTTCTTGTACGGCCAAGTCTTCATGGGTGTGTGCCATCAACACTACATAGCCTGCTTGGACCAATTTGCGTTCAATACCAACGAGTACTTCAGCAAAAAACGGGTTCATCAGGTCGTTGATAACGACTCCGATGGCATTGGATGCGTTGCCACGAAGTTCGCCGGCACGGCGGTTGTAGACATAGCCGAGCTTCTGCGCAGCCTCTCTCACACGGTCTGCTGTCTCACCTTTGATGAGGTTACTTCCCTTGAGTACAAGAGAAACAGTTGACTTGGAGACATTGGCCTCAGCAGCGACGTCAACGATGGTTGCTGTACGCAGCGGTGAAGTGCGAGTTGACATAGCGTATTGGTGTTTTCCCTAGGTGCTTAGCTTAGTACTTGCAAATTCGTTGGAACGTTCCAATAATCCAACTATTACATCGTTCCAACAAGCATACGGTAAAAAACCAAATGAACCAAGAAATGAACACTGGATGGGGGCTGATTGGCGCAAGCACCATTGCGCGTCAGTACATGGCAGATGCGATTCGTGCCCAAGAAGGGCACTTCGTTCAAGCCGTAATGAGCAGCAATCAAGAGCGGGCAAACCAATTCGCAAAAGACTGCAACATCCCCGCCGCATACAGCTCATTGGAAGCGATCCTGGCGGATCCGCTCGTCAAGGTCGTATACATCAGCACCACAAACGACCTGCACTTCGAGCAAGCTATTGCTGCCGCAGAAGCGGGTAAGCATGTGCTGTGTGAGAAGCCACTTGCACTGTCCATTGATCAAGCGGTGGAGATGGCTAAAGCTTGCAAGCAAGCGGGAGTTCTGATGGCAACAAACCATCACCTGCGCAATGCTGCTACGCATCGCAAGATCAAAGAGCTGATTCAAGCGGGTGCCATTGGAAAGCCGCTGTTTGCGCGTGTGTTTCACGCAGTTTATTTGCCCCCACACCTACAAGGCTGGCGACTTGATAAGCCACAAGCGGGTGGTGGTGTGATTTTGGACATCACTGTCCACGATGTCGATACCTTGCGCTTTACGATGGAGAGCGAAATCCAGGAAGTTGTCGCACTCTCCCAGTCCGCGTCTATGGCCAAGGAGGGGCTTGAGGATGGCGTGATGGCGGCAATCCGATTTGAAAACGGCGTGCTGGCACAAATTCACGACGCTTTCACAGTAAAGCACGGCGGCCACGGTATTGAGTACCACGGTGAAGCCGGATCCATCTTCGGTCGCAACGTGATGAGCCAGCAGCCCGTCGGGGAGGTCATTTTGCGCAATGCAGATGGAGAGCAGCAAATCGCAATCGAACACGAAGGACTCTATGTACGTGGTGTTCGTACTTTCTGTGAAGCATTGAAAGGCAATGGCCAACCTGCAGCTACCGCAGAAGACGGCATCAGGTCCTTGGCAGGTGCACTTGCAGTGCTCGATGCAAGTAAATCTGGAACTCGTCAAGAAGTTCGTGCATTCACGCTCTAAGGACTCGAATCATGCGTAACAAAGTAATTTCCGCACGCGAAGCCGCGAACCTTATCAAAGACAACTCGGTCGTAAGCATCAGCTCCAGTAGTGGGCTTGGTTGTCCTGACCTCGTGCTCAGAGGCATTGGTGAACGATTTGATGAAGAGGGGTCACCAAAGAACATTACCACTCTGAATCCAATCGCCGCGGGTGACATGTATGGAATCAAGGGTATTGATCACATCGCAAAGCCCGGGTTGCTAACACGAATTCTTGCTGGCTCGTACCCAAGTGGACCGTCATCATTGCCCATGCCTTCCATCTGGCAAATGATTGTGGACAACCAATTGGAGGCCTACAACATTCCAAGTGGCATTTTGTTCGATATGCACCGTGATGCGGCGGCTCGTCGTCCTGGCGTATTGACCAAGGTAGGCATTGGCACTTTCGTTGACCCCGCGTTGCAGGGCTGCGCCATGAATAACAAGGCTGCTTCCAAGCCAGTTGTTCGCAAAGAGACTTTTGACGGTCAGGAATGGTTGTATTTCCCAGCCATCGTTCCTCAAGTTGCCATCATTCGTGCAACAACTGCGGACGAAAAAGGCAATCTGACATATGAACATGAAGGTGCGCTGTTGGGTGGTCTGGACCAGGCTTTGGCAGCACGAAACAACGGTGGCATTGTCATCGCTCAAGTAAAGCGTGTAGTCAAAGAGGGGAGTCTGCGCCCCCATGACGTTCACGTGCCTTGCAACCTGGTGGATTACATCGTTGTGGACCAAGATCAATGGCAAACCACGCAAACTGCATATGACCCCGCTATTAGCGGTGAAATCCAGCAGCCTTTGAGCACTTTCGAAAATCAGCCATTTAGCGCAGAAAAGGTTATCGCCCGACGTGCTTCATTGGAGTTGAAGGAAGGCTCGGCAGTAAACCTGGGATTTGGCATCTCCGCAAACGTGCCACGCATTTTGCTGGAGGAGGGTCTGCACGGAGAGGTGACCTGGGCTATCGAGCAGGGGGCTGTGGGAGGCATGCCCTTACTAGGTTTTGCATTCGGATGTGCATCCAATGCTGATGCAATCATGGCGTCAAGCAATCAGTTCACATACTTCCAAGGTGGCGGGTTTGACACCCCGCTGCTTTCGTTCCTTCAGGTCGATGAGGGCGGTAGCGTGAACGTATCAAAGCTCAGTTCCAAGCCTTATCTGACAGCCGGCTGTGGTGGCTTTGTAGACATCACGGCGCATGCAAGGAACATCGTTTTTTCTGGCTTTTTCACAGCTGGTGCACAACTGGAAGTTGGTGGCGGCAAGCTGACGATTCTCAAAGAGGGAAAAACCAAGAAATTCGTCAAGAAGAGCGAGCACATCACCTTCAGTGGAGTGGTGGGACGACAGCGTAATCAGCATGTGACCTACGTTACAGAGCGTTGCGTCATCAGTCTCGAACAAGACGGATTGATGGTGACAGAGATCGCCCCTGGTATTGACCTCCAGCGCGATGTTTTGGATCAGTCTGAAATTGAACTTCGCGTCAGCCCCAATTTGAAATTGATGGACAGCAAACTGTTTACCGATGCGGTTATGGGGCTCCAGCTTAAGTCGGGAGTAGCAGCATGAGCGAGTCTTTAACCACATTCGAGCGGGTCGGTCACGTGTGCACTGTCACGCTCAACCGCGAAGCAAAACTCAATAGCCTGACACCGGCCATGCTCGATGAGCTCGAGGCCCATGCAAGGGCAATTGATGCTGACAAGGACATTCGAGTTGTCATCTTGACCGGAGCAGGAACAAGGGCCTTTTGCGTTGGCGCAGATATCAACCAATGGGCTGCATTGGAGCCGTTGGATATGTGGCGTCAGTGGGTTAAACGTGGTCACCAAGTGTTTGACCAGTGGGCTCGGCTACGTCAGCCAGTGATCACCGCAGTGAATGGTCACGCATTTGGTGGCGGCTTGGAGCTAGCAATCACGGGTGACGTTCGAATCGCAACGAAGTTGACGCAATTCGCACTGCCAGAAGCGTCCATAGGTACATGTCCAGGATGGTCTGGATCACAACGTTTGGTTCGCCTCATTGGTGGGAGCCAAACCAAGTATCTAGCAGTTAGTGGTCAACGAATGAATGCAGATGCAGCACTTAGCGCTGGGTTGGTTCATGAGGTCGTTGCCCCTGATGACCTACTGGCCCGTGCCAAATATTTGGCCCAAGAGATGGCCACCAAAGCTCCTATCTCTCTGCAACTGACCAAACAGCTTGTGAACTCGGCAACTGGCGAGGATTGCGACTCAGTTATTGAAGGTATGGCAGGTGCGCTGGCAGCCTACACACAGGATGCCAAAGAAGGCATCGCAAGTTTCCAGCAAAAACGCAAAGCTGAGTACATCGGAAATTAAAAGGAAGTGAACATGACTACATTGAACTCAACGAATCTTTCAACGCGCGAGCCTTATATCGGTCGTCTACTGATTGATGGCAAGTGGGTAGTGGCTGATAACGGTGCAACGATGGAGCGGAAGTCTCCCGCTCACGATTTAGTCGTTGGCGTGTACGCTCAAGCTGGCGTCGTAGACGCGGAGCGCGCTATCGCGGCAGCTCGAGTTGCCTTTGACAAGGGTGAGTGGCCACGTATGAAGGGCGCAGACCGGGCCAAGATCTTGCGCAAGGTTGGGGACCTCATCCTGGAGCGCGAAGTAGCGCTGGCTGAAATGGAGAGCCTTGAGAACGGCAAGCCATACGCCCAAGCCTTGGCCGAAATCCGCGGCGCAGCCGACTTGTGGCAATACGCTGCAACATTGGCTCGAAATCTACACGGCGACAGCTACAACACGCTGGGTGAAAACACATTGGGCGTGGTATTGCGTGATCCAGTTGGAGTTGTCAGCATCATTACGCCCTGGAATTTCCCATTCCTCATCGTGAGCCAGAAACTCCCATTTGCATTGGCTGCAGGGTGCACAACAGTGGTTAAACCTGCTGAAGTAACTTCCGGCACCACAGTGATGCTCGGCCAGATCCTCATCGATGCAGGTATGCCAGACGGTGTTGTCAACATCCTCGTGGGACGTGGCAGCGTTATTGGCGATGTGATGGTGACGCACGGTGACGTCGATATGTTGTCATTCACAGGTTCTACCGCAGTTGGAAAAGCCGCAGTGGCAAAGTCAGCGGGAACCCTCAAGAAGGTTTCCATGGAGCTGGGTGGAAAGAATCCTCAAATTGTCTTTGCAGACTGCGATTGGGATGCCGCAGTGGATGCCGCCGTGTATGGCATTTATTTCAATGCAGGCCAATGCTGTAACAGCGGCAGCCGAATCTTGGTGCAAGAGTCAATTGCTGAGAAATTCACGCAAGAGGTCATCGAGCGTTCCAAACTCGTGAAAGTTGGTGATCCTTTGGTAGCGGGTGTCCAGGTCGGTGCCATCACTACTGACAAGCAACTCGAAACCATCCTGCACCACATAGCTGATGCAAAAGCTGCCGGAGCCAATGTTGCTTTGGGTGGAAATCGCATTGAACGTACAGGTATGTATGTGGAGCCGACTATCGTCACTGGCGTGCGCCCTGATATGGCAATTGCTAAAGAAGAAGTATTCGGCCCCGTTCTTGCTGTGTTGACTTTCAAAGACTTGGATGAAGCAGTTGAGCTTGCCAACGGTACTTTGTATGGCCTTTCCGCTGCCGTCTGGAGCAAGGACTTCACTACCTGTATGACTGCAGCACGCCGCATTAAAGCGGGAACTGTTTGGGTTAACACCTTCTTGGAAGGCCATGCAGAACTTCCATTTGGTGGATACCGCGAAAGTGGCATCGGTCGCGAACTTGGTCGACTCGCGACCGAGGACTACACAGAAACCAAAACCCTGCATATGCATTTGGGCGAACGTACTGATTGGTACGTCCCGCGCTAATGCCCCCCAATTCGTCTGACTCAAATATCTTGAGTCAGACGGGTCTTGCCTAACGGCAAAAACGCGAGTGCTTCACTGGCGCCGCACATTTCAAAACTAGTAGGAGAACTCGGATGAAAAAGCAAATTTTGGGTACTTTGATCGCCGCAGCTTTCGGCGCACCTGTAATGGCTCAAGAGGCCGTAGAGGTTTTGCACTGGTGGACAGCAGGTGGCGAGGCCGCCGCTCTTGGTGTATTGAAAAGTAACCTCGAAAAGCAAGGTGTGAAGTGGAATGACATGCCTGTTGCCGGTGGTGGTGGTGAACAAGCCATGACTGCAGTGCGCGCTCGTGTTACGTCCGGAAATCCCCCTACCGCCGTACAAATGCTGGGTTTTGATATCCAGGATTGGGCAAAGCAAGGGGTGTTGTCTGACTTGAATGCAATCGCAGCAAAAGAAGGTTGGGACAAGACTGTTCCCCAAGCCTTGCAGCGCTTTTCCAAGTACAACGGCAAGTGGGTCGCAGCTCCTGTGAACGTTCACTCCACCAACTGGGTGTGGGCAAACAAGGAAGTGCTGGCTAAAGCGGGTGTGAAAGAAGACCCCAAGAACTGGGAAGAATTCATCGCAGCATTGGACAAGGTTCAAAAAGCTGGTTTTGTTGCACTCGCTCACGGTGGCCAGCCATGGCAAGAGGCAACAGTGTTTGACGGTGTCGCATTGTCTGCAGGCGGCGCAGAGTTCTACAAAAAGGCTTTCATTGACCTGGACTCTAAAGCACTGAACTCCCCAGAGATGGTCAAGGCATTCGATCGCATGGCTCAACTGCGTAAATACGTGGATAAAGATTTTTCGGGTCGCGATTGGAACGTTGCAAGTGGCATGGTCATTAGCGGAAAAGCTGGTTTCCAGATCATGGGTGACTGGGCGAAGGGCGAATTCGTCGGTGCCAAGAAGGTCGCTATGAAGGACTTTTCTTGCTTCCGTATTCCCGGTACTCAAGGCACTGTGACATTCAATGCTGACCAGTTTGCATTGTTCAAGGTCGGTGCTGACAAGGTCGGCGCTCAGAACAAATTGGCTACAGCTATCTTGGAACCCGGTTTCCAGTCCGCGTTTAACGTCGTAAAGGGCTCTGCACCTGCACGTACAGACGTGCCTGATACCGCGTTTGACGATTGCGGCAAGAAAGCAATTAAGGACCTGGCTGAAGCCAACAAGTCTGGACGTTTGCTGGGCTCCTTGGCTCACGGCCACGCAGTTCCTGCATCCATCAAGAACGCGTTCTATGACGTGATTACTCGCCAATTCAACGGTCAGTTGGACTCGAAAAAGGCTGCAGCTGAAATGGCCGCTGCTGCTAAGAACTAATTGAACTAGGCGGTTAAGGGTGGATGGGGCGTTCCCATCCACCTAGTGAAATATATGGAGAACATGCTATGAAAGCAGGTTGGCTACCCAAGCTACTCATCACACCAAGTGCGCTACTCACGCTTGTATGTGTATATGGATACATCATGTTCACGGTGTATTTGTCGTTTACCGACTCAACCATTCTGCCTACTTTTGAATGGAACGGTACGGCGTCTTACACGCGCTTGTTTGGCTTGGAAAACTGGAGCGTTTCGCTCACCAACCTTTGGGTTTTTTCTGGTCTCTACATTGTTCTGACCATGGTGCTGGGATTGTCCTTGGCAATTCTGGTTGACCAAAAAGTGCGTGCTGAAAGCGGATTTCGTTCCATCTTTCTGTACCCAATGGCGTTGTCATTCATCGTGACTGGAACAGCTTGGAAATGGCTCCTGGATCCGGGAGTGGGGCTTGAACATACGCTGCACTCAATGGGATGGGCCAACTTCTCTTTTGGCTGGATCAAGGACGCAGAAATGGCAATCTATTGCGTGATCATCGCCGCCGTGTGGCAAACGACTGGTTTTGTCATGGCGATGTTCTTGGCTGGTTTGCGTGGAGTTGACTCTGAGCAGGTTAATGCTGCACGACTGGACGGTGCGTCTCCTGTGCAGATTTATTACCGAATCATCATTCCGCAATTGGGACCTGTATTTATCTCGGCATTTGTGATTTTGGCCCATATGGCTATCAAGAGTTACGACCTCGTAATTGCATTGACGAATGGTGGGCCCGGACGCTCGACTTGGCTTCCATCTGTGTTTATGTATCAGTACACATTTACACGTAACGAAATGGCGGTAGGCGCAGCCAGCTCTGTACTCATGCTGATTGGTATTGCTGTCGTGGTTCTTCCATACCTGTACAGCGAACTGCGAAAGGGCAATCATGGATAAGTCTCTTTTGAGTCGAGTTGGCCGTTTGGCGCTCTACTTAATACTCATTATTTCCGCCTTCGCCTTCATCATGCCTGTGTATGTGATGGTGGTGAACTCTTTGAAACCGCTTGATGAGATTCGTAGCGGCGACTTGCTTGCATTGCCGATTGCATGGACTGTTGAACCATGGCTAATGGCATGGAGCAAGTCGCAAATTGGTGTTGAAGCAACCGGGTTGAAGCCATATTTCATTAACTCATTTTTGTTGGTAATACCGAGTGTGGTTCTCTCAACATTAATTGGTGCACTGAATGGTTATATCCTGACGCAATTCAAATTCAAGTTTGCAGATGCATTGTTTGCAGCCATGTTGTTTTCAGTTTTCATTCCGTTCCAGATTGTGCTGATTCCAATGGCGAAAACTCTTGGTTTCCTGGGACTTGCTGGCACAGTGAAAGGGTTGGTATTCGTAAATACCATCTACGGAATTGGTTTCACAACACTGTTTTTCAGAAACTACTACGCTGCATTTCCTAACGAGCTTGTTCGCTCGGCACGTATGGATGGGGCAGGATTTTTTGGTGTTCTTCACCGTATTCTGCTTCCAAATAGCGCTCCCATCATCGTTGTAACTGTGATTTGGCAATTTACCAATATTTGGAATGAATTCTTGTTTGGCGCTTCATTCAGTGACTACACATCCTTTCCACTGACTGTTGCTCTGAATAACTTGGTCAGTGCGTCTACGGGTGTAAAGGAATACAACGTTCACTTTGCTGGTGCTTTCATTGCGGCCATTCCCACGCTTGTCGTGTATTTGGTTTCAGGTAAATATTTCGTTCGCGGTCTGATGGCCGGTTCAGTCAAGGGGTAAAAAATGGCTTCATTAGATCTCGTCAATATTCAAAAGAGCTATGGCTCAGTTCAAATTCTTCATGATGTTTCCATTGCTTTGAAGGATGGTGAGTTTTTGGTTCTTGTCGGTCCTAGTGGTTGTGGCAAAAGCACTTTGATGAACATCATTGCCGGCCTGGAAGAGCCCACCGGCGGTATGTTGAAGTTGGGTGGCAACGTGATCACCAACGTGGCACCCGCGGCGCGCGACATTTCTATGGTTTTCCAGTCATACGCGCTCTACCCAAACATGACCGTTGCTCAAAATATCCAGTTTCCTCTGGAGATGCGCAAGGTTGATAAATCGGTTCGCGCTGAGCGCGTTAAGAGCGTCGCAAAGCTGCTCCAGATTGAGCATTTGCTAGAACGCAAACCTCGTCAACTGTCTGGCGGTCAACGCCAACGCGTTGCTATCGGACGTGCTCTTGCTCGTGAGCCGCAGCTTTACTTGTTTGATGAGCCGCTGTCTAACCTGGATGCCCAGTTGCGCTTGGACATGCGTACTGAGATCAAAAAGTTGCACCAGCGTCTGAAGTCCACCATCGTGTACGTGACCCACGATCAGATTGAAGCGATGACCCTCGCAACTCGAATCGCAGTCATGAAGGGCGGTATCGTGCAGCAACTCGGTACACCTTATGAGGTGTACAACCGTCCTGCCAATACATTCGTAGCAGGGTTTATGGGTTCACCGCGCATGAACTTGGCGAAAGCACGCGTTGTTGACGAAGCAGGCTCGATTGCCCTGGAATTCAAGAACGGGAATGCCCAGAAGATTGTTTTGCCGTTAGCTGAGCAATTTGCCTATTTGAAGCCATACATGGGGCAGGAAGTGATTGCTGGTATCAGACCGGAAACAATCAACTTGCCCACAGCGCATATGGAACATAAGGAAATGCAACGTTCCTTCAATTCAAAGATTGAAGTGACCGAGCCCACCGGTGCAGAAACACTGGCAATTTTGAACTTCGGTGGATATGAGTTCACTGCTACCTTGGACCCAGATATCGCTTTGAGCGTTGGTAAAGAAATGCAGTTCACAGTAGACATTACAAAGCTCGTATGCTTTGACGTGAACTCTGAAACTCTCATTGCATAAAGGGTAGAGATGAGTTCTTACGACGTAGTCATCATCGGGTCGGGTGTCGGTGGAGGATCAGTTGCATTGCAGTTGGCCGGTACTGATGCGAAAGTGCTCATCATTGAGCGTGGCCCGACGCTTCCAAGAGAGTCTCAAAATTGGGACCCGGTAGAAGTATTTTGCGAACGCCGGTACCACACCAAAGAGACTTGGTATGCGGATGGGCGGGCTTTCAATCCCGGGATGTTCTACTTCGTAGGTGGTAGCACGAAGTTCTATGGAACTGCGATGTTTCGCTTTCGAGAAAAAGACTTTGAGGAGATCGTGCACCCTGAGGGCATCTCACCTGCGTGGCCCATTCGATACTCAGACCTAGAGCCCTGGTATGGACAGGCCGAGCAACTATTTGGTGTCCGTGGTGAGGCTGGTAAGGACCCAACTGATCCACCGCGGTCAACGGGATATGGCCACAAGGCTATTCCTCATGAGCCAGTTATTGATGCGATTGCAGGCAAGTTGCGTGACCAGGGTTTGAAGCCATTTCCAATGCCTAGCGCAGTGGATTTCGGGCCCAAGGGCACATGCCAGCGATGTACAAACTGTGATGCATTCCCTTGCAAGATTGATGCGAAGGGTGATGCTGAGATTAAGCTCATTAATCCCGCACGCAAAAGTAACAATGTCGAACTACTTACCAGTGCAATGGTTGAGAAGCTCGAAACCGACGATACGGGGCGGGTTGTAACCGCAGCGATTGTTAATGTGAATGGCACGCGTAAACGTATTACTGCGGCAACCTTTGTTGTGAGTGCTGGGGCTATCAATTCCTCGGCATTGTTACTGCGGTCCGCCAATGCACGAAATTCACGTGGCCTCGCCAATAGTTCCGATGTTGTTGGACGGAACTATATGACGCACAACACAAGTGCATTAATGGCAGTGCACCCATTTAAAACAAATAACACTCAGTTTCCCAAGACATTGGCGGTGCATGATTTTTATTTTGGTGAAAATAGTAATGACACTCCTCTTGGGAGTCTTCAGTTACTTGGGAAAATTAAAGAGCCAATGTTGAGAGGTGCTCTCGGAGCTTTTCCAAAGTTTTTCCGATCGGCATTGGCCGCACACAGCGTTGACTGGTATGCGCAAAGTGAAGACTTACCCCATCCAGATAGTCGTATCACTATTCGGCCAGATGGCGCTATTAATTTGCATTGGCACCGCACCAACATGAAAACCCACAATCGATGGGTTGATAAATGTAAGTCAATCCTTCGCAAAACGGGTTACCCAATTGTTTTATCTGCACCATTCGGTACAGATGTGGTTTCTCATCAATGTGGAACCGTCAGGTTTGGTGATGACCCTGCGACCTCTGCATTGGATGGAAATTGCAAAGCTTGGGACCATGAAAACTTGTTTGTAGTTGATGCCGGGTTTTTCCCATCTTCAGCTGCAGTGAATCCTGCTCTTACTGTGGCAGCACAAGGGTTGCGAGTCGGAAAATATATTAAAGACACTGTCATTTGATTGTTCTATGTAGAGTGACACATTCACTCTCTATGGTGGGTTAGGGAATTTACGCTTACTGTGGACGTTGAATAATATTTAAATAACTTGATATGACAACTGATAATTTCGACTACATCATTACAGGTGGCGGTTCGGCGGGCTGCGTTCTTGCGAGACGCCTTAGCGAGGACCCTACTGTGAAGGTGCTCCTGCTTGAGGCAGGTGGAGGAGATGGGCATCCCTTCTTTCACTGGCCTGCAGGTTTCGCAAAGATGACCAAAGGGATCGGTTCTTGGGGATGGCATACCGTTCCTCAGAAGCACCTCAAGAATCGTGTTTTGCGTTTTACCCAAGCAAAAGTGATTGGTGGAGGCTCGTCCATTAATGCTCAGCTTTACACCCGTGGTGTTCCCGCTGACTATGACGAATGGGTATCAGAGGAAGGGGCGGCAGGTTGGGGCTATGAAGATGTGCTGCCATACTTCAAAAAAGCTGAAAACAATCAGCGCTTTGCCAATCGATACCACGGATATGAAGGTCCATTGGGCGTCTCTAACCCAATCAGCCCACTGCCCATTTGCGAGGCCTATTTTCAAGCTGGCCAAGAACTGGGTATTCCGTTCAATCCTGACTTCAACGGGGAAAAGCAAGACGGGTTGGGTTATTACCAACTCACCCAACTCAATGCCAAGAGATCTTCCACATCGATTGCATATCTAAAGCCGGTCCTCGATCGAAAGAACTTGTCGGTAATGCTTGATACCCGCGCTAACCGCGTGATTGTTGAAAAAGGGCAGGTTGTTGGAGTTGAAGTCGTTCAGGGCAATAACGGTGGAACGACAGTCATCAGGGCCCAGCGTGAAGTAATCGTGTCTTCGGGTGCGATTGGCTCTCCAAAGCTGTTAATGCAGTCTGGCATCGGTCCTGCGAATCACCTCCGTGCAGTAGGTGTTGATGTTGCGCACGATTTGCCTGGTGTCGGCTCGAACCTTCAAGACCATCTCGACTTGTTTGTGATTGCTGAATGTACTGGCGACCATACCTACGACAAGTACAACAAGCCTCATCATGCCGCTTGGGCGGGCATTCAATACCTTCTGTTCAAAAAGGGGCCAGTTGCTTCGAGCTTGTTTGAGACAGGGGGCTTTTGGTATGCCGACCCTGCTGAAAATGCACGCTCTCCAGATATCCAGTTCCACTTAGGTCTTGGCTCCGGTATTGAGGCAGGCGTAGCCAAGATGAATAACTCTGGCGTGACGCTAAATACTGCGTACTTGCGCCCTCGTTCCCGCGGTACTGTCCGTTTGGCCAGCGCTGATCCCAAAGCTGCTCCACTATTGGATCCGAACTATTGGTCTGATTCGTACGACCGCGAGATGGGAATCAAAGGCTTGCGCTTAGCACGAGAGATATTGAGCCAACCTGCCATGAAGCGATATGTCAAAGCTGAAGTTTTGCCCGGTGCGGGTTTGACGACAGATGAAGAGTTGTTCAACTACGCATGTGAACACTCTAAGACTGACCATCACCCGGTGGGTACTTGCAAAATTGGTCCAGAGTCTGACTCCAATAGTGTGGTGACACCTGACCTCAAACTTATTGGCTTAAAAGGAATTCGTGTCATCGATGCCTCTGTCATGCCACGAGTTCCTTCCTGCAATACCAATGCCCCTTCCATCATGGTTGCAGAGAAGGGCGCAGATCACATCCTAGGAAAGATCTAACCCATGTCCTCTTCTAGTGAATCCCGCAACACAGCGGGAGGGATAAGTGTGTCTCCGGAAATTCTCGACGGACTCACTGACGTCAAGATGCCACGTCTTTCGCCCAAGCCTCAGGCCAAGGAAAGCATCAAAGTCGGCGACTGGGATATTCCTGTTTACAGGTCGGCTGTAGTTGTTGTGGGGAGCGGCGCTGCCGGTCTTCGCGCAGCTGTCGAACTTAAGCGTAAAGACGTTGCTGTTACCGTGGTAACCCAAAGCGCCTATGGTGGAACATCTGCATGTTCGGGGTCAGATAAGCAAACATTGCACACCGCGAATACTTCAGACCGAGGTGACAACTTCAAGGCTATGGCCGAAGCTATTGGTGCTGGTGGTGCTATGGACAAGGACACCGCTTACATCGAAGCAGTCGGTTCTGTTCGGGCTATGTCTTCGCTCCAGTTTTTGGGACTTCCACTTCCAGTGGATAGTTATGGCGGTGTGCTGCGTTACCAGACAGATCATGACGAGGTCGGGCGCGCAACTAGTTGCGGCCCTCGAACATCTCGATTGATGGTCAAAGTCTTGGCGCAAGAAGCGATTCACCTTGGTGTGCCGATCTTCAATCAGACAACTGCAGTCCAAATTCTGACTGAAGGCGGTAAGCTCAGTGGCGTTCTCTGCATCGAACCCAATTCGGAAACTGAAAGCAACCCCCTAGGCATTGTTGCGCACCTTGCTCAGTACGTGGTGTTGGCAGCAGGCGGGCCTGGCGAGTTGTATCGGGACAGTGTTTACCCGCGAAACTGCTTTGGGTCTTTGGGTATGGCCTTGGAAGCAGGCATTGAGGCAGTGAATTTGACGGAAAGCCAGTTTGGAATTGGTACATCACGTGATGGATTTCCATGGAACCTGTCCGGGACATACGCTCAATGCATGCCCTACGTCTACTCGGTAGACGAAAGCGGACGTGAGATCAATTTCCTCGCCGACTACTACCGAACGACACGAGAGCTTGCTTCGAATACGTTTCGCAAAGGGTATCAGTGGCCGTTTCATGCCACCAGGATGTTAGATTTCGGCTCTAGCCTTTTTGATCTAGCAGTCTTCCGAGAAATGCAATCGGGTCGCAAGGTTTACATGGACTTCAATAGAAATCCATTGCCAGTTCCGGGTGACCAAGCGTTTGACTTGGAAAGACTTGACCCAGATGTTCGTCATTATTTGGACAAGTCCGGTGCTTTACTTCATTCGCCCATAGAGCGACTGAAGCACATGAATCCGCTTTCCATTGAGCTCTACAAGCAATACAAAGTTGACATTGAGAACGAGCCCCTGCTGTTTGCGATGAACAATCAGCACATGAATGGTGGTGTAGCCGTTGATGTCTGGGGTCAAACTAGTCTAGACCGGTGCTATGCAATTGGTGAAGCTGCAGGTACGCATGGCGTAACTCGTCCTGGTGGCTCTGCATTGAATTCTGGACAGGTATTCGGAACACGTTGTGCTGAACACATTGCGTCGCGTGGCGCATCAACCCCTGAGCGTTTGGGCATTGATGCAAGCATTCATGATGGCGTGAGCAGCATCAAGGGCGCCTTGAAGGCTGACTCCGGATTGAAGGCCTCTGCTATCAAGCGAGAAATCCAAGATCGCATGAGTGACTGCGCAGGAATGATTTGCCGTCCTGATGAAATCAAGTCCGCACTTCAAGAGGCGAAGCGCCTCACAAAACGAATTCAAACTGAGGGTGTGACCTTTGATGCGACCACATTTGGGGTAACGCACGCATTGCAGTGGCGCCAAAATGCACTTGCTTCAGAGGCCATTCTCACCGCCTTGGATTTCTACGTTGCCAATGGAGGAGGGAGCCGCGGCGCACGAGTAATTTGCGACCTGGCAGGTGACAAAGTTCCGAATACTGTCAACGGTCCCTTGGAAGAGTTCCGGTTCCGTATGGAACAGGTCAAAGACAAGGACGAGCAGATTGTCATTAAGTGGGTCGGCGACGAATCGATTGTCACCATTAAGCCCCCACGCGCTTTTCTACAGACCGAGCGTCCGTTTTTTGAGCGCAATTGGCCTCACTATCTGATGGGTTCAATCTATCAGGATCTCATTTGAGTAGGGATGAGTAAAACGTGCAAAAAACACCAATCGTGATATCCCTGTCGTCTTTCGGCGCCTCTGAGGTCAAAAGACATGGTCAAGCCAAGTTCGTGGATATATCTAAGGAAGCTGGGGCAGATGGCGTAGAAATTCGAAGTGAACTCCTATCGCCTAACAAAAGTGAACTCTCTTTTATCGCTCAACAAGCTGAGTGGATGCATAGGGTTTTCTCATGTGCTGCCCCGCTCTTTTCTGGCGATGGTGAGCTTCAAACAGACAACATTAGCTACGCGCTTGAATGTTCTGAGTTGCTTCGAGCAGATGTGATCAAGTTTTCTATTGGGGGCGGAAGCCGTGCTTCGTATCAACAATATAAACGCTTAGGTACCTTGCTCGGCAATAAAGCCAGTTCCGTTCTTATTGAGAACGACCAAAGCAACACGTCAGGTTCCATCTTTCATCTCAAGCGGTTTTTTGATAAGTCAACTGAGGCGGGCTTAAAACTGGGCATGACCTTTGACATAGGTAATTGGCATTGGACCGGTGAGTGTCCGAGGACGGCTGTCGATGAATTCGTAGACCGTGTGAAATATGTCCACATGAAAGGCGTTTACAGACAACCAGCCAAATGGGTCGCCGTGCCGCTGGCGGAGTCACAAGCCCCTTGGAAAAGCATCCTTGATTCTTTGCCGGCTAAAACACCATGGGCAATCGAGTATCCACTGATTGGCGACGATCTGGTTGAAATAACTAAGCGAGAGGTGGAACAACTTCGAGCATTAAATGGTGAGCGATATGTCAATTGATGTTGTCACATTCGGTGAAGCAATGATGCTTCTGGTCGCGGACAAGTCCGGACCACTTGAAAATGCTTCCGCATTCATTAAAAGAACCGCAGGCGCAGAAACCAATGTCGCTATTGGTCTTGCACGACTTGGTTTGAATGTTGGTTGGTGCAGCAGGTTGGGCACAGACTCTATGGGACGTTATCTCCTTGGAGCTATGCAGGCTGAGGGCATTGACTGCACTCACGTTGTCACTACTGACAAACAGCGGACCGGATTCATGATCAAGGGACGCGTTGAAGGCTCCGGCGACCCAGAAATCGAATATCACCGCAGTGGCTCAGCCGCAAGCCAATATTCCATTGCTGACATCGATAAAGACTGGCTAGTGAGTGCGAGACATTTGCATGCAACTGGAATTTTTGCCGCACTGTCAGACTCTTGTCTTGAGACGACGGTTGCAAGCATGGACCTCATGAGGAAGGCGGGTAGAACTATTTCTTTTGACCCGAATTTGAGGCCCACTCTTTGGGGCTCTGAAGAGCGGATGAGATCAACTGTTAACGCTTTGGCCGCAAAAGCTGACTGGGTCCTTCCTGGCATAGAAGAGGGGAAATTGCTGACTGGCCAATCTACGCCGGAAGGCATTGCCGACATTTATCTGAATGCTGGAGCGTCGCTGGTGGTAGTCAAGCTAGGTCCTGATGGTGCTTATTGGGCTGACAAGAACCACGCGTCTTACGTTCCCGGATTCCCTGTGAAGACTGTTGTCGACACGGTAGGGGCTGGCGACGGCTTTGCTGTCGGCGTAATCAGTGGCTTACTTGATGACTGTCGAACATCAGATGCTGTGAGACGTGCTACTTGGATTGGTGCGCGAGCTGTCCAAGTACTGGGTGATACCGAAGGGCTTCCTTCACGCAAAGACCTTATTGAGGCTGGACTATGAGTAAAACCGATCTTCAAATAATTGAGAGGCAAGAACAGCTTTTGCAGTTCTCGTCATTTAACTATTCAACAGCATGGTTACTTGGTTGTTCACTGAAACAGTTTTGCGAAACCAAAAACTTGGCTGTTGCTATCGAAGTCAGGATATGTCGTGAGACAGTCTTTTTTTATTTGATGCCCGGTGCATCGGCCAATAACTCAGATTGGGTTAGAAGGAAACGCAACTCTACAGAACTGCAGCAAAAAAGCTCCTATGCGATTGGAATTTCGCTTAAGGAAGGTGAGTCATTGGAGACCGTGTCTGGGCATCCGTTGCGGGATTACGCATCACATGGTGGCAGCTTCCCAATACGGGTCAAGGGTATTGGATTGGTTGGGTCTGTAACGATTTCAGGTTTGCCGCAAAGAGAGGATCACAACATCGTCGTGCAGATTTTATCTAATCTGACGGGTGTCGATCTCGGAGACCTAGTGTTGTCAAGTGATTCATGAGGCTTGAAGGTGAGGGAGATGCTCCCGAATTGGTCGGCCAGTTTTCAGTGGCCCCGGGCTTTCAAGTCAAAGGTCGATTTCACTGAGTACATGCATGAACTCCGCCATCGTCGATGCCTGCCCGTATTCAGTAACACGGGCATTGGAGTCCGGGGTAGGCGTAGCCTCCACCAACTCACCAGCCTGGAACTGGTATCTGCCCTGCAATAAGGTGAACAACCCACTCCCTGTTGAGTCGGCACCGGAATGCGTGCTAACGAATGTGCCCGCAGCCATTCCGAAGTTCAAAGCAACGCTACGAGGTGCATTGCATGGCGTCGGAAATGCTTAGCAAGAAGAACTCATCATTTCCGAGTTCAAACGATTCATCTTAGTGGTTGCACCCGAGTGCAGAATTTGGGTTAATTCAGTCTTTTTTAAGACGAGATCGAGCGTTCATTTGCGCTTCGCTTCTTGAGTAATGGATATCCTCAAAGCTCTGATTGGAAAAAAATTTGATTCAATGACATGACTATTTGTCCATTGAATGTCGAGGCGAGATGGTGTCTGCAGACGTCCTTTTACACTTGTTTTCCTACTAAAGATGGTCTTTTAGCGATATCCGAAAGGCATGAAACTTCACAAGAGTTGATCCGAATTGGATTTCCAAGACATTTAATTACGGAAAAAATATTCCATCGGGTAAGTACCTAGTTGCCTTGGTGTGAAATTCTTTTACATTCGCTGCAACCGGGTGCAGAAAGCTTGAAAAAGTTCGCTGTGATCAAGCACTTGATTGGCGCCTTATGAGTGGCTCTAGTTCTCGGTTAAGTGCATAAATTCTTAGAAGGGGCACTCACATTTAGTGAGGTGCCTGAGGTACGAAACCTTTAACTCTTAACGAGGAGACAGAAATGAAATCAATTTCGAAAACAATGAAGATCGTTGTAGCCGCTGCCGCATTGACGTTGACAGCTGGGGTAGCGATGGCTGCTGGCCCCAAGATTTTCGTCATTGGAGGAAAAGCTGACGATCCCTTCTGGTCCCGCGTGAAAAAAGGTGCGGACGACGCAGCCCTCGTGGTCAAGGCTGCCGGTGGCACCGTGACTTGGCTAGGCCCACAGAACTACGACAACCTCGGCCCTGACGCAGCCAAACTGATCCGCACGGCACTCAGCCAGAAGCCTGATGCCATCGTCGGCCCTGACTGGGTGCCCGAGGCGATGGACGCTGCCTTCAAAGAGGTGGCGGCTGCCGGTGTGCCCCTGATCATCTACAACGCAGGCGGCATGGATGCTGCCAAGCGCCTGGGCGCACAAAACTTTGTGGGCAGCGATGAATACGTCGCTGGCCACGGCGGCGGCGAGTATTTCAGTGCGCGAGGCTCCAAAAATGTGCTGTGCGTCAACACCCTGCCCGGCGCCAACAACACCGAAGCCCGTTGCAAGGGCGTGGCCGATGGTATTGCCAAGGCCGGCGGTAAATCGACCCAGTTGCCACTGCCCTCCTCCAGCTTCGGCAACCCCACGGCAGTGGCACAAGCCATCAAGGCCGCACTCCAGAAAGACAAATCGATTGACGGCGTGATCACTATCAGTGCGGGCGATGCCACCAGCGCTGCGGCCGGCATCAGCCAGGCGGGCCTGGTCAAAACCGTGAAGCTGGGCTCGTTCGACATGGACCCCACCAACCTGCAGCGCATCAAGGACGGTACCCAGCAGTTTTGCATTGACCAGCAGCCCTATATGCAAGGATATCTGGCAGTGTCCATGCTCAATGGCTATGTGCAGTACGGACTGAAAGTGCCAACCGCCCCGATCTTGACCGGCCCCGGCATCGTAGACGCCTCCAACGTGGCAGCCACCATGGCTGGCGCTGCAGCAGGCGCACGCTAAACGCTTCCGGCCCCGCGCACACACGCCACCGGGGCCGGGCTGCAACCCGAACACTCACCCAACACCATGACTTCCACTTCCATGCACTCACCACCCGCCAGTGCTGCCACACCGGGCAGCCCAGAGACACTCGGCGTATCACTCGGCAAACTGCTGCGCCGCCCGGAGACCGGCTCACTGATCGGGCTGATCTGCGTATTCGTGTTCTTTTCCGTATTCGGCGGCGACACTTTTCTCTCCGTCAGCGGACTGGCCAGTTGGCTCAATATCGCGGCTGAATTAGGCATCATCGCGTTACCTATCGGTCTGTTGATGATTGCAGGTCACCTGGATTTGTCAGTCGGCAGTGTCATCCCGGCCAGCTCCATGACCGTGGCCATCGTGTCGGGTCACTTCGGCCTGCCCATGCCAGTGGGTATTGCCTGCGCGTTGGCACTCGGCTTGGCCATCGGCTTCCTCAATGGCTATCTCATCATCCGAACCGACCTACCGTCGTTCGTGGTGACCTTGGGCACCTTGTTTGCGGTGGCCGGACTCACGTTGGGGCTGTCCGTTATCGTGGCCGGCAGCACCAGTGTGGCACTCAAGAGCGACCCGCTCACCAAGATGTTGCTGGGCGACTTCATCAACGGCAAGTTCGAAGTCATCATCCTTTGGTGGATTGGCGCCATGCTATTGGTGGGCTACATCCTCGGGCACTCCAAATACGGCAACTGGATTCTGGCCCTGGGCGGTGACAAGGTCAGCGCCCGCAATGCCGGCATTCCCACCGACAAACTGAATGTGGCGCTCTACATGGGCAGCGGGTTATGTGCCGCATTTGTGGGCATGTGCCAAGCCATTCTGTACAACAGTGCCCAAGTCTCGGCCGGCCAGTCCTTCATCTTCAACTCCATCATTGCGGTGGTTATCGGTGGCGTGATCCTGACGGGTGGCTACGGTTCTGTGCTGGGCATTGTGTTGGGCACCATGACTTTTGCCATCGTGAACCAAGGCATCTACTACACCGGCTTCGACGCCAACTGGGCCAGCCTGATCATCGGCGTCCTGCTATTGGCAGCCGTTTTGCTGAACAACACCTTCCGGGCCATGGCGATCTCGCACTCCGCATCCCGCACCAAAACCAAGGCAGCACCATGACCGCACCATTGCTCCAACTCCAAGGCGTCAACAAATCGTTCGGACCGATCGATGTGCTGCACGACATCTCCATTGAGGTTAATGCAGGGGAAGTGCTCTGCCTGCTAGGCGACAACGGGGCCGGCAAGTCCACCCTGATTCGCCTGCTGTCAGGGGTTCACAAGCCAACCTCCGGCCGCATGTTGATGGACGGCAAGCCCGTATCGTTTGACGACCCACGCTCCGCGAGCGACCACGGCATTGCCACGGTGCATCAGTTTGGCGGCACCTTTCCACTGATGAGCATCGGACGCTCATTCTTTGTGGGTGCCGAACCCACCAAGCGTTGGGGACCGTTTGAAGTGTTCGACCGGAAAAAGGCCAATGAGATTGCGGTACGCGAAATGCGCCAACTCGGCATCACCCGCATCACCGACGGCGACCGTTTGGTGGGCGGTCTCTCAGGCGGTGAACGGCAAGCCTTGGCGATTGCCCGTGCGGTGCACTTCGGGGCTCGCGTACTGATTCTGGACGAACCCACAGCAGCACTGGGCGTGAAGGAGGCGGCCCACGTGCTTCGCATCATCTTGCAAGCCCGCAAAAAAGGCATTGCTGTGATCTTCATCACCCACCAAGTCACCCATGCACTCACGGTTGGAGACCACTTTGCCGTACTCATCCGTGGCGCCAAGGCCGCCGACTTCCGCAAGGGCGAAAAGACCCGCGAAGAAGTCACCGATCTCATGGCCGGCGGCGAAGCCATGGCGGGTTTGGAGGCGGAGATCGAAAGCCATTTGCACTAATTGACAGCCATTTTTTTAACCAGAACTGCACCCGGTTGCAGCCAATAACAACTTCATTTTGAAACGAGGAAACACGATGTACAACGGAGAAAAAACCATAGACCGCCCCTTGCGCTGGGGCATGGTGGGCGGCGGCCGCACAGGCCAAGTCGGCTACAAGCACCGCACGGGCGCCCTGCGCGACAACACGGCCTACCGGCTGGTGTGCGGCGCATTTGACCTGGATGTTGCCCGTGGCCGGGACTTCGGCACCAACATCGGTGTAGATGGTGACCGCTGCTATGCCGACTACAAAGAGCTCATTGCCAAGGAAGCAAAGCGGGCGGACGGTGTGGAAGTGGTGTCGATCGCCACGCCCAACTTCACCCACTTTGAGATCACCAAGGCCTGTCTGGAAGCCGGCTTGCACGTGATCTGTGAAAAGCCGCTGTTTTTTACGGTGCGCGAATGTGAAGAAATTGCAGCCCTGGCCGAGGCCAAGGGCCTCATCGTCGGGGTGACCTACGGTTTCTCCGGCCACCCGCTGTTGCACCAGATGGCCGCCATGGTCAAAAAAGGCATGCTGGGCGACATCCGCATGGTAGACATCCAGTACACCCACGGTTTCAACGCGGGAGACGACGTGGGTGCGCCGGATGCCGTGAAGTGGCGCACCAATCCGGCTACCTCCGGTCCTACCTTTGTGCTGGGCGACATCGGCACCCACATTTACTACATGGCCACGCTGGTGTGCCCGCACTTGGAAATTGACAAGCTGCTGTGCGACCGCCAGTCCTTCATCAAGACTCGCGCGCCGCTGGAAGACAATGCCTATGTGCTGACCCACTACAAAGGTGGTGCAGTGGGGCGGCTGTGGGTGTCATCGGTGAACGCCGGAAACATGGGCTCGCAGCGCTTCCGCTTCATAGGCACCAAGGCCTCCGTGGAATGGTCAGACGCCCACCCCGACCAGCTCATCTACGAAGTGCAAGGCGAGCCCAACAGGACCCTGCACCACGGCATGCCCTACCTCGAACCGGAGAGCCTTGCCATTGATCGCATGGGCGGCCTGCATACCGAGGGCCTGGGCGACAGCTGGGCCAATATTTACCTCTGGATTGCACAGGCAATTGCCGCTCGCAACCGGGATGACGAAGCTTTTCTGGCTACCCACCACTACCCCGGCATTCAAGCGGGCACAGAAGGCGTGCGCTGGCTGGAGAACTGCGTGCGCTCCGCCAACGCCGGCTCCCAATGGGTCGATTTCAAGTAAGCCATTTCACATCCATTCCCGATTAGGAAACACACCATGAAACTCGCTATCTGCACCGATGTTTACGGCAACCTGAGCTACACCGAAATGCTCGACAAAGTCCAATCTCTGGGCGTCAATGCGGTGGAAATGACCGCTGGCGGTTGGGCTTCTTGCCCGCACGTCAAAACGGCAGAGTTGCTGGCTGATGCCGGCAAGCGCAAAGCCTTTATGGCCGAGCTGGACAAACGCGGCATGGAAATCGCTGCCCTAAACTGTTCCGGTAACCCTTTGAGCCCTGGCGAAATGGGCGAGAGGCACACCCAAAGCACCTACGACACCATCACACTGGCAGGCCTGCTGGGTGTCAAAAAGGTCGTGATGATGTCGGGTTGTCCCGCCGGTGCGCCGGGCGACAAAACCCCCAACTGGATCACCTCCACCGTGTCCTGGCCCGATTACATGGGCCCCGCACTGGAATATCAGTGGAACGAGGTGGCTATTCCCTGGTGGAAGAAGTTTGTGGAGCACTGCAAAGCAAACAACGTAGACCAGATCGCGATCGAAGAATTCCCTTGCATGCTGGTCTACAACCCCTCCACCTTGCTGCGTTTGCGTTCTGCTGTGGGACCGGTGGTCGGTATCAACCTCGACCCTTCGCACCTGATGGTGATGGGAGCGGACCCGATTGCCTCGGCCCGCGCGCTGAAGGGTGCCATCTTCCACATCCACGGCAAGGATGCACGCATTGAGCGCGGCCTTGCCGACATTGACGGTTTGCTGGAAACCAAATCGGTTACGGAATCAGACACACGCACTTGGAATTACGTGGCCGTGGGCTGCGGCCATGGCATGCAGTGGTGGAAAGAGTTCTTCTCGGTGGTGCGCATGGGCGGCTACAACGGCCACGTGTCACTGGAAATGGAGGACCTGACGATGTCGGTAGAGGCCGGAGTGTTGACCTCGATCGACGCGTTGAAGCAGACCATCAGCCAGTAACAGCACGGACGAGGTTGCCATGAAAATAGCCCTAGACCCATACATGATCAGGCACCTGAGCCTGAACGAGCTGCCCGCAGCAGTCGCTGAACTGGGCTACGACCAGATCGAACTCTCCCCCCGCTCGGACTTCCTCGATTGGTGGGTCATGCCCCGTGCTACCAAAGAGCGCATGGCAGGTTTTAAATCTGCAATGAAAGCCTCCGGTGTGGGCCTGGCTTCCCTCCAACCCATGTACCGCTGGGCCAGTCCGTTTGAAGACGAGCGCCAGTGGGCCATGCGCTGCTGGAGAAAAGCCATTGAAGTGGCTGTGGAGATGGATTGCTCTCTGATGGTCTCCGAGTTCGGCCGGGGGGCGTCTCCGGAGCGCACGGTGGCTGAACGCTCCGGGTTGCAAAGCAACGTGAACACCAAAGAGCTGTGCGAAGCCGCCTGGTTCCGCTCCATGGATGAGTTGTTGCCGATTCTGGAGCGCGAAGGCATCACCTTGTCGGTGGAGCCCCATCCGGAAGACTGGATCGAGACCCTGCAGCCGGCAGCGGACATTGTGAAGAACATCGGCTCCAAAGCGCTCAAACTCAGTTACATCGCTCCGCACACCTTCTATTACGGCGATGACATGGCAGCTTTGATTAAAGAAGCTGCACCGGTACTCGCCCATGTACGGGTGGCAGACACCTTTGACCACAAGAAGAGCAGCCAGCTGCGCTACATCGTCAACCCTCCGGGCTCCAGCCAGGTGCGGGTGCACCAGCACTTGGACATGGGCCAAGGCGAGATTGATTGGGATGTGTTCTTCCAAACGCTGGCGGAAGTGAAGTTCGATGGCTTGTTCTCTGCCTGTGTGTTTGCATGGGAGGAACGGGCTTCCGAGTCCAGCCGTTTTATGCGCTCCGAGATGCAGCGGTATATCGATCAGTGGAGTTAAAGAAATGTATGCGCCTGTGGGTGAATCAGTAATGGAGTTCGTAGCGCGAGTCCAGATGGAGCTACCTGCCTTAAGTCCGCAGATTGCCCGAGTTGCTCGCTACGTCCTCGCAGAGCCTCATGACCTTGCTTGGTTCGGTATCGTGGAGTTTGCCGAATGCTGCGGTGTACCTCCAGGAACCGTCGTACGCTTTGCGCGACGGTTCGGATATGACCAGTACACCGATTTGCGCAAGTTGTTCCGGGACTCGCTACGCAAACACGTGTATGCCGCTATGCTGATTCCACCGGTATCAGGAGGAGTTCCGTTTATGGCTTGAGCGGAGTATCAGTGAGCCTGGCGACAGATGCGAGGGACGCGATTGGCCGGAGCTGTCAAGCAGCCGGTCAATCGCTTCCGCCACCAAAAATTCCATCGGCTGCCGGAAGGTGGTGAGCGCATACGCCGGTGAAGATGCCAACTCAATATCATCAAACCCCACGATAGCAATTTTGCCGCTCGCATGGCTGGCCAGCAGCGCATCCATGGCGCCTATGGCCAAAATATCATTCTCACAAAACAAAGCCTCCATGCGCTGGTCACGGGGTGTGGACTCGATATAACGCATCAGCGAATGCATGCCATCACTTCGCTGGTAATGCCCTGTTTTTAATACGGTAGAAAGCGCAATGCCGTGGGTCTGCAAGCCATCCTTGAATCCCTCAAACCGGCGCAGCTCTGTACTCTCGGACATTGGGCCGGCCATGTAGCCGATATTGCGGTAACCACACTCAACGAACAGCTGCGCAATCTCCTGCCCGGCATGAAAACCATCGGTGCTCACAAACGGAATGCCTGCATTGCCACTGTTACGGAACATCACCACCAGCGGAATGTGCTTAATGTTCTGTGCCAAGTGAATTAGCTCACGCGTAAGCGTGGTGCCCAAAAACAGCAGTCCATCGACCTGCAGTTGGTCGGCCAGTGTGAGAGCAGTAGCTGGGCTGTACTCCGAGCTGATATTGAGCAGCAGAGAACTGTAGGATTTGAGCTGTAACTGCCGCGTTACCTCATTAAGCAATTTCAGTTGGTTGGGGTTACCCAACTCATCCATCACCAAACCGATGATGTGCGTCTTGCGAGTGGATAAGCTGCGGGCAAGTAGGTTGGGGCTATACCCGAGTTCCAATGAGATTTTTTTTATTTTCTCCCTGACATCAGGTGCTACCTGCGCGCCTTCTGTGAATGCTCGGGAGACAGTCCATTTTGAGACTCCGGCCTTTGCCGCTACATCACTAGCCGTAACCTTTCGATTTATCGTTGTCTGGGTTTTCATAGTCGCTACAACTTTGGAAATAGGGCTAAGTATTGAATACCACTTATTTTGCTAATCGGATGTATCAACAAATTGGAAATGTTGCTAGAATTTTTTTGCACCCGGGTGCAGTTTATATCAATGCGTTTAAGGTGTGTCTTTGTCGTGTAAGTGAGCTATCCCGTCTTTTGAAAGGTGCAGCGCAGTGACCCAGAGCTTCAGAGATCAGACCTATACAAGCCAAATGCCTGAAAGGAAAGCCGAGCAATCAGGGTTTTGGCATATGGCACTACCGTCCGCGAAGCTAGAGCCAAATAAGTCTGTAGGAATTTTGGTTCAGGACGAGCCCATAGTGTTGTACCGCAATAAAGCACTGCTTCCGGTTGCGCTTGAGGATCGCTGCCCGCATCGCTGGGCGCGATTGTCCGGGGGGCGGGTTGATGGGGACAATATTGTGTGCCCCTATCATGGCTTTAAGTTTTGTCCGCGTGGTCGATTAGTTGTTGAATCCGGGAAATCGGACTCACCGGGTACAGGAACTGCGCGGGTTTTCCCAGTAATTGAACGTAATTCCCAGATTTGGATTTGGTTGGGTGATGGATGCCCTAATTCAGAAACTATCTGAAATAGCCATTCCCAGATGACACTGAAATGTTGGTCAGCAGCTACTGGGCGTTAGCTCCGCGTGGCACGTCGGGAGTTGTACGAAGGGTTGGGCGTCATCTGGATCTACACTGAGTATTGCGCCTTCGAGTAGCCTTGCTACCTAGGTTTTACAGGTGACAGCTTAGGGCCTTTTTGGCGTCAAGTTGTTGTCGCCAATGCTGATTTGACAGGGTGTGCCGAAATACCCTGACAGGGTAGAAATGCCTGAAAAACACGACCGGTCACAGGCTTGTCTGTGCCAGCCACTGTCAGTCAATTCCGATGCCCTCTGTCGAAAGTGGACCGGCGCCTGCACCTTTAGGTGGACTGCCCTTGCAGTTCTGGCCTTCCTAGCGTTGGATGTATTTTTTCATTAAACTGTACGCATGTACAGTATTGTTCCGCACGGTCCACCACTCCCGATAGCCTCCTATCCCTGTCTCCTGGACATGGTGCCCACCGGCGTGGTCGCAGGCTTTCCCAGCCCAGCGGAAGATTTGGGTGCCAGCCGAATTGACTTGAACAAGCAGTTGGTGATTCACCCCCAGGCGACCTATGTACAGCGGGTCTCGGGTAACTCCATGGAAGCCGATGGCATCTTCCATGACGATATTCTGGTCATCGACAAGGCCATTCGTCCCCGGCACAACATGGTGGTTGTTGCTGTGGTGGATGGAGCATTTACGGTGAAGCGACTCTATGACCAGCGGGGCAGGGTCAAACTGCGTGCTGCCAATCCCACCTATCCCGACATCGTTCCCAAAGAGGGTCAGACTTTGGAAATCTGGGGCGTGGTCACGAACTGCATCAAGCAGTTCCCGCGTGCGTGATACCTGTACCTTTAAGCCACGTGGTGAACAACGATGTACGCTTTGGTAGATGGCAACAACTTCTACGTTTCCTGTGAGCGTGTCTTCCGGCCTGACCTGAACGGCCTGCCGGTGGTGGTCCTGTCCAACAACGACGGATGTGCAGTGGCCAGAAGCAATGAGGCCAAGGCGTTGGGTATTGCCATGGGAGCACCCTGGTTCCAGATCAAACACCTTGCAGAGTCGGATGGACTGGTCGCCTTGTCAGCGAACTTTGCACTCTATGGAGACATGTCCGACCGGATGATGAGTCTCGCTGCGGGTCTGGGACCTGCCCAAGAGATCTACAGCATCGATGAATGCTTCATTGACCTCACCGGCATCCGGGGAGACCTGGTAGCCCGCAGCCACAAGATCCGGGCACGCATCCTTCAATGGACAGGGATTCCCTGTGGGGTAGGCATTGGAGCCACCAAGACCCTGGCCAAGCTGGCAAACCATATTGCCAAGACAGCAGATCGCAAGCCCGGCAGCTATCCGGCAAAGCTCGCACAAGTCTGTAACCTGGCAACTTTGGAGGCAACAGAGCGTGATGCTGTGTTGGCAGCCACCGCCGTGAACGAAGTATGGGGAGTAGGGCGCAGGATCAGCCAACAACTGCAAGCCGAAGGCATCCACACCGTGCTGGACTTGATGAAGCTCGATGCCGCGACTGTGCGCTCCAAGTGGTCCATTGTCCTGGAGAGAACCGTACGGGAACTCCAAGGCACACCCTGTGTAGATCTGGACTCCACACCGGCCCCCAAGAAAGAGATCGCCTGTACCCGCTCCTTCGGAAACCCCATCACCGAACTGCACCACCTCACCGAAGCCGTCACAGAGTTCGCCACCCGTGCTGCAGAGAAGCTGCGCAAACAACACAGCCAGACCGCCCAAGTCCTGACCTATATCCGCACCAGTCCATTCCGCAAAGACGATAAACAGTACAGCCGCTCTGTTGTCACACCCTTACGACGACCAACGTCGGACACCACCGCCATCATCAAAGGTGCGCTGCAAGGCCTGAAGTACCTGTATCAGCCGGGCTACAACTACGCCAAAGCAGGTGTCATGCTGCTGGACCTGCAGTCAGACAGCCAGCACCAAACAGAACTCGACCTAGAAGAGGGTGACAGTGAAGAAGACAGAACCCGTTTGATGACCGCGATGGACAGTCTCAACCAACGTTTTGGCAAAGGCACCCTGAAGACTGCCAGCGCAGGACTGGCTGGAGAACGCAGGGCTTGGTCGATGAAGCAGTTACGCAGGACACCGGCGTATACGACCAACTGGGATGACATACCGATTGCGAGGGCGTGAGAGATGAATGAAGCCGGTAAAGATGGCGCCAGCAAAGACAGCAACACGCTACGCAGTGCCAAGTACATCGCAGTGGTGAATGGCATCGGACTCAAGAAGGCGCATGCCAAACGCTTGAGAGACATGTACCGATCTGCGGGCTGGCCCTGTCTGGACGTGGTGGAGATTGAACTCTTGGCTGCCGGACTCTTGGAGCGATTGAAAGAGGAGGGTGGACATGAACGCATGCGGGTGACCGATGACGGAATCCAGTTCCTTGCGCAAGCGGCGAATACCAACCGACAAGCCAAAGACCGGCACGAAGCACTTGTCGAAAAAGTCGCCCACGACATGCTCAAAGACGGTCGATTGGTATGGACCAACTTGAGCCTCCGAGCCAAGGTCACCTTGCAGGATGAAGAGCAGGGGAGTTGGCGCTACTGCATGCCGGATGTCTTCTCGATACGGAACTCGTCAGTACAGGCCTACTTGGAACCTGTAGTGCACGAAATCAAAGTCAGTAGGGCAGACTTGCTGGGAGACTTAAAGCGGCCAGAGAAACGTGCTGCATACCTCGAGCTCGGTGGGCAGTGCTGGTATGTGTTGGGACGGGATGCGAAAGACCGCCCCATTGCGGAGCCGGAAGAAATTCCTAACGAGTGTGGCGTCATTCAACTCGTCGATGAGTGGTTGGAAATCCTACGGGTGGCACCGAAGAGGCAGTTCAACCACCTGCCGTTTGATGTCTGGATGAATTTAGCGAAGGCGACGCCGTTGAGGCGATCGGATGCAGCGCCGTACCAAGGCTTGCGTTAGCGGCCGTTCACTCGTTAATCGGAAATACGTAATCCGCGCAACCGACCCAAAGCGGAAATCCGCCCACACTGATTCATAGGCGGATAGCTGACGTTCATCCCAAACCCATTGAGCAGGAATGAAAAACGGTAGTAATGTCCCTACGGTCGTCATCTGTCCCGTCAATGCCGATGTCAGCGATAGAGATAAGTCAGTCGCTCCTTTCTGGCCACTCGGCGGCGACCACAGTTGTTTAGGCGAAGCATGCGTGAATCGAACTACAACATTCATACGTTAGCGGATGGCGAGGAAGTAGAACAGAGGACTACCACTGCTGTTACAGTTGCGATCGGAGGGGAGAAGATGCTCAAAGAAGTGATCACCGCACTGGAGGAATTTGAAGTCATTGAGGCTGACGACGCCTTACATGACTTCGGTGGTCTTCACGGAAGCAAAGGGCACGACTTCGCGGCCTTCTGGGTCATTCAGCGTGTCACAGAACTAGAGCAGGCTAATCCTTCCGATTACCTCTTTGTCTGCGAGTACATGCAAGATGTCGCCGAGTTCGACTCCAGTACTGCTCCGACTCGCGTCCAGCTCTATCAATTGAAGAAAAAGGAAGATGGCTATTGGACGTCGTCGACGCTCACAGGTCAATCAGGCAAAGCCAAGACACCAAAGGCCGACAAGCCCATCTGGAAGCTTCTGCGTCACATACGTTCGGTGAAGAAGGCTGAGGCCATTGGCGCCTTTGTCACGAACGCCAAGTTCGACGTGGCACTGGCAACGGGACAGAGCTCGGTGAACGAAACGCGCATCGGCTTGGACAAGCTCGACACCGCACATGCGACCAAGCTCAAAGAGGCACTTGCCGCCGCAGAAGGCGTAAAACCTGAAGATGTCGACCTGAGCACCATCGAACTCAGAAGCGAAGCGATTGCCATTAACGACATGCAAAGGCATGCCAACGGCGTTGTGCTGGAATTCCTGAGCACAGTGGCCCCTGAACATGCCGGCTTGGCTGCGTCGCTTGTGGACACACTCTATGTCCAACTTAAAAAAACCGCCCGACGAACCGAGAAGTGTGCGAGCTGGGATGAGCTCGTTAGCCGTCGTGGGTTTACCCGAGCTCGGTTTCAGAAGGCGGTGGAAGATCTCAAAACCATACCGGACCGAGCTTCTGCGCGTACTGCCCTTTTCGACAAGATCAGCAAGGACTGGCGCAATGCCGACTGCACAAGAGTTCTTGCTGCATTGACGCGCTGTGCCCGTGAGAAAGTCCTAGTCGGGGAAGCGAGTCGCTGGAACACCACTGACTTGTTGCGCCCAATGTTTGAAGTCGCCGATGAGCAAGCTTGGTCCGACCAAAAGCGCTTCGAGACCGCCTGTGTGTTACTGGCCGAAGAGAGAGAAAGCTTGTCCGCGGACGAGATAAAAGCACTGTCTATTTTCGAGATGACCGAATGGGACCTAAACCAAATCCCCGCTTAGTCCTTCGGGCGCTGCGGAAGCCATCAAATGTCAAGCTTACTATTCAAACGACTCAGAATTTGCTCAGAGAGCGAACAAGCGGCAATGGAGCTAGAGTTCCATCGTCACAAGACCCTGTTGTGGGGCCCGAACGGAGCGGGGAAGTCGGCGGTCCTGAAATCAGTCTTCCGGGCATTCGACACTGAGCCTCTTGGCGTACTTCCGGGTTGGGACTACTCGGCCATCATTGCCGTAGATTTCGTAGTCGACAGTACCATCTATACCGCGGTCCGTCGAGAGGATCTGCGGGCGCTATTCTCGGAGGATCGGCTCATTGGTGCAGCTACTTCCAGCCTTGAGTGGAATCGCCTGTTCGCAGAGGCGACTGGCTACAAACTGAACCTCGTCGACAGAGATGGTCGATTCCGGCACGCGTCACCCTCAACCTACTTCCTCCCCTTTTTCATCAACCAGGACGGTTCGTTTGAAAAGGGTTGGGAGACCTTCGACCGGTTGACACAATTCATGTCGCCAGCGGCAGCGACGCTGGAGTATTTCGCTCAGGTGCGGCCTTTGCGGTACTTCGAACTCAAAGCCAACGAACAGACGGTTAAGTCCACCGAGTCTGACCTTAAAGTAGAGTTGGCAACCCTTCAGCGAACACGTGCACGACTAAAGAAGAACTTAAAGACCATACCCGTCAAAATTTCTGAACGGGAGTTCCAGGCGGAGGTCCGCGAGCTCACGATGCAGCTCGCAGACCTGTCGAAGTCGCAAGACGACCTCCGCCGCTCAATTGTTGAAGATCAAGACTCTGAGGCCACACTCGTGCAGCAGATTCGGCTTTCTGAGGCCGCGCTAAAGGAACACGCCGCCGATTTCAAGTTTGCGGGTGATCTCTCGGCAACCGAACATTGTTTTGTGTGCCCGACGTGCCATGCAGAGCATGATGACTCTTTCCACACATTACTAGGTTTGGCGGAAGACGCGCGCGAACTCGTGGTCCTCAAGAGCCGGCTGGAAAGCATGCTTGAGTCAACACGGCATAGGCTTGAGCGCAATCGTCGCAAGGCGGTCGGCCTCAAGGAAAACTATGCCGGTCTGCAGAGCCTGCTTGCGACAAGGCGCGGGCGCCACACGTTCGACGACTTCTTGAAGAGCCGCAGCGCTTTTGTTGCCGATGAACAGTTAGCTACTGAGGAAAAAACAGTCGCTAAGGAACTTGACGCACAGTCGCAGTCGTTGCGAGACATTAAGAGCGAGCTGAAGCAGCTAGCTAAATCCCACGATCCCGAAGAAGCGTTGAACGCTTTCCGGGGTCACTTCCAGAGCACCATCGTGGAACTTGATGCCGACCGCCCAGACGGCATTGAGAAGTGGCGAATCGACAAGCGCCCCTTTTCCTCCGGCAGTCGGCGTGCACGCGCAATCATCGCTTATTACGCCGCTTTGTGGCGCACCATTGAACGAGATGACTTGCTTCCTTCGCCCGTTGTCATTGACTCACCCAACCAAGGCGCCCAGGACAGGAAGCATCTCCAGCAGCTTCTCACGTCACTGGCGGCTACGGCACCAAAAAACGCTCAGGTTATTCTTGCGCACGAGGAAGAAACCAAGGAGTTTGAGGCTGATAAGGTGGTCGAATTTCCTGATGGCGGACGAATCCTCTCACGAGAGAAGTTTGACAGGCTTGCTCCTCAGATGTTCCGCTATATCGAAGCCGCCCGAGCGAGCCTCGCAAATATCGCACGAACCTTGGCGGACCCAGACACGTCAACTGACTCGTGAAGGAGGCAGCTATATCCAGCCGGTTTAAGGCGTGCGGAGCACGTCGACGCCCCCAATTTCAGTAGCGTTTCGGGTGCTTTGTAGCTGCGTGGAAATAGCAATTCGACTACTCTTTCTCGACATCTCAAAGCTGACGTTCACAAAGAACCGCTCTTGGCCCCTTGCTGATATACGCACGTCAGAATCGAGAGTCGGCTTTTGCGGCAGAAAGTTAGCGTCGGGTAACTCGGCATCACCAAATGGCGAATTGGACCGTAATGTCCTCCTTCACTATTTGGTCACACGCCCCCGAGACAACTTAACTCTTGAACGAACCTTGGGAATCTCGGTTTCTTTGGGCCACTCCAGCAATTCCTGGATGCTGATCCCCAGCGCTTGCGCAAACACATGCAGCATGGTCAGTGTCGGATTGGCCTTGCCTGCTTCCACCCGACTCATGTAAGTCCTGAATACCCCAGAGTGTTCTGCCAACTCCTCTTGGGTGATCCCACGCTCCGCACGCAATTCGCGAATCCGTAGCCCCAAGGCTTGTTGAACATTGATGGTGGTTTTTGGCACCACCAGAGTCTGTGTTTGGTATATTTATTGATACACACACTAATTCGTACATTAAGGGGAGGCGAGATGAGTGATGCGGTCAACGCAGGCGTAACCATGTTCTGCGGTCAATGTGGGCACAAGAATGCTCCGAACTTCAACTTTTGCCAGTCCTGCGGGACGATGGCACCTGAGCTCGCGATTGGCAATGAAGCGACGGACACACCGGAAGTACCACCCCAATCATCCATGACGCTGCTGAAGGCCTGCGGGTACTTCGCAGCAGCCATCGGCATCCACATCGTTTGGATCAAAATCTGGCCCGATGCCACCGTGTTGCTGCCGTACTTCGTGAGTGGTTTTGTGATGTCCCGCATCGTGATGCGCGGACTCATCGAATGGCACCCCACCTACAACACCCTGGAAAACGTCGTGAGCGATAAGCTGAAGATGTTTGCCTTGTGGCCCCTGCAAATGCCCATGCTGTTGCTCAAGCTGATGTTCAACAAAGTGCTGTGAGTCAGGGGAGTTTGAACATGTGGAACTGGAACAAGCGCCTGTTCAGGCCAGTTGGCGTTGCATTGGTGGCTGGTATGACCGTCTCATTGAGTGCCTGTTTCAACAGTGCCCCGACAGAGAAAGATATTGAGCGACTCATCCGTGCCAGATACGAGCGAAATCAGGAATACGCACTCTCTAAAGTCAGCATCAGCGATTTGAACTGCAGCTCACGAGAAGGCAAGTTTCATTGCGAATACACCCAAGAGTTGCAAGGCACCTATAAAAAGCCTGTCTTCAACAAAAAAACCGGGGGATTCGATTTTCAGGAAACGCCCTGGGAAGGAAAGCGCAAGAGCAGTAAGACACTCTCCAAGGGCAACCAGGATTGGATTGAGGAGCTCTGGTAAGAGCCTCTTGCCTCACACATCGCTGCTGAATATCTATGCTCAGAACACTTGCCTTGGTTTGCATAGGGAGTGCGACTGCACTGACCTTTGCGCAAACACCCCATCCGAATGACCAGCAACCTGCAACACCACTGGTATCCAAGTCCTCATCCAGGACTCCTGTTGCAAAAACCGCTGTAACACCACCTGCCTCGCTTCCCCCTCCGAGCAAGGTGACGAAGGATTTCTACAGTGCGGTGGTGAATAAGAACTTCGAATTGGCGGACGCCTTGCTGCAGCAAGGTGCAGACATCAATTGCAGCAACTGTGGTGATCAGCCTTTGCTGATCTGGGCTGCAACCGGACAATTTATGGGGATCAACGCGCCAGCCAACTCCATGGAGTGGTTGTTAGCCCGTGGCGCCAATCCGAACATCCGCAATATCGAGACAGGCAACAGTGCCCTGCATCACGTCATCCGCAATGCCCTGGAATTCTCCAAATGGAGCAAAAACCTGGATGGATTTGAAGCGCCGATTCAAGCGCTGTTGGACAAGGGCGCGCGTCCTGATCAAACGAATATCAAGGGCGCGAATGCTGTGCATTACATGTCCCGGTTTATCCACAATGCGGTCCTGCCCTCGACGACACAGTTCACCAACCGGGTAATGGATCGCCTGGTCGCTGCGGGTGCACAGATCAACCGTCAGGACATCGAGGGGGAAACGCCCTTGATGTTCGGGCTGCGAGTGGATATGACGGGCCAAGTGGAGTGCAATCAGTCCGTGATTCAGCACATGTTGGAGCTGGGCGGGAATCCTCAGCTCAAGAACAAAAAAGGTGAGACTGCCCAATCGATAGTGCACAACATCGCGGTTGGTGGCGCCAAACACTGCAATCCAGTCCTTGCCATGCTGTCTGGTGGTCGAATGGGAGAGGGGGCTGCTCCTCAGCAGTCACCACAGCGGCCAGCAATAGGAGCAGTTCAAGTTCCTGAAGGATTGGCCGGTGAGTACACCGGGGTTCTCCGGGTGAAGTCGCCCTCGGAGATGACACTGGTGGTCACAGGAAGGATTCAACAGGATGGATCCGTGTTTTTGAACGCGCCCAGGGGGTTCACAAACCAAGGACGCATCGTCAATCCGGGTTCCGACACGTTGGATATCAGTTTGAAGACATTTGCCCCTGAGGGGTACCGCTTCAGTAACGGAACACGTGAGTCTTATGAGTTTCTTGTGAGGGGTCGCCTGAGCGAGCGGATCTACCGTGGTCACTACAGCGCGCCCACTGACGCGGGGGAGTTTGTACTCTGTCCCAATGACTTGGTACAAAGTGTCCCGGAATGCCGACCATCCTTCATGGAGTCGTTGAACGCTGTGGTCGGGGTCATTCTCGGGGCGAAATAAGCGCGGTTGCTCTTCGTTGAAATAGGGTGCGCTCAAAGATTAAAGTCACTGATGGCTGGTCAGTGACTTTGAGCAACCCCCTATCAAAAAAGGGATAAGCACAAACATACCTAAATGACTATTCATAAGTTCACAGTCGTTACGGAGCGAAATCTACTCAAATAGTGCAATTGCGCGCTCATTCGCAATCCGTTGTAGGTGTCGCGCGAAATCGGTGGGGTCTTTGATGCTGATCAGCGTTCCGGAATAGTTGAATCCCTTTGAGGACACTCCCAAGCTGAAATTTGCAGTGATGCTTACTGGTACTCCCAAGGCTGCTGCTTGGGCAATGAGAAAAAATAGGCTACCGTCCCTGACGGTGATCGAGAGCATTTTCACTCCCGGATCTTTAGCGGAGAAAATTCTGGAAGGTGCTTCAAGTTTTGCTAAGCGAGCCTCAATGCAATTGTTCTCGTAGTCCAGGTGGACAATTCGTACTTCCAGCTGTTGAGGATGCCTGGATGGGATCGAAACTCGCAAATTGGCCTCCGGGGAAGGACTTGCCAAAACTTCCTTCCCATGAAGTATGGTTGCCTGCGTCTTCAATGCTCCCACTAAAATACTGCGCGCTGAATCTGGACTCGGGTGGTTTAAAAGGGATTCATATATGTCTTCTGCCACTGCAGTTCTCGCGCGAATAGCATCAACCAGTGGCCTAACGTACCCAGCGATTTCGCTTGAAATTTGAGCTTCACTATTTGCCTGACCACTGCCATCAGGGTCACCCAAATCTGTTTGGGAACGAGTAGATCTGAGCATCATTACGTTCAGCCCTTTTAGCGCGTTTGCGTCAACTGCGATCAAGGACACATCACGAGGGTGCGTGTTGAAGTTCTTTAGAGTTTTGGCTGCAGAGTTAAGGCAGTCAATGGCATCAGAGAGTTCAACTACTTCTGTAGTGGGTTCAAAGGATGGATAAGTTTGCGCCATGATCTTTGTTGGTTCGATAGAGTAAGGGGTTGGAACTGATAAGGTGGACTCCAGCGATACGTGGAGCCCGCGAGACTTAGCGATTGGATAGTTACGCATGTATGTCATCCTTGGTTGAGGGAGTACATAGACAGAAGAAGAATTCGAAAGACAGTGCTGAGTCGGGCCGTTTTGACGCGGTTATTCGGCTCCGTACGCACGAATAAATTAGCGCGAAGGCGTGAGCCAAGGTCTCGCTCGGGTTTGACGAGGAGGTTTTGTTGAGCAACGAATCGCACTTCTTCGTCGGTGAGGTGCGCCTCTCCTCTGTGAAGTCGGATCGCAATGTGCGTCGGCAAGCTATCGGCAATTGTTTGCCATTGGTTCAATGTCCAAGGTCGATACCCCGCAGGTAGCGGCAGAAACCAAACAAACGAATACAAAGCAATATCAAATTTTTGCTGCGAAAGAGTTTGAATCCAATCAATTAAATCCTTGCCCTCCGGCGAATTCAGCAATTTTTGATGTGCCGCTATGGCACGTGGTTCTGCGCCAGCACGTGCGCGCTGACTGCACTCAGCGATCAGGTCTTCGGGAAGAACTCGCCGCTCAAGGTTTTGACACACACTGGCGCCCATCAACAGGCGGTTCTGGACGGCTGCTTGGGGCTCTCCAAGCGCACGGCTGACCAGGTATTGCAATGAGGACGTTTCTTGACGCAGTGCCTGCTCAGGCTTGAGGTAGGGCTTCGAGGGAGGGGCCGTGTGCTCAACGACCTTGAACACACGTCCATTAAACGCCCCGTTGCTATGCAGTTGTGCACGCAATTGTTGTTGGAGCCAGTCCTGAAGAACAAATGACAAGGGGGCTTTGCGATTTACCCTAGAACGCGCTTGACGGAGTGCTGTAATTGACAGACCTAGTGACTCTATATAAGCCGAGCTCACTGTGAGCTCGCTGGATAGTGCGGAGGCGTGCAATACGTGAACGAGTGGCCAACCAGCTAAATAGTTATGAAGCGCCGACGCAATGCCGGAATGACCCGCTGCACCAGCGGCACGCGCAGTACTTAGCCATGTGTTCCAACGATCTGTTGTCCAAGCGTTTATCTCACGTGCGTTGACCTCGAATTTCAAAAATCGCGCAGTTAATGACTGCCACTGCGGCCATGCTAAATTTTGCAATGTAGTGGCACGCAAGCTATGCATCCTGGCTTTGGGGTCGCCGGTGGCGAGCTTGAGTGTCTGGTTCAATGTCGAGGATGCCGCTAAATCTTCTTCGTTATCCGAACCACGGCCGGTGCCGCGCAGCAGGAGATCACCGTTAGTGACGTATGCACTTAATGTCGATGCGACGTTATGCAGCGCTTCAACTTCTTGTAAGCCCAACTGCCAAATCCGGACCGATTGTTGATTCTTGATGTTATTGAAACCGGATCGCTCGATGATGAGACCTCCGGCAGGTGTTGTGAACGAGCGCTTGAAGTTCGCAAAATCTCCCGCGCGCATGGGAATAATTTGCCCACAGCGCAGGCGGAATCGACAGCGCAGAACGTTGGGCGGATAGTCCCCCAGAGTTCGCCCGATCATCAGGTCACTGGCTAGCAGGTCTTCCTCAGTCAGCAAGGTTGAGCTCGCTGAGTCATGCGGTGCCGTAATGCCCTCAGTGTCACTGACGTATGTCCATAGATTTCTAGGGACGCTGATTGCGCGGCGATGTAATGATCGCAACAGCGCTCCCAGTGCGTTTCGACTGCCGTCTGTTAATACATCGCCATATTTGAAGTCTTTGTCGCTGAAATGCTTTTCTACTGTTTCGACAAAATCCATCCAGGCTTGTTCTCCCCAGTCGTATGGGTCATCCCCAATGGATTGAAAACCAATTTTCAAGCGGGATAGGTAGGTCGAAAACGACGAGACCTCGTAGCGTCCATGGACGTTGTCACGACTCCGGATTAGCTCATCGATAGACCAGTCCTTTAGGAACAATCCGCTTGGTGACCAATCAGCTCCACGTGCGTGAATAGCCGCAAGTGCGTCGACTGCTCGTTTACGTCGCTCACCCAGTCGCTCATTGGTGTCGGCAAATTTGTTGATGATGCCTGCAAGCTTCTCTACGTCGTTCGACAGGGTTGTATGTTTGCCCCTTATTTCAAGTGCCGGCAATGATGACTTGATGCCGATGGAGTTGCCTTGCCATAGACGGGTGAGTGATGCTTGGTTCAGGCAGGGGGACTCAACATGTGCAGTTGCTGATGCCAACAACGCGGGCGGAAAGAATATGCGCTTGTACGCTCGTGCCCATTGGAGCAAAAGCGAGAAAACATCTGCTTCGAGATTTATCGAAGTCGCTCGAAAGATGAATTGACGTAATTCAGGATCAAGCAAATTGATATTGAATGCCTGAGATCTCAGCTTGACGCAGAGAAGCGCAGACTCAGTCGTGAGTGGCAACCAAAAATCATGCACGAAGTAGGGGCGTTTCCAGCGAACCCCTGGACGTGGTGGCGCGTGTGTGAAATGCGTTTCGGGCTTGCGAATTGCAGGAAGGACGATTTGCTCTCCGTCCAATAGGTCAACGAACATCAGATGAAGAAGCAGATTGGTATGCGTTGATAGTTCAGCAACGGCATGTGAACGCAATACTTCCCGAATTCGAATTGCAATTGATGCGCTGCTAAGCGCCCCGAGGTCAATCGGCTCCAAAATCAACTGTGGTGACACTTTTGCATGGAGTGGTGAAATGCTGTAGGTCGCAGTGGGTGGGGGGAGAAGGAGAGGTAATTCCAACTGTGGACTGTCCAGCGCGACTTCGGAAAATATCTCTGCGCCAACTTCCTCCATCGCCTGCTTGAGTTGTCTGGCTGCGTGCGCCGGCGGTACGTCAAAAAAAGGTCCGGTCATCCTGGAGACATCGCGAACGTGTCCACTTAGCGTGCGAATGAGCCACCGATTTACTTTGCACGTATCCAGAGTGGTGATCCAAAGTGAGCGTGCGAAGTTGTCAGGTGCCTCGCTAAAAAATTTGGCAATGATGTGTGCCACCCACTTTGATGCGACCGGGCTCTGCGGGGAATCGGGCGAATCCCCCACGTTTACGAAAACAGGTGTGTTGACGTCGACTGAGGGAAGGTCCAATTTCCCGGCCGCCAGTTGCCGACACCTGACGGCTAATCTGATGATCGCATCTAACTGCGTAGTCTTTCCGATCAGCCGAGGGTGTGATCGTGCGGCTTCATCGAGGATGACTTTATCCTCGATGATGAGCATGTCCTGGCTGCAAGTTAATGCACCGTACGTTAGCTTGTCGAAGCGCTGGCATCGATGGGCAGACTGCACGACAAATGCGGCTGCAAGATGAGCCATGAGTTCATTGAACAAACACATCGTCTCAGCGGTGCTGAGCACGTGTCCTATTTGATCTTCAATCGATGAGCAGGTTACGACTAACTCGTTCCAACCTCTCTTGATTGCTTCGAAGGAGGGGATATTTGTCGAACCTGCGCGGGAGTTTGCATCAAATGTTCTGCAAGCGGGACCAAGTTGAAGTCGTTCAAACAGCTGATCAAGTCTGTCATATATTGATTGCCAAGTCGGGGCGTAGTAGAAGAGAGCGGAGGGAGCTACTGATGCGAATTGGGCAGACGTGCGTGCAGTGAACATGTCACTGCCGGTGACTTGCAGCATGGCTGGAGCGAGGCTGTTCGACCAGCGAGCGCGGTATGGCGGATGCGAAGGATTGCCGAGTCGGCGGAGGAACTGGCGAGCGTCCTCAAGATTAAAGGTGTCAACGCCCTGAATGCCACAAATCAGGGACTCCACATCTGTTTGAAGGTCCTTTTTCCAAAGGGTTTGGAGATAGTTCGCAAATTGCAGCGGTAACGGGACGGCAACAGCTTCTGCTCCTATCGCCTCCTTGGGGCGCTCTTTTCCAGAGTATTTGTAGGGCGCAAAGTCCCAGCACCAAACGCCGCGTTCAATGTCCAACCAAATGTGGTCTGAATGCTCTGTGAGCTGTATTGACCTCGCATAAAGATCCGACGTCGATAGGAGCAGACAGATCAGGTGGAAAGCCGCATACCCTTGATCCAGAGGTGAGCCTATTGCGAGCAATCTGGAGAGTTGGCTCGTTATTGCTGTCAGGTCATCCAGCAATAGATGGTCGCGGTGGTCGATGCCCAGTTTGGCCAATGCCGGCGAGTAGTCAGCCGCAGACAGCCTTGCTGCCACCCTTCGCGTGTCCAGTGTTCGACTGTCACCGTTTTGCAATTCTGGCGAATTGGTTTCAGTGGTTTGGCTGGCCTTTTGAATGAAGGAGCCAGAAACATTCAATTGCTCTGGATCTTCAGGACCGAATTTCTCCGTGGCAAAGGGGGCATCTGAATACGGTAAGACATCGTTCGATAAAACAATATCAAGGCATCTCAAGAAGTTTTGTGTTGTCGAATTCGGACCTGTCGACTGTGAAAATTGCCGAATCCCGTTCAGGTCGGTAAGGTCCACATTGACGAGCATCCCCCAGTCTGGGGATCTCTTGCCCTTTCCTAAATACGTGTTTTGAAGGGTCCGTAGTCCACGAGCCAGAGTTTCTGGGATGAATTGGTCCCGTTGTCCGTGAATGACCCACGCACGGCCTAGAACGGAGTTGAGTCTTTGGAAGAATGTGGCATCTGACTGAATGGACGACCAATTTGCGACAGACCTAAAAATGTCAGGCTCTGGGTTTGGTCGTGCAAAGAAGTGTGCAGTTTCGGAAGTGCTGGAGGCACTACGCAGCGCCTTACGCAAGCTGCTTAGCGCTTCGCCCCACTCAATAAGTCTGCTCTCTGGCCAACGTTGAGCAGCAGTGTTTACAGCGGTTACCGCTGTTTCTATCACCAGGCCGACCCCAATCAAATCGGAGGAAACACCGGTAGATCCTAGGAAGCGAGAAAGATGTGGGCTTAAAAAAACCGCGCCATGAAGTATTTTCATGACCAGGTAATCTATACATATTTGTCGAGAAATTTCAAATAAAACTATCGAAAAACGAACCACTTACTTAAAAAAGTGAACTTTTTTTGGCTTGCTGGAAGGCTAGAACTTCGGAGAGTGAAAGCATCTAAAATCTAGCCTTATGGTCACAAAGCTTGCTAGTCGCAGCTAAAGGCACATAGGTGGGTGTGACAACTGGAATTGAGCTCAAGGTTTAGTTTGGGCTGATGTCACAGCTTTCGGTATTGAAGCTATCGAGTGAAATTCACGTTTTAAGGTGACTGATGCCATTTAAAACCAGACGTGCTACACGTTTGGTTTGAAGGCTCATAACCCAAAGTTCAAATCTAGCCTCCGCAACCAATAGACACGTGGAATTCCACGACAGCAAAGGCTCACTTCGGTGAGCCTTTTTTGTTTTGTGCCCAATCTGTGCCCATCTTGTGCCCCGATCGTGCCCAACCGAAGGGACCTTAAAGATGTTAGGACCATTGGGTGAATTCGGCTCAGGGCCAACTGCCATGATCGCAGAATGTCCGCTACCAAGTATTCATTTGATGGAACACAGCGGATGCATTAATTTACTGTTCTCCTCAAAAATGGGAATGACGCAAGTGCCCTGAGGAATGGTCCCTGCGTCAAAACATTGCGCCACCAGATACAGCGGGAACTCAATTGATGTTTTGTCGAAGTCGTTCTGCACCTGTAGCTGGATGTCGCCAATCTGGGCTATGGCCAATTGCCTGGCAGAGTTGATACCCAGCCTACAGCCATCTGGCATGCCCTAGTTATGAACTTGTTAGAGTAGCGCTAGCGTATAGGCGCTATTCAGGCGCATGTGCTCTTCTGATAGTGGTTTTATGCCCGTTTGGCGGAGCGACGGGCACGCTGACGGGTCTGTCCTGTCTTGTGCATGCTGAGCGGGCTTATGGTGGGCACGGGCGCGACGTTTCGCAACCACTCATCTCTGCCGAGGTGACCTGCCCCCTCCTAGCCGTACCACCCTGAAGTTAGTGAAGTCCGTCAACCAACCGGAGAATGACGGATATGAAGAAGAGCAGATTCAGCGAGGAA
>Ga0228698_1000220_pt1 | contig 50260 bp, 35 predicted proteins | sample McNCre117_Aug_MG_FD_178015 | JGI IMG/M metagenome (GOLD analysis project Ga0228698, IMG submission 178015) | Freshwater microbial communities from McNutts Creek, Athens, Georgia, United States - 1-17_Aug_MG | ecosystem: Environmental > Aquatic > Freshwater > Creek | place: USA: Georgia... | reverse complement strand
CGGTGTGGATCTGCGCGCCCGTGGGTGCTGGTGTGGCAAAGGCGGTGCCGGGCGCTGTGGCTGTGGCCGATGCCGGGATCAGGCCAGCCGGTGTGCTGCCCAGGTGGCAGCTTTCGCAAGCCGTGCCTGACGGGATGTGCGAGGACGTGCCGGCCGGGCTGGTGGGCGGCATGCCCACGATGCGCCCGATGCCTGCAAAGGCCGTGGTGCTGCCCGCAGGCTGGTGGCAGGCCACGCAGTTGCTGCTGATGCCGGCATGGCTCATCAGCGAACCACTGAAACGGGCACCATTGCCCACCGGCAAGGCCGTGATCGACGAGCCCGCGCCAACGTGGCACACCTCGCACGATGCGGTGGTGGGAATGTGGTTGCTGGGCAGGCCCACGATGGCGAAGTTGGCCCCCGGGATGGCGAACGAAGCCGCCGCCGAGCCGTGGCACTGCGCGCAGTTGCTGGTGGTGCTGGGCGCGTTGGCGTGGATGTTGGCCAGCGTGGGCATCACCGCGTAATCGCTGCCAGTGTGGCAACTGCTGCACTGCGCGGTGGCCACGTAGGGGATGTGGTTGGCCGGCTTGTCGACCCCGGTGAAGGCGGTGGTGTTGCCGTGGCACTGGCTGCAGTCGCCGGTGCTGGGGTGAGCCGGATCGGGCACGCTGCTGCCACCGCCGCCGGCCTTGGGTCGGGTCTGGAAGCCGGTGTAGCTGGCACCGGCGATCAGGCTGCTGGGGGTGGCCGGGTAGGCGCCCATGCCCATCCACACCATGCCGGCTTCGTGGCAGCTGTTGCAACCCGAGGTGACGCCCGCGTGGATCTGCGCGCCGCTGGGCGCGGGCGAGGCAAAGCCGGTGCCCGGCGCGGTGGCGGTGGCCGAGGCGGGGATGAAGCCACTGGGCAGGCTGGCCAGGTGGCAGGCCTCGCAACTGGTGCCCGACGGGATGTGCGAGCCCGGGCCGGCCGGGCTGGTGGGTGGCATGCCCACCACGCGGCTGATGCCAGCAAAGGCGCTGGTGCCGCCCGCTGGCTGGTGGCAGGCCACGCAGTTGCTGCCGATGCCGGCGTGGTTCATCAGCGCGCCACTGAAGCGCGCGCCGTTGCCCACGGGCAGGCTGCTGACCGACGAGCCTGGGCCCACGTGGCACACCTCGCAGGAGGCCGTGGTGGGCAGGTGGTTGGCCGGCAGGCCCACGATGCTGAAGTTGGCCGCCGGGATGGCGAACGACGCCGCGGCCGCGCCGTGGCACTGGGCGCAGTTGCTGGTGGTGCTGGGCGCGTAGGCGTGGATATTGGCCAGCGTGGGCATCACCGCGTAATCGCTGCTGGTGTGGCAGCTGTTGCAGGCGGCGCTGGGCGAGAACGGGATGTGGTTGGCGGGTCGATCGACGCCACTGAAGCCACCCGTACTGCTGTGGCACTGGCTGCAATCACCCGTGCTGGGGTGGGCGGGGTCGGCGATGGCGGTGGCGCTGCCCACGGCCTGCGGGCGGCTCTGGAAGCCGGTGTACAGCGCGCCGGGCACCTTGGTGCTGGGCGACATGGGGTAGGCGCCCATGCCCATCCAGATGGCGGCGGTGTCGTGGCAGGCATTGCAGCCCGATGTGACGCCGGCGTGGATCTGCGCCGACGACGGTGGCGGCACGGCAAAACCGGTGCCCGGCGCCTGGCGGCTGGCATTGGCCGGCACCTGGCCGGCGGGCAGGCTGGCCAGGTGGCAGCTTTCGCAGGGCGCGCTGGTGGGGATGTGCGAACTGGTGCCAGCCGGCGAGGTGGGCGGCTGGCCCACCAGCGCGGTGATGCCGGCAAAGTTGGCCTTGCCACCCGCGGGCAGGTGGCAATTGGCGCAGCCGCCGGTGATGCCGGCATGGTTCATCAGCCCGTTGGCAAAGCGCGCGCCGTTGCTGACAGGCAGGCTGGCCACGCCAGCGCCGGGGCCCACGTGGCACAGCTCGCAGGCCTGGCTGGTGGGCAGGTGGTTGGCGGGCTGGCCCACCACGGCAAAGCCGGTGCGCGGGATGGCGAAGGACGCCGCTGCCGCACCGTGGCACTGGTCGCAACCCGAGGTGCTGCTGGGCGCGTTGGCATGGATGGCGCTGAGCGAGGGCACCACCGAGAAATTGGGGTTGCTGTGGCAACTGCTGCACTGGCTGCTGGCCGCCGTGGGAATGTGGTTGGACGGCTTGGCAGCGGCCGGCAGGAAGGCGGTGACGCCGTGGCATTGGTCGCACGATGCAGCGGTGCTGGGGTGACCCAGCGGCTTGCCCTTGGCGCGCACGCTGTTGTGGCAGGTGGCGCAGCTGCCGGGCGCCACACCAAAGTGGGTGAAGATGGCGCCGGCAAAGCCGTTAACGGTGTGGCAGCTGTCGCAGGACAGCGCGGTTTGCACATGGCGCACCGGCTTGGCCACGGCACCGCGCACATTGTTTTCGGCGTGGCAGGTGGCGCAATCGCGCGGCGTGCCCTTGAAGATGCCGCGCTGGTGGCAGGTTTCGCAGCGCACGTCTTCGTGCTTGCCCTGCAGCGCAAAGCCGGTGGCAGCGTGGTCAAACCCGCTGGCACTGCTGCCCTGTGCAGCGGCCCAGGGGCTCAGCACCGCCAGCATCAGCACCAGCAGCAGGCGGGCCAGCCAGGCCTGCGCAACGCGCATCCGCGCCGTGAGCGCCGTGACCAATGGTTGCAATTGCCCGGCCCCCAAAACGCTTGTATCGCGCGCAGCCAGCTTTGTGGCAGCCTTGGCGGCGCTCACAAAGGTGTGCTTGCGTTGATCAGCGTCAGGCGCCATGCGTTCAATTGCCCAGGGAAAAATCAGCTTTGGTACAGCTGGTGCCGGATGGCAGACACCCGTTCAGGGGCTGTCGGTGACCAGTCTGCATGAGCGACCTTGAGATTCGGTTAAGAGGCCCTTAATGTGAAACCTGAAGTAAGGCGTGCGGGGCGGCCTACTTCGCGATGACAGGGGCCGACGGCGCGCCGACGGCCTGCCGTGGTGCGCTGCCGGGCCGCACCTGTCGCCAGCTGTCGGTGATGTGGCACTGCTCGCAGCGGCGGCCAAAGCGGCCTTCGTGCACATCGGCCTTGCGGTGGCAGCTGGCGCAATCGCTGGCCACGGGTGCAATGGGCTTGCCGGCCGGTGCCGGCTGGCTGTGGCAAGCCAGGCAGCGCACACTGGTGTGCTGGCCGTCCAGGCGGTAGTGGGTGGCCTTGTCGTGGTTGAAGTCCCACAGCGGCCAGGCCCGCACGTTGTGGCAGCTGGCGCAATCGCTGCCCAGGGTGGCCCGGTGGCTGTCGTCCTTCTTGTGGCAGGCCACGCAGGTGCTGGGCGCTTCCTTGTAGCGCAGGCTGGTGTGGCATGACTTGCAGGCCACCACCGCATGGCGGCCGGCCAAGGGGTACCTGGTGCGGTTGTGGTCAAAGCGCGGCACCTTCCAGTTCACATCCTGGTGGCATTGGTCGCATCGAGCCCCCAGGGTGCCTTCGTGGCGGTCATCACGCCGATGGCACGACACGCAATCTGTGGGCGTGCCGCGCATGGCCTGCAAGGTTTCGTGGCAATCGCTGCAGGCCACCGTGCGCGCCGCATGGGCGTTGCGCAGCTTGAACTGGCTGCGGTCGTGGTCGAAGCGGCCCTGCACGTTTTTCCAGTCGGCCTGGCTGTGGCAGCTTTGGCAGCCGGTGCCCAGATTGCCCCGGTGGCGGTCGTCCTTCTTGTGGCAGGCCACGCAATCGCTGGGGGTGTTGCGGTACAGCTGGTCACTGTGGCAATCCTTGCAGGCGGTGCGCACATGGGCGCCCACCAGCGGAAACCTGGTCTTGGCGTGGTCAAAGCCGGGGGGCTCCTTCCAGCTTTTCTCGGTGTGGCAATCGGCGCACTGGGTGCCCAGGGCCGCCTTGTGCTTGTCGTCTTTCAGGTGGCAGGCCACGCAGGTGGTGCCCGGCTTGTTGTGCCAGGTGCCGCTGCTGACGTGGCAGGCCGCACACTTGACTTGCCGATGCCGGTCCTTCAGGGCGTAGCGGGTGTCCACGTCGTGGTTGAAGGTGCTGGGCTTCCAGGCCTTGGCGCCGTGGCAGGTCTCGCACTTGTCGCCGTACTGGCCCTTGTGCTCGTCGTCCTTCTTGTGGCAGCCCACGCAGCTGCGGGGCGTGTCCTTGAAGCGGCCGTTGGCATGGCAGTCGTCGCACTTGCCGTCGGCGTGCTTGCCGTTCAGCGCAAACCGGGTTTTCCTGGCGTGGTCAAACTCGGTGCCCTTCCAGGTCTTGGCCGTGTGGCACTCGTCGCACTTGCGGCCCAGGCCGCCCTTGTGCACGTCGTCCTTGGTGTGGCAGGCCACGCAGGTGGCCGGCGCCTCGCGCCAGCGCTTGCCGGCCACATGGCATTTGGCGCAGGCCACGGCGCCATGCTTGTCCAGCAACTCAAAATCGGTGGCGCGGTGGTCGAAGGTCTTGGTGTCGAACTGCGCCAGTTGCGCGTTGCGGCCGCGGTGCTCGGTGTGGCAGCTGCGGCAGGCCTGCCTGGGTTCGCGCTTGCCGTGATAGCCCTGGTGCTGGCGAATGTCTTCGCCGACGTCCTTGTGACAACTGGTGCACAGGCCGTCCTGCGCGGCGCGGTCAAAGCGAGCGTGGCAGCCCTTGCAGTCGTGCTCGGTCTTGACGTGGCCCTGGATCACCGGGCCCGGGGCCAGCACCGATTCAAGTGTCTGGGCGGCCGCAGGGCCGACCGTCAGCAGGCAACAGGCCAGGGCCAGCAGCCAGCGCCACAGCGGCAGGGCAGCCCAGGCGAAACGGCGAGGATCAGTAGGCGTGCACGGCGATGACATGCACCACCGCGCTGATGGCGAGGATGTAGACAAAGGGCACATGCGCCACATGCCACCACGAGAACACACGCTCCCAGGCCGCAAACATGGCCACGCGCTGGGCACCCAGCAGGTAGGCGCGGGTGTACTGGCGTGCCACCTTCAAGCGGGTGTTGAGCTGGCGGCGCGACCAGCCTTCGGTGTGCGCCACGATGACCAGGCGGCGGCGCAGCTCGGCGTGGCAGGCCATTTGAGCGCGCAGGCGCACCCAGGGCATCAGCACCATCGCACGCAGCACTTCGGCACCCGAAACGATCTTGCGCTCCAGCGCCCATTGCTCAAAGGCCAGGCAGTGTTCAACCGCCGCTGGCGCAAAGCGCAGGCGGTTGGCGGCCGAGTTGTCGCCCGAGAACTTCACCCGCATCTGGCCCAGCGACAGCTTTTCGCCGTTGAGATTGCGGTGCAGTTGCAGGTAGAGGAAGCGGCCGATCACACCGCTGGCGGCCACCACCACCATCGAGTAGAACGCCACGCCCGCATTGAGCGAGCCGATCTGGAAGTTGGAGTGCAGCAGGATCAGCAGCGGCCCGCCCACGCCCAGCACCATGTGACCAATGAACCAATGGTTGGCCGGGCCGGTGCGCTGCATGAAGCGCATGTGCTTGCGCAGCGGGTAGGTCAGCAACAGCAGCATGCCCACGCCACCGGCCACCCCCAGCCAGTAGCCCACATCCGACTTGCTGGTGTACAGGCCCAGGCGGGTGAACTTCCAGGCGCCATACACCAGGCCGCCCAGCAGCGCGTACAGCAGCCAGTCGCGCGCGCCGCCCGACCTGCCAGAGCGGTCGCTGCTGGCGGCCGGGGCCGCAGCGGGTGCCTGGGCCGGGGCACCCGCGCGCGCTGCAGGCTGGCGCTTGACCGGCTTGGCGGGCGATCGCGTGACAACCAGGGGCCCGGTGGGCAGGACGGAATCGAGGAGGACGGAATCGGACATAAGACTCGCGGGAAGCCGCCGCGCAGGCGGCCCTGTGAACGTCACATCGGCATAACTTGCCCCGTGATTGAGAAGTCTAGGTGCAGACCCTGGTTGAATCTTAAGAAAAAACTCATATAGCGCAACGAGTTACAAGCGCTCACGGATTTGTGACGGGGGCGCTTACAGTTGCGCCGTGAATCCGAATGTCTATTTGCTCTTGTATGGCGGCGTGGCGCTGCTGGTCATCTACTGGCATGTGCGACGGCGTCAGCGTCGCCACGCGGCCGAGGTGGCGCAGTTGCATCAGGCGCAGGCCGCCGGGCTGAATGAGCCGCCCTCACTGCACCCGATTGTCGACCCGAACAAGTGCCTGGGCTCGGGTGCCTGCGCCAAGGCCTGCCCCGAAGGAGCCCTGGGCGTGGTCAATGGCAAGGCCACGCTGATCAATGCGGCAGCCTGCATCGGCCATGGTGCCTGCTACAACGCCTGCCCGGTGCAAGCCCTGACCCTGGTGTTCGGCACCGAAAAACGCGGCATCGACATCCCGCATGTGAGCCGCGAATTTGAAACCAATGTGCCCGGCGTGTTCATCGCCGGCGAGTTGGGTGGCATGGGCCTGATCCGCAAGACAGCCGAGCAGGGCCGCCAGGCCATGGCGGCCATCAAGGCGCGCAACAGCGCCCACATGGCGCCGCTGGATGTGGTGATCGTCGGGGCCGGCCCGGCCGGCATCTCGGCCGGTCTGAGTGCCATCCACCACGGCCTGCGTTACCGCATCATCGAGCAGGAAGACTCGCTGGGCGGCTCCGTCTACCACTACCCGCGCAACAAGCTGGCCATGACCGCCCCGGTGCAACTGGACATCATTGGCACGGTGCGCCTGGGTGCCGAGGTGCAGAAAGAACGCCTGCTGGCCTTCTGGAACGAGATTGCCCAGCGCACCAAGCTCACCTTCCATTTCAACGAACGGTTTGAAGGGCTGGAGCGCCGCCCCGACGGCACCTTTGACGTGCGCACCTCGCGCGGCAGCCACCACGCCAAGGCCGTGCTGCTGGCGCTGGGCCGGCGCGGCACGCCGCGCAAGCTGGGCGTGCCCGGCGAGGAACTGCCCAAGGTGGTGTACCGGCTGATCGATGCCGAGCAATACCGCGACCAGGCCCTGCTGGTAGTGGGTGGCGGCGACAGCGCGCTGGAGGCGGCGGTGTCCTTGGCTGCGCAGCCAGGCTGCGACGTGACCTTGTCCTACCGGGGAGATGCCTTTGCGCGGGTGAAGGAGAAGAACCGCAGCGCCGTGCAGCAGGCGGCCGAATCAGGCCGATTGCGCCTGCTGCTGCAATCGACGGTGACGGTGATCGAGGCTGACACCGTCACGCTCAAGACCACCACCGACGCCGCGTTGGTGCTGCCCAATCACCAGGTGATCGTGTGCGCCGGGGGGGAACTGCCCACCCCGCTGCTCAAGTCCATCGGCATCCGCTTTGAGACCAAGTTCGGCCAGGCCTGATCAGGTCTCGTCGGCAAACCACACCTCGACCCGCAGGCCACCGAGTTCGGCTTGCGCCAGCGAGACCGTGGCGCCATGGGCGTCGGCCAGGGCCTTGACGATGGACAGGCCCAGGCCGCAGCCTGGCTGGATATTGCCGGCGGCCCGGAAAAAGCGCTCAAAGAGGCGCGCGCGGTCAGCTTCGGGCACACCCGGCCCGTTGTCTTCCACCCACAACTGCACAAAGGCGCCCACCCGGCGCGTGCCGATGCCCACCTGGCCGTGCTGCGGCGCATGGGCCACGGCGTTGGCCAGCAGGTTGCGAACAATCAGGCCCAGGCCGAAGTCCGAGCCCATCAGCGTGGGCACGGCCAGGATCTGGTGCACCACCAGGCCCTTGTCGGCCGCCTGGGGCCCGATCTCACTCATGCAGCGCTCCAGCACGCTGCGCAGATCGACTCGGCTGCGTTGTGCGTTCAGACGATGCGGGTCGCCCGCCAGCGCGTCACTGCGCGCCAGATCCAGCAACTGGCCAACCAGGTGCGCGGCGTGGTCGACCCCTTCCTGCAGCGACACCAGCGCTTCCCGTCGTTGGGCATCGGTGCTGCGGGCGTGCGCGGCCAGTTGCGCCTGCGCGTGCAGGCCGGCCAGGGGCGTGCGCAACTCGTGCGCGGCGGCGGCCACAAACTCGCGCTCGCTGCGCAGGGCCACCTCCAAGCGGCTCATCAACGCATTGGTGGCCTGCACCACCGGGGCAAATTCAACCGGCAGGTCGGCATCGGCCACGGCGCGCAGATCGGTCGGGCCGCGCTGGGTGATCTGCTGCGCTGCCGTGTTGACCGGCCGCAGTGCCATGCGCATCAGCAGCAGGGTGAGCAGCCCCAGGATCAGGGCCGAACCCGCGAAGCCGCCCATCATGGTGCGGCTGAGCAGATCGGCCCCTTCGAGCCGTTCGCCGAGGGGTTCGGCCACCTGGATGCGGTAGCGCCCGCCGGGCCCCGACCGATCCACCACCCGCATCGCCAGCCCCTGAACCGTCTGGTCGGCCCAGCCCGTCAGGTTCAAGGGCATCAGGGGTTGGTTGCGGGGTGCGTTGGCGCTTGACAGCAGCAGACGCCCATCACTCGACCAGATCTGGTAGCGGTAGCGGCCATGGGCGGTGCCCTCGGTTTCGGTGTGCGACGCGGTGCCGCCAGCGGCTTCCACCTCACGCAGTTCGTGGTCGGCGAATACAAGCAGCGTCTGCGCCAGATCGTTCAGTCGGGCATCGAAAAGCAGGCTGTCTTCACGCTGGGCGGCCAGGTAGGTGACCACCCCGCCCGCCAGCCAAGCCGCCAGGCAGGAGGCCAGCGCCGTGCACAGCAGCCGGCGCTGCAAGGACCAGCCCTTGGCCGAGCGTGATGCCATCGCCGCCTTCAGGGCTCGGCGCCCATCATGTAGCCCACGCCGCGCACCGTCCTGATCAGCCGGGGGCCGAGCTTGCGACGCAGGTTGTGCACATGCACGTCTACTGAATTGCCTGCCGAATCTTCAGACCAGCCCAGCAGGGTCTCGCCCAGCTTGTCTCGGGCCACGGCCTGGCCCTTGTGGCGCAGCAGCATCTCCAGCAGCCAGAACTCGCGGTTGGTCAGTGGCACAAAGCTGCCGTGCAGCGACACCGTGCGGCTGGCCGGCATCAGGCTGAGCCCACCGTGGCGCAGCGCCGGCTCACTGGCCGACGCCGTGCCGCGGCGCCGGCGCACGGCCCGCAGGCGCGCCGCCAGTTCGTCCAGGTGCACGGGCTTGACCAGAAAGTCGTCGGCGCCCAGATCCAGCAGCCGGATGCGGTCCTGCACCTGTTCACGCGCGGTGACCACGATCACCGGCAGGTCGAAGCCCGCCGCGCGCACCTGGCGCAGCACTTCTTCGCCGGGCATGTCGGGCAGGCCCAGGTCCAGCACCAGCCAGTCGGTCGCCTGGCGACGCAGGGCGGGCTCCACCTCGCGGCCGGCGGTGACCCAATCAACGGTCACCCCGCTGTGGCCCATCCACGAGCGCACCGCGCTGGCCAGGCGTGCGTCGTCTTCGACCATCAGCATGCGCGTCGGGCCATCGGGCTTGTCGTCCGGGGTAACCGGGAAAGTGGCTGGAGGCAGCAAGTCAGTGCGGGCCGGACAGGCCTGTAGGCGGGCAGTGGCCCCAATTGTAGGCAGCGGTCACCGCTGGAAGCGCGGCCATCCCCATGTGGCGGCGATCAGTTGCAGCGAGTCGGGTGCGTCCCATTCTCGGGCGCCAACGACCTTGCGCAGCACCTTGCCCCGTGCATCCACCAGCACCGTCAGCGGCAGTCGGCTGGCACCCAGCATGTGCTCCATTTGCAGGGCCTGGTCGATGTAGTGGTCGATCGTGGCGTGGCTGCTGCGCAGATAGGCCTGGGCCTTGTCGATGTAGTCGTCGGTCGAGATGCCAATGACCTTGAATCGCCCATGGTCATCCAGCCAGGCCAGGCGCTCGAGCGAGGCCATCTCCTGCCGACAGGGGCCGCACCAACTGGCCCACACATTGATGATCAAGGGCTTGCCACGCAGGGCTTCCAGCGCCCGGTCGGGCCCGTTCAGGCCTTTCAGGCGGGCCGGGCGCAGCAACTGGCCCACGGCGACTTCAGTGGCTGCCGGGGCCGGTGCTGCCATCAAGGCGCCGCCAGGCCAGGCCAGGGCGCAACCGGCCAACCAGCGGCGACGAGAGGGATGGCGGGCGTTCTGTGGCACAGCCGCCATCATAGGCAAGCAGGCAGCAAAAAGCCGCCCGCAGGCGGCCTTCAGCGTGAAGTCGGGCGGAATCAGCCGCGCTGCACCCGCGCTCGGCGACGGGCCAGGCCCACCAGCAGCGGCAGGCCTGCCAGCGTCAGCATCCACGAGTCAGGTTCGGGCACAGCCGAAATGGTGGTGACACTCACCTGATTCAGATCGGCGTTGGCACCCGTGCTGTTGAATTGCGTCAGCACCGTCTGGTCGGTGTTGACCGGCACGGCGCTGTCCACGTGGAAGTTCATGGTCAGCACGGCATGTCCGGACAGCGCAACCGGCGGCAGCGGGGTGTTGAAGTCGATCTGAGCCCGGAACGAAAACGCATACGCGCCCTGCGTCGGGTCGATGTTGACCTGGCCGTAGGGCAGCAGGGCCGCGGCCGAGAAGGGCTGGCCATCGATGGTCAGCGAGATGCTGTTGAGCGTCAGCGCGTTGGCGTCGTAGTAGGCGGCCAGGAAGATCGAATCAAACAGCGAGTCGGGCGTCGCGTCAATGGTGCTGATCAGATCGACATCGGTGCCGGGCTGCGCGCTGGCAGCACCCACATTCACGGTGACCAGCGCGTGGGCCGAGAGCGCAGCCATGCCCAACAGGCCAGCGGCCAGCCAGCGAAGGCCGGTCTTGTGGATCTTGTTGACGATTTTTTGCATGGTTACCTCGGTTGCACAGCTTCAAACTTGGTCATTTCGCGTCCACCGAACAGGGCTAACGGGCACGAAACGGGATGTCTGAAGCGTAACTGTAAGTGGATGCTTCAAAACGATGGCGACCCCACCTGTTCAGGTGGTGTTTGGCGGCAATACCGCACGCTGCCCCCTTGGATAAGGTGTCGATTCAGGGGCACAGCCCTGCCGGGGCCGGTCGCGCGATCAAGCGGGCAGCCGGATGACCTGCGCGTCACGCAGGGGCGGCAGGCCACCATCCTCGGCCAGCCAGATCCAGCGTGGGGCCGCGGCGGTGGCGCGCGGCAGGGCCTGGGCCAGGTGTGCCACCGACGGCGCGTCCAGCCCCGCCGTGGGCTCGTCCAGCAGCGTCAGGCTGGCCCCGCTGGCCAGGCCAGCGGCCAGGGCCAGCTTGCGCCGGCTGCCGGCCGACAGCGCCAGCATGGGCTTGCCCAGGTGCGGGGCCAGGCCAAAACCTGACACATGCTGCTGCCAGGTGATGTCGTCCCAGCGCTTGTGGGCCTGCCGCCAGGCCTGCAGACACTGCATGGGCGTGACATCGCTGTCGGCGTCGGCCCACAGCTCGCGCCAGAACACCGAGGCCGCGCCCAGAGGCTGGCCGGCCAGCGTGATCTGGCCCGACCAGCCGGCTTCGGGTGGCAACGCACCTGCCAGGATGCGCAACAGGCTGGTCTTGCCCGAGCCCGAATCACCGCGCAGCACGATCAGGCCAGGGGCCAGATCACGCGAGAGCCTGTCGATCAGCGGGGCTTGCGGATCGAAAGCCAGGCGCAGGTCCTGCAGTCGCAAGCTGGGCAGGCTCATGTCACAACAGACCCCAGTCGCGGGGCGCGGCGCCCGGGAACACCTTGTCCAGCGCCGTCGGCGACAGGCCAAACTGCCGCGCCAGCAGGCCGCCCAGCAAGGCGCGGTAATCGTTGAGCACCGGCAGATCGCGGTTCTGGAACAAGGTCTTGGCTTCGATGGCCTGCTGCTCGCCCACCACCGGCCCGCCTGTGAGCGCGCCGCCCAGCACCCAGTACACGCTGCCGTGGCCGTGGTCGGTGCCACGGTTGCCGTTTTCGCGGGCGGTGCGGCCAAATTCGCTCATCACCACCACCACGGTCTGGCGCCAGGCTGCGGGGCCCAGCTCGTCGGCGTAGGCGGCCAGGCCCCGGCCCAGTTCTTCCAGGCGCGAGGCGAGGTAGCCGCTGTTGCTGCCCTGGTTGACATGGGTGTCCCAGCCTCCCACATCCACAAAGCCCAGCCGGTGGCGCTCGCGCATCATGCGGGCCATCCGGCGCGCTTCCTGCTCAAAGCCGCGTGCGCTGATGGCATTGCGGCTGGCGGCGTTCATCTCGTTGCTCATCTCGCGGGCCACCTCGTCGCGCAGCGCAAAGGCTTCGGTCACCTTGGGCTGCAGGGGCGTGTCGCGGTACATCTCGGTGACCCCGGCGCGCAGGGCCGGGCTCAGGTTGCCCCGGCCGGTGTCGCGCAGCGAGATGTTGGCGGTCTCGAAGTTGCCACGCATCACGATGGGCAGTTGATCGGTGAAGGCCATGGCGCCCTTGCTTTGCAGTTGGGCAGCCAGGCGATTCAGGAAGCCGCTCTGGTAATCGCGCCGCCCACCCAGGGGCTGGCCCAGCTCGATCGAATCCTGGGTTTCAAAATGGCTGCGCGACAGGTCGTCGATGCCGGCAAAGGGCACCAAACTGGCCTGGCCCTGTCGCAGCAGGGGCAGCACGCTGGCTTCCAGAGCCGGGTGCAGGGCCCAGTTGGCATCCAGCGGCGTGGCGCCCGGCTTGCCGTTGGCGGCCAGGCTGATCGCGATGTTGGGGCGTGTTTCGCGGTAGAAGCTGCTGGATGACGGCACCAGCAGGCTCATGGCGTCGTAGCCGCCTCGCAGAAACACCATCAGAAAGCGGGCGTCCTGGGCCGGCGCCGCCCACACGCGGCCAAAGCAGGTGGCGGGCAGGGCGGCGGCTTGCAGCAGTTGGCGACGTTGCATCGGAGGGGGCCTTTCTCAGCAGGGGCTCAACGCACCATGAACTCGGGCGCCGCCAGGTACAGCGTGTTCCAGTCTTGCGGCGAGGCGGCCTGGGCCAGCGCCTGCCGGGTGCCTTCGCCCAGGCCGGCCTGCACCCAGCGGTAGAAGGCCGGGCGGGCCAGTTGCGGGAAGGCCGGTTGCTCGGCGGCGCCGGCCGGCTCTTCGGGCTTGAACAGGCCCGCGCTGCCGCTGCCCATGGCCCGGGCCACCTCGAAGCGTTGCGACATCTGCCCCGGGCTGTTCCAGGCGTCGGCAGTGGCGGCGTAGCCGTCGGGCGTGGGCCGCTGGTACAGGCCCTGGCCCAGGCGGTTGATCCAGCCCAGCACCGGCTGGGTGTTGACGATGGCCCGGCCATCGTAGGCGGCGCGCAGGGCCGACAACACATAGTGCACCGGATCCTTGAACTTGCCCGGGCCTTCGGCGCTGAACTCGGGGGCGGTCAGCAGCACCCGCAGGGTGGGCGCGATGAGCCCGCGGCTGCCCAGGTAGGCCTGGGCCATCCGGTCAACCAGCGCCGACGGCGGTTCGTCAGCCAGCAGGTACTGCGCCAGCTTGAACGACAGGCGCCGTGCGGTGGACGGGTGCAGGGCCAGGCGGTCGAGCACTTCGTCCAGCTCGGCCGCGCCCTTGCCGGTGATGAACTGGCCCAGCACGGTCTTGTCGCCAAAGTCGTGGCGGGCGGGGTTGAACTCGTAAGCGCCGTCCCGCTTGTGCAAGGCACGCCACTCGGGCTTCAGGCGAGGGGTCTCGGTGTCCAGGCTGTAACCGTGGCCGGTCAACACCCGTGCCAGCTCCTGTACATCGCGCTGGCTGTAACCGCCGTGCACGCCCAGGGTGTGCAGCTCCAGCAGCTCGCGACCCAGGTTTTCATTCAGGCGGTTGGCGGCGTTCTGGTCGTTGTCCAGGTAGCGCAGCATGGCCGGGTGGCGCGTGACGGCGCCCAGCATGGCCCTGAACGAGCCCAGTGCATGCGGCCGGATCGCGCTGTCCTCGAAGTCGGCCACCATGGCCCGCAGGTTGTGCTTGGACTGGTGCACATTGAAGTGGTTGAACCAGAACCAGGTCAGGTGCTCTTGCAGGGCGTGCGGGGAATGCAGGGCGCGCAGCAGCTGGCGGGTGGCGGCTTCGCGCGCCAGGCGGTTCATGTCCTGCTGGTAGGCCTGCTGCGCGGTCTTGCGGGCGTCTTCGCCGGCCTGCGCGTCCGCGCCCTTGCGCTGGGCTTCCAGGCTGCGCAGCAAGTCGGCCATGCTGCGCTGGCTGATGCTCAGGCGGCCAATCTGGTCTTGCACGCCAGCGGGCCAGGCGCCGGTGGCCTGGCCGGTCAGTTGGTGGTGGAGGTAGGTGCTCAGGCCCCACCGTGCCACTTCGGCCATCTGGGTGTCGTTGGCGCCCCAGCCCAGCCGGTTGACCACGCGCCAGGTGGCTGCCGGCGACAGCTCGGGCGTCGCAGGTGAGGGCGAAGGCGGCTGCGGCGGCGACGCGCATCCGGCAAGCCAGAGTGTGGGGCTCAGGCCCCAGCCAGAGGCCAGTCCGGCCAGAACATGGCGGCGATTCATCCCTTTAGTATGCGACCAAAGGACGGCAAAAGGTCAATTGAGCACGGCAGCAGATGGCATGGCCAGCAGGTTGGCCAGCCGTCGCGCGGTGACCTGACCGGCATGACGAAGCATGGCCGGATGCGGCATGGGCAGGGCCTGCAGCACCAGCACTTGCGGCCACTCGCCAATGCGGCACAGGTACCAGGGCCCGGTGGCGGTCCAGAGCAGGGCTTCCTGCACGGGGCCGGCGCGCAGCATGGCCAACTGGGCGTCCAGCTGGGCCATCAATTCGCCGCCGCAGGTGGGTGCGTTGGTGCCCTGCAGGCTGCCGGTGGCCACGATGGCATGCCCATCCGAGCTGGTGAGCGCAGCGCCCAGCAGCCCGTCGCAATAGGCACCGGCCTGCAGCAGGGCCACGGTCAGGCCAGGCGCCGAGATGCTCGCCTGCGCCACCGCATCGGTGGCCATGGGCAATGCGGCCGATGACGACTTCAACGGCGGCCCCAGGTACGCACCAGGCGACGGGCCAGTTGCACCAGGGCCGGGGCATCCAGACCGCCGGCCTGCCTCAGGTGCAGCGCACACCGGGTGTCGCTACCGGTCAGGCCTTCGCCCATTTCGAACTGCAGGCTGCGCTGGTTGACCAGCTCACCGCCGCATTGCATCAGGAAGGCCCAGCGCTCGGCCGAGTCGATGTCCAGGCCGGCATGGGCCAGCACCAGACCGTCACCGTCGGTGAGCAGCACCGCCTCGGCGCCGCGGTCAACCAGGGCCTGCAGATCACGCTGCAGGCCGATGGCCGGCAGGGCGTCGTCAGCAGGTGGCACCTGTCGGATGCCGATGGCGCCACGCGACTTGAGCCGGAACATCGCCCGCGCCGCCTGGATGCCGGCACCGGGCAGCAGTTGGGCCAGATCGCGGCTGGCCCGCCAGGGCAGCGATGCAGGCCGCGCCAGCAGCTGGCGGAACAAGCGGGTTTCGAGCTGGTCCGCGGGGTCGTCAGGGCGGGCTGCTGTCTGGCGGGCGCCCCACTGCACCACGCCCTGGGGCATCACCTCGATGAAGCACCGTTCGGGCGAAAGGGCTTCAGCCATGGTTCACCTCAGCTGATCGAGCCAGCCGCCCGAAACGACGGCCACCCACTGCCAGGTCACAACTGCAGTACATCTTGAACCACTACCTCAATGAACAACGGCCCCCTGGTGGCCACTGCGCGGCAAGCTGTCAGCTGCCAACGCGCGCTCGTTTTTGCTGCTTTTTTGGAGTCTACCCCGCCACCATGTCCCTAACGTGCAGGTGCGGCGGGCAGACCAGGGTTTGTCTGGCCCGGCGGGCCCCCTCATTCATGGGGATCGCCAGGCCAGCGCGGGCTTCAGAAGCTGGTTGCCAGCATGAAGGCCACGGCCAGGGCCATGACCAGGGTGGCCGACCAGCCGAAGAAGCGGTGCCTCGCACTGATCGTCAATTCGCCCATCAGCTGACGTGATTGCCCGATCCACATCATCACCACCATGATCGGCACCGAGATGACGCCGTTGACGATGGCGCTCCAGACCAGCGATTGCAGCGGGTCGACCTCCAGCGCGCCCAGGACCGTGCCCATCAGTGTGGCCGCGATGATGATGCTGTAGAAGCCCCGTGCCTGATGGAAGCCGTGTGACAGCCCCGCGCGCCAGCCCAGCACCTCGCTGACGGCGTAGGCGGCCGATCCGGCCAGCACGGGCACGGCCAGCAAGCCTGTGCCGATGATGCCCAGTGCGAACACCGCAAAGGCGAAATCACCGGCCACCGGTCGCAGGGCCTCGGCCGCCTGCGCCGAGGTCTGGATCGTGGTGATGCCGTGCTGGTTCAGCGTGACGGCCGTGGCCAGCACGATGCAGATGGCGATGACGTTTGAGAAAATCATGCCCACGTAGGTGTCCTGCTTGATGCGCGACAGGTGCTCGGCCGCATAGGCCGGGTGGCTGCGCAGCGCGGCCGCCTCTGGCCGGCGATGGTTGTCTTCCACCTCCTGCGAGGCCTGCCAGAAGAACAGGTAGGGGCTGATGGTGGTGCCCAGCACCGCCACGACCATCGCGGCGTAGTCGCCCCGGCTCACATTGGCCGGAAAGTAGGCCCAGGGCATCAGCGCCTCGCGGAAGAACTGCCGCCAGGGCACTGCCACCGACAGGATCACCGCCACGTAGGCGAACAGCGCCAGCGTCAGCCACTTCAGGATGCGCACCGTGCTTTCGTAGCTGAAGGCCACCTGCGCCACGATGGACAGCACACCAAAGCCGATGATGTAGGGCACCGCGTGGCCGCCGGCCAGCAGGCGCACGGCTTCGGCCATGGCGCCGATGTCCGCAGCGATGTTGATGGTGTTGGCCACCACCAGCAGGCCCACCAGCAGCAGGGTGAGCCAGCGCGGGCACACCTTGGCCATGTTGGCGCCCAGCCCTTCGCCGGTGACCCAGCCAATGCGGGCCGACAGCATCTGGATGCCGATCATCAGCGGCGTGGTCAGCAGCAGTGTCCAGGCCAGACCAAAGCGAAATTGCGAGCCGGCCTGCGAGTAGGTGGCGATGCCGCTGGGATCGTCGTCAGCCGCGCCGGTGATCAGGCCGGGGCCCAGGCGTCGGGCCAGTTGTTGCACAGTGGGGGCGTTCATGGGGCAGCACTCCGTGTTGTCACCACGCACCAGGCGGTGGCGGCGAGTGGCCGGGGAGTGCGCAGGACCGGGCGCCAGCCTGCCAGCCAGGCAGACGGCACCAGGGCGGGGCGCTCGCCTGGCGGATCAAGGGTTCGAGGGAGCCTTGCCGCCAGACGGATGGCGTGACCTGTCGAAGAGGAACGATCAGGCCCGCAGCGCCAGCGGCGAAGGCACAAGACTGGCACCGGGTGTCATGGCTTGGCCTGTTTGTTGCACATGCCAGGCATTATCGCGCCTTCGACAAGCTCGGTGGATGCAAGGTTTGGCCGTGCGGATATCACGGCAGCCAGGCTCTTGACTTCCGCCAAATGGTCGATGATGGTGCGAGGGCCTGCCTCCGAGCCGGGGCGAGTGCTGCCATGCCTGATTCGCCACCCATCCCACCCCAGTGCCTTTGCTGATCGTCGATGTCCATTGAACTGCACACCCTGCTCGCCAGGCAGCTCAAGAAGCTGGGCCTGGCACCGGACGTGACGCCGGACGCAGCGACGTTCAGCAAGCTGCTGATGCACATCAGCCGCTTCTACGGCGAGATCGACCGCGAGCGTTACCTGCTCGAACGCTCGCAGACGATGGCCTCCAACGAGATGGAAGCCCTGAACCAGGATCTGCGCGCCAGCCAGTCACACCTGGCCAGCCTGCTGTCGCTGTCGACCGACTGGGTGTGGGAGCAGGACCCAGAAGGCCGCTTCACCTTCATCTCTGACGAGTGGCAGCGCCGCACCGGCCTGGACAGCGGCCTCTTGCTGGGCCAGGCCCCGGGCACCGAATCGGTGCTGCGCACCACGCGCGAGGACGCCGAGCGACTGGCTGCCCTGCGCCAGGCCCGCGCGCCGTTCCACGACATCACATTTGCGGTGATGGATGAGCAGGGTGGCCAGCACCACATGCGCATCAGCGGTGAGCCCCGCTACGACGGCAGCGTCTTCGTGGGTTTTCGGGGGGTGGGCAGCGATGTGACGGCGGCGGTCGAATCGGTGCGCCAGGATCAGGAAACCGCGCGCCGCAAGCTCGAGGCGCAGCTCGATTTCTCGTCACGCCTGATCGAGGTCAGTCCCACGCCGCTGTTCGTCAAGGACATCGACGGCCGTTTTGTCACGGTCAACCGTGCCTGGCTGGACATGATGTCGCTGACGCTGGACGAGGTGGTGGGCAAGACGTCCTTCGACCTGTTCAAGACCGACGCCCCGGTGCACGCCCAGCGTGATGACGAGTTGCTGCACTCGGAAGGCATGGTGCGGTATGACTCGCGTTTCTGGCGCCCGGATGGCCAGGTGCGTCAGACCGTGGTCACCAAGCTGCGCTTCACCAACGCCGATGGCAGCCCGGCAGGCATCATCGGCAGCATCATCGACGTGACCGAGTTCCGCGAGGCCGAGCGTGCCATCCGCCAGGCGCGTGACGCCGCCGAAGAAGTGGCCGCCGCCAAGACCGAATTCATCGCCACCATCAGCCACGAGTTGCGCACGCCGCTGCAATCGGTGATCGGGTTCTCCGAGCTGGGCTTCACGCGGGCGCGCAACGAGCCGCGCTGGCAGGAGATGTTTGGCGACATCCTGCGTGGTGGACAGCGCATGCTGGCGCTGGTCAACGGCCTGCTCGACATCTCCAAGTTTGGTGACATGGCCACCGATTTGCGGCTGCAGCCGCATGACCTGATCGGGCTGGCCCGCGACGTGGCCAAGGAGCTGGCCCCGCTGCTGGCCAAGCGGGATCTGCGCATCGCGTTCATGCATGCAGCGCCCAGCCTGATAGCCCACGTGGACGAGTTCCGCATCCAGCAGGTGATGCGCAATGTGCTGGCCAATGCCCTGCGTTACGCGCCCGAGGGCAGCGCCATCGACCTGGTGTTCACCGACGCCGGCCAGGCCGGCCTGAGCCTGGCCATCCGCGACCACGGGCCCGGCATCCCCCCCGCCGAACTGGACAGCATCTTCGAGCCCTTTGTGCAAAGCACGCGCACGGCCGATGGCTCGGGCGGCACCGGCCTGGGCCTGACGATCTGCCGCAAGATCATGCAGGCCCACGGCGGCGACATCCGCGCCAGCAACGCGCCCGACGGCGGCGCCGTGATGACCTTGAGCCTGCCTCGGCCACCGGTCGCCTGAGCAAGCGGGCCGTTTGCGCTCAGCAGTGCAGGTGCGCCCAGGGCTCACCCTGGTCGGCCGGCCCCAGGCGCAGCCCGGTGGCTTCCACCAGCAGGGCCGAGCCATTGCCCAGGGCCAGTTGCAGGCTCACCCGGCCTTCCAGGCTGTGGCCCAGGGGCATTGACAGCCAGGGCTGGCCATCCACGCGCAGATCGGCCTCGTTGACGCGGCCCACCGCGTCGGCCAGCGGGCCTTGCAGGCGGGCCTGCCTGCACACCAGCGTGATCCCGCGGGCGTACCAGCTGCCGCCCCCGTCAGGCGCGCAGACCGGGCTGATGGGCGCGGTGGCCAGGCGCAGGTGCAAGTCGGGCCCGTGCCACTGGCCATGGGCCAGCTCGGCACCCGGCCACTGCACGCTCAGGGCAGGTGATGCGCTCATCGGCGTGCGTTGATGGCCTTGCAACGCGCAATGTCACAGGCTGTGGGCAGCAGGGCGCGGTACTCGGGCACGGCGGTGTAGGGCCGCCCGTCACGCGTGCTGCACACCTGGCCCTTGTCGTCCTTGTAATACGACATCACATCGATGCAGCGGCGTGAATGGGCCCGCAAGCCCATGAAGTGCCCCATCTCGTGGCTGATGATCATCTGCAGGATCTGGAAAGCCGGTGCCGGCGGCTGGCGCGCTGCCAGCCTGGCAAAAATGCCGGGCGCCAGCGACAGCGTGCGTGTGGCCTGGTTGGCCAGGCCCGGCTGGCCCCTGGCGGCGGCTTCGCTCCATTGCACGCGCGCCACGCTGGCCGGCTCGATCGCCGCAGCCGCTTCACTGATGACCTCGACCGGGATGTCGCACGCCGACCAGGCCTGGGCGGCGCGCTGCACCGCGCCCAGCACCTGGGCCTCCGACAAGCCCGGCGGCGCACCATCGTGCCGGTAAACCAGGCGCAGCCTGCCGGTGGCCATGGGCTGGTCAACGCCGTCGGGCCAGGTGCTGATCTCGCCGGGCAGGCAGCTGGCCTGCTCCTGCTCGCGCACGCTCTGGCTCCAGGTCAGGATGCTCACGGTGCTGAGCAGCAGGCCCAGCAGCAGGTGGGCCCGGGCGGGCAGGGTGGGGCGCGTGGGCCGTGTCATCGGCGTGATCTTGCCATCACTGCGGCAGCGCTTGTCGGGCTGGCCGCTCAAGTCGCCCGCCAGCGCGCCGAAAAGCGCTCGAAGGCATCACGCTTGGTGCCGCAACTGATCGTGCCGCATGAACGCCACCTGTCATCGCCTTTCAAAACCGCCTTGCACCAGCCGCGCGCTGGTGGTGGGGGTGCGTCCATGAAAGTGCAGATGTCATGGGGGCCCAAGATTGCCTTGCAATTTGCGGTGATCGTGCTGCCCTTGCTGCTGCTGCTGAGCAGCCTGACCCTGGGCGACCGGCAGCGTGCGGCCGAGCTGGCCACGGCCTTCCCGCAGCACATGGCAGCCAATGCGGCCCGCAAGCACTACAAGGTGTTTGTCGACGGCATGGTGGACGCGGTGGACACCGGCCAGCTGTCGGCCACCGCCCTGAAGGCCCTGCAGACCAGCCAGCAGCACCTTGGCCATGTGTCGCCCAGCCTGGCCGGCCCGGGTGTGCAGGCCCTGGCCAGCGACATGGCGCAATTTGCCTCGGCGCTGTCGGCCAGCGCCAGGCTGGAAACCTTGCTGCCGCTGCGCGAGCGCATTGGTCAGGTCAATGACGGGCTGCAAAAGCTCGATGAGCAATTCGAGCGCGAGATGGTGCGCACGATCGAGGACAGCCAGACCAGCGCGCGCAACCAGACCCACCTGACCGTCATCGTGGCCTGCCTGTCGGTGCTGCTGAGCCTGTTTTTTGTGCGCAACCAGATCGTGCGCTTGACCTCGCCGCTGCGCAAGGCCATCGGGGTGGCCCGTGCCATCAGCGACGGTGACCTCACCCAGGCCCACCGGGTGCCCGGTACCGATGAAACGGCCCAGCTGCTCAACGCCCTGAAGGACATGGCCGATGCCTTGTGCCAGAGCGTGGGCGAGGTGCAACGCGCCAGCGAGGGCATCCAGGCCTCGTCCAACGAGATCGCCAATGTGAGCAGCGACCTGTCTGACCGGGCGCAGATCGCCAGCGTCAGCCTGCAGCAGACAGCCGGCAATGTGGCCGAGATCTCTCGCGCCGTGGGCGAGACCGCCGAGCACGCCGCGCAGGCCAGCGACATCGCGGCCACCGCCGCCAGCGTGGCCCAGAAGGGTGGGCAGCTGATCGGCGACGTGGTGGCCACCATGGACGAGATCGAGGCCAGCTCGAAGAAGGTCAGCGACATCATCGGCGTGATCGACGGCATCGCCTTCCAGACCAACATCCTGGCGCTGAACGCGGCGGTGGAGGCCGCGCGAGCCGGTGAGCAGGGCAAGGGCTTTGCCGTGGTGGCCAGCGAGGTGCGCAGCCTGGCTATGCGCTCGGCTGGCGCGGCGCGGCAGATCAAGGACCTGATCGGCGACAGCGTGGCCAAGGTCGAGACCGGCACCCACCAGGTGGGTCTGGCGGGCAACACCATGAAGGACGTGGTCGAGCATGTGCAGCGCGCCAGCGCCCTGATTGCGGAGATCAGCGCGGCGGCCCGGCTGCAGACGACCAATCTGCAGGAAGTGGGCATCGCCGTGGGCGAGCTCGACGCCGTCACCCACCGCAATGCCGAGCTGGTGGGCGTGAGCTCGGACGCCGCCGACACCCTGCGCAGCCAGGCCAGTGACCTGGGTGACCTGGTGCAGGTGTTCAAGGTGCAGCCCTGACGGTCGTCGGGGCTCTTGTTGCATCCAGGCGCACAAACCTGAAAATGCCGCTTATTTCGGCCATGGATGGCCGGGATAACGTGCAACATGTGGGACCATTGGCTGGTTTTATCACTTACCGAGGTCGCAACATGACCGTCAAGCCCGTTTGGCTGGATTTCGCGCGCCGCTTGCTGGCGTGGGCGGGCTGCTGGCTGGCCACATTCAGTTGGGCGGCACCGCCGGCGCCGGTCACCTTGCGCGTGGTGGGTGGCCTCGGTGAGCTCAACCAGTACACCCAATTCGAAGAACCCTTCTGGACCAAGCGCCTGCCCGAGGCCACCCAGGGGCGCTTCACCGCCGAGATCGTGCCCTTCAACAAGGCGGGCATCCGGGGCCAGGACATGCTGTCGCTGGTGCACCAGGGGGCGCTGCCCATTGGCACGGTTTTGCTGTCGATGGGTACCCCCAAGGACCTCGAACTGTCGGCTCCCGACCTGGCCGGCGTGAACCCCGACATGGCTTCACTCAAGCGTTCCATGGCGGCCTTCAGACCATTTTTGCAGGCACGCCTGAAGGAGCGCTTCGGCCTGGAGTTGCTGGCCGTGTATGTGTACCCGGCCCAGGTGATGTTTTGCAAGGGCCCGTGGGCGGCCGAGGACAACGGCCTGAAGGGCCGCCGGGTGCGCACGTCCAGCGCCTCGCAGTCGGATTTTGTGCAGGCGCTGGGCGGCACGGCCATGCTCACGCCGTTCTCCGAGGTGGTGGGCCAGCTCAAGAGTGGCAACCTCGATTGCGCGATCACCGGCACCATGTCGGGCAACACCGTGGGCCTGCATGAGGTGACCACCCACCTGCACCCCATGGCCATCAACTGGGGCTTGTCGATGGTCGTGGCCAATGGCGTGGCCTGGGCTGGCATTCCGGCAGACATGCAAACCCTGCTGCGACGTGAGCTCAACTTGCTGGAGATCGCGATCTGGGACGCCGCCGAGCGCGAGACCCTGGACGGCTTCGCCTGCAACACCGGCTCGCCGCGCTGCAAGGGCGGCCGCCTGGGTCACATGGTCGCGCTCAAGCCCGGCGCGCAGGACGACCCCAAGCGCCGTGAGGTGCTCAAGAACACGGTGCTGCCCAACTGGCTGCAGCGATGCGGCCCCGCCTGCGCCGACGTCTGGAACCGCACCCTGGCCAAGGACTCCGGTGTTGTCGCCAAGCCCTGAACTCAAGCGGCGCATTGCGAAGTCGGATCTGACGAAGTCGCGTGTGCTGCTGCAGATGTGGGCCGTGATCGGCCTGCTGATGCTGGCCATCGTGGGCACCGGCCTGATCGTCATCGAGCGCGCCCGCAACCGGGCGCTGGATCTGGCCAACGACCAGGTCACGCGCCTCAATGGCGCCGCAGTCTCCAACCTGAACCGCCTGCTGCTGAGCGTTGATCTGTCGCTGGTCGGCATGGTTGAAGGCCTGCGGCCGGCCTTTGACGCGCAGGGACAGCTGCGCCGCGGGCCAGCCAGCGACATCCTGGCTGCCGTCAACGACGCCCGCCTGGAGGTCAGCGACATCGCCATCCTGGATGTCAATGGCCAGGCCATGGCCACCGGCCTGCCGGCCACGCAGCGCAATGGCATGCGCCTGCCAGCGGGCTTTGTGCAGCAGGTGGCCGCGCAAATGGTGCCCAGCCTGCTGGTGAGCACGCCCATGTACAACACGCTCAGCGCCGAGTACGTGCTGTACATGGCGCGCAAGGTGCAGTTGCCCGACGGGCGCCCCGCCGTGGCCGTGGCGGAGGTGCCTTCGAGCGTGCTGGCCACCACGCTGGAAGACAACAAGGACCCCACCGCCTTCGACATCACCGTCGAATCCAGCCAGGGCACCTTGCTGGCCAGCGTGCCGGCCAACAGCCCCAGGCTGGGAAGGCTGATCCAGCCGGTGCTGTCCCCCAACGGCCTGGGCCGGGCGCAACTGGCAGACGGGCGCCTGTCCGGTGTGCCCTCGCTGGTATCGGCGCGCCTGTCGGTCTACCCCCAGGTGCTGCTGTCAGCCAGTTACCCCGTGCACGAGGCCTTGAGCACCTGGCGCAACGACCGCGCGGTGGTGTTGGGCCTGATGGGGGCCTTTCTGTCGCTGGTCACTTTCGGTGGTGCCCTGGCCCACTGGCAATTCGTTCGGCTGGTGGATGCGCGCGGCGAGCAGATGCGATCCAGCCAGTTGCTTGATCAGGCCCTGGCTTCCATTGCTGACGGGTTCCTGCTGTGTGATGCCGACGACCGGGTCGTGCGCTGGAATGCGCAGTACCTGGATTTCTTCCCCTGGCTCAAGCCTGTGATCGGCGTGGGCGTGCCCTATCGGCGCCTGGCCGAGGCCGCAGCGGCCCACCTGCTTCCCCAGGGCAGCGACGCCGAACGGGCGCACTGGGTCACCGACCGGCTGGCGCTGCACCGGTCCGAGCACGATGTCTGGGAACAGGATCTGGGCAATGGCAAGGTGGTGACAGCCAGTGAGCGGCCCACACCCGACGGCGGCATCGTCTCGGTGTACCGCGACATCACCATCGAGGAGCGCCGGCTGGAGCAGGCGCGTGCGGCCGCCGAGGCGGCCAACCAGGCCAAGTCGCAGTTTCTGGCGAACATGAGCCATGAGATCCGCACACCGCTCAATGCGGTGCTGGGCCTGAACACCCTGCTGCTGGACACGCCGCTCACGGCCGAGCAAAAGCGCCATGTGCAGCTGATCGACAGTTCGGGCCAGTTGCTGCTGTCCATCATCAACGATGTGCTCGACCTGTCCAAGATCGAGGCCCAGCGCGTGGACCTGTCGCTGGCCGCCTTCGATCCGGCGCGCATGGTCGGTGAGGTGGTGGACATGCTGCGTGAACGCGCTGCCGAGCGTGGCCTCGATCTGCAGCTGGTGTTGGCGCCTGGCCTGCCGCGGGCACTGATGTCCGATGCCATCCGTTTGCGGCAGGTGCTGTTCAACCTGATCGGCAACGCGCTGAAGTTCACCGAGCGCGGCAGCGTGCAAGTGACCGTGCAGGGGCGCCACTTGTCCGATGGCCGCATCGAACTGGTGCTCGATGTCACCGACACCGGCATCGGCATCCCCGAATCGGTGTTGCCCAATCTCTTCCAGCGCTTCACGCAGGCCGACACCAGCACCGACCGGCGTTATGGCGGTTCGGGGTTGGGCTTGGCCATTTCTCAGGGCATTGTCAAATTGCTGGGCGGGCAAATCACGGTGCGCTCGGCACCGGGCGAAGGCAGCACCTTCACGGTCAGGCTGCCATGCCATCCGGCCGCACAGGCTGCCACGCAAGCCCCCACGGCGCTGCCGCGAGCCGCGCAAAGTCTGAACATCCTGGTGGCCGAAGACAACGCGGTCAACCAGTTGGTGATCACCGCGGCCCTCGACAAGCTGGGGCACCGGTCTGTGGTGGTTGACAACGGTCAGCAGGCGGTCGATCACGTGCAGCAGGGCGGCTTTGACCTGATCCTGATGGACATGCAGATGCCCGAGATGGATGGCCTGGCCGCCACGCGCCTGATCCGCCAGATGGACGGAGCGGCGGCCCAATTGCCCATCATCGCCATGACGGCCAATGCACGCCTGGAAGACCGCCAGGCCTGCCTGGACGCCGGCATGGACGACTATGTCGCCAAGCCGCTGAATTTTGAACTGCTGGCCAGCACCCTGACGCGTTACGCCGCGGGGCGCTTGTTGGGGGCCGCGGCCTGATCCTGCCGGTCGCTGCCCAGCAGCCCCCGGAGCTCGTCCTCGATGCGGCCCAGCAGTTCGGGCAGGCTGGCCATGGGCACCTGCACCGCCTGCCAGTCGTCGGCCATGCCGGCGGCCTCCAGTTGCGCGCAGTCCTGGGCCAGGCGCCTGGCACCCATGGTGGCCGCTGAACTCTTGAGCTTGTGACCCAGGCGCGCCAGTGTCTGCAGGTCACGCGCCTGGTAGGCCTGCTGCATCTGCGCCAGGCCTTCACGCGTGGTGTCGATGAACACCCGTGCCAGCCGGGCCAGCTTGGCTGAATCGTGGTTCAGCAACTGCGACAGACGTTCCAGTTCGATCGCTGGTTCAGGCGCGGCCGCGACGGCGGGTGGGGCGGTGTCGGTGGATCCGGCCTGGCCGGCACGACGGGGCAGCCAGCGCGCCAGCATCTGGTAGAGCTGCGTCGGGATCAGTGGCTTGGTCTGGAAGTCATTCATCCCCGCCTGCTCGCAGCGGCTGCGGTCGTCAGCGGTGGCGTTGGCCGTCATGGCCAGCACCACCAGATGCGACAGCGCGGGTGTCTGGCGGATGCGGCGGGTGGCCTCCAGACCATCCATGTCGGGCATCTGCATGTCCATCAGCACCAGGTCCACCTGCGGTGAGTCGGACAGTTGCTCCAGCGCCTGCCGTCCGCTGCCCACCACGATGACCTCGGCGCCAAAGGCCTCCAGCAGTTCGCGCACCACCTGCTGATTGAATTCGTTGTCCTCGGCCACCAGGATGCGGGCGCCCGCGTGCTGTTGGCGCATGCTCAGCAACAGCGGGCGTGGTGCGGGGCTGGGCACTGGCGCTGGCGTGCCGGCTGGGCCCAGCTCCAACTGCACGGTGAACGAGAAGGTGCTGCCCACGCCGGGCTCGCTGTGCACCCAGATCTGACCGTTCATGCGCTCGACCAGGCGCTTGCTGATGGCCAGGCCCAGGCCCGTGCCGCCAAACTCGCGGGTGATCGAGTTGTCGGCCTGGGTGAAGGCCTGGAACAGGCGGCTCATCTGCTGCTCGGTCATGCCCACGCCGGTGTCCTGCACCTCAAAGTGCAGCGTCACCGCGTCGCCGGCGGTCGATTGCAGCCCCACACGCAAGGTCACCGTGCCACTGGGCGTGAACTTCACGGCGTTGCCGCACAGATTCACCAGCACCTGCTCCAGGCGCAGCGCATCACCCAGCATGGCAGCAGGCACCTCGGCGGCCAGCCGGGTCTCGAAGCTGATGCCCTTGTCGCGCGCCAGCTGGCCCACCACGGCTTCAACATTGGCCAGCACATCGGGCATGCGCAAGGCCGCGTGCTCGAACACCAGGCCGCCGGCCTCGATCTTCGAGAAATCCAGGATGTCGTTGACGATGCGCACCAGGCTGCGGGCCGCGCGCTCGGTCTTGACCAGGTAGTCGCGCTGCTTGGTCGTCAGGGTGGTCTGCAGGCACAGGTGCGACAGGCCGACGATGGCGTTCAGGGGCGTGCGGATCTCGTGGCTCATGTTGGCCAGGAACGCACCCTTGGCCTCGGTGGCCGCCTCGGCCAGCTCCTTGGCGCGCGCCAGTTCGGCGGTGCGGCTGAGCACCCGTTCTTCCAGCTCGAGCTTCTGTTCCAGGATGGCCTGCTCCTGGCGCTTGCGTTCGGTGGTGTCGCTCTGCACCGAGATGAAGCGGCTGACCTGACCCTGCTGGTCCAGGATGGGCGTGATCTGCACACCGGCCCAGTAGGGCTCGCCCAAGCGGGTGTAGTTGAGCACTTCCTCGCGCACCGACCGCCCTTCTTCGATGGCCTCGCGCATGCGGGCCACGGCTTCCAGGTCGGTGCCTTCACCCTGCAAGACCTGGCCAGGCTTGCGGCCGATCAGATCGATCAGCTGATAGCCCGTGCGTTCGGTGAAGGCGCGGTTGACCCATTCGGTGCGGCCCTGGGCATCGGTGATCAGCACCATGTTGTCGGTGGAACTGGCCACGATGGACAGGCGCTCGAGTTCGTCCTGCACGCCTTTCTGGCGGGTGATGTCATGGAACACACCCACCATGCCACCTTCGCTGATGCGGGCCACCGAGACCTCAACCCAGGCCAGGTCGCCCTCAGCCCGTCGCAGGCGCAACTGCCTGCGCTCGCCGATGGGGTGGTGGGGCGCGGCGTCCATCATCGTCGTCCACTGCGCCCGGTCCTCCATGTGCACGAACTCCAGGATTGGACGGCCCAGGCTTCTTTGTTCAGCAAAGCCCAGGGTTCGCGTCCAGGCACCGTTCAGAAACACCAGGCGGCCACCGGGGTCGGTCTCGAACAGCACTTCCGACATCATCTCGACCCGGCGGCGCATGCGCCGCTCTGCCGCCACCAACGCTTCGGTCAGGCGGTAAGTGGCCTTCAGATGCAGGTCATCTGCATCGGCAGGCCGATCCGGGCCGGTGCCACCTGTCATGTCGTTCCAGGCACCTTCACGCTGTGACGGCGGCCAGTTCCTGCAGGGCCTGCTCGCTGGTGATGGCGCGGCCATACAGCGGGAAGATGTGCTGGCAGAAGAAATCCTGCTCGATCTGGGTGCGGGCCGATGTGCAATCGGACAGCACGCTGACCGACAGCCCGCGCTCGTAGGCCGCACGCCCGGTGGAATCGATGCACAGCGAGGTGACCATGCCCGCCACCAGCACATGGCGGATGCCGCGCGCGTGCAGCACGTCTTCCAGGTCGGTGCTGCTGAAGGCGTTGAAGCCCACCTTGCCGCGCACGTATTGCACGCGGTCACCCAGGGCCAGCAACTCGGGGATGGTCTCGGCACCCGGCGTGCCTGCCTTGAAGGCGCCCGACTGCTTGATCGCATCCAGGATGCCCACCGAGTTGGCCAGCGCGCGGTAATCCTGCTGCAACACGATGGGCGTGGACAGGATGGTCAGTGGCGTGTCGGCCAGCTTGTGGATCAGGCTCAGGGTGTTGGTCAGCACCGCATCCACGCGGCTGGGGTCTTCGACCACGCCCCGCAAGATGCCTTGCGGCGCAAAGTAATCGTTCTGGTAACCCACCAGAATCAGGGCGGTTTCTCTCGGATCCATGTTGGCTGCTCCGGCGCAATGAGTGCATGCATCACAGGGGATCCATCCGGTTCCCCCAAACAGCCGCTGAACGGCCTGGGCGGGCCATCGGTCTGGCCGGAACAGCGCCACCCACGGCACCGACACGACCTGCCCAGTCGCGGCAGCCTGCATCAGACTGCACCGTGAACAAATGCGCAACGCCCTATTGCGGGGGTAACAAGATGTTATCCCACGGCTGCAAATTGGTGTAAGGGCTTCTAAATTGATGGATGTCAAGTGGCCAGCCCCAGCGCGCCGAGCAACTGACCTTGCAAGGCCAGGGCCTTCAGCCGGTCGGTCAACAGGCGCTGGGCCATGTCGGCCTGCCGCAGGCGGACATTGAACAGCGCGTCGTGCAAGGTGATCAGTTGCGCCAGCGTGCGCCGACCGGCCTCGAACTGGGCCTGGCCAGCGCGGATCAAGGTCTGCTGCTGGCCGATCTGCTGGTCGAGTTGCGCCAGCGCGCGTTCGGCGTGGGCGATGCGCGCGGGCAGGGCCTGACGGTCGATGGCCACCGCCTTGGCCAGGCGCTGGGCATCGGCCTGTGCCGCATCGGCGCGCAGCTGCGTCTCGCGCCGACGCGCCGCGTTCTCACCCATCACCGGAAAATCCCAGCGCGCGGTCAGCCGCCACTCGTGCTGCACAACGGTGGACAACTGCGGCAGCGTGCGGTCGCTGAGTTGCTTGCGCCATTCCAGATCGATGCGCGGCAGGGCCAGGTTCAGCTCGGACGTCACGCGCTGCGCTGCAGCCTCGGCCCGGTGCAGGGCTGCGGCCACAGCGCCGGTGGTGCCCTCGTTGGCGGGCGCCAGGGCCGCAGCCGGCGGCAAGTCGATGGGCAGCACCGTGTCCACCGCCACACCGGCCAGGGCCAGGAGGCGGGTGCGGGCACTGTCTGCGTCCAGCTGCAGTTGCTCCAGGCTCAGTTGGGCATCGAGCACCGAGGCATCGGCCTGGGCCCCGTCGGCTTCGCTCAGCTTGCCGGCGACCACCTGCTCGCGCACCTGGCGGGACAGGCCCTGCACCGATGCCAGGCGGGCGGCGGCCAGCGGCAGCAGGTGCTGGGCCTTGAGTAGATCGGCATAGGGCCCGATCAGGCGGTCAGCAGCTTCTTCACGGGCGCGTCGCCACTCCTGCGAGCCGGCCTGCGCCTCCAGCTCGGTGGCATTGCGCTCGGCGCGGTCGATGCCGCCGTTGTACAGGTTCCAGCGCAGGCCGGCATCGGCGCGGTCGGTGTGGCGGCGCAGGGCCTGACCAAACTCGATCTCGTTGCCGCGGCCGTACTGGCTTTCGACAAACAGATTGGGGCCCAGGCGGGAGCGCGCCTGCTGCTGGCGCTGCAGCGCGATATCGGCCTGGATGGCTGACAGGCGCACCTGGGGATCAGCGGCCAGCATTTGCATCAGCAGGCTGCGCAGCGTGTGCCCGGGGCCACCGGCCGTGTCCTGGGCCTGCGCGGGGCTGGCCACCATCAGCGCGCAGGCCAGCAAGGCCGGCCTGGCCCAGCGGGGCACATGGGCATGCAGGGGGGATCTCATTCAACGCTCCTGCAAGGCGGCCTGCAGGCTTTTGAGCACCGGCTTGAGCAGGTACTGCGCCACCGACCGCTGGCCGGTCAGGATGCCAATGTCGGCCGGCATGCCCGGCGTGATCGGCAGGGCCTGGCCGTGGGCCTTGAGCTGTCCGGCTGCGGCGCTGATCTGGACTTCGAAGTAGGGCTCGCCCTTCTCGTCGGCGATGGCATCGGCGCTGACGCGGTCCACCTGGCCCTGGATGCGGCCATAGGTGCTCGCGTCATAGGCCAGCACCTGCACCTGGACCCGCTGGCCGCTGCGCACAAAGCCGATGTCAGCGGGCTTGATGCGGGCGTGCAGGATCAGGCGGGCCTCATGCGGCACGATCTCCATCACCGGTTTGCCCGGGGCCACCACACCGCCCTGGGTGTTCACCAGCACACGGTTGACGACGCCGTCCATGGGGGCGGTCAGCTGGCGTCGGTCCAGCCTGTCCTGCAGCCCGCCCAGGGTGCTGCGCAAGGCTGCAGCCTTGGTCTGCAGCTCACTGCGCTGCGCCCCCCACTGCGCGCGCGCCTTGGCGGGCACCTCGGCCAGGCCTGCCTGCGCCTCGGCCAGGCCCGCTTGCAGCCGTGGCATGGATTGGCGCAGGGCGTCCAGCTCGGATTGCACCTGCAGCACACGCTGGCGCGCGTTGAGCAGATCGGCATAGGCGCCCGCCTGCGCCTGGTGCAGACGCTCCTCGATGGCCAGGCTCTCCTGCGCCAGCCTCAGGGCCGCCTGCTGCGCCGGAACGCGGGCCTGGGCTTCGGCCAACTCGGCCTGCTTGCGCGCCACCGCCTGCTGCGCGGCCGCCAGGCCGGCCTGGTTCTCGGCCAGGGCCTCGCGCCACACCTGCATCTCATGGGCCAGCAGATCGGGTGCCTGCTTGGACCACTCGGGATCAAAACGCGGCGGGCCACCGCTGATCAGGGCGTCCAGACGGGCCTTGGCCGCCATCGCCGCCAGCCAGTGCTGCTGGTTCTCACCGGTGGGGGCGGCATAGGCGGCGCGGTCCAGCAAGGCCAGCAACTGCCCCTTCCTGACCACATCGCCGGGCTTGACCATCACCTGCTCAACGATGCCACCCTCCAGGCTCTGCACCTCTTGCAGGTGGCTGGCTGGCACCACAGCGCCCCGGCTCTGCACGGTCACATCCAGCTGGGCCAACACCGCCCAGGCCAGCACGGCCAGAAGCAGGCCGGTGATGGCCGCCACCAGCTGCCACACCAGCGCGTGGGGGCCGTGATCGGGATCGGCGGCCTGATCCAGCGGCAGGCGCACTTCGACGGTCTCGCTCATGATGCCGCTCCAGTGGTTGCTTGTTGGGCCAGGGCCTGCAGCACCTGGTCACGCGGGCCATCGGCCACCACGCGGCCCTTGTCCATCACGATCAGCCGGTCCACCAGGGCCAGCATGGCCATGCGGTGCGTCACCAGCACGATGGTGGTGTCGGGCAGGGCCCGCAGGCGGGCGATCAGCTTTTGTTCACTGGCCGGGTCAAGCATGCTGCTGGGCTCATCGAGCAGCAGCAGGCGAGGGCGGGTGAGCAGGGCGCGGGCCAGCGCAGCCAGTTGGCGCTGGCCGCCCGACAGGCGCTCACCGCGTTCGCCCACCTGCGTGCCCACGCCCTGGGGCAGTTGGGCCACCACTTCGTCCAGCCCCGATGTGTGCAGGGCCGCCAGCAAGGCCTGGTCATCGGTCTGCACCCGGCCCAGCTCGATGTTCTCGCGCAGGCTGCCATGAAACAGCGTCACATCCTGCGGCACGTAACCGATCTGTCGGCGCAGGCTCAGCGGGTCCATCTGCGTGTGCACGATGTCGTCGAGCAAGATGCTGCCGCTGGCCGGCTCGTATTGGTTCAAGGCCAGACGCAGCACCGTGCTTTTGCCCGAACCCAGTCGCCCGATGATGCCCACGCGCTCACCCGCAGCCATGCGCAGGCCCAGGCGTTCGATCACCGGTGGCTGGCCCGGGTAGGCAAAGCCCACATCCCGAAACTCGACAGCCCCTGACAGCGGCGGTGCCTGCAGGCTGCCCACGGCCTCGTCGCTGGGGGCGGCCATGATCTTGTTGAGCGCCTCGTAGCTCAGGCGGGTTTGTTCCCAGCGCACGATCATGCCGGCGATCTGGCTAATGGGGGCCAGCGCCCGGCCGGTGAGCATGCTCACGGCGATGATCTGGCCCATGGTCATGGCCTGCTCGCTGGCCAGCACCGCACCCACCACCACCACCGCCACGCCGGCCAGGGCCAGCACGGCAGCGTTCAGGTACTGCACCCGCGATGTGATGGCGCGGGTTTGCACACTGTTGGTGGCAATGGCCTGGGTCAGGCCTTCCCATTTGCGTCGGGCCCAGGCCTCGGCGCCCAGGGCCTTGATGTGGTCCAGCCCGTTCATCGATTCAAACAGGTGCGCCGTGCGCTGGGTCGACTCCTGCATGGCTTCACGCACCTTGGCCGCCAGCGGCCGGCGGGCCGACAGTCCAATGGCCAGCAGCACCGGCATGGCCAGCAGTGGCACCAGGGCCAGCCAGTGGCCCACGATGGCGATGACCGCCACATACAGCAGCATGAAGGGCAGGTCGCCCAGCACCGTGAGTGAGGAGTTGGCAAAGAACTCGCGCACCGATTCCAGGTCGCGCACCGTGTTGGCCAGCACCCCGCCCGAGGCCGGGCGGTGCGCCGCGCGCATGCGCAGGGCCTGGGCGTACACCTGCGCAGACAGGCCCACGTCCATGCGGCGCGCGGCCGCATCGAGCAAGTGGCTGCGCAGCAGGCGCAGCACCAGCTCGAACCCGATCAGGATCACCGCGCCGAGGCTCAGCGCCGTCAGGCTGCCCAGGGCGCCGTGCGGGATCACGCGGTCGTACACCGCCATGTTGTAGAAGGGCAGCAGCGCGCCAATCAGGTTGAGCACCAACGTGGCCAGCAGGGCCCAGCCCAGCATCCAGCGGTTGCGGTGAAAGGTGTCCCAGAACCAGCGACCGGCCGTGGGCAGGGTGTACAGCAGGCTGCGCCGGTCAAAGTGCAGGGGTGCGCGCACGGCCAGCCATTGACCGCCGGGCACTTCCTGCTGCAAGGCCTCGTCACTGAGCCAGGTGCTGCCTTCGATGCCGGGCACATGGCATTCGCAGCGGCCAGGCGCCAGGGTGATGATCACCACGCAGCGGCCATCGGGGCCCAGCAGCAGGGCGGGCATCTCGGTGGGGCGGCGGGCCTGCGTGGCCGGCAGCACGCTGGCAGCCAGGCCCGCCTGGGCCAGCAGGGCCTGTGCGGTGGACATTGGCAGCGCCGCTTGCGGTGAAGCGGCCTGGGTGGCCAGCTCAACACGCAGCCGCTCCAGTTGCAGCGGCACGCCCAGCAGCCGCCCCACAAAGGCGGCGGCGCCGAGCAGCGGGTGCGGCGCAGGGGGTGCAAAAGGTGTGTCGGCAGGGGCTGAAATCATGGTGGAAAGCAGGCGGGCGAATGCAACCCGTGGGTGCATTCGCCCGGGTGGGGCCAGCGGCGCTGGCCTCAGGCCGCCAAGGCGGTGTGGGCGGCTTCGTGCGACAGGGCAGCCAGCCGGCGCAGCAGCTCGGCCACCTCGCCGTGCGACGGGTCGGCGGCCTGCGCTTCTGGCGTTGGCATGAGCGAGGACTGCACCTGGTTGACCGGCGGCACGGCAGCGCCCACCAGGTGGTCCAGCGCGCCATCACTCAGCAACTCACTCAGCCGAGGGCTGACCACGCAAGGGGTGACCACGGTGGCCTGACTCACGTCAAAGTAGACGTCGGTCATGGCCACGGTGTGGCCGTTCGCCAAAGTCACGGCACTGGTTTCGCCCAGCACATTGCCTTGCGCGTCGGTGGTGAAGGTGTTGCTGTGATCCAGGCTGAGCGCGACGATGCCTGCGCGCGCCAGGGTGATCAGCTCGCCCGCGTCGGTCTGGTGGTTGCCGTTGGCGTCTTGCCACAGGATCAGATCACCGAAACGTGCGTCTTGGGCATCAATCAAGCCATCATGGTTGCTGTCGTAGGTGGCCAACTGGGCATAACCTTGTCCTGCACGGTTGCCGCCAAACAGCTCATGGATGTCATCGATCCTGCCGTTGTGGTTGCTGTCCACCGCCAACAAGGCATCGCCCTTGCTGATCCAGCCTGAGGTGATGGCCAGACCATTGCCCAGCAGGTCAAAGCCGCCTGTCGCATTCTGGTTGGAGACGGTCTGGATGCCGTCGCCTGCCAGGTCAATGACCAGGGGGCACTGTGAGGAACTGTAGGCAAAGCCGGCATCGACGCCATTCTTGGCGGTGCCGGCTGCCAGCGTAAACGAGTCGGACCTTGCGATCAGCGAGCCTCCGGTCAAGGTCGTGGGGGTGACGGTGGCGACGTCCGAGTCGTAGGCTTCGTTGCTGCCTTGATCTCGGTAGGTCCAGCCCCCGTTGAATGTGGAACGGGCGGTGAGGTTGCCTGTGATCTCGTCGATCTTGAAAATTGCTTGGCTGTACACGGGCGTGGAGGTCGCGGACGCGAAGAACAGTTGTTCGGGCGGCAACTGGAACTCCACGTGGTAGGTCCCGGCTGTGAGTCCCGTGAAGTTGTAGTGACCCAGATTCAATTGGTCGGTCATCATCGTGCGCACGACCTGCCCCGTAGCGTCGTTGACCAAGCAGATTCGGGCGTCCAGGAAGTAGTAGTTGTCCGTGCTCTGGCGAATGCCGTCTGCGTTGCCGTAGGCAGAAGGCACGGTCGTCACGGTGCCAGGGTTGCTGCTGTCCACCCATAGCACGCCATTGACCGAGGCGGTGTTCGGATCTACTGCCACTGGCGCCTTGTACAGGCCGGCGTCGATGCTCAGCTTGTTCTCGCCCTGGGCCAGCGCAAAGGCCTGTGACCAGCCATTGGCCTGGGCGTCACTGTCGGTGGCGGTGTTGCTGGTGCTGTGCCAGGGTGCGTAGCTGTAGCCTGCCAGCGTGCCAAAGCTCACCGCATAGCTGGCCGCATCCAGGTTGCTGAACAGGTAGTGGCCCGTGCTGTCGGTGGTGGTCGACACCGTGACGCCGGTGTTGTAGTTGTACAGCGACACGGCCACACCGGCGGCACCGGCTTCGCCGCTGTCTTGCACGCCGTTGTTGTTGGCGTCGATCCACACCAGGTCACCAATGCTGCCCTTGGCCACCACCGGCGCCTTGTACAGGCCGGCGTCGATGCTCAGGTTGTTCTCGCCCTGAGCAAGCTGGAACGAGGCCGTGGCACCGTTGTTGGCCAGCGCGTCACTGTCCAGCGCGGTGTTGGCGGTGCTGTGCACCGGCGCGTAGCCGTAGCCCGCCAGGGTGCCAAAGGCCACCACGTACAGGCCGGCGTCCAGGTTGCTGAACAGGTAGTGGCCGCTGCTGTCGGTGCTCGTCGACTGGGTGGTGCCCAGGGTGTAGTTGTAGAGGGTCACCGACACGCCCGCAGCACCGGCTTCGCCGCTGTCTTGCACGCCGTTGTTGTTGGCGTCGATCCACACCAGATCACCCACGCTGCCCTTGGCCACCACCGGCGCCTTGTACAGGCCGGCGTCGATGCTCAGGTTGTTCTCGCCCTGGGCCAGCGCAAAGGCCTGTGACCAGCCATTGGCCTGGGCGTCGCTGTCGGTGGCGGTGTTGCTGGTGTTGTGCCAGGGTGCGTAGCTGTAGCCTGCCAGCGTGCCAAAGCTCACCGCATAGCTGGCCGCATCCAGGTTGCTGAACAGGTAGTGGCCCGTGCTGTCGGTGGTGGTCGACACGGTGACGCCGGTGTTGTAGTTGTACAGCGACACGGCCACACCGGCGGCACCGGCTTCGCCGCTGTCTTGCACACCGTTGTTGTTGGCGTCGATCCACACCAGGTCACCAATGCTGCCCTTGGCCACCACCGGCGTCTTGTACAGGCCGGCGTCGATGGTCAGGTTGTTTTCACCCTGGGCCAGCGTGATCCAGTCCGAGTAGCCATTGGCCGCCGACACATTGCTGTCGCTGGCGGTGTTGCCTGCGTACTGCTTGGTGAGGGTGTAGCCCGTGGGGGCCGTGACGGTCACAAAGTAATTGCCTGCGTCAAGGTTGCTGAACAGGTAGTGGCCAGTGCTGTCGGTCACGGTGGTCTTGATGACCTGATTGCCGGTGGCGGTGGTCGTGCCCAGGCCCACGGTCACATTGGCCAGGCCTGCTTCGCCAGCGTCCTGGATGCCGTTCTGGTTGGCATCGTTCCACACCAGATCACCCAGGCTGCCCTTTTGCAGGACCAGGCCAGCATCCACCGTCAGGTTGCTGTCGCCCGAGTTGAGCGTGACGGCTGCGGTCTTGCCGGTGGCAGCGTTCGCATCGCTGTCGAGGGCATCGTTGCTGCCGGCGTCCTGGCTGCTCAGGGTGTAGCCGGTGGGCGCCACAAACTGCACGCTGTAGGCGCCCGGCGCCAGGCCGGTGAACAGGTAGTTGCCGCTGGCATTGGTGGTCTGGGTGCTGACGACGGTGCCGGCCGCGTTGAGCAGGTACACCGTCACATTGGCCACACCGGCTTCGCCGGCATCTTGCAGCCCGTTGGCATTGGCATCGAGCCAGACCCGGTCACCGAGGCTGGCCGTGCGGTACAGGCCCGCATCAATGCTGTTGTCGATCTGACCGGCGGCCAGGGTGACGGTGGCCGTGTTGCCCGTCGCGTCGATGTTGCTGTCGGTGGCGGTGTTGCCACCCTGGGCCTTGGCGGTGGCCAGGTAGGCGCTGGGGGCCACCACCTGCACACTGTAGGTGCCGGCCACCACATCAAACCCGTAGCTGCCGTTGGCGGCCGTGACGGTGGTGGCCACCACCGTGCCAGTGCTGTTCTTGAGGTTGACGGTGACGCCGCCCATGCCGGCTTCGCCGGCATCCTGCACGCCGTTGGCGTTCTGGTCTTCCCAGACGAAGTCGCCGATGTGGGCCTTCGGGGGGATGGCGACCAGACCAGCGTCAACGGTCTGGTTGGATTCGGCGTCACCCAGCACCACCAGCTGGCTCAGGCCAGCGGCGTCCGCGTCGCTGTCAACGCTGTCCTGGCTGTTGCTGGCGTCGTCCTGGGTGGTGAAAGCATAGGCTGGCGCCACGAATTGCACTTGGTAGGTGCCGGCCTTCAGTCCGGTGAACTGGTAGAAGCCGTGCTCAACGGCGGCGGTGGACAGGTCATCACCGGTGGTGGTGGTGGCCAGCACGTGGCCGGCGCTGTCCAGCAGGTTCACCTGGATGCCGTCCTTGCCAACTTCACCGGCATCTTGCAAGCCGTTGGCGTTGGTGTCGAGCCAGACGGTGTCGCCCAGCTTGGCATGGTTCAACTGCAGGATCAGGGGTTGTGCTGTGGCGCCGGTGGAACTGGTGGACACCATCACCATCGAGAAGTAGGTGTCGGTGGGCACGGCCAGGTTGCCGGCGGCCACGGCGGCCTGCGCGGCCGCCTGCAGGAATTGTGCGTCGGAGGCGCTGACCACCTGGGTGCGGTAGGCAGACAACATGTCGGTCTGGCCTTCTGCCGCGATCTGGGCATCGCTGTAGCCCAGGATGTGCCAGATGGCGGTTTGCACCTCGCCATAGCCGTATTGGCCTTGGTATTTGGCGTCGGTGGTGAAGTTCTGAGCCAGGATCCAGTTGATCTGGTCCAGCTGGCCCTGGCTGATCCCGGGCAGACCCATGGCGTTGACGGCGGTGGCGGACGTGCCGGCCACTTCGTCGCCGCTGTAGGTGCGGTTCGCGGGGATCGTGGTGCCATCGTAGGCGGCCAGACCGATGTGCGGGTTCAGGCAGTAGGCGTCGTAGCGGCCGTTGGCCAACAGGGGATCGGTGCTGTTGGTGATGTAGACGTCCCAAAAGCTGGGGTCGCCCAGGTCCTGGTTGGTTTGCCACGCGGTGCCGTCAGAAGACAGGCTGGGCGAGGTCACGTGAAACTGGAATTGGCTCATGTCAGTCTGTCCATTCTTGAAGTTGTGGGATCAGGAGCTGTTGAGTGCCAGAGCGGGCGCGGCCCACCCATGACAGCAATTGGGGGCCGAGCGCCCGGGCAGGGTGCTCGGCCATGCTGTGAAGGTCTTACTTGCGGCGACGGGCGACAACGATGGCGCCGATGGCCAGGCCGACAAGGGCCAGCGAGCCCGGCTCGGGCAGGGGCGTGGGGCCACCGCCAGCGATGGCGGTTGAAGTGGTGGCGGCCAGCGCTGCCAGCAGGGCAGCGGCGAACTTGATGCTTGTTGTCATGTGAACTCCAGGGTTGATGGACCAGGTGCCAAATCGCACCTCTCGGGTGCAAATCCGGCAAATCTGCGCACAAAGGCAGTGCGGCAGACCGTTCAAATGAGCAAAAATGGTGCCAATGGCGGCGATTCGTTACAAATCAAGGACTTAGCGCTGGGGCCTGTGGTGGGCTAAGTTAAAAATGTAAAAAATGTTGCGGATGTATCCGGTCAACTGTGACCAAATGTTGACCGTTTGGCTGTGAAGACCCTGTGATCTTGCCGGTCGCGTGCAGCGCAGCACGCGTCGCCCTGTCGCGCGGCGCAGGGCTGGCGCGGGCATCAACAGCCGCACAATGGCTGCCCGTTGCCAGAAGCGGCCTGGTCATCTTCAACTGGGAAAGGCCAGCCGGTTGACCTCCAAAGCTGCCCCCGGCGCTGATCGCGAAAATCGGCTACCCGCCTGCCGGTGTGCCGCCTGTCGAGCGGGCTTGGCGGCGCATCTTGGCCGCTTTGCTTGTGCTTTTGTCCGTGAACCGGCACTTCCGCGCAGTCGTTAACGTTTTTTTCAAATTGTTTCTGGCTAAGATCGGTGTCATCGGCTATGACGCATGGAAATGGTGCATTGCCGATGCCTGAAACATCGCCTGGCCGGCACCGCCGCCGATGAGATCAGAACTGGAGTGCGCCACACCCGGCGCCAGGGCTGCCCTGCGGCCAGCCCGAGCAAGCTGCCGTTACCCACGCGGCAGGTGAAGGTGCAAGTTGCGCGCGTCGGCATCAAGCGCTGATGCGCCCGTGAGGCCCTTGCCGAGCGCAGTGTTGTCGATCCGTTGCGCAGGCGGCGGGCCATCCCATGGCGATTGGATAATATGATAAAAACGAATAATCCATCATCAGGCGTCCGAGAGCCCAGCCTCCTGGACGACACGCCGATATTTCCGACTGCCCGGATGGCGACGGTGCATGATTATCTGGTGGGCGTGGGTTTCAGCTCGGCCGAGATATTGCATGGCACGGGCGTGGGTTTGGAAACCCTGATGGATCCGGATTGTCTGCTCAGTGCCAGACAGCAGGTGGCCATTGTCAAGCGCGCCCAGGAATTGGCGCCCGATCCGGTGACCCCTTTCAAATTGGGCTTGCGGATGCGCGCCATGCAGTTTGGCATGTATGGCTGTGCGGTTTTGAGCGTGGCCAATTACCGGCAGGCGGCGGCGTTCACGGTCAAGTTTCACGCCTTGATCAATCGCACCAGTGATCTGTCGTTCACCGAGGACGAGCACAGCCTGGTGTGGCACTTGCCCAGCAAGGAGGAGGTTCGGATCCCGCACTTGAGCCAGGCGCTGTACCAGTACGAAAACAGCATGCGCATTGGCGTGCTGCTGCGTTTGAGCAAGGATGTCATGGGCGAATGTGCCAAACCCAGGCAAATCAATTTGCCGTGGGCGGGCGGCGAGTATGTCCGCGAGATCGAGAACCTGCTGGAATGCCCGGTTATCTTTGATTCAAGAAGCGCGGCAGTTCATTTTTCGGGCGACGTGCTCAATGCCAGGCCCATATTGTCGGACAAGTTTTCATTCGATCGGTTTTCTCATCGATGCAGTCAATTGCACGCGAGAATCCAGGAAAGCACCACGGTGTCCAGTCGGGTTTATTACACGCTGATGCGCTCGAGGGGGCGGTTTCCCAGCGTGGATGAGGTGGCGCAATTCATGGCATTCAGTGCGCGCACCTTGCGGCGGCGCCTGGAAGCCGAAAACACCTCGTTCGAGACCATCTTGACAACGGTGCGCCAGGCGCTGGCCGAAGATTACCTGTCGCGCACCTTTGTCAGCATCGAGGATGTGGGCGAGTTGCTGGGCTACCAGGACACGCGCAGTTTCCGCAGCGCCTTCAAGAAGTGGACAGGCCTGTCGCCGCGCGATTACAAGAAGGCCCAGGCCGGCGGCGCTTGAGCAGGGCCTGCCGACCCCAGGGTGCATGCACCGGCGATGGTGGATCGGCACGGCATGACTATTTGGATGCTGCTCAAAAATGTCAAGGCCAAGTTCAAATGTCGCGGTCTGAGCCAAGTTCAAATGTCGCAGGGGCGCGGGATGGGCAGGGGCGGCAGACTTGTCCGCCGACGGCGTGGCAGCCGCCACGCACAGGCCGGCGGTGGTCAAGTCGTTGCCAGCGCGCGCTTTTTGACTGTCGCAGCCGGTTCGGTTTCAGAGGCCGATTGAGTCGCCGAATCTTTTTTGGCCTTGCAGACTTGGGCAGTAGCAGCATTCAGGTCGGTTTGCGATAGCTGGCTGGCCAGCTTGATTCCGGGCTGTGCGTGCTTTTGATGGGGCGCCTCTCCGACGTGCGTGCGTGAAGGCGTGTTCGAGCGATGCCGTGTGTCGCGTTGAGCTTGCAGCACCGCTGCCACCTCCAGCACCCGGCCCAGCCGCTTGCTGTCCACCACCTCGGCCATGTCGATGGCAGGCAGTTTGTCGTACTGCGTGCAGGGCAGGGCCAATCCATCGGCGCGCAGCTCAATCTGTCCGTCGGGGTACTCAAAGACGTCGATGTAGCGGTGCACCAGTGCCCGGCTTCTGGGCGACTCGGCCAACAGATAGATCACGTTGTCATGCTGCAGCGTCAGCGACTGAGAGACCTTGCGCTGCACCCGCCAGGTCAAGATCATCCGCAAATCCTCGTCCGCGCGCAGCGCTCGATGGGCGTCAAAACCACTTCGCGGTGCCTTCGCAAAGCGCGCGTTGAAATCGGCCATGAAGTGCGGCACGAAGGCATTGGCGGCCTCCAGGCTCTGTATCCCGCGCAACCGCAACTCCTTGACCAACCGATCCTGCAGCGTGAGGTTGGCTCGCTCCACACGGCCCTTGGCCTGGCTGGTGTTTGCACACAGGATGTCGATGTTCAACTCGTACAGCACGCGACCGAACTGCGTCACCCCTTGTCCGAAATCCGTGGAGTGCTGCGTGGGTCGAAAAATCGCCGCCTTGTCGCTGTAGAAGGCCACCGGCTTGCCGTGGCGCTGCAGGTATTGCCGGGTGGCCTCGTAGTACCCAAACGTGCTCTCCGTAGGGGTGAAGTGCAGCGCCATCAAGCGCGAGGTGGCGTCGTCAATGAACACCAGCAACGTGCACGACGGGGCCCGGCTCTCAAACCAGGCGTGATCACTGCCATCGATCTGGACCAATTCGCCTACGCAGGCTCGGCGCACGCGTGGCTGATGGATGGGCGCAGCTCGCTGCCGGCGCGTTGACCACAGACCAGCCTCGATCATCAAGCGGCGCAGCGTCTCCTTGCCCAACGCCAAGTCGTGGCACTCCAACAGCTTCTCACGCGCCAAAGTCGGCCCGAAGTCCGGGTAACGCTGGCGGATCAAAGCAATGGCTCGGTCCGCCAGCCCTGGCTCCAGCTGGTGGTTGCTGGGCCGCCCTCGCTGACGCGAAATCAACCCAGCAGCGCCCTGGGCGACGTAACGCAGCACCAAGCGTTCGACTTGCCGAAGGCTCAGCCCCAATCGCTCGGCAGCTTGGCCCACACGCAGCATGCGATCGACAACCGCCTGGATCGTCTTGAGCCGATCCGCCTCGCGCATGCTCATGGTGATCATCCCGGTGGTTGTGCACATCGCCAGCTCCCAGAGGAGTGTCCAGGCCACCAGGATGCGTCATTTCTATTCAGCCAGAACACGACATTACTACTTGGGCCCTACAAAAAAACAGCGTCAATATTGATTATGTCCAATAAATGGTTGGCAGCCCACCTGCAACGCCTGGTGAGCGCGGCGTTTGGTGATCTAAGCCACCTGACGACCCCTCCTGAAGCCGGGCAAACAAGCTGATTCATGGGTGCCCGCGCACGCTAGATCAGGCCAACCTGACAAAACGCACGCTAAATCATTGCACCTGATAGGCCGCTTAGAGCGGCAATCGCCTGAGCATTGGAAGAGGCGCGCCAGATCCCTCGGTGCCCGCCAAATCTTGCATTCACGGGTGTGCTTCAACCCGGGCGACCAGTTCGCTTGCGGTGCAACCCAGAGCCGCTGCCAACTTGAGAATGACAAAGAACGTGGGCTGGCTTTGTCCACGTTCAACTCGACCGAGGTAGGAGCGTTCGACCTCTGCGGCCAAGGCCAAGCCCTCTTGGGAGATACCGACCAGCTGGCGGGAGCGCCGTATCTCATTGCCGAATGCCAAGGCCGACGCCGCATCGAAGCTGGTGGAACCTTTGGGGCGGCCTCGTGGCGATGTCTGGCGGTTCCTGCTGGGCATTCGCCCGAGGATTCCGTAACCGTCCTACTGACACCACGGTTTAAAAAACTCATTTGACGGCCACCCGATCTGTGTTTTGGGTGACGCGACCAACAGGCGACGCGCTTATTGGCGAGGTCCGAAACCTGGGGTCAGTTGTTGGCAGGATGGCGAGTTGATCGTTCAATTCGGCCATGAAGTCCAGGAAGTCGATGTCCAAGGCAACCAGCCAGGCCCGCAGTTCGATGATGTCGAGCCTGCGAACACCACGCTCCACCTTGCTCACGGTAGCCTGGCCACGACCTAGCCGGCGCGCCAGATCCAACTGCCGCAGGCGCTGCCGCGACCTGCAACTGCGCAGCAGCTTCAGGAATTCTTGGTTGTGCCAGGTGTGGAGGGACTTGAGCATGGTGAGCCTTGGCGGTCAGACTAGACCAACGGCGGCGATATTCGGAATGGGAATCTATCGTCGTGTGGCGCGCTGGGGCTCCGCCGATTCTGAGCGCGGGCGGAGCACAATGGATTGAGCTTTATAAAACTCATTGCGCTGCGGCGTAGATCGGATCCATTGCCATGTTCATCACTGTCGAACACGCCCGCCTCGACTATCCGGCGGCCCTCTTCGGTGAGGGCTGTCAAGGTTGGCGCTTTGCGTCGCTGTCGATGTTCGGTGGGTGGTTCCTGGCGGTGCTGGCGTCCGGAGAGGGCCGCACAACACTTCTGCTTTCCCACGAGCCCGATGTGTTGGCACTGGTGGAGGACCCAAGCAAGGCGCAGCTGGTTGAGTTGCAGCTATTTGTCCCACCTTGGGCATCGGATGCCCAGACGTGGGCAATGCACCGTGTGGTCGCTGTGTACACGGCCGTGGATGACGACTCAGCACCAGCAATCGTTTATCTGACGGACCATGGGGATGAGTTCGAAGCTTTTCCTGGCCGGGCGGCTCGACCTCAATTGCACTCACGCAAAGAGGTTCTGCGGCTGGCCTATGCGTCAACTGGCGCGGCCCAACCAGCCTAACCCGCAGCCACGCCCTTCGTGCGGGTCTTGCGCGCTGGAGAACGGCTTGCCTGGTCAGGCTGTGTCGCTGTAGCGGTCAGTCGGGCCACGAGGGCTCGCAGTGCCTGAAGTTCGCCTCTGGACCGATCTACCTCGGCGCGGGCATCGGCAAGGGCAGCGGCTTCGCTGACCAAATTTGCGCGCACGGCATCCAGCGAGGCCGTTGTCGTTGCCAGATCGCGTCTGGCTTGATCGCCTTCAAGCTGCGCCTTCAATGCCTTGGCTTCTGCGCTCTGTGCGGCTTGGGCGGTATGCTGCAACCGGTCCTCTAGGCTGTCCGCGCGCCGTTCAACTTTCGCGCGAGCTGTTCGTTCGCCATCCAGTTCCAGCAGCGCGCGCCGCTCAAGCGCTGCGGAGCGCTGTGTCTGCTTGTCCAGATCGGCCTCGTGCTTGAGTACGGCCGCCTTATGGGCGGCCTCAGATTCGGCAAGTCGGCGCTGCAACTCATGGATGAGGGTGCGGGCTGCATCCAACTCTGCGGCCAACAGGGCCACCTTGATCGCCTCGGCTTGAAGCGCAGTGGACAGTCGTGTCACCTCACTTTGCAATCGTTTTGCGCCGTGGACGGCTGCAAGCCGAGCCGACTCGGCGGCCTCTTGTAGCGTTCGCGCCTCGGCAACATCGCGCAAGGCGCCAGCCAGGCCTTCCTGCAACTGTTGCGCCAGGTCGGCGCGCGCGCCGCCTTGTGCAACTTCCCACAGGTGCCTAGCGGTAGCCATGACCGGATCCGGAACATCAGGCGGTGCACTGAAGGAACCTGGGTCCTGAATGCGTGACCCCAAATGTTTGAACCACGTATCCAGGTAAGGACTGACCGTATTGGGAGATCCGCGGCCGATCTTCTGCCGCACTCGCTCGATCGTTGGTCTCGCGCCTTCCAAAAGCAGCGCATCGGCTGCATCCCAGACGTCATTTTTGGTGATGCCACGGGTCATGATCGAACTCCTTGATTTGCTGGATTGCGCCGCCCTCTTCTACTAACGATAATGGATAGTTATCGCTATCTAAGTATCCATGGCGTAACATATCGTACAGCGCACATAGCACAAGATACAAAAATCGGTCATGACAGCACGACCTGCATCGTCAAAGCTCGCGCCCGTCCAGGTCGGCACCTTGGAAAGCGTCGAGGCCCTGGATCCGACTGCTTTGGGCCCCATGGCCGAAGAAGCCATGTCCGCGTTGCTGGTCGAGGGTGAATCGACCAACACGCTGCGCAGCTACCGCGCGGCCCTGCGCTACTGGGCCGCCTGGTTTGCGCTCCGGTATCGCCGACCATTGGCGCTGCCAGTGCCGGTGCCAGTTGTGCAGCAGTTTCTGATCGACCACGCACAGCGCTCATCACCGGCCGGCCTGGTCAGTGAGCTGCCAGCGGCGGTTGATGCGGCATTGGTTGAGGGCGGCTTCAAATCGGCGCTGGGCGCGCCCTCATTGGCGACACTGCAGCATCGCATCAGCGTGTTGTCCAAAGCGCATCAGCTGCAGCAACAGACCAACCCTTGCCAAGACCCGGCTGTTCGCGAACTGCTGGCCAAAACCCGGCGCGCATACGCCAAGCGCGGCACCAAGCAAAAGCGCAAGCCGGCGCTGACTCGAGATCCTCTGACCGAGATGCTCAAGACTTGCGACAACACGCTGCGGGGCTTGCGAGACCGGGCGATGCTGCTGTTTGCGTGGTCCAGCGGGGGCCGTCGGCGATCAGAGGTGACCGCGGCCACCTGTGAAAACCTGACCAAGCACGGGCCGGGCCGCTACGCGTATGCCCTTCTCCACTCCAAGACCAACCAGGCTGGTCACGACGATCCCGAAGCCAACAAGCCCATCGTTGGCCAGGCCGGAGCTGCGTTGGAAGCCTGGTTGGCTGCCAGCGGCATCCGACAAGGGCCCATCTTCAGGCGTATTCGGCGCGGCAATCACTTGGCAGAAGCCTTGTCGCCCTCAGCCGTGCGCGACATCGTCAAGGCCCGCGCCGCGCTAGCGGGGTTGGACGACGCGTTCTCTGCTCATTCGTTGCGGTCTGGCTTTGTGACCGAAGCCGCCCGCCAAGGGGTGCCCATCGGTGAGACCATGGCGCTGACGGGTCACACGTCCGTGGCGACAGTGGTGCGCTACTTTCGGGCGGCAGACGCCTTGGGTGGCAAGGCGGCCAGGCTGATGGACGAGGAGTGAGATCAGGATCGAGCCCATTGACCAAGATTTGGCATGATCTCCTTGGCAATCGGCTGAGCGACCAGCCATCGGCTTCCAGCCCATGTCTGAATCAGCGCCAGCAGGCTATGACGTCAGCGGCAACACGAAAAGGCCACACGGTACCCTTGCTGCGGGTCAAAGCTGTGGGTGGTCTCGGTGACCGTGTATCGGCCCGACCATGACGTGCCAACGCCGGCCACATCACAGATTGAGCCAGCCCGGAGGGTCGGGATGGCGTTGGCAAAGCCAGTGGCAACGATCGGTTGCGCGCTGCCTTGAGTGTTGGCGTTCATCACAGGGTGGAACTCGATCAGGTTCGAGCCCCATTGCAGCTGAACCATTACGGCTGGCGCGAGCAAGACGCCTTGCGTCGACGCCTTGAAAATCAGCGTTGGCGGCGTCAAGGCGTTCCATTGAGGTGCCAGCATCCTGATCGTGCCGGATGCCAATTCGGTGTCGCCGAACCCCACCTTGACCTGTCGACCAATTTGCAGCGCGCTGCCCTCGCTGTACTTGAAGCCTGTTGGCGTGTCGCCCAGGTTGACGAGCTGCACTTCGATTTCACCACTCCCCGTGCCCGTCTCGACAAAGCGAAAGGAAATGAGATCGTCGGACAGTTCATGGGTTGACAGCCCCTGTATCTCAAGAAATAGACGTTGCGACAGCAGCGAAAGACTGGGCATGAGTCACTCCCGTTTTTGGTTGGCACGATCTCCGCGAAATATCGATGATCGCATTCCTTTTCCTTCGCCGTTCCAAGCCGCGCACCACTGGATCTTGCACGAGGAAGACGGTCTGGGGCGGCGCTTGCCGGATGGCAGCGATTCAGATGCAAGAATTTCCCGCGTCGGCTCGAGTGCCTGACAAAGACTGGTCAGAGACATCGGCAAAGCGGCGGCCGTTGCGCAGCTACCATTCCGGCTGCGTGGATCTGCATTCATCCAATTGCGCGCGCCAGCCCTGGAAGCGGTGCCTCAATTGCAGATCCGAATTCGGTATGGGAGCAATAACAAGTGGGAACAATAAGCCGATTGGTACTCAAGAATTTCAGGCGCTTCAGGACGCTGGAGCTGGACTTCGACCCTGGGTTGAACATCCTGGTCGGCGGCAACGAGGCTGGGAAGAGTTCGGTGCTGCAGGCGATGGATATCGTGCTCAGCGCCAGCCGCAGCAAGGTCGAGAGCATCGGGATCGAAGCCCTGTTCAACGCCGACTGCATTGCGGAGTTCCTGGCCGGCAGCCGCAAAGTCGCAGACCTGCCCGAGCTATTGATTGAGGTCTATTTCGATGACTTGCCTGGGCGCCATGACCTGGACGGCCGTAACAACAGCAAAGGCGTCGACCACCTGGGCGTCAAGATGGTCTGCCAGCCGGCCGACGAGTACACGCGGGAGATCCAGGCGATCCTGGCCGATAAGCACGACAACTTCCCGTTCGAGTACTACGGCATTCGCTTCCTGACTTTTACCGACGACACGGTCTTTCCCCATAAGAAGCCGCTGCGGCACCTGCTGATCGACAGCTCGCAGATCAACAATGAGTACGCCACGCGCGAGTACACGCGAGCGATGTACGCCGCGCATGCGACCGTCGCTCAGCGCAACCAGCACGGCTTCGAGTACCGCAAGGCCAAGGCGAACTTCAGGGATGAAGCCTTCAAGACGATGAACGGCGCACTGAACGAGTACAAGTTTGATGTCCGTACGAGCCCCAAGGCCAGTGTCGAGACCGACATCATCATCACCGAGGATGACATCCCTATCGACAGCAAAGGCAAGGGCCGCCAGTGCTTCATCAAGACCGAGTTCGCGCTGCGTAATCAGGAACATGCGCTGGATGTTCTGCTGCTCGAGGAACCGGAGAACCACCTCAGCCACGTCCACATGCGCAAACTGATCGAGCGCATCCGGGCCTCGGTGAAAAAGCAGCTCTTCGTCGCCACCCACAGCAGCTTCATCGCCACGCGCCTTAACCTGAAGAAGGTGCTGATCCTGAGCGAGGAGAACCCGTCGCAGCCGGCGAGCCTCAAGAATCTAAGCCAAGGCACGGCCGAGTTCTTCATGAAGGCGCCCGACAACAACGTTCTGGAACTGGCGTTGTGCAAGAAGGCGGTCCTGGTGGAGGGCGATGCGGAGTTCATCTTGTTGGAAGCCCTCTACAAGCTCAGTGCTCCGGGGCATAGCCACGACGCCGATGGTGTCCATGTGATCTCGGTCGACGGAACCAGCTTCAAGCGCTACCTTGAGTTGGCGAAGCTGCTGGGCATAAAGGTGGCGGCTATCCGTGACAACGACGGCGACTACGCAACCAACTGCGTGGCGAACTACGCCGACCACGTCTCGGCCTCCATCCAGGTCTTCGCCGACGCGGACAACGCCCGACACACTTTCGAGGTCTGCATGTACCGAGACAACCAGGCAGTGTGCGACGAGCTGTTCGCGCCGGGACGCAAGAAGTTGAGCGTTGAAGACTACATGCTGAAGAACAAAACCGACGCCGCATTCCAGCTGCTGGAGAAGAAGGGGGCTCTGCTGGCCGTTCCGGGCTACATCCAGCGGGCGGTGGCATGGATAAGCGCGTAGTTTTCGCGGTAGCCGGCTCGGGCAAGACCACCAGCCTGATCGCCTCGTTGGACGAGGCGCGTCGCTTCCTGCTGGTCACCTACACCGACGCCAATCGCGACAACCTGCGGGCCAAGGTCATCGAGCGCTTCGGCTACGTGCCGCCCAACATCGCGATCTACACATACTTCAGCTTCTTGCATAGCTTTTGCTACCGGCCGTTCCTGCGATCCAGGAAGCACACGCGTGGTATCACCTTCAGCACGCCAGAGCGGTTTCCGAACTACCCCCTGACCGATGACCGGCGCTACATGACGGCTGGCCGGTGGCTGTATGCCAACCGGCTCGCAAAGTTCATCGAGCAGTGCGGTCTGCACGGCGCCGTGGTAGCGCGGATAGAGAAGTACTTTGATGTGCTTCTCGTGGACGAAGTCCAGGATTTCGGAGGGCACGACTTCAACTTCCTGATGGCCATCAGCGAGGCCAGCTTGGACATGACATTTGTCGGCGACTTCCACCAGCACACATTCGACACGAGTCGCGACGGCAACGTCAACGCAAGCCTTCACGCCGACTACGGCGCATACAAAAAGAAGTTCGAGCGGGCTCGGCTGAAAGTCGACACCGACAGCCTCAAGCAGAGCCGCCGGTGCAGCAAGAGCGTCTGCGACTTCATCACGCAGATGATCGGCATCGAGATCGAGTCGCATGACGAGCGGGCCAGCGAGGTGAGGTTCGAAGACGATCCAGCCGCAGTGGCCGCTCTCTTCGAAGATCCAGCGACAGTCAAGCTGTTCTACAAGGAGCACTACAAGTACGGCTGCTACTCGCAGAACTGGGGTGCATCAAAGGGCATGGATAGCTACGGCGATGTGTGTGTAGTCCTGAATCCGGGAAACGTGAAGGCGTGGCAAGCCGGCAGCTTTCGCGCAATCAACCCAGAGACACGCAACAAGCTGTACGTCGCCTGTTCCCGGGCGAGAGGCAAACTCACCTTCGTCCCCGAGTCGTTACTGAAGGCCTCCAGGCGCGCCTGAGGCCGCTGCCGCCGGATACCTGGCTGCACCGGGCATCGCTGAGGCGGGAAGCTTTGCAGCACATGAACCGCCTGCTGCGAAGCGGACGTTCGCAAGCGTCCGCTCCTGGCCGACTCCAGGTGGCCACGCGCGTCAGCTTCCTGGACGCGAAGCGCGCGGCGCGACACAGGGTCGTCGGACTGCTTCCAGCAACCGCGAACTTCAGCATGGGGTCGGCATGTTGAACAGACGATCAGAAGAATCGATCGTTCAGCCTGCCGCCGATCGAAATGCATGCTAACCGCGCTGGCCCCGGTGGCATAGGGGCCAGACAGTTCCCGCCAATCGTGGCGGACAGCATTGATGCCTGAGCAAACTGGTCGACGCGGGCTCAGGCGCTGTGGTCGGCGACGATTGCTTTCCGCCAAACCAACGTGAAGTTGTTGGCCGGCATCGGTATGGTTTCCTCCAGCACAAAACCTTCATTGCCAGCGACATCCACCAGCTTGTCGATGTCTCGCACGCCCCAGAGCGGATTTCTTGCGCGCAGGCTCGCGTCGAAGGCTTCATTGCTCTGTGACGTATGCGCGCCACCGCGCATGTACGGTCCGTATGTCACCAGTACGCCACCGGCGGGGACGATCCTGCCGGCGCCGGCCATCAGTCCAAGGGTGGCCTCCCACGGGGAGATGTGGATCACGTTGATGCACACGACCGCGTCGGCCGCGACCACCGGCCAGGGACGCTTCGTGACATCGATAGCGATGGGTGGCTTGACGTTCGACAGATTG
>Ga0228698_1000219_pt1 | contig 50369 bp, 54 predicted proteins | sample McNCre117_Aug_MG_FD_178015 | JGI IMG/M metagenome (GOLD analysis project Ga0228698, IMG submission 178015) | Freshwater microbial communities from McNutts Creek, Athens, Georgia, United States - 1-17_Aug_MG | ecosystem: Environmental > Aquatic > Freshwater > Creek | place: USA: Georgia... | reverse complement strand
GCAAGTTGCTGGTGCGATACGAGAAGCTCGAACGCAGCTTTGTTGCGCTCAACCACATCGCAGCCGCGATCATCGCGCTACGCAAGGTGCCGTTGAAGATCAACATAATTTACGGATAGATTCTAAGCAGGTCATACGGTTGAACTGAGGCGTATGACGTAAAGTGCGTAGTAGTTCGAATCCATCGACACCGGGCATGTTGAGGTCGGCAATGAGAACATCCGGTTGTATGCTGGCCATGTCAATCAAGGCCTCCAGTCCTGAAGACATAGCGGTGCAATCCACAGGCGTCTCGCATCGGTTGCAGAAATCGCGAAGCATGTCACGTGTAACAGCATCGTCTTCCACCAGCAAAACTTTGAGTCGTCCCTCGCGGTGTTCAGTTGGCGACATTAGCATGTTGTGCTTTCGCTGGTACTCGCGAATAGAGGGCATGGAGATGCGCCGATGCCCGCCTTGGGTTTTCCATGCTTGAAGTTCATTCTTCTCGACAAGAGTTTGAATGGTTCCCACGGACAGTCCAAGCAGTTTGGCTGCATAAGTGGTGCCAGAGTAATCTTCGAGTGTGTCGTGGGTTGTATGTGTTTGCATGGCTTTATTTTAGTGATAAAAAAGCCAAATGGTAATAAAAATAGTACTTAATAATTGTCAAATAGAAAATTTGAAACAAATTATAAGGTTCGAAATGCCTATCGGCTTGTCGCTGAGGTCCCATCTGTGACAAAGCTTAAAGCGCTTGAACAGGGTCTGCCGATTAACATGCGATTCAAGTCAAAAAGAATCAGGAGACCCTCAATGCCAGCCCATGATGCTGTATGGCCAGCGCGCCTGCCTGCGAAGCTCACCCCTCCAGCCACATCGCTGTGGATGAATCTGGCCATCAGCGCTTTGCGCTACCCTGAAAAGCCCGCTTTGGTCTATATGGGCAGAACTTGGACATACCGTCAGTTGTCAGAGGCGGCGGAGAAAATGGCATCTGCCCTTGCGGGTTTGGGCGTGCAAGCGGGGGATCGGGTGGTCCTCAACATGCAAAACTGCCCTCAGCTGGTGATCACCCATTTTGCGATTTTGAGGTTGGATGCGGTGGTGGTGCCGGTCAACCCCATGAACAAGGCCGAAGAGCTCAAGCACTACATCATCGATCCAGACACACGCGTGGCTGTGACCACCGCAGACCTGGCACCAGAATTGGCGCAGGCCAGCAATGCCTTGCCAGCGGAGGCACAACTCAAGCATCTGGTGGTCACCCAATTTACCGATGTGTTCGATTCTGCACAGTTGACGCCGCAGGATTTGCCTGAAGCCTGGAGTCCCTGGCTCTTGCCCACACGTGACCTGCCCGGTTTGAGTGCAGGGCAGACCCATGCATGGCAAATGCTGATGGACCAAGCGGATGTCAGCCCGTTGCCCCCTGTGTCGGCCAAAAGCGATGATTTGGCGATCCTGCCTTACACCAGTGGCACCACCGGTTTGCCCAAAGGCTGCATGCACACCCACGGCACGATCATGCACAACGCCATGGCCAGCGGCTTGTGGGGCAACGGTACCCCTGAAAACGTGACCTTGTGCGTGGTGCCCATGTTCCACATCACTGGCATGGTCAGCGTGATGCACACCAGCATTTTGCTGGGGGCCAGTCTGGTCATCATGCCGCGCTGGGACCGGGATGCCGCAGGCCATCTGATTTCCAAATGGCGCGTGACCCATTGGACCAACATCCCGACCATGGTGATTGATTTGCTGGGCAGCCCTCACCTGGAGAAATACGACCTGAGCAGCCTGGCTTATATCGGTGGTGGGGGAGCGGCCATGCCCGAGGCCGTGGCCCAGCGGCTGTTGGACCAGTTTGGCTTGCGTTATGTGGAGGGCTATGGCCTGACGGAAACGGCTGCACCATCGCACACCAATCCGCCGGATGCGCCGAAGAAACAATGTCTGGGCATTCCCTTCATGAGTGTGACCTCCCGCATTGTGGATCCGGAAACCCTGGTCGAGTTGCCCACAGGCGAGTCCGGTGAGATCGTCATCAATGGGCCGCAGGTGTTCAAGGGTTACTGGAAGCGCCCCGATGCCACAGCCAGTGCCTTTTTTGAACGTGACGGCCTGTCGTTCTTTCGCACTGGAGACATGGGGCGTGTCGATGAGGCGGGCTACTTCTTCATGACGGACCGCTTGAAACGCATGATCAATGCCAGTGGTTTCAAGGTCTGGCCAGCCGAGGTGGAAGCCTTGATGTTCCGCCACCCGGCCATTCAGGAGGCTTGCATCATCGCCACCAGGGACGCCTACCGCGGCGAATCGGTCAAGGCGGTGGTGGTTTTGCGAGAAGCCCACAAGGGCCAAGTCAGCGAACAAGACATCATCGATTGGTGCCGCGACAACATGGCCGTGTACAAAATGCCCCGTGTGGTGAGCTTTGTGGATGCCTTGCCCAAGAGTGGCAGTGGCAAGGTCATGTGGCGTGCCTTGCAAGAGGCTGAGATGGCCGCCTTGGACACCTCGGCCAAGGCCTGAGTTCTTCCCAAATCCCACACCAGAATGAGTTTGAAACTGTCCATACTTGACCAATCTGCTACCGCTTCTGGGCGCGGTCAAGACGTCACGATTCGCCAAACGCTGGCGCTGGCTCAGCACGCCGAAGCCTGGGGCTACCACCGCTTTTGGGTGAGCGAGCACCACAGCCACCCCAGCATCGTGGGCACAGCGCCCGAAGTGTTGATGGCAGCGATTGCCGCCCGCACAAAGCGCATACGGTTGGGCAGCGCGGGTGTGATGCTGCCGCACTACTCGGCGCTCAAAGTGGCCGAGCAGTTTCGTGTGCTCGATGCCCTGGCGCCCGGTCGCATCGACTTGGGTGTGGGTCGAGCCCCTGGCAGCGATGGGCGCACGGCGCAGCTGCTCAACCCGGATCGCCATGCCGCCGAGCGGTTCCCGCAGCAGGTGATGGAGCTGCAAGCCTGGATTCAAGGCCAGAACTTGCCCGCAGGGCATCCGGGTCACAACGTGTATGCCTATCCTCAGTCTGAGACCTCGCCCGATATCTGGATGCTGGGCAGCTCAGATTACGGCGCGCAATTGGCCGGGCACCTGGGCTTGCCTTATGCCTTTGCGTATTTCATTACCGATGGGCAGGGCGCAGACGAGGCTTTGCAACTGTACCGCGAAACCTTCCGACCCAGTGCCGTGCTGCCCAAACCCGTCGCCACCGTCTGCGTGTGGGCGCTGGCCGCCGACACCGACGAAGAGGCGCTGCGCCTGTTTGAGAGCCGCGCCCGCTGGAAGATGGACCGCAATTTGGGTCGCATCGGCCCCTTGTTGCCGCCCGAAGAGGCCGCACGGGACTACAGCCCTGCCGAGCAGTTCGCATTGCAACGCCTGCGCGAAGGGGCCTTGATCGGTTCGGCCGCCACGGTCGGTTCCAAGCTGCGCCAGCTGGCGGCGCGGCTGGAGGTCGACGAACTGGTCATCATCACCTGGACGCATGACCCTGCAGCGCAAATGCGTTCTTACGAACTGCTCGCCCAGGAATTTGCCCTTGCGGCAAACTCCTGAGCATTGATTTTTTAACCCAAGGATTTTTGACATGTTCACCACCGCGATCGCTGGCAGCTTGCCCAAACCCGCCTGGCTGGCCGAGACCGAAAAACTCTGGCCCCAGTGGACCACCCAGGGCCCCGAGCTGCAACAAGCCAAGGCCGATGCCACGCTGCTCTGGATCAAGGCGCAAGAAGATGCTGGGTTGGACGTGATCGGTGACGGTGAGCAGGCGCGCCAGCACTTTGTGCACGGCTTTGTCGAGCAGGTCGAGGGCATCGACTTTGTGAACAAGGTCACCATGGGCATCCGCAACAACCGCTATGACGCGCAGGTGCCGCAAGTCATTGCGCCGCTGCGCCTCAAGGGCCGTGTGCACGCCTTCGAAGCCCAACTGGCCCGTGCCCACACCAAAAAGAAACTCAAATTCACCTTGCCCGGCCCCATGACCATCGTGGACACCGTGGCCGACCGCTTTTATGGCGACAAGGTCAAGATGGCGATGGCCTTTGCTGAATTGTTGAACCAGGAAGCGCTGGCGCTGCAAGCCGATGGCGTGGACATCATCCAGTTCGATGAACCGGCTTTCAACGTCTATATGGACGATGCCGCCGATTGGGGCGTCAAGGCGCTGGAGGTGGCTGCGCGCGGCCTGACCTGCACCACGGCGGTCCACATTTGCTATGGCTATGGCATTGAAGCCAACAACAAATGGAAAGAGACTTTGGGCCACGAGTGGCGCCAGTACGAAAAGGTGTTCCCGGCCTTGGCCAAGAGCAGCATCCAGCAAGTCAGTCTGGAGTGCATGCACTCGCATGTGCCCATGGAGATGATGAAGCTGCTCGAAGGCAAGGACGTGATGGTGGGCGTGATCGACGTGGCCAACCCGGTCATCGAGACGGCCGAGGAAATTGCCGACACCATTGGCCGTGCTTTGCAGTTCGTGCCCAAGAACCGACTGATCGCTTGCACCAACTGCGGCCTGGCCCCGATGAGCCGCGCCGTGGCCGAGGCCAAGCTCAAGGCGCTGGCCGAAGGCGCCAAGCTGGCCAGCCAGCGTTACGCCTGAAGTCCGTCAGACTTCAGACCGAAAGGGCAATGTCGTCGGGCATGCTGAGCACACCGGTTGCGGGGTCGTAACCGGTTTTTCTCAGATGCAGGGCCAAGGCCGCGTCCATCGATTGCGAATGGTTGGCAAACCACTGACCCAACTCAGCGGCCATCTTGCGGATGGTGAGCAGATCGCCCGACTCGCCCGCAGTCAGTCCTTCGTGCATGACTTGCAGCACCACCTTGTGTTGCGTGCTGTGGATCTGATGAGATGAAAATTGGGTGGTCTGCATCCAGCGGTCTTCACGCTCAAAAATACGGGTCGTGTGCGTGAACAGGCTTCGCCAGTGTTCGAGCAAACGGTCATCGTTGGCTTCATGGGCCAGGTCCAGCAGTTCAACGAATGTCTGATGGCCCTCGTCCATGGCTGTCATGTCCAGCGAGAGGGCTTCGCTCCATTGCAATCGGGTCATCGTGTGCTCCTGACAAGGCCTGATCGGGCCAATGGAGGTCAGCTTAAATGAGGGGCGCAACGGGGTTCTTGATTCACATCAGTGACAGCCCCAATGGGCCAGCCACGTTGCCTTGATGGTGCACGGGTCAGTGCTGGGGCGTTATGCTTGCATTCTTTGCCAGTTTTCTCTCAGCGTATGCCTCAAAACACCTTGCCGCCGCCACTGACCGCCCCCGAGCAGCTCAATGCTGCCTTGCACACGCAAGGCTTTGCCGTGCTGAGCGCTGCCAGTGTGTGCGCTTTGGCGGGTGTCCGAGCACAAGATTTGCAGGCGCTGGAGCCCAGTTGGCACGATTTGCCGCCGGACCAGTACCTCAAGGACGGCGGACGTTACCGTCGTCGCCGTCATGCCAGTTTTGAGGTGACAGGCGAGGTCTTGCAGGCCATGCCGCACCGCGCCCATTGGCAGCCACTGTCCTACAACGCGCTGCATGGGGGCATGCAGCGCTGGTTTGACCCGATGTCCTCTGATGTGGTGCAGCAGGCATCATGGTCTGCACTGCTGCGCTGGCTGGCCCGTGTGGCTTCGGCGGCGCAGGGTGATCAGACTTGGTTCACAGAAGCGCATCAATTTCGCATCGATACCACCGACGGCATTGGTCGGCCCACACCCGAAGGGGCGCACCGCGACGGTGTCAATTGGGTGGCGGTGTTCTTGGTCGGACGCCATGGCATCAAAGGCGGTGAGACGCGGGTGTTTGATGTGGACAGTCCGCGTGGCCAACGTTTCACGCTTAGTGAACCTTGGTCGCTGCTGTTGATGGACGATACCCGTGTGATCCACGAGACCACACCGATCCAACCTGAGCAGCCCGGCGGATGGCGCGATACGCTGGTGATCACTTTGCGTTCGGGTGGATTTTTGGATGAGCCGGTGCGCAAGTCCTGAACAGTTGGCGCTGTCTCAAAATGAAAAAGCCCGGAGCTTGTGCGCCGGGCTTTTTGTTTGGTCGGTCCTGAATGACAGGACCGTGGTGGATCACATGCGCTCGAAAATCGCAGCGATGCCTTGTCCGCCGCCAATGCACATGGTCACCAGGGCGTAGCGGCCGTTGACGCGTTGCAGCTCGTGAATGGCTTTGACGGTGATCAGCGCACCGGTGGCACCGATGGGGTGGCCCAAGGAGATGCCCGAGCCGTTGGGGTTGACTTTGGCAGGGTCCAGGCCCAACTCACGGGTCACGGCGCAGGCCTGCGCAGCAAAGGCTTCGTTGGCTTCGATCACATCCAGGTCGTTCACACTCAGGCCGGTTTTCTTGAGCACCGCTTGCGTGGCTGAGATGGGGCCCACGCCCATGATCTTGGGGTCCAGACCGGTGTGGGCATAACCCACCAGGCGGGCCAGCGGTTTGGCACCACGGGCTTTGGCGGCACCGGCTTCCATCAGCACCACGGCAGAAGCGGCATCGTTGATGCCCGAGGCATTGCCGGCGGTCACGGTGCCGTTTTCCTTGACGAACACGGGCTTGAGTTTGGCCATGTCTTCGAGCTTGCAGCCAGCGCGGAAGTGTTCGTCGGTGGCGTACGCGATCTCACCTTTTTTGCTTTTGAGCATCACAGGCACGATCTGGTCCTTGAAGTAACCCGCAGCCGTGGCACGCTCGGCACGGTTATGGCTTTCGACGGCCAGCGCGTCTTGCATCTCGCGGGTGATGCCGTATTTGGCGGCCACGTTTTCAGCGGTCACGCCCATGTGGATGGTATGGAAGGGGTCATGCAGCGCACCCACCACCATGTCGACCATCTTGGTGTCACCCATGCGGGCACCCCAACGTGCCGACAGCGAAGCGTAGGGGCCACGGCTCATGTTTTCAGCGCCACCGCCAATGGCGATGTCGCAGTCGCCCAGCAAGATGGACTGGCTGGCGCTCACGATGGCCTGCAGGCCCGAGCCGCACAGGCGGTTGACGTTGAAAGCAGGCGTGCCTTCGGCGCATCCGCCATTGATGGCCGCCACGCGCGACAGGTACATGTCTTTGGGTTCGGTGTTGACCACATGGCCAAACACGACGTGACCCACGTCTTTGCCCTCGGTGCCTGCACGGGCCAAGGCCTCACGCACGACCAATGCGGCCAGCTCGGTGGGGGGGATGTCCTTCAGGCTGCCGCCATAGGTACCAATGGCGGTGCGCACACCGCTGACAACAACAACTTCACGGCTCATGGGAATGTCTCCAAGAATAAAAAAATAGAAATAGTCAAAGCAATCGCCACGTCAGTGTCAGGGCCAATCGCTACATTCAGCTGACAAGCAGTGCCATGCATGGCATGCGTTTAATCCCGCACATCGCCAATCGGGTCTTGGCCAAAGTCGGGGCGATTCAAAAACGCCAGCACCTGGCATGCGGCTTCTTCAGGCGAGGTCAGCAGCCCCTTTTCTTGCAACTGCGCAAAGCGCGGTTGGTCGGGAAAGGCGCTGCTCTTGGCCGAGCGCAGTTGCACCTGCATGTCGGTGTCGATCACGCCGGGGGCCAATGAGCAGACTTTGGCGCCGTGAGGCTTTTGGGCCTCGTCCAGGGCCATGCAGCGGGTGAAGTGGTCCATGCCGGCCTTGGTGGCGCAATAGGCCGCTTGCGAGGCCATGGCCTTGCGGCCCAAACCGGATGAAATGTTGAGCACTTTGCGCGGTATGTTCCAGTGCTCAGTGACGCCCAAAAAACGGGCACAAAGTTGCATGGGGGCTTCCAGGCCCACGCGCAGTGCTCGAGCCAGGTCTTGCGGGTGTGCATGGCTCAGCGGAACGATGGGCGGGATGGTGCCTGCGTTGTTGATCAACGTAGCGCTACACCACTGGGCCGGGTCTTGTCGTTCCAGCCAGTGGCCCAAGCGCTCGCTGGCGGCTTGGCCATCGCTGAGGTTTTGTGTCCACTGACTCAGGGCTGCTTGGGCTTTTTGGGCGGCCAATGCGAGTTCTGTGTTGGCATGGCGCGCGATGCAGATCAGTTCGTGTTCTGCCTGAAGCAATTGCCTGGCGATGGCCAGGCCCATGCCCCGTGATCCGCCGGTCAAGATGTAGAGGTGCTTTTGCATGGAGGAAGATCCTAGTCCTTGCACGTCGCCAGCGCAAAGGTGACAGACGCTTTTTGGTAGCGCAGATGACACCCCCCTGTACCCCGATCAATATCCGAAAGAATGCTTTGCATGACTTCTGGTGGATCGCTTGAATCCCAAAGTGGTTCTTTCGGTATGCTCGGTGTTTTCAAAGCTTTTACATGCCCTCCAAGCCCCGATCTCCGAAAGACATTGCCCAACTGAACCAGCAACTGAGTGCTTTGGGCCAGCGCTTTGTCCAGTTGTCTGCACAAGGCGACCATGCCGCAGCGTTGGCAGTCAATGCACAAGCCCGTGCCTTGATGCCCGAGCATCCCCAAATTCTGGGCGATGCGGCGCTGTGCCATTTGCGTTTGCGCGAGTACGAGCAGTCCTATGCCATGTACCGCAAGGCCTGCGCGTTGGGGCCTCAGGATGTGAACTTGTGGGATGGTTTGACCGAGGTGTGCGGGCACATGGGGCGTGACGCCGAGGTGCGTGAATACGGTTTGCGCAGCTTGCAGCTCAAAGACGCCCTCACTCAGGCGGCCAGGCCCTTGCCAGTGCCCGCAAGCGTGACACGGCCTGAGATCGACCGCACGCGGCAGGTGATGGCCTTCAGCCTGTTTGGCGACAACCCGCGTTATGGGGAGACGGCCAAGCTCAATGCCATGGTGGCGCAACAGCTCTTGCCCCAGTGGACCTGCCGGTTTTATGTGGACGACAGCGTGCCTGAGCAAGTGCGATCGGGGTTGCAGTCTTTGGGCGCGCAAGTGCGCAGGGTCAGCGAGCAAGACCAGGCAGAGTTGAGTGGTCTGATGTGGCGTTTTTTGGTGCTCGAAGACCCGGATGTGGACCGCTTCCTGATCCGGGATGCCGACTCCTTGATCTCGCGCCGCGAGGTGGCCGCCATTGAGGCGTGGCTGCAAAGTGGCAAGTGCTTTCACCTCATGCGCGATTATTTTTCACACACCGAGTTGTTGCTGGCCGGCATGTGGGGCGGCTGCGGCGGCATTTTTAAAAATGTGCGCGAGCAGATGGTGCAGTACATCGCCCAAGGCCAATACTTGGGTGCGCGGGTGGTGGACCAGCATTTTCTGCGCATGCACATCTGGCCCACCGTCAAGCAAAGCCTGCTGTCGCACGACCCGGTGTTTGGCTTTCTGGATGGGCAAGACTTTCCGCCGCATGAGGCGCAAGACCTGGGCGCAGACTTTCATGTGGGCTGCAACCTGTCGTCCAGCAGCATCGGGGCGGACAGCGCTTTGCCCGATGGTCAGCGTGTGCACTGGAAGATCGAAGACCAGCAAGGACAAATCATCTGCCAATACAGCACGCCAGTGCGCCAGGGCCAGTGGCGAGCCGATGTGCCCGGGCCTTATGCCAAGCTCATCCAGGACGGGGTCTGGCGCGTGCAGGTGCTGCCCGCATAAGTCTCCTCATGGGTCTTGTGAGGCCCGAATCCGGTTGACCTGCAAGGGGGTGACTTCACCGCCGGCGTTGCCCCATTGGGTGCGCAGGTGGGTCAGCACGGCGGCGATGTCGCGGTCATCCAACTCCAACACAAAAGGCGGCATGCCAAAGGGCTGCGGATGCCCCGCTGTGGCTGGGCTGTAGCCGCCGTAGAGCACCATCTGCACCAGGTTGGTCGGGTCTTTGAGTTGCACGGCGCGGTTGCCCGCCAAGGCTGGGTAGGCCACTTGACCAGTGGCGGTCCGCACACCTTCGCCTTTGTCACCATGGCATTGCGCGCAATGGCGTTCGTAGGTTTTTAGGCCCATCTCGGCCACCCGTGGGCTCACGGCGGCGCGGCGTGTGGGCGCTTCTGGGGCCTGCACGGTTTGGGCCCGTGACTTCAGGTACACCGCCACGGCTTGCAAATCGGATGGGCTCATGTATTGCAAGCCGTGCTGGACGACTTCGGCCATGGGGCCACCGGTTTGGGCTTGGGCAGCGCTGCCGGTCTGCAGCAGTCGCACGATCTCGGCCAGCGGTGTACTGGCCAAGCCTGTTTCTTTGTCCTTCGTCAGATCCGGTGCGTACCAGTTGACCATGGGCATGAGTCCGCCCGACAAATCATTGACCGGGCCGCTGGCCCCCAAGGCATTGCGCGGGCTGTGGCAGGCCGCGCAATGGCCCAGACCCAGCACCAGGTAAGCCCCGCGGTTCCATTCGGCGCTTTGCCCGGCCTCTGCCACGAAGGGAGTGGGCTTGAAAAACAAGCTGCGCCACACCGCCAAAGCGGGCTGCGTGCCCACAGGCCACATCAGCGTGTGGGGTGTGGGTGCCTGGCGTACGGCTGGCAGGCTCTGAAGCCAGGCCAGCAGGGCATCGCTGTCTTCTCGGCTGATCACGCTGGTGTGGTTGTACGGGAAGGCCGGTATCAGAAGGCGGCCTCCTTTGGATCGGCCATGGTGAAGTGCTTGCCAGAAGTCGTCCGGGGTCCATTGGCCCAGACCCGTCTCGGGGTCGGGTGTGAGGTTGCTGCTGAACACCCCGCCAAAAGGCGTGTCGATGCGTCTGCCGCCCGCCAGCGGTGGCGCGCCCTTGGCGCTGTGGCATGCGATGCAGTTGCCCACCCGGGCCAGGTATTGGCCGCGCTCGATCTGTGCTGCTTTGTCAAGTGTGGTGGCGGGAGCGGGAGCGCTGGTGAGCCCCCACCAGTGGCTGCCCCAGTTGTCTGTGACCACATAGATCACCAAAGCCAGCAGGATGCCCAACAAGCCTTGGCCGATGCGTGAGGTGCCTGTTTTCATGGTTTGCCCCCGTGCAGTTCGGGAGCGCTGCCGCAGCGCAAGGCTTGGGGCAAGGGCTTGCCCTGGGGCGATTGCGCCGCCGGGTGGGTGTCAGCAGGTAAAGGTTGACGGGCCAGCCAACTGGACACGGCAATCAGATCTTCGGCTGGGATGCGCTTGACCACCTCGGCCATGCAGTCTGGGGCCAGTGCTTTGCGTTGGCCGGTTTGCCATGCCCCCAGTTGGGCGTTCAGGTAATCGAGTGGCAGGCCCAGCAGGCCGGGAACGTTGGGTTTGACGCCGGTCAGGCGTGTGCCGTGGCACTGCGTGCAGGCGGGCAGGCCTCGGCTGGCATCGCCTTGCGTCACCAGTTTCTGGCCTTTGGCCAGGCGCTCGGGCGTGATCGCGTTGCTGGCGCTGGGGGCGGGGTAGGGCAGATCCAGCGCTGAAAAATAACGGGCCATCTCGCCCAGGTAATCGTCTGTGAGCGGGTCAATCAGGCGGGCCATCAGTTCATAGTGGCGGCGGCCCTGCGCAAAGTTGCGCAACTGGTTGTGCAAGTAGCCAGCTGGCTTGCCGGCCAGGCGGGGGTAGTAGCCATCGGGTCCGGCGCGGCCCTGGTCACCGTGGCAGGCCATGCAGGCGCGGGTGCGCTCGGCCATGTTGTCGGCAAAGCGGGCAGGGGTTTGGGCCATGGCGGCGCAGGCCAAAAGACCCAAGCCGCCGACCAGCAGCCAGGCCGTCCGGCGTGTGGACCTCATCCATCGTGAAAAAATCATCCTCATGCGCTGAAGATAACCGATGCGGCGACAATATCGGGTTTTCCGCTTGGCCTTCCACGAGGTACCAAGCGATTTGTCTCTCTTCGAATTGCCAGAACATGTCCGATATCCAAGTCCGATTTGCAACCCAACAAGACGCCGCTGCTGTGGCCGCTTTGCACCTGAACGCTTGCCGCATGGCCTATGCCGGTCAGGTGCCCGACGAGCATTGGGCCGTCACGCCCATGGCCAAGCGTGTGACTTATTGGAAAGAAGCCATCGAATACGGTGAACCCCAGGTGATGGTCGCTGTGGACGGCAAAGAGATCGTGGGCTTTGTGGGCTTTGACCGCTCGCGCGACCCCAAGTCCAAAAACACCACCGGTGAAATCTGGGCCATCTACGCCGCGCCCGAGCGTATCGGCCAAGGCGTTGGTCTTGCTCTGTGGGACGCCGCCCGTGAAGGCCTGCAAGACGAAGACTGCACCGATGTGACGGTCTGGCTGCCCTTGTTGCACGAGCAGACCCTGCGCTTTCACGAACTGGCGGGTTTCAAGCGCGAAATGAACACCGCCCGCACCGTGCCCTTGGGCGGGGTGAAGGTGGAAGAAGTTCGCCTAAAGCGCAAGCTGGCCTGAGCCCCCTTTTTTTTTCGCCGCCGAGGCCCTCAGTCTGATGAAGCTCATGCTGGCACCCATGGAGGGTTTGCTGGACCACACGCTGCGCGACATGCTCACGCGCGTGGGAGGGGTCGATTTGTGCGTGACCGAATTCATCCGCGTGACCAACACCGTCTTGCCGCGCAGAGCCTTCATCCGTGTGGCCCCCGAATTGCTCAACAACAGCCGCACCGTGGCGGGCGTGCCGGTGCGGGTGCAGTTGCTGGGGTCTGACCCGATTTGCCTGGCGGACAACGCGGCGGCTTTGGCCGAGCTTGAGCCGCATGGCATTGACTTGAACTTTGGCTGCCCCGCCAAGACCGTGAACCAGCACCGGGGCGGGGCGGTCTTGCTGGATGAGCCTGAGCTGGTGGGTCAAATTGTGGCGGCTGTGCGCCGGGCGGTGCCATTGCACATCCCCGTCTCGGCCAAGATGCGCCTGGGCTTTAACGACGATAGCCGAGCCGAAGACTGCGCCCAGGCCATCGAGGCTGCAGGGGCCAGCGATCTGGTGGTGCATGCCCGCACCAAGGCGCATGGCTACCGTCCGCCTGCCTATTGGGACCGGATCGCCGACTTGCGCCAGCATGTGCGCTTGCCCATGGTGGCCAACGGTGAAATTTGGACCGTGGCCGACGCCTTGCGCTGCCGCGAAGTCACGGGCTGCGACCGCTTGATGATTGGCCGAGGGATGGTGTCGGACCCCGGCTTGGCCATGGCGATTGCCCGGCACGATGCAGGGCGCACCGATGCCTCAGACCGCCGTGCTGTACCCTGGCCGGTGATCGCGGGCTTGCTGCAGTTGTTTTGGGTGGGGGTCAGCCAGCGGGTGGCACCCCGTCACCGCTCAGGCCGGCTCAAGCAGTGGCTCAATTACCTGCGCAAGGTCTACCCCGAGGCCCAGCAAGCCTTTGATGAATTGCGATTGATTCATGATCCTGCCTTGATGGCCCAGTGGCTGGCTCGGCAAGAGGTGGCGGCGGTGTAAGCCTGTTCGGTGAAGCCGCGCTCAGGCTGCGCCTGTCGCTTCAGGCGATGGGGTTCAGGGCCAGGTGACTGGCCACTTCGGTGCGCAGTTGCTCCAACTGGGGGGCCAGCAAGCCATACGCGGCGCGAACTTCGGCAGGCTCGCCGTGTTTGCTCAATTGCTCCACCGCGACCACGCGCTCGACCAGGCTGTCCACGCAAAACACGGGCGTGAAGCCTTTGAGCTGGTGCAGCATACGACCGGCCCCCATCACATCGTCCTTGTTCAGCAATTCCAAGATCAAAGGCAGATCGGTGCTGAGGGTTTGCTGTAACGTCTTGAGCAAGGTCAATACCCCTTTGGCGTCCCCAATGAACTCCATAGCCCGTTCAACGGACAAGTAAATGGGGTCGGCAGACTGGCTCATACAGGGTCAATGCAGTTTGAAAGATAGAAAGAACGTAACAAAATGAAACGTTTGAGTTCCGTATTTTAGTCAAGCAAAGCAGCCAATCCCAACTCAGGCTCAAAACGTTTGTTTTTGAACATCAAACGGCTGGGACCGGGAAAAGCTGATTGGGCCACCGGATGACGCGGATCACCGGGGTAGCAGATGGTTCGGATGCCATCCTGGTCAAAAGGCTCGGGTTGAACCACTGGCGGTTGGCGGCCTTGGGCTTCGGTCAGAACGCTTTGGGCATGGGCATGCCGAGACAGGTGGACCAGGCTCATGATTTGCGGTGGGGCCAGCTCGATTTCACGGTCCCAGTAACGCAGCAGTGCGTCACGCGGGCTGATCCACAGGGTTTCGGTGGTTTCGTGGTTGTCGTGCCGGGCCGTTTGATCGGCGGGCACCTGGGTGATGAAAAAACGGGTGTCAAAGCGCTTGTTGGTCACCGAGGCTTGCTTGGGGGTGATCCAGCGTGTCCACGGCACCAAGCCTTCGGTTTGCAGCTTCAAACCGTGGGTCTGCAGCGCTTCGGTCCAGCTTTGGCCAGCGTTCAGACTCGCTTGCAAGGCCAATAAGTCGGCTTGACCGTTCTCGGCCTGACCGAGCAAAACGCGACATTCCTCAAACGCTTCCCGGATGGCGGCAACGAACAGGCCTGCGGCCTGCGCGGGGGGCAGGTCGGGTTCTGCCAGGCGTGCATGCAACTGATCGCTGCTTTGGCTCAGGCGGGACAAGACAGAGGGGTGTTGATCGGCCGCATCGAGCTTGCCGCCAGGGAATACATAGGCGCCGCCCAGCACGTTGGAAGCCTGGTGACGCCTGAGCAGCAGGACCTCCAGGCCCTTGTCTGTGTCGCGCAGCAAGACCACGGTGGCGGCGTCGGCCGGGGGTGTGGTGATGGTTTCGGTGTTCAGTTCCATGGAGGGTGTCAAGCGGGTAACAGAGTCAGGGCCCGGGCTGCATTACAGTGGTTTGTCTACAGGCGGGTGTTCATGACTTCAGGTTAGCAGATGAAGATCACGCCTCCTGTCACCCATTGAACCCCAGCATTTCACAAGGAAAATTTCATGAGCATCGATTTCAAAGGCCGCGTGGCCATCGTCACCGGCGCAGGTGGTGGTCTGGGCAAGCAGCACGCACTGGCCTTGGCCGCACGTGGGGCCAAGGTGGTCGTGAACGACCTGGGCGGCGATGTGCACGGCGTGGGGGGCTCGGTGTCGGCAGCCCAGGCCGTGGTCGATGAAATCCGTGCAGCGGGTGGCGAAGCCATCGTCAATGGGGCATCGGTGACCGATTTTGAGGCTGTGCAGGCCATGGTCCAACAGACCATGGACACCTGGGGCCGAGTGGACATCTTGGTCAACAACGCCGGCATCTTGCGCGACAAGAGCTTTGCCAAGATGGACCTGGCCGACTTCCGACTGGTGGTGGATGTGCACCTGATGGGCGCGGTGCACTGCTCCAAGGCCGTGTGGCCCATCATGCAGGCGCAAAACTACGGTCGCATCGTCATGACCACCTCGTCCAGTGGTCTGTATGGCAATTTTGGGCAAGCCAACTACGGCGCCGCCAAAATGGCTTTGGCCGGGTTGATGCAGACCCTGTCGATCGAAGGCGAAAAGCACGGCATTCGCGTCAATTGCCTGGCCCCCACAGCTGCTACGCGCATGACCGAAGGCCTGATGCCCGAGGCTGTGCTCAAGGCCCTGGAGCCTCAGGCGGTGGTGCCGGCCATGTTGGTCATGGCTAGCGAAGATGCCCCCAACCGCACCATCATTTGCGCAGGCGCTGGCAGTTTTGAGGTGGCCCACATCACCCTGACGCAAGGTGTGCATTTGGGCTTGACCCCCGACACACCCGAGCGTTTGGCCGCCGCCATGGCACAGGTGACCGATCGCCAGGGCGAGACGGTGCCATTGTCGGGCTCGGCACAGGGCACGCTGGAAGTGGGTAAAGCCATGGCAGCGCATGGTGGCTGATTGAAACAACCAAAAACGAATCGCCCAAGCCGTTTTGACGGGGTATTTGGCAATGACCTCGTTGAGCGGAATGGATTGAGCACACCCCGGTGGTAGCCCGCCTACCGGGGCTGAGCATCTTGTGCCCATTGCGCGACAGCTAAAACCCCGACCCCGGCTCACTCAAAAACGCCAGCTCCTCGGGCGTGGACTCGCGGCCCAGGATCGCGTTGCGGTGGGGGTAGCGGCCAAAGCGCTCGATGATGGCTTGGTGGCGCAGTTCAAAGCGCAAGGTGTCTTCCATGTCCGGCTGATCAAATAGGACCACCGCTTGCGCGTGCACCAGGGCGGACTCGCTGTGCATGTAGGGCATGTAGGCAAAGCTGCGCTGCGCCAGGGGCAGGCTGCGGTCCTGCCCGCTGGCCACCAGCTCTTGCGCCAGCGCCAAGGCCAGCGCGTCTTGCGCAAAAGCGAGGGGCGTGTCGCGGTAGACGTTGCGCGAGAACTGGTCGAGCACCAAGACCTCGGCCAAGCGCCCCTCGGGGGTGGCGCGCCAAGCAAACAACTCACACCGCGCCGCCGCCTCCAGCGTGGTGCCGAAGCGGGTGCGAATGGCTTCGTCCAAGGCGGGGTCTTTGGCGAAGTGGTCCTTGGGGGTGAGTTCGGTGAACCAGAAGTTGAGGACAGCGCGGGCTTGCATGACTCAGTTCACGCGGCCTTGCCAATATGCAGGGCGACGGTGTAAATGCGCCACTGCCACGACCAAAATGTCATCCTGATCGATGTTGTAAATAACGCCGTATGGAAATCTGCGCAGCCGACAGCGACGCGTCTGGCTTGAAAGCGGATGCCAGCCAGTTGGGTGGCGCTCGATGAGTTGTATCGTGCGAAGAAACTCCACCAAAAACGAATCGCCCAAACCAGGTGCTTGTTGGGCGTACCAATGGATCGCCTCGTCCAGCTCGGATTGAGCTGCGGGCAAGAGGCGCACGCTCATGCCGTTTTGACTTGGTATTTGGCAATGACCTCGTTCAATGGAATGGCTTGGACCTCACCCCGGCGGTAAGCTGCCAGCCGAGCCTCGGCTTCTAGTGCCCATTGCGCATCCAGGGAGTCGTCCCGTTCATCCAAGGTGTCCAGAATCTGATCGACCAAAGCCATGCGCTCGTCGGGGGGCAGTTGAGATGCTTGATCGCAGAGTTGTTTGGCGGTTGGCATGCTGGACTCCATTGGATAAATTAACTGAGCAACAGACAGATTGAAATCATGAGCTCAGAGTTTGTCAATTGATGAAGTGTCTAAAGTTTGTCTTTTGACTTCATCCAATGTTCTTCCGGATGCCGTTTTCCATTCGATCCAGCCGTTGGCCGATCTGCCCATGACCGCCATGGCTGCAGTGCTTGGGCTGGAAAACAGGTGGTCGCGTGTGAACACCAGCAGTGCTCCAGTGCTGCCGGCTTGCTCTGTCAACACACCCTCGGTAACCAATTGGCTTCGCATCCGCTCGTGCGATGTGCCCTGGATGGATGCAACGATTTCGGCTCGTCCTTTTGAGCCCTTGTGAACCACAAAACCCTCTGCGGTGTATTCACCCACGCCGTCAGCACCCGAGCCTTTGCAATAGAACAGTTCTACCTCGCCTTTGGCAGAGGGAGCGTTGCTCAACGGTTCGAAGATGGGCTGGCCCAGCGTCGCCAGCAGCGTGGCGGTGGTTTCGTGAATTTCGTGGCAATCGGCTTGCAGCGGTGCGGGCGTGTAGGGCTGTGAGCCCGTATTGCCGTTCTCCAAGCTGAAGCGTCCCGCTTTTGTCGCTTCGGCAATGGCCAGCCATTCCAAAAACAGAGCATGCGTTTGCGTCAAGCTGTTGGTCAGTGAAATAACCACGAAAGCCCGATTCCAGAAATCTTTGTTCTGGTGGTGTTGCTCTAGGCGCTTGCCCACATTGCCGGACTGTCCGATGTAGGTGCGTGGCATGCTCGCCTAGGACAACTCACCCATCAAAAAGTAGATGCCTACTTGCTGCGCCTCGGGCGTTTTGGTGAAGTCTGTCAATTGGCTGCGCGGTATCTCGATCACGCGAACGATGCGCGTCGTGATCTCGGCCACGCGCATCCCTCGTGGGTCGCCAGCGGGAAGGAAAATTTGGATGGTCTGCGGGCGGTTCATTGAATCACTTGCCCCAGCTGTCCTTCAACCCCGTCACCCTGTTAAATACCGGCTTCTCTCCAGCCACATGATCCAGGCGATCCGCCACAAAGTACCCAAAGCGCTCAAACTGGAACTTCTGGTCCGGCTGCGCAGCGGCCAGTGATGGCTCCACATAGGCCGTCACCACTTTCAGGCTGTTCGGGTTGAGCGACTGCAAGAAGTCTTTGCCGCCCGCGTCGGGGTGTGCGTCGGCAAACAGGCGGTCGTACAGGCGGACTTCGGCTTGCACGCCGTCGGCCACGCCGACCCAGGTGATGGCGGCTTTGGCTTTGACGCTGTCGGCACCGGGCGTGCCGCTCTTGGTGCCGGGGATGACTTTGGCGTGCACTTCGGTCACTTGGCCTGCCGCGTCGCGTGCGCAACCGGTGCATTCGATCACGTAGCCACCTTTCAGGCGCACCACGTTGCCTGGGAACAAGCGCTTGTAGCCCTTGGGCGGCACTTCTTCAAAGTCTTCGCGCTCGATCCACACTTCTTTGCCGATCTTGAACACGCGCTCAGCAGGGGGTGTTTGGCCTTCGGCTATTGAAGAGTGGGGCAGGGCGGGTTGGGTGCAGTCTTCGGTGTAGGCATCTGAGCCAAAGGCTTCGGCCCAGTTGCTCAGCACCAGCTTGACGGGGTCGAGCACGGCCATGCCGCGGTGGGCTTTGTTTTCCAGGTCTTCGCGCAGGCAACCTTCGAGCGTGCTGTAGTCGATCCAGCTGTCGCTTTTGGTCACGCCAATGCGGTCGGCAAACAGGCGCAGGCTCTCGGGCGTGTAGCCCCGGCGGCGCAGGCCCACGATGGTGGGCATGCGCGGGTCGTCCCAGCCGCTGACTTTTCCATCACCCACCAGTTGCGCCAGCTTGCGTTTGCTGGTGATGACGTAAGTGAGGTTCAGGCGGGCAAATTCGTATTGCTTGGGCGCGGGCGCGGCCAGCAGTTGGCATTCGCACAGGCGCTCCATCAGCCAGTCGTAAAACGGGCGCTGGTCTTCAAATTCCAGCGTGCAGATGCTGTGGGTGATTTGCTCCAGCGCGTCTTCGATGGGGTGGGCAAAGGTGTACATCGGGTAGATGCACCAGGTGTCGCCCGTGTGGTGGTGGGTAGCGCGGCGGATGCGGTAGATGGCCGGGTCGCGCATGTTGATGTTGGGCGAGGCCATGTCGATCTTGGCGCGCAGCACCGCCGCGCCGTCGGCCAATTGGCCGTCGCGCATTTCACGGAATCGCGACAGGTTCTGTTCCACCGTGCGGGTGCGGAAAGGGCTGTCCACGCCGGGCTTGCCAAAGTCGCCCCGGTTGGCGCGCATGTCTTCCGCGCTTTGCTCGTCCACATAGGCGTGTCCGGCTTGGATCAAGGCCTCGGCAGCGCGGTACATGAAGTCGAAGTAGTCGCTGGCCTGGTAGGGCGCGGCGCTGCCAGCAGCCTGGCCAATTTGCGCCCAGTCAAAACCGAGCCATTTGACGGCGTCGATGATACTGTTGACGTATTCGGTGTCTTCTTTTTCGGGGTTGGTATCGTCAAAGCGCAGGTGGCACACGCCGCCATATTCTTTGGCCAGGCCAAAGTTGATGCAGATGCTTTTGGCGTGGCCTACATGCAAATAGCCGTTGGGCTCGGGCGGGAAGCGGGTGCGGATCTTGGCCGGGTCGGGCTGGCCTGCGGCGTGGTGCGCGGCGTCGCCGGGGCTGCCTGCCCAGCGGCGGCTGGCATAGGTGCCTTTGTCCAGGTCGTTTTCGATGATCTGGCGCAGGAAGTTGCTGACTTTGGCGTCAGCAGCGTTGTTGGATTCGGGGGCTTTGGGGGTGGGGGCGGTCATAGCGCTTGATTTTAGGGCTTGCCACGGGGTAAACCCGCCGCGAGACGTTACGAATGGACACCATTGTGAAGCTGCTCAGGTCCACCAAAGGCCGGGCTGGCGCGCTTGAGGAGCAGGGTGAGCGTTTTTTGAAAAAACGCCCACCCCAAACAAGGAGTTCCACCATGCGTTTTTCTGTCAAACACTCAATGTCCAAAGCCGTTTACGTGCTGGGCCTGCTGGGCGCGGCCTTCTCCCAAACCGGCTGCGCCCACCCCGTGATGGTCCAGCCTTCGGTGATGATCCAGCCGAGCGTGGGCTATGCGCAGGTTTATGGGCATCAGCAGGTGTATCCGCAGGTGTATGGCCAGCCCTATGGCCAGCCTTATGGTGCTGCGCCTGTGGTGGTCATGCCCCGTGTGGTGCCGCCGGTGGTGTATTCACCGCCGGTTTACCGCCCTGTTTATGGTTTTGGCTATGGTGGTCACCGGGGCTGGGGCCGTGGTGGTCACGAGGGGCATGAAGGCCATGGCGGCTGGCGTCACTGAGTCGGCCCTATCGATGTGCAGCCGGCGGACTGTCTGGGTTTGGTGAGGTGATGATTTAATCCGGGTAATTTAATTTGATCCGGATATAATTTGGGTTTTGTGATTGAAAGCCCCAATGAGCCACACGACTCTTGACCCGTCCGCCGCTGAATTCATTGCCTTTGAAGGGAGTCGTTGCCTGGCCAGGGGCAATTTGGCCCATGTCGCTTTGGCGGTGAAGGCCGCCAGCGAAGCGCGGCCCTTGGCGCGCTTCATGGTCTTCAACGGCAGTACCAGCGAGGTGCTGGATTTTGATTTGCGGGGTAAGCCCCAAGAAGTGCTGGCGCGCTTGGCTTTGTCTCATCCTGCTGCGCTGGCGGCTGCCGAAATGCCCGCCAACGGCTCGACCACTGCAGAAGCTGGCGCAGTCCCGCAAAGTGAAGACGCGGTCTTGGCAAAGGCAGGCCCGGGCCGCCCCAAGCTGGGCGTGGTGGCGCGTGAGGTGACTTTGCTGCCGCGCCACTGGGCTTGGTTGAGCAGCCAGCCCGGCGGGGCCTCGGTGGCCTTGCGCAAGCTGGTTGAGCAAGCCCGCAAAGACAGCCAGTCGCAAGACGAGCGCCGTCAGTCGCAGGAGGCTACTTACCGTTTCATGTCGGCCATGGCGGGCAGTCTGGAAGGCTTTGAAGAAGCCGCCCGCGCCTTGTTTGCGGCAGAGCGTGCGCGCTTTGAGGCCTTGTTGACGCCTTGGCCGCAAGACATCCAAACCCATTTGTTGCAACTGGCCCAAGCGGCATGGTTGCCTTCTGATCCCCCCAGTTCCTCGGAGTTGCCCCATGCGTGAAAAGTTTCGTTCCCGAGAGGCAGCGATGCCTTTCATCATGCTGGCGGTGCTGATCGACATGGCCGCCATTGGCATCATCATCCCGGTCTTGCCCGCGCTGGTGGGCAGCTTTGCCACCAGCCAGGCCGACCAGGCCTATTGGTACGGCGTTGCGGCGGTGTCGTTTGGGGTGGCCAACTTTTTGGCATCGCCCGTGCTGGGGGCTTTGTCCGACCGTTTTGGCCGGCGGCCCGTGTTGCTCTTGGGCTTCATGGGCCTGGGCGTGAGCTTTTTTGGCACGGCCATGACCAACTCGTTGTGGGGGCTGATTGCGGTGCGCACCGTGGGCGGGGCCATGCAGGCCAATGCGGCCATTGCCAACGCCTATGTGGCCGACATTTCTGCGCCTGAGCAACGTGCCAAGCGCTTTGGCCTGCTGGGCGCCATGATGGGGCTGGGCTTCATCATTGGCCCGGTGTTGGGCGGTTTGCTGGGCGCGGTCAACCTGCATTTGCCGTTTTATGTGGCGGGTAGTTTGACCCTGCTCAACTGGCTGTACGGCTACTTTGTGCTGCCCGAGTCTTTGCCCGTGTCGCAGCGCAAGCCTTTCAGCTGGCGCACCGCCAACCCGGCCACGTCGCTGCGCAAACTGGCGCAGCTCAAGGGCGTGGGGCCGCTGGTGGGCGTGGTGGCGTTCAGCGGGCTCGCGCAGTTTGTGCTCTACACCGTTTGGGTGCTTTACAACAGCTTCAAGTTTGGCTGGGGGCCACAAGAAAACGGCTGGTCGCTGGCCGTGGTGGGCATCGTGGCGGTGCTGGTGCAGGGCGTGCTGATGGGCCGCTTGCTCAAACGCTTTGTGCCGCAAAAGCTGGCCATCATGGGCTTGGTGTCGTCGGTCATCGCCTACACGCTGTGGGGCGCTGCCACTGAGGGCTGGATGATGTACGCCGTCATCTCTTTCAATCTGCTGGGTGGCACCGTGGCCGCTTCGGTGCAAAGCATGATTTCGTCCGCCGCCGACAGCAAGAGCCAGGGCCAGACCATGGGCGCGGTCAGCTCGCTCAGCGGTTTATGGCGGTGGTGGCACCCATGCTGGGTGCGCCTTTGCTGGCCATGGTCTCACACCTGCCGCGTGGCGATTGGCGCATTGGCGCGCCGTTCTTCTTTTGCGCGGCCTTGCAGCTGGCTTCGCTGGCGCTGGCGGTGATGCATTTGAGGCGTCACCGCCGGGCGCGTTTGCACTTGGCCTGAGCTTGGGGCGTAGGGCCCGAGGGGTTCACATGGCTTTGAACAAGTGTGTGTACAACCGACTCACCGACAGGGACTCGGTCAGGCCTTTGAGCCGCAGGCTGCAGCGGCCCGAGTCGTCGCGCGTGACCGACTCGATGGCAGTGGCGCGCACCACCGAGCCTCGGTGGATTTGCCAGAACACTTGCGCATCGAGCCGCTGCATGAGTTCTTTGAGCGGGGTGCGCAGCAGCACTTCGTTGCCGTCTTGGGTGAACACGCGCACGTATTTGTCGGCGGCTTCGAGGCGCAACACGTCGGCCACAGGCACCATGCGCAGCTGATTGCCCACGCTGGCTTGCAGCAGTTGCAAAGGGGCCTCTGGTTTTGCGGCTTCTTTGGACGCGCTCAGCAAGGCGCGCAGTTGACTGAGCACCGGGTCGAGTGGGTCGCTGGTGTGGGGTTCAAGTTGGCGCTGGCGTTGGCTCAATGCGTTTTGCAGCCGCGCCACGGTTTGGGCCAGTCGGTCAGGTCGCACGGGTTTGAGCACATAGTCCACCGCCTGCGCGTCAAACGCGGCAATGGCGTATTGGTCGTAGGCCGTCACAAACACCAGCAGCGGAAAGGCTTGGGTTTCGGGCCATTCCTCCGCCAGCTCGGCGGCAGCCTCCAGCCCGTTTTGACCGGGCATGCGGATGTCAAAAAACAGCACGTCGGGGCGGTGTTGAAGCGCCAGTTGCACAGCGCTCAGGCCGTCCCCTGCGGTGGCCAGCACGCGCAGCGCAGGCCACAGGTCGGTCAATTCACGTTGCAAGGCATGCGCCAGCAGCGGCTCGTCTTCGGCGATCAGGGCGGTGGCGGGGGTGTTCATGCGGTGGGGGTTGTCAAAGGCAAAGTCAGCACAACGCAGGTGCCGCCTGTGGGCACGGGGCTGATGTGCATGCCAGCGCGTTCGCCATACAAGGTGTGCAGGCGCTGGCGCACATGGCTAAGGCCCCAGGATGCGCCTGGGCGGTCGGTGGTGGTTGTCGAAGGGCGGGCCGATTCTGCCAGCGCCAGTTCACTGATGCCCAAGCCGTTGTCGCGCACGGTCAGCAGCAGTTGCATGCCTTCGGCTCGCGCTTGCACCTCGATGCGGCCGCCAGCCACGACAGGCTCCAGCCCATGACGGATGGCGTTTTCGACCAGAGGCTGCAAGATGAAGCTGGGCACTGGGGTGGCGGCCAGAGCAGGTGGCAGGTCGAGTTCAAACACCAAGCGAGACCCCATGCGAATGGCCATCAGGCTGAGGTAGTCGTGCAGTCGCGAGAACTCCTCAGTCAAGGGATGCAGCGGCTGGCGTGAGGCCTGCAGCGTGGTGCGCAGGTAGTCGTTCAGATGGTCCAGCATGGCGAGGGCACGCGCCGTGTCGTGCCCGATCAGCGCCCGCAAATGCGCCAGTGTGTTGAACAACATGTGCGGCTCCAGCTGCGATTGCAGCAGCATGAGCTGGGATTGGGTGACTTGGCTGGCCAGCGATTCGGCTTTGGCACGTTGGTAAAAGTAGGCCACAAATGCTGCACTGATGGCCACCGAGCTGACCACCATGCCCGCAAAGCGGTTGCGGTTGAAGTGCCACAAATCCCAGGTGGACCAGCCCGCATAAGCGTCGCCCACCAGCGTGCCCAACACATAACCCAGTGGCACACCCACCAGCAGCATCAGGCTGGCGCGCAGTGCGGGTGGCCAATAAAACGGACCTTGTGCGCGCAGCAGACGCTTGAACGGATAGCGCACCACATCGGTCAGCAGCCAGATGAAGGTGGAGATCGCATACGAGTACACCATCGACACGTCAAAGCGGTGCGGCAGCCCATCGCTTTTGTGCCCGATCCAGGTGGCCACCGCAATCGGCAGCGCCACAGCCCAGACGATGAGCAGACGGTGCAGCAAGGGGCGGCGTTGGTCTGGGGGGAGCCAGGCGAGAAGTTGTTGTGTTTTCATCGGACATTCAGTGCTGCTGTTCAGAGAATAACTCGCGCTGTCTCAAGTGCTCAGTTTCAACAAGCGCCATGCCCTCGCATTGAGCACTCCTGAAAACAAGCCATACACCGCGCTGATGCCGATGGCGGCGTTCAGGCTGTGGATGTGCTCAGGTGCGGTGGCGCTCAGCATGCCCACCACAAACTTGCAGGCAAAAATCGCCATGAACAAGGCCAGGGGCAGCCAGCTGCCGGGCACGGTGAAGCGGCGGGTGGATGCGTCGAAGCTGGCCCCGTCGGGCGCTGCACCTTGGCCGAGGGCCCAGCTCACCAGCAGGCAGGTGGCTGCCCAAGTCAGCAGGCCCAGCGCGAGCCAGGGGGGGTGTCGCCACTGTTGGATCACGCCGATCAGGGTGAAAACGGCCAGCGCGATGTTGACGCTCAACAGCCGACGCTTGCGTAATTGCCGGGTGCGTGTTTGCAGCAGGCCCAAGGCGATCAAGCCGATCAGCAAAAAGAAGACCCAGACGGGGATGTGTTGCAGTGTTTGCATGTCGAAGTCCTTAAACCAAGCCGAGCCATTGGCCCCAAATCAGATGGCCCAAGTAACGACTGGGCAACAGGGTGAACATCCCGGCGACCAGGCAGGCACCGATGTAAAGACCTTGCATGCTTTTGCGGTGGCCGGCGATGTTGCCTTGTGCCAAAAACCGGAAGGCTTTGAACAAGGTGACCAAGGTGAGCGGGATCAGCAGGTGGATGGGTGTGTAGCCCCCGATGTTGGGCAGCATGAAGTCCCGGATGAACAGGCCTGTGAATGCCGCGCCCAGCATGCAAGTGACCCAGGCGTAGCCAAAAGCGCGATGCAGTTGCGGGCGTTTTTTCATACCCATCCGCGCCCAAAGCGCGACGGGGCCGATGGTCACCGCAGTCAATGCCAGGCTCATGTGCACGGCGATGGTGGGTGTCAGTTGCATGTTTCCTCCTTGAAACTTTGTTGTGGGCAACTGTGCCTGTGCAGGCCCTGCCGATCAATGGGCTTGCGATGGATGTCACGCGAACCGGTGTGAAGCGCAGTTGGGCAGCGTGAGTAGAAGGGGGCTGCATGTGGCCAGGCAGAGGGCGCTTGGCCAGCCCTTGTATGCGCAGCGGGGATAATCCACCGCAGATTTCAGGAGTTTTTGTGGATTCTTTATTGCTGCTCAAAGCCGCCGTGATGGGGCTGGTCGAAGGTTTGACCGAGTTCTTGCCGATTTCTTCAACGGGGCATTTGATCCTGGCCGGTTCGCTGTTGGGACTGGATGGGGAAAAAGACAAGGTGTTTGACATCGCGATCCAGACGGGCGCGATCTTGGCGGTGATCATTGTGTACTGGCAAAAGATCCGCTCGACCATCCAGGCCTTGCCGCACAGCGCAGCGGCGCAGCGCTTTGCCTTCAATGTGTTCATTGGTTTTGTGCCGGCCGTGATTTTGGGCTTGCTGCTGGGCAAGGCGATCAAGGCGCACTTGTTCACGCCCGGTGTGGTGGCCAGTACCTTCATCGTTGGCGGCTTGATCATCTTGTGGGCCGAGCGTCGACCTGCCAGCACGGTGCGCATCCACGAGGTGGAAGACATGCGCGGGCGTGATGCCCTCAAAGTGGGCCTGGTGCAGTGCCTGGCCATGATTCCGGGCACCAGCCGCAGCGGTGCCACCATCATTGGTGGCATGTTGCTCGGTTTGTCGCGCAAGGCGGCGACTGATTTTTCGTTTTACCTGGCCATCCCCACGTTGATTGGTGCGGGCGCTTACAGCCTGTACAAAGAGCGTGCTTTGCTCAGCATGGCCGATGCACCGATGTTTGCCGTGGGTTTGGTGGTGTCTTTCATCAGCGCTTGGGTGTGTGTGCGCTGGTTGCTGCGTTTCATTTCGAGCCACAGCTTTGAGGTGTTTGCCTGGTACCGGATCGTGTTCGGTCTGGTGGTGCTGGGCACCAGCTACAGCGGGTTGGTGACCTGGGCGGCTTGATCAAATGCCCAGGTTGCGCAGGGTGGCTTCAATCGCCGCCGCTGTGGCCAGGGGTTTTTCCATCGGCACCAGGTGGGAGCCGTCGAGCATCATCACGCGGCCTTTGACCACTTGCTGGGTCAGCTCCATGCCGGCTTGGCGCATTTCGGCCGAGTGCGTGCCGCCGATGAAGGCCGCCGGGCATTTGAGCGGGTGGCGCTTGAGCAGGCTGTCGAGCTTGTGCGGCAGGCTGTTGTAAATCGCTGTTTCCACGTCACGGTCAAAGCTCAGCACACGTTGGCTGTTTTCATCGTGGGTGCCGTGTGCGATGTAGTCGCGCAGCACTTGCGGGTCCCAGCGGGCAAAAGCTTTTTTGTGCTGAAAATTCTCCAGCGCCGCATCGGCACTGGGCCAGTGGTTGCGGCGCTTTTGGCTGATGCGCCCAGGCGAGAGTGAGCCGATCAAGGGCGTGCGTTTGGCCAGGCCCAGCGTGGTGGCGCGCCAGCCGCCAATCACGGGCGAGTCGATCAGCACCACGCCCCGTGCCAGCTCGGGGTGGCGGGCGGCGCACATCAGGCTCAAGATGCCGCCCAATGAATGGCCCACCAAAAAGGCGGGCTCGCCATCGCCTTGCTTTTCACGCGCAAAGTCCGCCAGCTGCTGCACCAGGTGTGGCCAGTTATTGGTGACGGGGTATTGCGGGTCATGCCCGTACATCTCCACCGCATCGACCGCAAAGCCGCGCTGGCGCAGGTTGTCCAGCATCACCTTGTAGGTGCTGGCCGGAAAGCTGTTGCCGTGCGAGAAGACGATGCGGGCGGCCATCAGATCAGCTTTTCTTCAGGCGTGGTGATTTTCTTGAGCAAGGCGTTGCGTGTGGGCGGCACCATGAGCGGGATGTCGGTTGCACCGCCGTTCCACATCGGGTCTTCGATGCTGTCAAACATCTGGCGCAGCTTGTCGCCCCAGCTGCTGCGCAGCATCTGGAAGTAAGGGTTGTGCTCGTCGATGCACATGATGCGGTCGGTGTGCAGGCTGCCCGCTTTGTAGACCACCATGTCCAGCGGCAGGCCGACAGACAGGTTGGACTTGAGGGTCGAGTCCATCGACACCAGCGCGCATTTGGCCGCTTCGTCGAGCGGTGTCTCGGGTGTGATGACGCGGTCGAGAACCGGCTTGCCGTATTTGGATTCACCAATCTGGAAGTAGGGCGTCTCATCCGTGGCTTCGATGAAGTTGCCGGGCGAATAGACCTGGAACAAGCGCATGCCTTCGCCGCCAATTTGGCCGCCAAAGATCATGGACACGTTGAACTCCACGCCCGAGGCTTTCAGGGCCGCGGCGTCGCGCTCGTACACGCGGCGCACGGCCGCGCCCAGCACGCGGGTGGCGTCGAACATGCTCTTGGCATTCCAGATGGTCAGGGGCTCGTCCTGGCCAGGCTCGACCAGTTTTTCAATTTGCAGCACTTCGCGTACCGATTGCGAGATGCTCAGGTTGCCAGCGGACAACAAGGCCATGAAGCGGTCGCCTGCTTTTTCATAGACGATCATTTTGCGGAAGGTGCTGATCTGGTCCAGGCCCGCATTGGTGCGGGAGTCGGACAAAAACACCAAACCGGCGCGGGTTTTGACGGCAACGCAGTAAGTCATGACTTCAAATTTCGTTAATTTTTGGGCAGCAGGCGCTGCAGGGCATACAGGGCATCGAGCGCTTCGCGGGGGCTCAATGCGTCGGGGTTGATTTGGGCCAGGGCCGCCTCAACGGCGGTGGGGCCTGCGGCTTCGGCTTCGGGCGGCGGTGCAAACAGGTCCACTTGGGCGCGAGCATCTTGCGCGCCCGACTCGAGCGCGCTCAGTGCATGGCGGGCGTGGTTGAGCACGGCAGCAGGCATGCCCGCCAGCCGCGCGACCTGCACGCCATAGCTCTTGCTGGCGGGGCCGGGTTGCAGCTCGTGCAAAAACACGATGGACGCGCCGGACTCGGCTGCGCTCACGTGCATGTTGACGGCGGCGGTGTGTGTGGCCGGGAACTCGGTCAGCTCGAAGTAGTGCGTGGCAAACAGCGCAAAGGCCTGCGTTTTGTTGTGCAGGTGCGTGGCGATGCCGCTGGCCAGAGCCAAGCCGTCAAAGGTCGAGGTGCCGCGGCCGATCTCGTCCATCAACACCAGGCTGTGCGGCGTGGCGCTGTGCAAAATTTGCGCGGCTTCGGTCATCTCCAGCATGAAGGTCGATTGGGCGTTGGCCAGGTCGTCGGCCGCACCGATCCGGGTGTGGATCGCATCGATGGGACCGAGGCGGCAGCGGCTGGCGGGCACATGGCCGCCGATGCTGGCCAAAAGCACGATCAGTGCCACCTGACGCATGTAGGTCGATTTACCGCCCATGTTGGGGCCGGTGATGATTTGCAAACGCTGTCGCGAGCCCAGCACTGTGTCGTTGGCGATGAAGCTGGCACCGGACAGTTCTGCCAGGCGGGCTTCGACGACTGGGTGGCGACCTTGGCGAATCTCGATGCAAGGCTCTTTGGTGAACTCGGGCGCGCACCAATTGAGGGTGAGCGAGCGCTCGGTCAGTGCACACAACACATCCAGACTGGCCATCGCCTGCGCCAAAGCGGTGAGGGCGGGCACAAAAGGCTGCAGCTGGTCGAGCAGGCCTTCGTAGAGCCACTTCTCGCGGGCCAAGGCGCGTTCTTGCGCCGACAAGGCCTTGTCTTCAAAGGTTTTGAGCTCAGGCGTGATGAAGCGCTCGGCGTTTTTCAAGGTCTGGCGGCGGCGGTAGTCGTCAGGCACTTTGTCGAGCTGACCCTGGGTGACCTCGATGTAAAAGCCGTGCACCTTGTTGAACTGCACACGCAGGTTGGCAATGCCAGTGCGCTCTTTTTCGCGGGTTTCCAGGTCCAGCAAGAAGGCATCGCAGTTGGTCTGGATGCCACGCAGCTCGTCCAGCTCGGCGTCCAGGCCGTCGGCGATCACGCCACCGTCACGCACCAAGGTGGCGGGCTCTTCGAGCAAGGCCATTTGGAGCAGCTCGGCGCAATTTGTGGGCGGCGTGAGCCAGCGGGCCATGCCGGCCAGCAAGGTGCCGGGCTCGGGGCTCAGCGCTTGCAGTTGCAATGACAGTGAGGCCGCACGCGCCAGCGCGTGGCGCAGCGCCACCAGCTCGCGCGGGCGCACCTGGCGCAGCGCGGTGCGGGCGGTGATGCGCTCCACATCGCTCGCGCCTTTGAGTTGTTCGCGCAGGCTGCTCCACACACCTGCACCACTCTCGCCACGCAACACGGCCTGGGCTTGCAGGCGCTCGTGGGCGGCTTGGCGGTCACGCGGGGGGCTCAGCAGCCAGCTTTTGAGCAGGCGACTGCCCATGCCGGTCATGCAGGTGTCCAGCAGCGAAAACAACGTGGGCGAGTCTTCGCCGCGCAGGGTTTGGGTCAGCTCCAGGTTGCGGCGGGTGCTGGCGGGCAGGTCGATCAGCGCGTCCGAGCGCTGCACCTGCACCCGCTGCACATGCGGCAGGCTGCGGCCTTGGGTGTGTTCGGCGTAAGTGAGCAGCGCCGCAGCAGCGGCTTGCGCGTCGCTCAGGGTGTCAGCGCTCCAGGCGGCCAGCGAGGCGGCTTGCAACTGCTCCAGCAGCTTGCGCTGGCCCAGGCCCGCGTCAAACTGAAAGTCGGGCCGCAGGGCCAAAGCCCAGCTGCCGCGCCCGGTGGTTTTGAGGGCGCGCAGTTTTTGCTCAAACGTGGGCGTCATGCCCGCGCTGGCCAGCAACTCACTGGGGCTGATGCGGTCGATCCAGTCGGCCAACTCGTCTTGTGCGCATTCGGCCAGGTGCACCACGCCTTGGGTGACGCTCAGCCACGCCAGGCCACAGCGGTTTTTGCCCGCCTGGTGCACGGCCAGCAAGATGGCTTCGCTCTTGTCGGGCAGCAGTTCGGTGTCGGTCAGAGTGCCGGGGGTGACCACGCGCACCACTTTGCGCTCCACCGGGCCTTTGGCCGTGGCGACATCGCCGACCTGCTCGCACAGGGCGACTGATTCGCCCAACTTGATGAGGCGGGCCAGATAGGTCTCAACCGAATGAAAGGGCACGCCCGCCATGACCACCGGCTGCCCAGCCGATTGGCCACGGCGCGTGAGGGTGATGTCGAGCAGGCTGGCGGCTTTTTCGGCGTCGGCAAAGAACAACTCGTAAAAGTCGCCCATGCGGTAGAACACCAGCGTGTCAGGAAACTCCGCCTTGATGCCCAGGTACTGGGCCATCATGGGGGTGTGGGCACTCAGGTCGAGCGCTGACATGGCTTAAAACGGTGCGTCTTTGGGTTCGCTGCCATCAGCCGCTGCGTCAGGCGCTTCGGCCTCCGGGTCGTGGCTGTCCGAGGTGCGCTCGCGGCTCAGTGTTTCGACCGCTGTGCGCACGGCGGCTTTGTCGCCTGCGCTGGCAAATTTGCTGAACTTGCCCAAGATGCTGACCAGCTGGCCATAAATGCGCGGCGCACCGGCCAGGCATTCTTTTTGTTCCAGGAAGTCGGACTCGCCGGTGAAGTTGCCGATCAGGCCGCCGGCTTCGGTGACCAGCAGCGATCCTGCAGCCACGTCCCAGGGCGAGAGCCCTGTTTCAAAGAAACCATCGGTAAAACCTGCGGCCACATAGGCCAGGTCCAGCGCGGCAGAGCCGGGGCGGCGCAGGCCAGCGGTGCGTTGCATCACGTCGCCCATCATGCGCAGGTATTGGTTGAAGTTGTCGCCCTTGCGGAAGGGAAAGCCCGTGGAAATGATGCATTCCTGCAGGCGGATGCGCTTGCTCACGCGCAGGCGGCGGTCGTTCATGAACGCGCCACGGCCTTTGGTGGCGGTGAACAGGTCGTTTCGGGTGGGGTCGTAAATGACGGCTTGCTCGATCTTGCCGCGCACTTGCAGGGCAATGCTCACGCAATAAACAGGGAAGCCGTGGATGAAGTTGGTCGTGCCGTCCAGGGGGTCGATGATCCAGATGTGGTCAGCGCCCGGGTTGCCGTGGGTGCTGCCCGACTCTTCGGCCAGGATGCCGTGGTCGGGGTAGGCGGTCAGCAGGGTGTCGATGATGACTTTTTCACTCGCATGGTCGATCTCGGTGACGAAGTCGTTGACTTGCTTTTGCGAGATGCGAACGGCCTCAACGTCGAGCGCGGCGCGGTTGATGATGGCGCCAGCGGCGCGCGCAGCCTTGATGGCCACGTTGAGCATGGGGTGGAGATTGGACGACATAAATTGTGTGAAGAACTGGACAGACCAAGGCACGATCGCTTTGGCGAAGCCTCGATTTTCCCATGAAATGGGTCCTTGTGGCGCACTTTTGTGCCGGGCTAGGCCATTTGGGCCGTTCTGGCCGGGTCTTGCATGGACAATCGGGGCATGAAAACGCGATTCATCCTGATAGAAACCAGCCATGCCGGCAATGTGGGTGCGGCCGCCCGGGCCATGAAGGTCATGGGCTTTGACGAGCTGGTGTTGGTCAAACCCCGCTGGGCCAATGTCCTGCGCAAAGAAGAAACCATTCAGCGCGCCAGCGGGGCCAACGATGTGCTGGACAAAGCCCGCGTGGTGGAGACGCTGGACGAGGCCTTGGACGGCGTGACCCATCTGTGCGCTACGGCCATGACCCCGCGTGACTTTGGCCCACCGACCCGTTCGCCGCGAGAGCACTTTGCCGAGTTGACGAAGCCCGGCGCACCCGAGCAGAGCGTCGCCTTCTTGTTTGGCTCCGAGCGCTTTGGCATGAAAAACGAAGACGTTTACCGCTGCCATGTGGCGCTGTCGATTCCGACGAATCCGAAATTTGGCTCGCTCAATTTGGGCTCGGCCATCCAGGTGATCGCGTATGACTGGCGCGAGGCCTTGGGCGGCTTTCCGGTGCAGGACGTGATCGCCCCGGCAGACAAGGCCGACGCCCAGCAGGTAGCGGGCATGCTCACGCATTGGGAGCAGGCGCTTGCCGACATCGGTTTTCTGGACCCGGCCGCGCCCAAGAAACTCATGCCGCGCTTGAACCAACTGTTCAACCGGGCCGACTTGAGCACTGAGGAAATCCACATCCTGCGAGGGGTGGCCAAAGCCATGATTCAGACGGCGCAAAGCAAGCGATAGACTACCAGCATGTTTTCACGCCTTCGCTCCGACATCCAGTGCATTCTTGACCGTGACCCTGCGGCCCGTACCGCCTGGGAAGTCTTGACCTGCTACCCGGGCTTGCACGCTTTGGTGCTGCACCGCCGGGCACACTGGTGCTGGAACCATGGCTTCAAGTGGTTGGGGCGCTTCATCTCGCACATCTCGCGTGGGCTCACCGGCATTGAGATTCATCCCGGTGCCAAGATCGGTGAGCAGGTGTTTTTTGACCACGCCATGGGCGTGGTGGTGGGCGAGACCGCCGAAATCGGCGACGGTTGCACCATCTACCAAGGCGTGACCTTGGGCGGAACATCGCTCTACAAAGGCACCAAACGCCATCCGACGCTCGGCAAGAACGTGGTGGTGAGTGCGGGTGCCAAGGTGCTGGGCGGCTTTGAAGTCGGCGACGGGGCCAAGATCGGTAGCAACGCGGTGGTCATCAAGCCCGTGCCTGCCGGCGCCACGGCGGTGGGCATTCCAGCCCGGATCATCCCGTCCAAGACGGGCGAGAGTGCCGATGTGTCGGGGGCCCAACCCAAGTTCAATGCCTATGGCATCACCCAAGACGACGACCCGCTGAGCCAGGCCATGCGCGGCCTGATCGACAATGCCGCTGGCCAGGAGCACCAGATCGCCATGATCTGGAAAGCGCTGGAGCAGCTGTGCGCGCACCAGCAAGTGCACTTGCCACGCGACGCCAGCACCCACGAGAGCTTCGAGGCCGACAAGCTCAACCAGTTGGTCGGCAAGTAAGCACGACATCGCCTAACCACCATCGCCCAACGCCTTGGGCTCCTGTACATAGCCAAGCTCTGCTACGAGACGGATGGTATGGCCGCTGCGGCCATGAGTTCTTTGCGGCGCTCGTGCAGGCTGCGCCAGCGTTGCTGGGCTTCGGGGTCTTGACCTGAGCTGGCCTGCGTCAGGGCTTCGGTTTCGAGTTGTTTCAGGCGGTCGATCAACATCATGTTGAGCAGCCTGCGCAGCTCTTGCCGGGCTTCGTGCGGCTCGGGCGGGGTGGCGTCTTCTTGGCCGGGTGTGGTGCCCAGATTGTCCTGGGCCATCCAGCGCTTGGCGTCATCGGCAAAGGCCTGGGCTTGCATCTCGCTTTGCAGCGCAGACCAGCCCAGTGCGCCGTGTTCGTGGAACTGAGATTCGAGCCAAGCGAACAGGGGGCCGTGTGGCTCGGGCAGAGCGCAAAGCATGGCGTGGTCTTCGCCGGCCAGCGTTTCCCACAGCGCCATATTGCTCAGCAGCAGGCGTGCCGCATGGTCGGCCCGGCTGGCGGGAATGGTGCGCGGACCCGTGTAGGGCGGGGGCTGCTCGCGTTTGAAACGGCTGTTGCCTTTGAAGCCGGGTGTCCAATTGGGGTTCTTGCTTTTCCAGCTGCTGCCGTTCGAGGGGGTAAAGGTGTTCGCACCCGACCAGGCAGGCGGCTCGCCGTAGTGCGGCTCAAAGTGCGGGTAGTCGTCGTGCCCAGCGCTGGCCGCTTGGCTGAATGAGGCGTTGGCCGACGCGGCTGTGGGTGCCGCTGCAGGGCGGGCGGCAGGTGCAAAGCGCTGGTCGGTCGCCGCTTGCTGGCCCCAGAGTTTTTCAAGCCCTGCGGTTTCCAGTTGGATCAGTTGCGCCAGCTCTGACAACAGTTGCTGTTTGAGCGCCCCGTCGGGCAGCAGCTGCCACAGCGGGCGAGCCTGGCTGGACAGACGTGCGCGGCCTTCTGCGGTTTGCAGGTCGCAGTCGGCGCTGGCCGCTTCGATCAAAAAGCGCGACAGCGGCATGGCCTGCTTGATCTGCTCGGCAAAGGCATCTTGGCCGAACTCGCGCACATAGCTGTCGGGGTCGTGTTCGGCGGGCAAGAACAAAAACTTGATGCTGCGCACATCGGTTGCGTAGGGCAGGGCACCGTCGAGCGCCTTGCGGGCTGCACGGCGGCCTGCGCCATCGCCGTCAAAGCTGAAGACCACCGCGTCGGTGAAGCGAAACAGCTTTTGCACATGGTCGGGCGTGCAGGCCGTGCCCAGCGTGGCCACCGCGTTGGCAAAGCCCAGTTGGGCCAGCGCCACCACGTCCATATAGCCTTCGGTCACCAGCACGTAACCCGCGCTGTGCAAGGCTTCGCGGGCTTCGTACAAGCCGTAGAGCTCGCGGCCTTTGTGAAAGACCGGTGTTTCGGGCGAGTTGAGGTATTTGGGTGTGCCGCTGCCAATCACGCGCCCGCCAAAGCCGATGCATTCGCCTTTGATATTGCGGATCGGGAACATGATGCGGTCGCGGAACCGGTCGTAGCGTTTGTCGTCTTCTTCGTTGACGATGACCAGGCCCGACTCGGCCAAGAGCGGGTCGTCGTATTTGGGGAAGATGCTGGCCAAGGAGCGCCAGCCTTCGGGCGCGTAGCCCAGGCCAAAGCGCTTGGCGATTTGCCCGGACAGGCCTCGGCCTTTCAGATACTCCACCGCACGGGGCGTGATCTTGAGCTGATCGCGGTAGGCTTGTCCGGCTTTTTCGAGCACATCGCTCAGGCTGTCTTGCTTGGCCTTTTGCGCAGCCGCTTTGGCGCGGTCTTCGGGTGATTGCTGTTCTTCGGGCACCACCATGCCGGTTTGTTGGGCCAGGTCTTTCACCGCCTCGATGAAGGTCATGCCGGCGTGTTCCATCAGGAAGCCGATGGCGTTCCCGTTCTTGCCACAACCAAAGCAGTGGAAGAACTGTTTGGTGGGGCTGACGCTGAAGCTGGGGGATTTTTCGCCATGGAAGGGGCACAGGCCCATGAAGTTGGCGCCGCCTTTCTTGAGCTGCACGTACTTGCCCACGACCTCGACCACGTCGACGCGGGACAGCAACTCCTGAATGAAAGACTGGGGGATGGCCATAAGCGTCTATTTTCGCTGATCCAGGGGCGTCCCCGGGATGGACCTGATTCGGTTTCAGCCCCAGGTCAGGCAAACTGGGTTCAATCGGACTGTTGACCGCCACAGGAATTGCCATGACCTCGATTTACGACCAGGATTTGCCCCAGACCCCCGCCAACCATGCGCCCATGTCGCCCCTGAGCTTCATCGAACGCACGGCCGAGGTGTACCCCACGCGCTTGGCCATCGTGCACGGCGATTTGCGCCAGGACTGGGCCACCACCTACCGCCGCAGCCGCCAGCTGGCCAGCGCGCTGTCGCAAGCAGGCATTGGCAAGAACGACACGGTGGCGGTGATGCTGCCCAACACGCCGCCCATGGTGGAAGCGCACTTTGGCATTCCGATGGCGGGGGCCGTGCTCAATGCGCTCAACACCCGACTGGACCCCGAAACCATTGCCTTCATGCTGGACCATGGCGAGGCCAAAGCCGTGATCGTGGACCCCGAGTTTGCGGGCACCATGAAAAAAGCGCTGGCGCTGCGCAGTGCCAAGACACCGCTCTTGGTGATTGATGTGGAAGATGCGCTCTATACCGGGGCCAGTGAAAAGCTCGGATCAACGACGTACGAAGCCTTTGTGGCCAGCGGGGATGCGGCGTATGCCTGGAGCCTGCCTGCCGACGAGTGGGACGCGATTGCGCTGAACTACACCAGCGGCACCACAGGCAACCCCAAGGGCGTGGTCTATCACCACCGGGGCGCGGCCACCAATGCGATTTCCAACATCCTCGAATGGGACATGCCCAAGCATGCGGCCTACCTGTGGACGCTGCCGATGTTCCACTGCAATGGCTGGTGCTTCCCTTGGACGCTGGCGGCACGTGCGGCGGTCAACGTGTGTCTGCGCCGCGTGGATGCACAGGCGATTTTTGATGCCATCCGCGACCATGGCGTCACGCATTACTGCGGTGCGCCCATCGTGCACGGTTTGCTGGTCAATTCACCAGCCGAGATGAAAGTGGGCGTGCCCGCAGGCGTTAAGGCCATGGTCGCGGGGGCAGCGCCTCCGGCATCGATGATCGAGGGCATGGAGGCCATGGGCTTTGATTTGACCCATGTGTACGGCCTGACCGAGGTGTATGGCCCGGCCACGGTGTGCGCCAAGAACGATGACTGGAACGCGCTGGACATTGGCGAGCGCGCCCGTCTGAATGCCCGCCAGGGCGTGCGCTACCACCTCGAGCGCGATGTGCGCGTGCTCAACCCCGAAACCATGCAGCCTGTCCCGCAAGACGGCGAGACCATGGGCGAGATCATGTTCCGAGGCAACATCGCCATGAAGGGTTACCTGAAGAACCCCAAGGCCACGCAAGAAGCCTTTGCGGGCGGCTGGTTCCACAGCGGTGACTTGGCGGTGCAGTACCCCGACGGCTACATCAAGATCAAGGACCGCAGTAAGGACATCATCATCTCGGGCGGCGAGAACATTTCGTCGATTGAGGTCGAGGACGTGCTGTACCGTCACCCCGCCGTGCTGGCCGCGGCGGTGGTGGCCAAGCCTGATGTGCGTTGGGGCGAGACACCTTGCGCTTTTGTAGAGCTGAAAGCCGATGCTCAAGTCACTCCGGAAGACATCGTGGCGCATTGCAAGCTGCACCTGGCGGGCTTCAAGGTGCCGCGTGCCGTGGTGTTTGGCGAGTTGCCCAAGACCAGCACGGGCAAGATCCAGAAGTTCGAGCTGCGCAAACTGGCAGGGTCGGCTGCGGCGATTGATGTGTGAGGCTTGAGTCGTTGCCCCATGAACAAGGCCACCTTGCGGTGGCCTTTTTTGTGAGCCAGCGCGGCATGCGCATGGCTCGTGTGTGACGCTTTAAGCGATCACTTCTTGTTTTTCTTTTTGTGCTTCTTCGCCTTCTTGGCGGCTTTCTTTTCGGCTTTTTTGTCAGCCTTTTTGGCGTGCTTTTTCTTGGCGGGGGCTTCAGCTTTGGCTGCTGGCGCTGCGGCTGGGGCAGCTGCCGGTGCCTGGGTCACTGCGGGCACGATGGCGGGTGCAGCAGTGGGGGCCGGAGCTGCGGTTTGGGCCATGGCGACCGCGGCCAACAAGCTGGTCAGAAGGGCGGAGAGGGACTTGATCATGCGAAGCCTTTTCAATGTCAAAAATAGGAACGTGGACGGCTTCATTATCCAAGCCGTGTGACGAAAATCTGGCGTTTGAACGGATTTTTTAATCGATGTCAAAAGCATGTGTGCCAAATTCACCACGCTGGCGATCGGCGAAGTAATGCTCAAGGGTTTCGCGCACGGTTCGGAAGGCCAATTCGTCCCACGGAATGTCGGCTTCGGTGAACAGTTGGGCCTCCATGGTTTCGTGCCCGGGGTCGAACTGGTCGCTGGTCAGCCGTGCGCGGTAATACAGGTGGACTTGCCCGACGCGGGGCACGCTCATCACGGTGAACAGGTCTTCCATGATGAATTGCGCGCCCGCTTCTTCGATGGTCTCGCGTGCTGCGCCTTGTGAGGTGGATTCGCCCAGTTCCATGAAGCCTGCGGGCAGGGTCCATTTGCCTTTGCGGGGCTCGATGTTGCGTTTGCACAGCAAGACCTTGTTGCCCAGCCATGGGACGGTGCCGACCACATTCAGCGGGTTCTCGTAGTGAACCGTGTTGCAGACGGTGCAAATCGCACGTTCACGGGTGTCGCCGTCATCGGGCAAGCGCCGTGCAACGGGTGCGCCGCATTGTCGGCAGTGTCGAATGGTGCGATCAAACATCATGGGGTTTCAAGTGTGTGGGCTCGGTCAGAGTCTAACCATTTCCCTGCAACAAAAAGCCCCCAGAGTTTTGGACCGTGGAGGCTTTTGTTGTGCTCTGTGTTCGATCAGGTCAGGTACTGGATCAGGAACAGCGAGATGCCTGGGAAGAACAGCAGCAGCAAGGTGCGGATGGTGTCGCTGATCAGGAAAGGCATGATGCCTTTGTAGCTTTCGCTCAGCGGCACATCTTTGGCCATGCCGTTGACCACGTACACGTTCAGACCCACGGGCGGTGCCAGCATGCCAAAGCCCACGGTCATCAACACCATGATGCCGAACCAGATGGCGGTGGACTCGGGCGTCATGCCGAAGTCCAGCTTCATGATGATGGGGAAGAAGATCGGGATGGTCAAAAGCAGCATGGACAGCTCGTCCATCACGGCACCCAGCACCACGTACAGCAGCAAGATGCCCGAGACCACCATCAGCGGGGCCAGGTTCATGGACACCACCAATTCGGCCAGTTGGCCGGGCACTTGGGTGCGGGCCAGTGCGGCATTCATCACGTCAGCACCCATGAAGATCATGAAGATCATGGCCGAACTCATGGCGGTCGCATGGAAGCATTCGAGGAATTTGCTCCAGGTCAGCTCGCGCTTGAGCAAGGCCGCCACAAAGGTGGACGACGCGCCGACAGCCGCACCTTCGGTGGGGGTGAAGAAGCCTGCGTAGATGCCGCCAAACACGATCACGAAGATGGTGGCAATCGGCAAGATGCCTTTGAGCGATTCGAAGGTCAGCTTTTCGACTTCTTCGGTGTCAGGGGCTTGGCCTGGCACCACGCGCACATAGATGGCGATGGCGATCATGTAACCGACCATGGCGATGATGCCGGGCATCATGGCTGCTGCAAACAGCTTGGCGATGTTTTGCTCGGTCAAGATGGCGTAGATCACCAGCGGCACCGAGGGTGGGATCAGGATGCCCAAAGTACCGCCTGCTGCCAGTGTGCCGGTGGCCAGACGACCGGAATAACCATGGCGTTTCATCTCGGGCAAGGCCACGCCTGTGATGGTGGCAGCCGTGGCCACGGATGAGCCGCAGATCGCACCGAAAGCACCACAAGCGAGCACGGCACCCATGGCCAGACCGCCTTTGAAGCGCCCCATCACGGCGGCAGCAAATTGGAACAAGGCCTTGCTGATACCGCCTTGCGTCGCAAAGTGCCCCATCAAAATGAACAGGGGAATCACCGACAAGTCATAGTTGGCCAGGCGCGCAAAGGCCAGGTTGTTCAGGAAGTTCAGGAACGGCGATACGCCGGTTTGCAGGATGAAACCGGCCGCACCGGCCAGGAACATGGCCCCCGCGATGGGCACGCGGATCACCATGAGCAGCAGCATGATGCCGAAAATCAGCAGAGCCAAAGTGATCGGTGTCATGAGGAGGCCTTGTCGTTGTTGTCAAATTTGGAGAGGGCTTGCATTGCCGCGATGAAAGCGGTGATGGCAAAAGGAATGCACATGCTGGTGAATACGATCCAGTCCGGGAAGCCCAGCAGCATGGAGGCACCCATGGTCTCTTTGGCATTGATGGCCGCCGCGCCGCAGCGCCAAGCCAGCAGGGCAAAGATGATCGCCATGAACAAGTCGCCCAAGCGGTCGAGCTTGAAGTTGAAGGCCTCACTGCATTTGGCCGTGAAGAAATCCACAATGATGTTCTCGCGCTTGAGTTGGCAAAGTGGCATGAACAAGGCAATGGCTGCGCCTGCGCCTACGCCAGTCAGCTCAAAGTCGCCGATCAGTGCGGTGTCAAAGACGTTACGCCCGATTAGGCTGTAACAAGTCATCAGCATCAGGCCGGTCATGACCAGCCCTCCCAATATGCTGCAGAGCCGGGCAATCCGCTCCAGAGGGTTTGAAAACATCATGGTGTTGGCCGTGGTGAAGAGAATGGATAGAGGAAGGGTTGGTGGGCAAATATTCTCAATGAACAGGGCCCCCGACCATAAAAAAACCTGAGCAAGCTGCCGTCAGCCATTGCTCAGGTTGTCGGTCTCACATTTACTTGGTGTATTGCTTGATCAGGTCGGCCGCGCTTTGCAGCATGCCTTTACCGTCCATGCCTTTGCCGGTCATTTCAGCCACCCAGGCATCGTCCAGCTGGTCGGTGGCTTTCTTCCACTTTTCCAGTTCGGTCTTGGGGATGATGCTGATCTTCTGGTTGGCAGAAGCTTCAAACACTTTCTTGCTGGGCACGTCTTGACCGGCTTGGGTTTTGCCCAAGAAGGCCGACAGCTCACGACCGGAGTTCTTGTCGATGACCGCCTTCAAATCGGCAGGTAAAGACTCGTACTTGGCCTTGTTCATGGGCAGCACGAACACGGTGGTGTACAGCGCGTTGTAGGTGCGGTCGGTTTCAGCGGTGAAGTTGGTCAACTCGTTGACCTTCAGACCGGGGGCCACTTCATAAGGAATCACGGCACCGTCGATCACGCCTTTGGACAGGGCTTCCGGCACTTGGGGCACAGGCATGGCCACGGGCGTCGCGCCCATCATGGCGACCATTTTGTTGACTTGGCGCGTGGGAGCACGCACCTTCATGCCCTTGAGGTCGGCCATGGTTTGCACCGCTTTGCTCTTGGAGTAGATGTTGCCTGGGCCGTGCACGTGGATGGCCAGCATCTTCACGTCCTTGAAGTCGTCTTGCGCATACTTTTGACCAAAGTCCCAGGCCGCACGGCTGGTGGCTTCGGCATTGGTCATCATGAAGGGCAGCTCGAACACTTCCAGCTTGGCCAGTTTGGGTGTGTAGGCTTGCAAGGTCCAAGCCACATCGACCACGCCATCGCGGACTTGTTCGTACAACTGCACAGGTGTGCCGCCCAGTTGCATGGCGGGGAAGATGTCGCATTTCAGGCGGTCTTTGGAGTCGCGTGCAATGGCTTTGCACCAGTCACCCAGCATGGTGGTGTGCTGAATGGACTGTGGGCCCAGAAAGTGGTGCACTTTCAGGGTCACGGTTTGGGCTTGCACACCCAAGCCAGTGGCCAGCAAGCCAGCGGCGAGGGCGGTTTGTTTCAACAGTTGTTTCATGCCATGAGCTCCTTCAAAGTTTGTCTCGAATTTGATCTTAAAACCAACCGATCGGTCGGTTAATTGGTGTTTACCCAGTTGGCCCGAGGCTCAACAGGAATTAATGTGAATTATGTTGCAAGTGTTTTGAGTATTTATGCGGGTAATTACCAGTTTCCATAAATATCTTGCACTTTTTTGCATCATTGAATGTCGATGGTCAAACTGCCCAAGCCTGCCACCTGGCCCACCAGGCGATCCCCCTTGACCACTGCGGCAACACCTTCAGGCGTTCCGGTGAAGATCAGGTCGCCCGCTTGCAGTTCCCAGGCGGCGGACAGGTGTTCAATGGTCTCGGCCACGTTCCAGATCAATTTGTCCACGCTGCTGCGCTGGCGGTCTGCACCGTTGACTTGCAGGCTGATTTCTGCGCGGTTCACATCCCCGGCTTGGGCGGCAGGGGTGATCGGGCCAATCGGGCCTGACAGGTCAAATGCTTTGCCGATGCACCAGGGGCGGCCTTGCTTTTTCATCTCGTTTTGCAGGTCGCGGCGTGTCATGTCCAAGCCCACGGCGTAGCCATAGATGTGCTTCGCGGCATCGGCTGCTTGGATGTTGCGCCCGCCCACACCGATGGCGACCACCAGTTCGATTTCGTGGTGCAGGTTTTGCGTCAGGCTGGGGTAGGGCATGCGACCGGTTTGGCCTGCATCGACCACCACCAGGCTGTCGGCGGGCTTGAGGAAGAAAAAGGGTGGTTCGCGGCCAGTGAAGCCCATTTCTTTGGCGTGCTCTTCGTAGTTGCGGCCCACGCAGTAAACGCGGTGAACCGGAAATCGCTCGGTCTGGCCCACCACGGGCAGGCTGACCACAGGCATGGGCTCAAAAACAAAACTCATGAACGGCTTTCATTAAAGGGGTGGAGTGTAGATGCGGGAAATCATCGTAAGTGGGCTTACTATAGGGGGCCGGGATCGCAGTTCCGGCCAGTGAAAACCCTTGAATACTGGAGCTTTGAGGCATGAGCAAGCGTTTCGATGTGGCCACCGCGCCAGGGCACCTGATTCGGCGTGCGCAGCAAATTGCGGTGTCCATTTTTGCCGACCGTCTGGCGGCATCTGACATCACGCCTGTCCAGTTTGCCATCCTCAATGCCTTGAGCGACACCCCCGACATGGATCAGGTCACCTTGGCCAAGCGGGTGGCCTTCGATCCGGCCACATCGGGCTCGGTGATTGGGCGTCTGGAGGCCAAAGGCTGGCTGACCCGGCAAGCCCATGCGACGGACCGCCGCCGCAAACTGCTGGTGGTCACGCCCGAAGGCTTGCAGGCCTTGGCCAGCATGCAGACGGCCGTGGCCGACGTGCAGACACAAATCCTGGCCCCGCTGAATGCAGACGAGCAAAAGCAATTTGTGGATCTGCTGGCCCGATTGGTGGCTGGGCACGAGGCGCAGTGATGCGCCAGGCAGGCTTTCAGGCAGAGGTGTAAGTCAAATTGAAGTGTTCGACCTGTGGGGGCGCAGCGAAGAACGGGCCCACGATGGCGCGCCACTGGGTGAACAGATCGGATTCGCGAAAGCCCACCGTGTGGTCCTCCAGCGTGTCCCAGAAAATTTGCAGCACGTAACGCTCGGGGTTTTCGATGCAGTGATTGACCTTGGCACCGCGAAAGCCTTTGGCCTGGCTGGCCACCGTGCTCAGGCCGTGCTCAATGGCTTTTTGAAAGGCGGCTTGTTGACCGGGCTGGATGCGGATGTCGGCGATTTCGAGGATCATGGGCTTTGGCATGGTTGGTTGGAAAAACACTGACCATAACCCAATTGATCTGGTGCAAAGGCCGCTCAGGTGACTGAAATGGACGCTGCTCTCAGCACCAGTCCTGTGCCGCAGCTCAAGGCTTTGGGGGCACTCGGGAGGCTCGCCAGACCAAGGCGGCAAACAAGACAGAGACGATGGCCAAGGCCGCAGTGCTGGTCATCCAGAAGGTGTCCACACCCGGGCGTGCAGACCACGGGGGCAGGCCCTGGTAGGCCAGCCGGTAACCGCCATACAGCCCGAAGCCCCAAAGCAAGGCGGTGTAGATGAGCAATGGCGTCAGGGTGATGCGGTAGCAGCGCAGCAAGAATGCGCACACCGCTTGCACCGCATCGGCCAGGTGGTACAGCGCAACCCAGCCCAGCCAGAGGGTCGCGGCTTGGGCGACGTCCGCATCGTTGGTGAACGCCTGCGCAATGGGGTGGCGAAACAGGCCCAGCAGCCCAGCCCCGACCAAGGCGGCGGCCATCGCCAGTGCGATCCCTGTGCCTGCGGCACGGCGGGCTTTGTGGGCTTGGCCCGCACCCAGCCAATAACCGGTGCGTGCGCTGCTGGCAATGCCCAGGGCCAGCGGCACCATGTAGAGCACGGCGGCCAGACTGGCGGCGATCTGGTGACTGGCCGATGCCACGGCACCCAAACGCGCGATGAACAAGGCCATCAAGGTGAAGGCGGTGACTTCGACCATGATGGACAAGCCGGCCGGCACGCCCAGTTGCAAAAAGCGGCGCAGTTGGAGCCACTGCGGGCTTTGCATGCCTTGCCATAACCGATAAGGCTGGTAAATATCTTGCGTGCGCAGCATGTACAGACCTGTGAGCAGCATGAACATGTTCACCCCCAGCGTGGCCCAGGCACAGCCCACCACGCCCATGCCTTGCAGCTGCCATTCACCCAGTTGCACGCCAAAGGTCAGGGCGTAGGACAACGGGATCTTCACCAGCAGTGCACCCGCCTGCAGCCAGGTCACCAAACGGGGATAGCCCAGGCTTTGGTTGAGGGTGCTGTACATCCGAAACAACAAAGAGGGCACGAGGGCCAAGGCCAGCACCTGCAGGTAGGCCCGCACCTCGGGCCAAAGCGCTTGGGGCACATCGGTCCAGCTCAGCCAGGGTTGCGGGAACCACAGCGCGGTGCAGCCGATGAGCGCCGCCCCAGCGCAGATGTACAGGGCCTGGCGCACCGACTGACCGATTTCGGCGGTACGACCGGCTCCGCGCAGCTGCGCCCAGACGGGCAGCAAAGCTTGCAGCATGCCGTTGAGCGCCACATAAATGCTGATGTAAATGGAAGACGCCAGGGACAAAACAGCCAGCGCCTGCGGGCTGTAGCGCCCGGCAATCACGGTGTCGGCAATGCCAAAGGCCATGACGGCCAGTTGCCCAATCAGGACAGTGCCCGCATGGCGGGCAATGGTGCCGAGTTCAGACATCGCTCAAGGCAGGGCCACGGTCGGTTTGAAAATCAGGATGCTTTCTTCCTTGCTCTGGACGCGATGGGCTTTGCCCGTTTCGCTCCAACCGAGCTGTTGGAGCTTGGTGGACAGCAGGGGCAAGTTGGCACGGTCCACGATCAACCAGCGGCAGTTGGCCTGAGGCGCTTGGGCCGGGATCAGTCGGACCTGGCCATGGAAACGGAAGGCAGTGCCTTGCGCACGGCTGATGCCGGCGTACTGCAGGCAGTCCACAGGCCCCGTGACGGTGGTGACTTGTTTCACCATCGGGGCGTAGCTGCGGGCAAAGTCAAGCAAGGGCAGCCACAGGCTCATCACCAGCAACCAGCACAAGGTGGCCCCACTGGCAGGCAGGACCATGCTCTTCCACAAGGCGGTGCGGTGGTGACCAATCCGCCATTTGACGAGGCCTGCCCAGGCCACGGTGGCCGCCAGAGCCAGGCTCATGGTCACGAGTGAGAACTCGGGGACGAAACCCGGCACCAGACGTGCCACGTTGAGGGCGGGCTGGGCGGGAACGCCGGTCTGCAGGGCGATCCAGACCACCCAGACAACCAAGGCGCAGAAACTGAAAAACAAGAGTGTGAACCAGTCGATCCAGGCGCTCAAGCTGCGACGCAGCGTCGGCAAAGCGAAAGCAGCCAAGGTGGCCACGGCAGGCAGCGCGACCAGCAATGCGCGGTCAGACAAACCGGTGAACCAGGTGGCACCCACAGTGACGATGGCAAACCACAAAGGCAGACCCAAGTGGGGGTAACGCCAACCCTGTGAAAGCTGGCCGCGCCAGCGCCACAGCGACCACAGTGCCAACGGCCAGGCCGGCCAGGTGAACCACATGAGCAATTTGGCCAGGATGTGCACATCCACCATCTGGTGGGGCACAACGCGCCAGCGCCACAAATCCAGTGCACCTGCGGTGGTGATGCACAGCAGGACGATCAGTGCCAGCAGGCCTAGGTCGAGCATGCTCAAGCGGCGTTGTGCAGGGTCGGGCTGCGCCATGGCGCACAGCCATGAGCCGCCGATGCCCAGCCACAGTGCCAGGCTGGGTGCCCCAGACAAGGTCAGCCCCAGCATGCCGGTGGCAATGGCGATGGCGCTTTGCAGGCGATGACGGGGCAAGGTGGCCAGACCGAAAAACAGCAAGGCGGCCAGGCACAACTGGCTCAAGGCGGGCGTGGTCTCGTGCGACAGACGCGCCAGGCCCAGACAGGCGAGCAAAGCCAGCAAGCCGCCATCGGCGAGTGCACAGGCGTAATCCTTGGGCTTGGCTTCGCCACCAAAGGCAAAAGCTACGGGCTGGGCTGCAGGGTGGCGCGCCAAGGCATAGACCGCGTACCAAGTCGAGACCAGTGTGAGCGCCAGCATGGCGATGAAAGGCACACGTGCGAAAACGTGCTCCCAACCCGCAGGGGCCACGCGGATGGCCGCTGCGCCCAACCAGTAAGGCAGCAAGGCCAAGCTGTCGTCGGCCTGGCCGAGCAAGCTGGGCTTGAGCCAGCTGACCACTTCGCCCCATGCCGGTTGCGCCAGTTGCAGCATGTAGCCAAAAGACTCGATGTCATCGGCTTTCCAGGGTGCACGCCCCCAGAAACCGGGCAACACATAAGCGGCGCACAGCAAAATCAAAGCCAGGCGCGGCAGTCGGCGCACGGCATGTTGGGCAACGATGGCGGGGGTGGGGTGGTTCACAGGGTCAGAAGATAGCAGGTCTTGGCGATGACAAAAGGGCTTTCCCAATGCAACAAGGGCAGGCCGGTTGCCCGGACTGCCCTTGTGGGGATTGCGACCAGCTGATTACTTGCCGGTGGAAATCTTGCCGAAACGGTTGCGGAATTTCTCCACGCGACCGCCCATGTTGTCGACCGACTTCTGTGTACCTGTGTAGAAGGGGTGCGACTCGCTGGTCGTGTCCAACTTGTACAAAGGCAGCTCGCGGCCGTCTTCCATGGTGATCATTTCTTTGGTGTTAGCGCATGAGCGGGTCACGAACTTGAAACCGTTGGACATGTCCTGGAAGCAAATTTCACGGTAGTTGGGGTGAATGCCGTCTTTCATGGGGAAATCCTTTTATTTTCGCTACGGTAGCCACGCCTCAGCCCATCTGAGCGCACTTTCCGCAAAACCTGTCGATTATAGGGTATCAGCCGCCGCGTCGCATCATGTCGAAGAATTCGACGTTGGACTTGGTCGCTTTCATGCTCTTGAGCACCATTTCCATGGCCTCAATCTCGTCCATGTTGTACATGAACTGGCGCAAGATGCGGGTCTTTTGCAACACTTCGGGCGACAAAAGCATCTCTTCGCGGCGGGTGCCGCTGCGGTTGAGGTTGATGGCGGGGAAGACGCGTTTTTCGTAGAGGCGGCGTTCCAGGTGGATTTCGCTGTTGCCGGTGCCTTTGAATTCTTCAAAGATCACTTCGTCCATGCGGCTGCCGGTGTCCACCAGGGCCGTGGCGATGATGGTCAGGCTGCCGCCTTCTTCCACATTGCGGGCCGCGCCAAAGAAGCGCTTGGGGCGCTGCAGGGCGTTGGCGTCCACACCGCCGGACAACACTTTGCCCGACGAAGGCACCACGTTGTTGTAGGCGCGGGCCAGGCGGGTGATCGAGTCCAGCAAGATGACCACGTCTTTTTTCAGCTCGACCAAGCGCTTGGCACGCTCGATCACCATTTCGGCCACGTGCACGTGGCGGGCCGCAGGTTCGTCGAAGGTGGAGGAGATGACCTCGCCGCGCACGCTGCGCTGCATTTCGGTCACTTCTTCAGGGCGCTCGTCGACCAGCAGCACCATCAGGTGCACATCGGGGTAGTTGGCGGTGATGGCGTGGGCGATCTGCTGCATCATCACGGTCTTGCCTGACTTGGGCTGGGCCACGATCAAGGCGCGTTGGCCACGGCCCAGGGGGGCAATGATGTCGATCACGCGGGCGGTGATGTTTTCTTCGCCCTTGATGTCACGCTCCAGACGCATCTGCTCTTTGGGAAACAGGGGCGTCAAGTTCTCGAACATGACTTTGTGCTTGTTGTTCTCGGGCAGGTCGTCGTTGACCTTGTCGAGCTTGGTCAGTGCAAAGTAGCGCTCGCCGTCTTTGGGGATGCGCACTTCGCCTTCGATCATGTCGCCGGTGTGCAGGTTGAAGCGCCGCACCTGGCTGGGGCTGATGTAGATGTCGTCGGTGCTGGCGGTGTAGCTGCTGTCGGGGCTGCGCAGAAAGCCAAAGCCGTCGGGCAGGATTTCCAGCACGCCGTCGGCAAACACCTGCTCGCCCGCTTTGGCGCGCTTTTTGATGATGGCAAACATCAGCTCCTGTTTGCGCATGCGGCCTGTGTTCTCGATTTCGAGCGCTTCGGCTTGCTTCAGGAGTTCGGACACATGAAGTGCCTTGAGTTCATTCAAATGCATGGGAGTTGGCCTGTATATCAACGATCCGTCGGGGATCGTTATCAGTAAACCGGGTGGAGGTGTTCAGGACCGGATGCCGCCCGGGGTCAGGGGCAGGATCTTCCGGTGATCAAGGCGGGGTTCCCTGTTGGGGGTGCCTTGCTGGAAATTATGACAGGTTTTTGCCGTGCGCCAGAAAAACAAAAACCGGGTACGAATGTCCCGGTTTTTGGCGTGTGACCTGCGGTACAGACCACAGGCAGGCGTGCATCAAGCCAACTGCTGGTCGATGAAGGCCGTCAGTTGCGACTTGCTCATGGCACCGACTTTGGTGGCGGCCAATTGACCATCTTTGAAAATCATCAAAGTTGGAATGCCACGGATGCCGAACTTGGCGGGAATGTCGCGGTTTTCGTCCACGTTCATCTTGGCCACTTGCAGCTTGCCTTCGTAAGCGCCAGCCACTTCGTCCAGGATGGGGGCGATCATTTTGCAAGGGCCGCACCATTCGGCCCAAAAATCGACCACCACGGGCTGGCTCGACTGAATCACGTCGGCGTCGAAGCTGGTGTCGGTAATGTGTTTGATCAAATCGCTGGCCATGGCCTTTTCCTTGTGAACATTGAAGATGCGGCTAAAGTTGAGGCTATTTTGACAGAATCCAGACACGCGCACCTGTCACGCGCGTGTTGCCACCATTTGCATTGATGTCTTTTCCAAACCCCAGCTCCCCACCGCTTGTTTCTTCCTCGCTGTCTGTCGATGTGGCCATTGTGGGCGGTGGCCCGGCCGGCTTGATGGCTGCTGATGTCTTGTCACAGGCCGGTGTGAGCGTGCACTTGTTTGATGCCATGCCGTCTGTGGGGCGCAAGTTTTTGCTGGCAGGTCGCGGGGGGCTGAACTTGACCCATTCAGAAGACGCGCAAGCTTTTCGGTCGCGGTATGGCGCTCGCCAGCAGGACGTTGGCCATTGGCTGGAACAGATGGATGCTCAAGGTGTGCGCGATTGGGCGCAGGGTTTGGGGATTGAAACTTTTGTGGGTTCTTCTGGTCGGGTCTTCCCGATGGAGATGAAAGCGGCACCGCTCTTGCGGGCCTGGCTGCAGCGGTTGCGGCATCCCGGCTCGGGCGTGCCGGTCCAGTTTCACATGCGTCACCGCTGGGCAGGCTGGCAGGAGGGGGCATTGGTCTTTGAGCACACGGGCCAAGCCGCTGCGCTGCATGTGCAGGCCCGGGCAACGGTTTTGGCACTGGGCGGTGCGAGCTGGCCCCGCTTGGGCTCTGACGGTGCCTGGGTGCCAATTTTGAGTGCGCAGGGCATCGCCGTGAATCCCCTAAAGCCCGCCAATTGTGGTTTTGATGTGCAGGGCCGCGATGGCGCGGGCTGGACGGCACACTTTCGCCAGAAATTCGCGGGACACCCCTTGAAGTCGGTGGCCATCAGCGTGCCTTCAGGCCCTGATGGCGGTGGCAGCCCCCGTTTTTCGCGCAAAGGGGAGTTTGTGGTCACCGACAGCGGCATCGAGGGCAGCTTGGTCTATGCGGCCTCGGCGTGGCTGCGCGATGACTTGCTGGACCACGGCCAAGCCGAGGTGGTGATCGATTTGTTGCCGGACAAATCCATGGCGCAAGTGCTGGAAGCGGTCCGATGGCCGCGTGGAAGTCGAAGCTTGTCCAGCCACCTCAAGAGCCGTTTGGGCCTGGATGGGGTCAAAATGGGCTTGTTGCACGAGCTGTGCAGCCCGCAAATTCTGACCCAGCCCGAGTCATTGGCGGCCAGCATCAAAAACTTGCAGATTTCGCTCAAGGCACCCAGGCCTGTGGCCGAGGCGATCAGCACTGCCGGTGGCGTGGCGTTGGAGGGCTTGAGTCCGGGTTTGATGCTGTCCCGCCACCCCGGTGTCTATTGCGCGGGCGAGATGCTGGACTGGGAGGCCCCCACCGGTGGCTATCTGTTGACCGCCTGTTTGGCCAGTGGAAAACAGGTCGCCCAGGCCGTTTTGCAAAATATTTTCAAAAAAACTTGAGTTCGGTGTATTCCGAACCTTGTTCAGCTGCGTTGAGGATGTGTGAGTAACTTCATCCAATGAACGAGGTCGACATGACGCCAGATACTTCCAAGGAATACCAGTGTGCCGTTGAGGAGGCTGCCAATGCCTTCATGAAAGTGATGGCCCTGCGCGGGTTCAGTGTTCGGGATTACCCTCAGAATTTCGTGGCCCAAATGGCCCAGCAAACCCGTCTGGCTTTCGAGTCCAACCGCGTGGGCCCTCACACCAATGCCGATGCGCTGGTGTCTGAACTGTTGCGCGCTGCGCCACAAGCACCACGTCTGGTGAGCTCCAGCAAGGTCAAAGCTTTGCCGTTCCCCTCGCTGCGTCGTCGCATGGCTTGATCACTCGGCACAAGAAGCGTTTGGTCTGAGCGGCCAAGCGTGAGACCCAAAGAAAAGGCGCCCAAGTGGGCGCCTTTTGTCATGGTGGGCTTGATGGTGTGGGTCTGCTCGCCAACTGGCCGGGCATGAATCACCAACAATATGGGTGTAAGTTGACGAGCCTTGACCCCGGCACTGGCTCCACAGTTAGTCATGCTAATAGGTCGCCCCTGAGAAACCCCTGGAGCCCGCATGAATGCTAGCTTTCAGGGTCATTCCCAATGTTCAAAACTCCCACATTGATATTCAATGGAGCCTGTTTTCTGGGAGTTCTTGAGGCCCATATGTCC
>Ga0228698_1000218_pt1 | contig 50557 bp, 43 predicted proteins | sample McNCre117_Aug_MG_FD_178015 | JGI IMG/M metagenome (GOLD analysis project Ga0228698, IMG submission 178015) | Freshwater microbial communities from McNutts Creek, Athens, Georgia, United States - 1-17_Aug_MG | ecosystem: Environmental > Aquatic > Freshwater > Creek | place: USA: Georgia... | reverse complement strand
CTGCCGGCGATCCACTGGCCGTTGATGAGGGCGTCGGTTTTGAGCAGGCTGGGGTCTTTGAGCAGGGCCAGCGGGCCGGTGGTGGGGGTGGACTGAGCAGAGGTGGGCTGGGTCATGGTAGTTGCGCATCAATTCGATGGGCGGAAGTGTAGCGGTCCCTCCTACATTGAATGGTGCCAAGCACAAAGCGTCGATGGGGCCACTTTCAACCGGCAATATTTCCGAATATGCAATTGATATATATCAATCAGTTGTGACGATCCGACACAAAATTTGCGATGCGGGAATTTTGTAAACGAATTGTTAATGTGAAGTAGCATCGCGCGAAAATAAGTCACTCAGGGAGGGCGATGATCGAAGTCAGTAATTTGCTGTTGTCCATGTACGACGAGGCACAGCATGCAACGGGTGGTGGTTTTGTTCTAAATAGCCTGAAAACCATTCAGAAAATATTGCCCTTTGAGTCAGCCGGCGTGGTTTCGTTGAACGTTTCCAATATGGGCACTTTGCAATACACCGCTGCGCATGCATTGAATATTTCGCCCGAAGATAAATTAAAGGCCCGGATCGAATTGAACTTGTCGGAACGGGTGGTTCCAGGACGTGGACTGGTTGGTTCCGATCCGGTTTTCGTACAAAGCTTTAACCGCCGCGGACACAGCCATTTCGTCACTATCGATGCGATTAAAGACCCGAAGTTGCTGGCGTACGCAACAAAGACAAATTGCATGAACACTTTATGCATGGTTACCGACGCAAAGACTGGCGGCATGAACGCCGTGTCACTTTGGCGTGCAAATAGAAAGCGCGTTTACAGCGAAGCCGACGCCCATCTTGCCAACGTCTTGATCCCTCACTTGATCACGGCGATGGGTATTAACCGCAAAGTGGTTGCAGAACCCGAAACACCGGTCAATCGCTTGTCATTCCCAGACCCGGTCATTTGCTTTGGCAGTGGTTTTATTAATTTCATCCATCCCGATGCTTTGCACTTGCTGCAGTCAGCCTACCCGGGGTGGACACCACCATTTTTGCCAAAGGTCATTTGGGATGGTTTGCAGAGCAACAGTCAAATGCTCTACGAGACGCCCCGTTTTTTGGCAAAAGCCAAACTACTGGACGCCTTGGTCATTATTTATTTGTATCCCAAATCATCTGACGAGCGGTTAACCAAGGCCGAGCAAAAGGTGGCAAATCTGTTGGCCAATGGTGCGACATACAAAGAGGTTGCCGCAGAATTAGGCAGTTCGCCAGCAACCATACGCAACCATGCACATCGTATTTATGCCAAGTTGAAAGTCGACCGCAAGGCAGGATTGGCTGCGGTCTTAGCCAAGCACAACCCGTCCTGACGCCCAGCGCGCATGCTTATCGCTGATCATCCCGTGGAATATTCAAAGGCTCGCCTTTCTTGGCGCAAATGGGTTTGCCGTGACCGATTAATTTGGTCTTCATGAAGCAGCGATATTGTGTTTTGCCAATTTTGACGCCGTACAACAGTTCTTGCCCGCTGGGCAAAGCAGTTCTCTGAATGTCACCATCCAACTTGACTTCGGTGTCGGCAACCCCAAACTGACTTGCTGTTGCGGTAATTACTTCCGCATCGCTGGTAACGCCCAAGCCTGATTGTTGCATTGCCATCTGACATCCACCCAGTGAGAGGGCCAAGGGGAGCAGAAAAGGCAAAAATTTTACGATCTTCATGATTTTTAGTGACGTTTTTGGATTGTGTGGGGTCGGGCTTGACGTGGCTTAGAAATTGAATTGCAAGTTCAGTCCGAAATTGCTTAAAGTGATTTGTCCAATATTGTTGCTTTTGCCCACTACGCCGTAATAGTTGTATTTCCCAATGATTGAAATCTGGGGGCTGAAGTCATATTGCAGTCCAAGCGCTGCGTAGGGGTTTACGCCTGTGCCGGAGCTGTCACTCGGAGTACCCGTCAAAGTGGTGTAAACGCCGGAGTGGCTGGGGTTGCGGGTGCCAGCGTAGTAAAAAGCCCCAAGCTCACCCAGCACAGAAAACTGTTGGTAAACCGGATATGTTGCGACGGCACCCAAGGCGAGCGATTGAATATAGATATTCGAGTTGGCATTGCCCGATCCAGCGACACCAGACGCATTGCTCCCGTATACCAGCTTGCCAAAATTGGCATATGCAAGTTTGGCAGAAAGGTTGGGTGTAAATCGATAACCTGCGTAGGCGTCAAATGACATATCGCTGGTGGTTCGGTACTCGGTTGCCGTGTCCCCCGCTGCCGCAATGGCTGGATTGACGTGGAAATCGGTTGCATCAAAACTTGCGGCGGATTGCCCCAGGCCAATGCCGACGTACCAATTGCCTGCATTATTGCTTTCGCCGGCCAAGACCGATGAAATGGCGGTAGCGGCAATAAAACCAATCAAGGTTTTAATATGTCTCATGAATCCCCTTTTTTGTTGAAGTTTGTCGGGTATTCCGACCTGGGGAAATTCTATGCAGCGGTGCCCATGTGACCAATAGAACAGGTGTTCTATTGCCCGTGCAAAATAGGCGGGAAGCGCAGTTTGGGGCGTTTTGTTCAAAAGAACCGGTACCGAAAACGGCTGTTTCGGCACGACCCAATGTGGCCAACAAGTAGCAGGCGATAAGCAGCACGTAATAAGCCGCGCATAACACCATCACACCGCCGTAATAGGTAAGTGCTAGCATGGTGTCTTACTTTATGGGGGTTTGCGAAATGGACGTTCAGCAACTGGTTTCAGAATTTCTTGCCTCCGATCACGGTGGTCAAGCGGCCCAGGCTTTGGCCAGCCAAGGTATTAATACAGACGATGCCCAGCAAATGCTCAGCAATGTTGCTGAAGCGGCCCATGCACACGTTGAAGGCCAAAGTAGCGGCGGCATTTTGGGCGACAACCCCGGTAAAAGCTTTTTTGCGTCTTTTGCCGCAGGCTTGGTGCGTGGAGACGGATTCTTTAAATCGCTGGTGGATGGCGGCGAAGGTGTAATGACGGGCCGTGTTGCCGAGTCATTGGCCGAGAAAATGGGCATCGATCCCTCGACTGCATCGACGATTGCCGCAGCTGCCACCCCTTATGTGGTTTCTTTCCTGAAAGAAAAGCTCGCTTAATAGGCGGACTTGGGGGTGGGCATTGAAATTGAAATGGTAGGGCGTGAGTGACTTGAACACTCGACCAAAGGATTATGAGTCCGATTAATTGAGTGTTTGTCTGTGTTGATATGGACGTTACAATCCATATAAATCAACAACTTAAATAAACCTAACTGGGTGGATGTACAGTTCTTGCGTTGATTGATATTTCGCAAAATATCAAAAACTAGTCTGTAAATAGTCTGTAAAAGTGGGTTGACCGCGAAACATGGCACGCCCTAGCAAAACCGCAACGATTGACTACAGCGAAGCTCACTACCTTACGTATGGCCTGTTAGAGCGGGCACTTTGTCCTGCTGAGTTGCCATTCGTACTATTGAGAGATGCGAACAAGAAAGGTTTGCGGCTGCGCGTCACTAAAGCTGGCGGGAAGCACTGGCAGTTCGAAACCAGAATCAAGAGCAAGCTTTTCACACGTGCGCTGGGTGAGTGGCCTGCTGTGTCGATTGAGGTTGCGCAAGCTGAAGCGCACCGGCTGCGCGGACTGACTGAAGCCGGGAAAGACCCGCGAGGCATTGAGCGTGAAGCTGCAGAAGCTAAAGCCGCCGACTTTGAAGCAAAAGTAGCCAAAGCGGAAGCCGATAGGATTGCCAGCGCCGCCAAAGCCGAAGCCGATATTGCAAAGGCTATTACGATGGATGACGCGTGGGCAGCCTACATCACGGAGCGCCGCCCGCACTGGGGGGACTTGCATTACCGCGACCATATACGCAAAGCCGCCCGGGGCGGGGTGCAGTCAAAGCGTGGCAAGGGCACCACCAAGGCCGGGCCGCTTCATGCATTAATGACGCTGCGACTGTGTGACCTGACCGCGCCAGTGATTGAGGCATGGACGGCAAAGGAAGCAGCGACGCGCCCAACATCTGCCCGCCTAGCTTGGCGATTGCTCAAGGTGTTTTTAAGTTGGTGCGCCGAGCAGCCTGTATATGCTGGTTTGCTTACGGGCAATCCTGCCAAGACCAAAAAGAGTCGGGAGCATCTTGGCTCTGCCGGCGTTAAAAGGGACTCACTGGAAAAAAGCCAGCTTGGCGCCTGGTTTGCTACAGTCCAGAAAATTCAAAATCCAGTCATTGCCGCTTACCTGCAAACCTTGCTATTAATTGGGGCAAGGCCGGGTGAAGTAATTACCATGCGTTGGGAGGATATAAACACCCAATGGAAGGGAATCACCATCCGGGATAAGGTAGAAGGCGTGCGTGTTATTCCGTTAACCCCCTATGTGGCGAACCTGCTGGCGGCGTTGCCTCGCCGCAATGAGTGGGTATTTTCGAGCGCCACAAGCAAAGCAGGTCACATCACAGAACCCAACCACGCGCACACGGCGGCATGTGCTGTGGCGGGTATTATTGGCCTAACGTTGCATGGTCTGCGACGGTCATTTAAGAGCCTGACAGAGTGGTTGGAAATACCTGCCGGTGTTGTCGCTCAAATAATGGGCCACAAGCCCAGCGCGACCGCTGAGAAGCACTATACAGTGCGCCCTCTAGAATTGTTGGCTGTGCATCACAATCGCATCGAGGCGTGGATTTTGGAACAGGGCGGGATTGTGTTTGAGGCTAAAACAGAGCCGGGCAAACTGGCGCTGGTTGTTGGATAGAGATTACTGTTTTGCCTCCTAGGCTTGCCAGCGGCTGCTTACCGTCTGCAACAAGTTGGCGCTTCACCGATCGTCTGGGGCAACTGATGGAGTAACCCTGTGGAGGGCTGGAATTGAAATTTAAATCACTAAAAAGTGTGCTGACTCAGTTGGCGCGACCAGTGGCCGACCCGGCAGATGGAAACATAAAGACGACTTATGAGAATTCATCCCGCTATGCCGAGGCTGCTGCCACTTTGCACCAATGTATGCACAATGATGCTACCAGTTTTCCGAAATGGGTTCAGGTTCACAGGAGCACTGGAAAGCCATTGATTTGCCAAGGCACGCCATCTGCTGCAGAGATGGTTCTATTGCACATCGCAGGAATACGAAATCGTCTGAGGCATGACTTTAAAAATCTAGCTGAACGTCAACAGGCTAGCCTCAGCAACAATGCGGATGCTGCTAGCTGTGAGATGAAGATTGAGTACGCAGAGGACGAGCCAGTTTGGTTCGCTACGTTGGAGCTTGGTTTCTCCGAAGATGATATAGACGCTTATATCAATTCAAGATTGGAAAAGGTTAGCGGCATTGCGCGAGGCCATGCTAGGGTAGAAACGGCGCCAGTATCGTTGTATATGCCGGGCAAAGTGCAGAGCACCGCCGCCTTTTCGTCTGAGATGGATGGGGATTGGATACCTAGGGCACAAACCCGCGCCAATGAAATTATTAAAGAAGAAAAAGATAACGACCGTTACCCCAGTCAACTGGCGATAGCTGACCGTATCTCGAGGGAGTTCCGAGACCTTGGGCTAGTGGGTGCTAGTGGTAAGCCCATAACTGGTGCCTATATCAAGCGGCACGCATTGAAGGGGATAAATAGCGCAGTTGGCAAAAAATTTTCGACGACGAAAAGTTGGGGCAAATAGAGCAAGAAAACTTAGGGCAACCGTTGCCCCATAAAGCCCTGTATTCATGCGGGTTGCAGCGTGATTTGGATATTTCGGGGCACGGCTTGCCCCGAATTTAATTACGTACTCCCTAGCCTGTGTTGTTGGGGTGATTGTTTTAAATATGGAAGTGCAAATCACATTCCCCGCGCTGGAATCCGTAAACCGTCCAGCGGTGGACACCGCGCACGCCGCCTTTTATCTCATGCGCAAGCAGCAGACATTGCGCGGCTGGGCTTGTCATGACGATGGTCCGCTGCGTCCCATGCGTATCAATGGCCGGTTGGCGTGGCCTGTATCGGAATTACGTCGCGTGCTGGGAGTTGCATAAATGAAAACGCCCCAGTTCCCCGAAGGAAACCCAAGCGCCCCGAACAAGCGTAATTCTATATTCAGCAAACGCGAGCAGCGTGCCATTGAAGGACTCTTGGCGGGGCCGTTAATGCGCGAACAGTTAGATCGTTTTGTCGGATGTTCAAATGGTCCGCAAATTGTTAAGCAAATACGTGAGAAGGGTGTTTCAATTGATTGCGAGCGAGTAGAGGCGAGAGACCGCGATGGACGACCTTGCAAGCCGGGCCGATATTCTCTGACTAGAGATGGGTGGGCCACGTTGGAGCGTCTGCTATGAGTGGCGAATATATTTTTGCTGTTAAGAGCATTGGTCTGTCCAAAATTGGAGGCCGCAAACCCTGCACGCTGGAGGCTGCTGCAATTCATAACAAGCGCAAGAACTTTAACGAGCTAAAGGCGCTGGGGCGAATTGATAGCGAACGCTTGAACTTGAACTACAGCATTGCCGGCGGGAATAGCGTGCAAGACATAGTAAACCTCGCTATAAAGTTGATGGCAGATGTAGGTACAAGCCCAGAAAATATGCGTCGAGACTTTTGTCAAGCTATTGAGATAGTTTTTAGTTTGCCCGCGAATACAACAGTTGACCTGAAAAGGTTTTTCGCTGAGTGTGTCGACTGGTGCGGTACACAGTTCGGGGCTGCCAACGTACTTAGTGCCGACGTGCACATGGATGAGTCAGCGCCGCATTGTCACGTGCTATTGGCCCCTATTCATGAAGATCGCTGGGTTGGCGGGGCGCTAATTGACCGCGCCAGCACGCGTACCTTGCGCGAGTCATTCAAGCGGTGCGTTGCTGAATCGTATGGACTTCAAATGACTGATAAGCTGACCGGCGCGCGAAAGGCATGCTCAACAGCGATGGTGCTGCAAGCGATAGAAACCAACTACAAGCAGCTTATTGCAATGCCCATATGGCAACCGCTTCGTCAGTGTCTAGAGCGCAACCCAGCGCCGTTTGCAGCGTCCTTGGGGCTTAATTTGCCAGAAAGGTGCGTAGTGAAGCGTAAGACTATGGCAGAAATTTTCACCAGTCCGGGCAAGGGACCGAAGCGCGAGCCTTCAGCAGGCGCACTTTGAACCCCATAGGGATTGCTTGTCTAGTGCGCATGACCTAAGCCTTGGGCGGCACACCGCAATCATTCAATCCCTATCTTGTGTAGGGATTGCTGATATTTCACGCTTTATGATTGGTAATCAGTTTCACGGTCGGGGCAATAAATGCGCTGGCAGAGGTCGTGAGCTTAGAGAGAAGGATGCAGTTGCAATGGCTAATAGTTGGGGTATCCCCAGAGAAGTAGAGAATGCAGTCTTGGAAAGAGACGATGTTTGCGTTTATTGCGGGGTGGAGTTTTCTTTGGAAAGGAAATTCAAGAAGTCCTGGGAGCACATCGTAAACGACATAACTATTGCAACATTGGAGAACATCGCGCTATGCTGCGTCGGCTGCAATGCTTCAAAAGGTTCGAAGTTGCTTCAGGACTGGATTGATTCACCCCATGCCCAAAAAAGGGGAATTAGCAGTGCGACACTGGCGCCAGTAGTTCTAAACGCTTTAACGCGGGCGCGTACTTGAGTTGGTGAGCCTTAAAGCACCTGTTGACGGACGGTAGTACCACTGCGTCGGTTGGCAAAGATTGATAAACCATTTTTACCGGGAATCCTAGCAGCAGTAATATCCGCGTTTATTCGCGTCATCCCCGAACGTTTCCGAACATCTTAATAGAACCACTTTTCAATGTTGGTGCGGGCTGTAAAGGCATTATTAGTATTTTTCTTGCGCCGTTTTTATAACTAAAGTGCCTTATAACCGCGCAGCAAATCCGCACTTTTGAACTATAGGGGGGAGTATGTCGTACTTTGGTCCACTATAAAAAGAATCTAGCCCAATGTAGGCGCGGGTTGCAGGGGGTTAGAGCGTGCGCTACGGTTGCTGCTGAACCGCATAGTCAAATTGGCACCCACTGTGAAATATTGCAAATCAGCCTAAAAGTGGGGCTCGGTAGAAAAGCCTGTACCGGAGTCTGTAAACAGTCTGTAAAACTGTAAAAACGGGGCACAAAAGAAAAAAGACTTCAACTGCAACGCGGCTAAGTCCTTGATTTAAATGGTAGGGCGTGAGTGACTTGAACACTCGACCAAAGGATTATGAGTCCTCTGCTCTAACCAACTGAGCTAACGCCCCGACCGAACTTCGAATTGTAGCGCCTAAGTAGACGGGGTTATTTCTTCCTCACCCGCCAGTTCGTCCAGCAGGTCTTGGAATGTGGGGCTCAGGTTGTTGAATTTGCGGGCGCGTTGTTTGCTGGAGAAGTTAAGCCAGTTGCCGGGCGACAGGATTTCGAGCTTTCCGTATGAAATGCGCAGCCAGCCTTCAATCGAGAGTTTTTGCACATACTCGGAAAAAATGGTGCGCGATACACCACAAAGGTCGGCGAGCAGCTTTTGTTTGACTGGAATTTCCACGCTATCGCTGACACGAAGGATGGCATCGGGCGCGTAGTCGGTATTGGGCTGGTAGGTGAGCTCTTCCGCGAAGTGCGATAAGCCCATGACGACGCGCAAACACGGGCTGCCAAACTTGATCAGTGTGAGCATCTCTGATGTTTGCTGTGACCGCCAGGCCATAAGGCGGCTGAGATACATTACAAACGCTGGCTGTTCTGCCATAAGGTCGTGCACCGATTCGGTCATGATCGACATGACTTCCGTGGCCGCAATGCAAACGAAATCGGCATAAATCGGATTGCCATTGATGATCGATTGCTCGCCAAACCAGGCGCCTTCTCCATAAATGCTAATCGGCATCAATGTGCCTTGCGTCGACTCAACTGATTCGGCAACCAAGCCTGAGATGATGAATTTCCAAGCGTCTGGGCGCGACCCTTTGAGGTAAATCGTATGGCCTTCGTCATAGGACGATACTTTGACCGAGGCCGCCATCTGTAGCGCTTTCTCGTGTGAAATTCCTACTTTGCGCAGTTGTTGGTACTTGAATCCACCGTGTATCCGCGGTCCATATGTCATGGCGTGCTTCCGTAAATAGTCTGTCGCAACAACGACAGTGCAGATGGTGTTTTCCGAAAGGGCAACGGTTGGGGCGCCGTTGGTGTTTTTCCGGGAACAAAAAATGACCGCAGGGCAGGTGGTGCATTGCGGCCGACTGGGCGGCTTCAAAGAGTCAGTTTTGCCTTACGGGCAGGTGCAACCTGCCTGTACAGCACTCTCGTCTGGCAATTTCAAATACCGAACGATAGCTAATTCAGAAGAATCCACGCAAATAGTGGTTGAAATAGCCGGCCAAGTCTTGATCAAAAACTGATCATTTGCCTTTAGGCATTCCGGATTTTGCGGAGGGGCTTTGAATGATCCCCGTAGAGAGGCTTACCCCCAAAACAATCACGATGCCACAGAACAGCATCCACAGTGTGATTCCTTCTCCCAAAAATAGGGCGCCATACAGTACCGCGAACGCCGGGATCGCGAAGGTTACGGACAACGCCTTGGCCGGCCCCGCTTTGGCAATCAGTCGGAAATAGAGTACGTAGGCCAGCCCACTGCAAACGGCACCCAGAACGCCAATTGCCACCCAGGCGTGCAGATCGGGTGGTGTTTTTGGCCAGTAGCCGACCGTTGTCGGTAACAAAAACAGGCTGGCACCAATGAGGCTTCCCGTCGCAGAGACCAATGACGGAACGCCTTGCATCGTGCGCTTGGCGATGCTCGCTGCCAAGCCGTAGCAGGTGCAGGCCAACAAGCAGGCCAGAATAGCCCAAGTCGCGGCATATCCACCGCCGGCGGAGCCCAGGCCGACCCGGTCCCATGCGAGCATGGCAACCCCTGCAAAACCCACCAGCAAGCCCAATATGCGCAAGTTGCTGGGCCGGTCTTTGAGCCAGAGCCATGCGATCAGCGCCCCAAACATCGGGACGGTGGCATTCAAAATGGCCGACAAACCGGTGCTGATGGTGAGCAATGCGAAGGTGAACAGGGCAAATGGAACGGCAGCATTCAGCACGCCAACCAGAAAAGTAATTTTCCAATACTGGCGAAAAGCCGCGCCGTGGCCCTTCAGCAGCATAAAAGGCAGTAGGCAGACCGCACCAATGCTGACACGCAGGCCGGCGGTGGGCAAGGGACCCCATTGTTTTGCGCCGATTTTCATGAATAGAAACGACGCCCCCCAGATGGCTGCCAACAATACGAATTCAGTGATCCATGGCGGCAATTGGCGCGGCTTCACAGGATGCCTTCCTGTTGTAACAGTGCTTTTTTCCGCTCAATGCCGCCCGCGTAACCGGTAAGCGCACCCTGGGCACCGATAACCCGGTGGCACGGTACCACAACGCTGATTGGGTTGTGTCCGATGGCCGCGCCCACGGCCCGCACTGCCTTGGGTCGGTTGAGTGCCGCTGCCAGAGCGCCATAGGTCAGGTGTTGGCCGTAGCGTATCGACCGCAGGGCATGCCAGACGCTGTGCTGGAAAGGACTGCCCCAAAGGAATGCAATAGGCAGGTCAAATTGGGTGCGTTTACCTGAAAAATAATCGCCCAATTGCACTTCGGTCTCGCCAAGCAGCGCATGGTTTTGGGATTCTGTCCATGCGCTGGCGTCGAGCTGGTGGGCCTGTCCATCGAACCAAACACCACAAACGGCATCGTCGCTTGCACACAATATCATGGCGCCCAAGGGGCTGGCATATGACTTGGTGTAGAAATGGGCTGCTACTTTGTTCATGTGTGAATGTTGTTCCTGCCGACAATTGGGTGCCCATGATAAGCAAAACTTGCCTTGCTGATCCTTCGGGGGGAGATAACTGCCACCTACAATGCCATCAGAGCCAATTCGCCATTGTTTGACAACGGTGACCAAACATCATTTTTCTTGGGGGATTTATGCAAGTCGCAGCCAGTAGTTTTAAAGCGTACGACATCCGAGGCATCGTTCCAACGGTATTGAATGAACCATTTGCACTGGGCTTGGGGCGTGCATTTGGCACCATTGCGCTGGCCATGGGGGAGCGTGTGGTCGCGGTCGGGCGCGATGGCCGTTTGTCAGGGCCTGGCCTCAGTGCCGCGCTGATTCAAGGATTGCAGGAGGCCGGGGTGGCTGTCATTGATGTCGGCATGGTGACCACGCCGATTTTGTATTTCGCAGCCCATACCGTGTGCACTACCGGCATCCAAATCACGGGAAGCCACAATCCGCGTGACTACAACGGTTTCAAAATGGTGATGGCCGGCAAGGCCATTTATGGTGAAGAGATTCAGGCATTGCGGCGCATGATGGAAGATGAAGCGTGGGTGCTGCGCGATGGTGGAAGCTGCCGTACAGAAGACGTGCTCCCCGCCTACCGCGAACGCATTGCGAGCGACATCCGCTTGGCCCGGCCGATCAAAGTGGTGGTCGATTCAGGCAACGGTATTGCCGGCGCATCGGCCCCCGATATTTTGCGGGCGATTGGCTGCGAGGTAACCGAGTTGTTCAGCGAGGTGGACGGCAACTTTCCGAATCACCATCCGGACCCAAGCAAACCTGAAAACTTGAAAGACCTGATTGCAGCCCTTCAATCCGGCGATGCCGAGCTGGGTCTGGCATTCGATGGCGATGGCGACCGTTTGGGCATCGTTACCCGTGATGGCAGCAATATCTACCCGGACCGCCAGATGATGCTGTTTGCCAAGGATGTTCTGAGCCGAGTGCCAGGCGGCACCATTGTGTACGACGTGAAGTGTTCGCAGCAATTGGCCCCTGCCATCGAGGCCGCCGGTGGCAAGCCTTTGATGTTCAAGACCGGGCACTCGCTTATCAAAGCCCAAATGCGCGCTATTGATTCGCCTTTGGGTGGCGAAATGAGCGGACATATATTCTTTAAAGAACGCTGGTTTGGATTCGACGATGGCACGTATGCCGGTTGCCGCCTGTTGGAAATTGTGAGCCGCGCTCCCGACGCCGGTGTCCTGTTGAATGGCCTGCCCACCAGTTTCTCCACGCCCGAGTTGAATGTCGCTTGTGAAGAAGGGCAGCCGCACGGCTTGGTGGCCCAGATGGTGGCGGCGGCCGACTTTGCTGCGCCTGCCGTAATCAACACGATTGATGGCCTGCGCGTGGACTGGCCCGATGGCTTCGGGCTGGTGCGTGCGTCGAACACGACGCCCGTTTTGGTGTTGCGTTTTGAGGGCCATACGCCCGAAGCATTGGCGCGCATCGAAGCGGCCATGTTTGCGTTGTTGCACACGGTAATGCCGGGCGCCAAGGTGCAGGAAGCAGCGCATTGACCACCCGCCAGGGGGCCGACCGTGCGGCCCCGCGCCTACTGATTGTCAAGCTCTCTTCTTTGGGGGATGTCGTGCATGCGATGGCCGCAGTACAGGACATCCGCAAAGCCTGTCCGGAAATGCAAATTGACTGGGTGGTGGAGCGTGGTTTTGCACCCCTGGTGCAGCGCTGTGCAGGTGTTGCGCGCGCCATCCCATGTGATTTGCGGCGCTGGCGTCGCCAGCCATTGGCCGCTGCGACGCGCGGTGAATGGCGGCATTTTCGGGCTGATTTAGCGTTGCACACCTACGACTGGGTGCTGGACCTGCAGGGGCTTACCAAGTCTGCGTGGATTGCCTGGTTGGCGCGAAAAACCGCGGGCGGTGTGCATGTGAGCCTCGGCAATCGCACCGACGGTTCGAGTTTTGAAGCGCCCGCGCGCTGGTTGGCCGATCGCGCCGTGGTGCTGCCACCGCATGTCCACGCAGTGCAGCGTTCGCGTCTTTTGTGTGCTGCGGCTTTGGGGTATGCACTGACCGGTCCTGCAGTGTTTGGTTTGCAGGCGCGCGCGCTTGCGACAGCGCCGCACGCCAAGCCGCTGGTGGTGTTGGTGCACGGCACATCACGCCGCGACAAAGAGTGGCCGCAGGACCATTGGCGTGCCTTGGGGCAGCGCTTGAATGCTGCAGGATACCGTGTGGCTTTGGCGCACGGCAGTCCGGCGGAGCAAGCGGCCAGTGAACAGATTGCAGCGGGACTCGATGACGCGCTGGTCTGGCCCACCATGGCACTGGACGTTTTGGTTGATTCCATGGGCGCCTGCGCCGGAGTAATTGGTGTGGACAGCGGTTTAAGCCATATTGCGGTGGCACTCGATTTGCCGCATGTCCAGCTGTACAACTTCGATACCGCCTGGCGTACCGGTCCGGCGGGCGGGCGTCAGGTTGCCGTGTATGCATCACCCGCGCCATCGGTGGATTTTGTTTGGCAGGCATGGTTGGGGGTGGTGGCGTGATCCGCTGGTTTTATTCTGTCGCAATGGTTGCCCTGCAGCCCTGGGTTCGGCGCAAACTGCGGCGGCGTGCGGAGGCCGAACCGCGTTATGGCATGGCGATCGACCAACGGTTTGGGGCGTACACCGATGCCGATCCGATGCCAGCCCCCAACACGAGTCAGGTGGCACCGCTGCGTATTTGGCTGCACGCGGTGTCCTTGGGGGAGAGCCGGGCTGCCGTTATTTTGCTTGCGAGTTTGCGCGCCCGCTTTCCCGGTATGCAACTGCTGTTGACGCATGGCACTGCGACCGGTTGGGAGCAAGGTCAAATGGCGCTCCAGGCGGGTGACATGCAGGTCTGGCAGCCATGGGACACGCCTAAGGCTGTGGACGCGTTCTTGCGGCGTTTTCAGCCCACATTGGGGTTGTTGCTCGAAACGGAGGTCTGGCCGAATTGGGTGGTGGGATGTCGCAGTCTGGGAGTTCCTCTGTATTTGGTGAATGCCCGGCTCAGCCCCAAGTCGCTTCAAAATTCACAACGGCTGGCATGGTTGGCAGGCCCTGCGTTTTCTGGTTTGTCGGGGGTCTGGGCGCAAACTGCGGCCGATGCAGAGCGACTCAAACAGTTGGGAGCGCCGTTGCGCGGTGTCACCGGCAATCTCAAGTTCGATGCCCAACCTGATGCAGGGCAATTGGCCTGTGCCGCCCGTTGGCGGCTGCAGGGAAGCCGACCGGTGGTGGTGTTCGCCAGTTCACGAGAAGGCGAAGAGCAGATGTTCCTAGATGCCTTGGCCGGCTTGTCCCCAGTGCAACGCCAGCGCGTCCAGTGGCTGGTGGTGCCGCGCCATCCGCAGCGTTTTGATTCGGTCGCTGCACTGATATTGTCGGCAGGAATGGCAGTGTCGCGGCGCCGTGACTGGTCCGATGCACCTCCCATGGCCGATTTGTGGCTGGGCGACTCGCTGGGTGAAATGGCCCTGTATTACGGTCTGGCCGACGTTGCGCTGCTGGGCGGAAGTTTTGCGCCTTTGGGTGGACAAAATTTGATCGAGGCGGCCGCCTGCGGGTGCCCGGTCATGCTCGGGCCGCACACATTCAACTTTGCGCAAGCCTCGGAACAGGCGGTAGCCCATGGCGCAGCGCAGCGATGTGCCAGTCTGGCAGCGGCAGTTGCCGCTGCATTGGACGTCGTCGCCGACGCTGCCGCTTTAAGCGCGATGCGCACGCACGCGCTGGAGTGGAGTCGGGCACACCGTGGCGCAGCAAATCGCACAGTGGATGCCTTGGTTGGCGCGGAACCCCAGATCTTCAGTGCCGCGTCGCCAGTGCGGCAAGGCGGCTAATAAACCGGAATGCGGGGGTCGACTTCAGCCGACCAGGCATGAATGCCACCGGCGATATTGACCAATTGGTCGTAACCACGGCTTTGCAGAAAGTGGGCAACTTGCATGCTGCGCCCTCCGTGGTGGCACAGGCAGGCAATGGGTTGCTCGCTGTCAATTTCTGCCAAGCGCAACGGAATGGCGCCCATCGGGATTGTCAGCAGCTGGATTCCATCGGGCTGAACGTGGGCAAATTGCACCTCGTGCGGCTCGCGCACATCCAACAACACGGGCTTGCTGTGGGCAGGTAAACTGGCCAGCCATTCGGCCAGCTGGGATGGTCGCAACTGCGTAATCATCGGTGGCGTGTCCGGTTTGCGCTTCAGAATACGAATTCAGAATGTTCTGCAAAATTGCGCAAACGCGGCGCATTCACATCCCATGGCGTAACCGTCTGGAATTCGCTGGCCGACAGGCGGGTGATCAGGGTGGCACGCATCACCGGTTCATCACCGGTAACAGCGCCCAAGCGCCCCCCCACCTTGAGTTGGTCCAGCAAGCTGGCCGGCACTTCTGCTACCGAGCCGCTGAGCAAAATGACGTCAAATGGGCCGTCTGCTGGCGCGCCCCCGGCGCCGTCTGCTTGACGGACTTCAACATTGCCAATCCCGGCGCTTTGAAGGTTGGCACGTGCCATGGTGGCCAGCTCTGGGAAAATTTCCAAAGACAGCACGTGTTGCGCTCGGCGCGCCAACAGCGCCGCCATGAAGCCGGATCCGGTGCCAATTTCGAGCACTTTGTCGGTGGGCCTTACGTTCAGGTCTTGCAGCAGACGGGCCTCCAGACGGGGTGCCAGCATGCGCTGGCCCTGGGGCAATGGCAGCTCCAGATCGGCATAGGCCAGATTGCGATGGGCTGCGGTAACAAATTCATCCCGGCGAATGGAGCCCAGCAAGTCCAAAATAGCCGTGTCCAGCACGTTCCAGGGACGGATTTGCTGTTCAATCATGTTGAAACGGGCTTGCGTGACATTCAGGGCAGTCATTTTTTTCTCCATGGGGAAAATCGGTCGAAAACTCTTTGAATTCTACTGGCTGTGGCACGATTTTCCGACCCGGCGTAGGATAACGGCCCTATGACCCTATTGAATCCGCTCCCGTCGCCTCCCGAGGCCGCTGCCACCACGTCCATTTTGGTTTTGGGCGGGGGGTGTTTTTGGTGCACGCAGGCCGTTTATGTACAGGTCAAAGGGGTCACTGCGCTCGAATGTGGGTACAGCAATGGCAACCCGCGCGTTGTGCCCAACTACGAGCGCGTTTGTGGCGGCAACACCGACTACAACGAGGTGGTGCGCATTGCCTATGATGCGACCCAGGTGTCAGTGCGCGAGCTGCTGGAAGTGTTCTTTGTCATTCATGATCCAACCACGCCGAATCGCCAGGGACACGATGTTGGAACCCAATACCGCAGTGGTATTTATTTCACCGAGGCAGTGCAGCAGGCGGTGGCATCGGACTTGATTGCCGAGCTGAATGCCAGTGGCGTGTACCGCACGCCCGTGGTGACCGAGCTTGTGCCCTTGGCAGACTACTTCACTGCAGAAGATTACCACCAGGATTTTTTTGCACGGAATCCGAATCAGGGCTACTGCATGGCTGTTGCTGCGCCGAAAGTTGCGAAATTTCGACAGACTTTTGCCCGCCTGCAAAAAGCGTGAGAAGCGCCAAGCCATTTGTCACAGTCAAGTCCTAAAATTCAGGCCTATTGAGGAACCATTTATGCAGTCTCGTTTTTTGCGGCATGCGGTGTCCGGGCTTATTGCCCTGATGTCTTTGGGTGCATTGGCCCAACTGTCTTCTCCAATCGGAGGCAGTGGTGGTGCAGCGGGCGCGCCGGGTGTGCCCATGGGCGTTGGCGCCGGTTACCACAGCCCCAATAGCCCATTTCCCCCTTTACAAGATCGGGCCGATGTGTTGCCGTGGTCGGTGCTGACGTCGGTTAAAACCAAGGTCGAGAAGAATCGGGTTTTGCCTATTTTCAATAATTCGATTCAGGCTTTGAACAACAAAAATCAGCGCGTTCAGGGCTTCATGATGCCGCTGGATCCGGGCGAAAAACAAAAACACTTTCTGCTGAGCTCGGTGCCCCTGTCGTGTCCATTTTGTGTTCCCGGTGGGCCCGAGAGCATGGTTGAGGTGAAAACCAAAACGCCGGTCAAATATGTGCTGGATGCGGTTGTTGTCGAGGGCCAGTTTGCCGTGTTGCACGACGACCCAATGGGCCTTTACTACCGCATGAACGATGCGGTCGCGGTCAAGTAAATTGCGGGTCCGCCCGCCCGTCGGCAGCGTGCGGACGCACAGGCGACCCTGACTCAGGGCGCCAGCCGCTCGCGGGTCCAGTTGGCGGGCGCACTTGCGTTGCGGTTCAGGGTGTAGCGCAAACGGTCATGCAGACGGCTTTTGCGACCTTGCCAGAATTCCCAGTAATCGGGGCGCAAACGATAGCCACCCCAGTGCGGGGGGCGGGGCGGGTGCAATAAAAATTGCGCCGCATAACGTGCTGCGTTGGCCACCAAAACACTGCGTCCACCAATCACCTGACTTTGGGGTGACGCCCAGGCGCCAATCCGGGAATCCAGCGGGCGGCTTTGGAAGTAGGCATCGCTTTCTGCTGCACTGATTTTTTCTACTGTGCCTTCTATGCGCACCACGCGCTCCAGTTCGACCCAGTGAAACTGCAGTGCGGCGAACGGATTTCCGGCCAAGGCCTGGCCCTTGCGGCTATCGTAATTGGTAAACCACACGATGCCTTTGTCGTCGAAGCCCTTGATTAATACGACCCGGGTGGACGGGCGCAAATCGGAGTCGACCGTTGCCAGGGTCATGGCGTTCGGTTCCGGGACTTCGCTGCGCATCGCCTCCTCTAGCCATTGCTCAAACTGTTGCAAGGGGTTGGCATGCGATGCGTGCTCGTCTAATTCCGCGCGCTCATAGCTTTTGCGCAAGTCTGCAATGGCCGTAGGTAGTGTCATGGGAGCAGAGTATATGCAGTGCTGTCCGGTGCGTCTTTGCCGTGTTGGGAATGCGTTGATAACGGATTGGTAATGGATTGGTAACGCATTGGTAACCGCTTCTGCGCACAAACTGCGTATAACAAGTTACCATCGCGGATGTAATTTTGTTACAAGATTGAGAGCTGCCATGAACCAGTCCCATTCCGCACCGGCGCTGCATCCGGTTGTTGATGCCGTTACCCGTCGCATCCGCGAACGCAGTGCGCCCACCCGCACGGCTTATCTCGCCCAAGTAGAGCAATACGCCGGGCGCAAGCCAGGTGCCCAGCGCATGGGGTGCGCCAATGTGGCCCACGCATTTGCTGCATTGCCCGGGAGCGACAAGTTCCGTGTGGTTGCCGAAAAAGCCCGCAATATCGCAATCGTCAATGCCTATAACGATTTGTTGTCGGCCCATGCGCCACTGCAGCATTACCCCGATATTGTGAAAGCCGAAGCGCAAAAAGCGGGCGCAACAGCGCAAGTCGCTGGCGGCGTGCCGGCCATGTGCGATGGCGTAACCCAGGGCACTGAAGGCATGGAGCTGAGTCTGTTCAGTCGCGATGCCATTGCCATGGCGACGGCCGTCTCCCTCAGCCACGATGTGTTCGATGCTGCCCTGATGCTGGGCGTGTGCGACAAAATTGTGCCGGGCTTGCTCATCGGTGCCTTGCATTTCGGACACTTGCCGACCGTGTTTGTACCCGCCGGCCCCATGACGTCGGGCCTGTCGAATAATGAAAAATCCAAGGTGCGAGAAAAAGCTGCCCAAGGACTGGTCGGACGGGACGAGTTATTGGCTGCTGAATCTGCGGCCTACCATGGCCCTGGAACCTGTACTTTTTACGGCACCGCCAACAGCAATCAAATGTTGCTGGAGGCCATGGGCTTGCATGTGCCTGGCACTGCATTTGTAAATCCTGGCAATACAGCGCGGGCGGAGCTGACGCGCGAAGCCGTTCGCACCGTACTTGAAATCACCAAGGAAAAACGCTTTACGCCGATTGGAAAACTGGTTGACGAGCGGTGCATTGTCAACGCCATGGTGGCGCTTTTGGCCACGGGTGGCTCAACCAATCACTTGATTCACTGGGTGGCCGTAGCCCGTGCGGCTGGAATTCTCATTGATTGGAACGACTTCTCCATGTTGTCAGACGTTGTGCCCTTGCTGGCGCGCGTTTATCCCAATGGCAGTGCCGATGTAAACCAGTTCCAGGCAGCCGGTGGTCCTGGCTTTGTGATTGGGCAACTGCTGGATGCCGGTCTGATGCATGCCGATGTCCTGACCGTTCGCCCCGGTGGGTTGCGCGAATTCGCGGCGATTCCCCACCTGTCAGAGGGTGGTCAATTGGTCTGGGAGCCCGCACTGCAAAGCGCTGATGAAACGGTTGTACGGCCTGCGGCTGCGCCTTTCAGCGCCACGGGGGGACTGAAGTTGCTGCAAGGCAATTTGGGTCGCAGCGTGATCAAGGTGTCGGCTGTTCCCGAGTCCTTGCACATTATTGAGGCACCATGCCAGGTGTTTAATTCACAAGAAGAGCTGCACAAAGCCTTTAGCAGTGGCAGTTTGGACCGGGATGTCATTTGCGTTGTGCGCTGGCAAGGACCCCAGGCCAATGGCATGCCCGAGCTGCACAAACTCACCCCACCGCTGGCCGTGTTGCAAGGGAAAGGTTTTAAAGTGGCTTTGGTTACCGACGGTCGCATGAGCGGTGCATCGGCAAAGTGCCCGCCGCCATCCATGTTTCGCCGGAAGCCGCTGCTGGGGGGCCCTTGGCGCGTGTGCGCGACGGCGATTTGATTCGCTTGGACGCACCGGCCCAAACCTTGACGGTGTTGGTGAGTGAAGCCGAGTGGAATGCCCGGCCGTTGGCCGAAATGCCCGCTGAATTGCGGGCCGCCAATGGTGTGGGCATGGGCCGCGAACTGTTCGCTGGCATGCGCCGCAATGCATTGGCTGCGGAAGAGGGCGCCTGTACCTGGTTTTAATCGGTACACAATCGCGTGCACAGATCCACCATTTCTAGACGACAAATTATCAGCAGGAGAAGTCACATGAGTGAGCAAAATAAATTTACCGCCTTGCAAGTAATGCAAGATGCCCCGGTTATTCCGGTGATCGTGCTGCAAGACGTTGCCCACGCTGTGCCTATGGCGCGGGCGTTGTTGGCAGGTGGTGTGCGCATGCTGGAAGTGACCCTGCGTACGCCCCAGGCTTTGGCATGTATCGAAGCGATTGCCAAAGAGGTACCGGAGGCCGTGGTCGGCGCCGGGACGGTGCGCAGCCGTGCCGATGCACAGGCAGCAGCGAACGCCGGTGCACGCTTTGCCGTGAGCCCCGGCTATACCAGTGCAGTGGGCCAAGCCTGTCGTGACCATGGATTGGCATTGTTGCCGGGCGTTGCCACGGGCAGCGAAATCATGATGGCGCAAGAAGATGGTTTTACGGAACTGAAGTTTTTCCCCGCCATGCAGGCCGGCGGCCCCGCCATGCTGAAGGCGTGGAGTGGCCCATTTTTCGATGTGCGCTTTTGCCCCACCGGTGGCGTAACCCTGCAAAATGCGCCCGAATTCTTGGCGCTGCCGAACGTGGTGTGCGTTGGCGGTTCGTGGATCGTACCGGCCGATGCCATGGCCAAGGGCGAGTGGTCCCGTATTACGGAGTTGACGCGGGCCACACACGCACTCAAAAGCTGAAAATAGCCTTCGCATGGGCGACAATCCGTCCATGCAACAGTTCACCAAAGTCGTTTTATATACAGGTCCCGATGGACGGGCCGCGTTCCGCGAGGAAACGCTGGCGTTGGATCAGGGCAGTCCCCAATCGATGCTGTCGGCGGTATTTTCCTCTGGCGGTTTCCAGCTGCGAGAAAGCCCGGTGGGCTTTCGCAGCCAGTTCCATTGCACCGGAGCACCCCAGTGGTGCTTTATTTTGCGCGGCAAAACGGAGACAGGTTTGCAAGGCGGTGTTTCCCGGATTTTTGGTCCCGGTGCGCACTTTTACTCTGCCGATGTGTTGCCAGAAGGTGCGGTTTTTGACCCCCAGGTGCACGGCCATTGGAGTCGGCAGCTCGGAAATGAACCCCTGCAAACCTTGTTTGTCAGGGGTTAATGCTTGGGTGGCTTAACGGCCGTAACCGCCACCACCATTGCCACCGTTGCCGCCGCCGCTGCGCTGACCACCACGGCCCGCGCCGCCGCCGGGGCGACCGCCACCAAAACCGCCACCGCCACCGGTATTGCGATTGCCACCGCCAAAGTTGCCGCGGCGGGCACCGCGTTCGGCCATCAGATCGACGCTGGTCCGCATCGGATCGGGTTGGCCTGATGGCGCACGCTGGGCGCGGGGTTCGCTGGAAAAACCAGCTGGATGACCCATGCCGGTTGCCGGGCCACGGCCGCTGCGTTGGCCTTGTGGCGGCCGATTGCCCTGGGGCCGTGGTGGCTGAAATTCACCGTCATTGCGGCCACGACCGCCACCATTGCCAGCACTGCCACCGGCGCTGCGGCTTTGGGCGCCCGCACCCCGACCGCCTTGCGATGACTTATTGTCACGAACACGTTGCAGCATTTCCGTGCGCGCAGCGCGCCCGGCGGCTTGCATTACTTCGCGGCTGGGGGGCTTGCCAGCGCCGCCCCAGATGGTCTGGCGGCCCATGGCAATGGGTTCGGCCTTTTCGCCGGGCTCCGGACCAAAACCTTCCACCAATTGCACTTCAATTTTTTGTTTGGTGAAGCGCTCAATGTCTTGCATAAAGCCTTCTTCATCCAGGCACACCAGGTTCACTGCGGCGCCATCGGCACCGGCGCGACCGGTGCGGCCAATGCGGTGCACATAGTCTTCGCTGACGTTGGGGATTTCGTAGTTCACAACGTGCGGCAGGTCGTCGATGTCAATACCACGCGCAGCAATGTCGGTGGCCACCAGCGCGCGGACCGCGCCAGTTTTAAAGCCACTGAGGGCCTGCGTGCGGGCTGCCTGGCTCTTGTTACCGTGCAAAGCCATCGCGGTAATGCCATTTTTTTCGAGAAACTCTGCAACGCTGTTTGCGCCAAATTTGGTCCGCGTGAAAACCAGGACCTGGCTCCAGTTTTGGGCATTGATGATATGCGCCAGCAACGCTTTTTTCTTGCCGCGTCCGACCGGGTGGATAACCTGGGTAATGCGTTGAACGGTGGTGTTGCGCGGCGTTACCTGCACACTTTGTGGGTTCTTGAGCAGGCCATTGGCCAGCTCGCGGATTTCGTCACTGAATGTGGCCGAAAACAGCAGGCTCTGCTTTTCTTTTGGAACCAGCGCCAGCACTTTTTTCACGTCATGGATAAAGCCCATGTCAAGCATGCGGTCGGCTTCGTCCAGAATCAGCATTTGTACTTGGCCGAGGTCAAGCATTCCTTGTTGCTGCAGGTCGAGCAGGCGTCCCGGCGTGGCGACCAGAATGTCAACGCCCTTTTTCAGCTTGCTGATTTGAGGGTTCATGCCAACACCACCGAAAATAACCGTGCTGGTCAGTTGCAGGTATTTTCCGTAGGTGCGGACCGACTCTTCAACTTGGGCAGCCAGTTCGCGGGTGGGCGTGAGCACCAGGGCGCGAATGCCGGTGCCACCAAATTTGTTTTGGGCGCTGCGGGACATGCTCAGGCGGTGCAGCATCGGCAGCGTAAAGGCGGCTGTTTTGCCCGTGCCGGTTTGGGCTCCGCCCAACAGGTCATGACCTGCCATTACCAGGGGAATGGCTTGTGCCTGAATCGCGGTGGGTGATTCATAGCCCTCTTCGCGCACCGCTTTGGTAATGGCTGCGGCCAGATTTAATTCTTCAAAGTTCATTTTGCAGGCGCCCTTTCCGGGGCGCAGGGATACCGGCCAGTCCACATGCGTACCTGTGTTGTTCACAGAGCGGCGTGCGATCAGTTAAAGGCAGATGGATTAAAGGTAGTGGTGTGCTCCCGGGCTCGTAAGGCATTGGTACCACGTTCATGCGTTGTGGTGCATACGTTCAAATACCGCGCCAATTTTTTCATACCGGGCTTGCAAGACCTCCAGCAAGGTGCTGGCACTGCGGGTAACTGAAGCGCCGCAGCGCCCGTATTGTCGCACGTTGCTGCGCCTTGCAACAAATCATTTCAAATATTCGCAGCAATGCGGCCGGACTTCGCTACCATTTGTGCACACGGTGATCACCCCGATCGGACTTGGCAATGCATAAATTCAAGCTTCGCCGCCTGGGCGTGGCGGATGATCCAGGCCATTACAGACCCAATCTTCAGGCTTGCCTGGAGGCGGTGCTGGCGCAGTCCAACGCACTCGCAGATGAGCTGCTGGAGAGTTTGCGCAGATCGATTTACCCAACTTCGGCAAAGACGCCCCCCTTACTAACCGCCCCAGAGGCACTGGAAGCGGTACGTTACCTGACTGACCAGGCGGCGCACTTCAAGCGCATTTTTTGCCAGCAACTCCGATTGGCGGTATTGGCCGGCGAACGCGGCCGCTGGGACGCGCTGCCAACAGAGGGCGCCGATGGATTTCAATTTCTGGACGATGCGCAGTTGAATGCGAACATTGGGTTCGCAATGGCGCAGCAGGAAGTCATGCGTTCGGTCGAGGATGTTTTGCCTCCGGTGAACGCAATGGTGAGCCACTTGATGGGGTGGGCATCGGTTCAGGCGCACTTGAATCCATTGAAGCCCGAGTCGTTTGTGTACGCACTTTGGGAAAGCCTGCGCGCGTTGTTGCCTGAGGAAGGTCCGCGTTTGTTGTTGATGCCGGTCGCCGGTGCAAAACTGGGGGTCACATTGCGCCAACTCTATATGGAGGTCGCAGATTGGATGCGCTCATTGGGCGTGGAGGCAATACCGCCGCTGGTGAGCGGCACCACCAGCCCGGCGCAGCGCACACAATTGGCGCTCGACAAGCTGCGACTCTTGCTCTCGGGCGCGCCTGCTGCCGATTCCACGGCCCCGGATGCATTGGGCGTAACCGACTTTACCAGCACCATCCCCGCATCATTCGGGGCCCTGCAGGACATGCGATTGCTCGAATCCATGGAGCAACGCTTGGCTGCGCGCAGTGCGCGCCCGGATGGCGCACGGTCCGCGGAGCGGCCGAATGGCATTGCGGATAAAAACTGTTTGGCAATCCGCTTGGGCGAAGAGGTGGTGTGCCTGATGGTGGAGACCCTATTGCAGGACAAGCGTCTGTTGCCAGCAGTGCGCGCGCATGTGGTCGCTCTGGAGCCGGCATTGCTCAGGTTGTCCCAGTTGGACCGGCGTTTTTTCAGTCAGCCGAACCACCCCGCACGGGCGTTGCTGTTGCGTTTGACAGAGCGCAGCTTGGTTTTTTCTTCAGAGGCAGATCCCGGCTTCGCACGTTTTTCCAAGGCATTTGGCAATGCGGTGCGCCTTGTTTGTGAAGGGCCGGGAGACGCCGACGCGTTTGCCCGCCTGCTGCGCAAGCTGGAGCGTGACTGGGCAAGAGCGGACGCGCAACAACAGCACGCCATACAACGCGACGCGCGCGCCCAGGAAGTTGCCTTGCAATTTCGCCAACGCACGGCTGAAAAGGATGTTCCGGAGTTGATTCGGGTTTTTCTGCAAGGGCCTTGGGCGCAGGTCGTGGCCCAGGTGCAATCGGCGGCGGAACCGGGTACGGGCTTGGCGGAGATCCGTCTGGTTGATGATTTGGCCTGGAGCGTGCAACCCCACCTGACGCAACGCAATCGCCGGCGGTTGCTTGAATTGGTACCGTCCATGGTGCGAACGATTCGCCAGGGATTAGAGAAAATAGACTATTCCGAAGCGCAAATTGCGGCGTTTTTTACCAGCCTCATGGAATTACAGGCCCTGGGCGTTGCCGGCAACCGCAGCGGGGTCCCGCTTTCCTCGGCGGCTTCGCCCGGCGGCGCATCCGCTGAAACAGAGCCTGTTTGGCGGGATGCGCTTGCCCTTGCCGCTGTGCGAAACACCATTGGGCGGCATCCGGGCTGACCCGCGTGCAAATTTATGCCTTTAGCAGTTGATAATGGCGGCTTCAACGCCTGATTCCTCCAATTTTCAACTTCCCCAATGGCCCAATACGTTTTTTCCATGAACCGGGTAGGCAAGATCGTGCCGCCCAAGCGTTATATCCTTAAAGACATTTCTTTGTCGTTTTTTCCCGGTGCCAAAATTGGTGTGCTGGGTACCAATGGCTCCGGCAAGTCGACGCTGCTCAAGATCATGGCCGGTGTCGACAAGGAAATCGAGGGTGAAGCCATTCCCATGGCCGGCCTGAATATTGGTTATTTGCCGCAGGAGCCCCAGCTTGACCCCACGCACACCGTGCGCGAAGCGGTGGAAAGTGGGATGGGCAAAGTGTTTGCTGCCAAAGCCCGCCTTGAGGAGGTGTACACCGCTTATGGTGCAGAAGATGCCGACTTCGACGCCCTTGCGGCGGAACAGGCGGAGCTGGAGGCAATTATTGCGACCGCTGGCACCGATTCTGAGCACCAGTTGGAAATCGCCGCCGATGCGCTGCGCCTGCCCGCCTGGGATGCCAATATTGGCGTCTTGTCGGGGGGGGAAAAGCGCCGTGTCGCGCTCTGCCGTTTGCTGTTGTCCAAGCCGGACATGTTGTTGTTGGACGAACCCACCAACCACTTGGATGCCGAGTCCGTAGATTGGCTAGAGCAGTTCCTCCAGCGCTATTCAGGCACCGTCGTGGCAATTACCCACGATCGCTACTTCCTGGACAATGCCGCCGAATGGATTCTCGAGCTCGACCGTGGGTCGGGCATTCCTTACAAAGGCAACTACAGCGACTGGCTAACCCAGAAGCAGTCGCGTCTGGAAGCTGAGCAGAAAGGCGAGGAAGCCCGCGCCAAGGCACTGAAGAAAGAGTTGGAATGGTCGCGTCAAAACCCCAAGGGGCGCCAAGCCAAGAGCAAGGCGCGTTTGGCCCGCTTTGAAGAACTGAGCGATTTTGAGTACCAAAAACGCAATGAAACCAACGAAATCTTCATCCCAGTTGCCGATCGACTGGGCCATGAAGTGATTGAGTTCAGCAACGTCACCAAGTCGTTTGGCGACCGTGTCCTGATTGACAACCTGAGTTTCAAAGTGCCTGCAGGTGCGATTGTTGGCATTATTGGTCCGAACGGTGCCGGCAAGTCGACGTTGTTCAAGTTGATCGCAGGGCGCGAAGAAGCCGACGCGGGCACCGTCAAAATCGGTTCGACTGTGAAGATGGCCTTTGTCGATCAGCACCGCGACAGTTTGGCCGACAGCAAAACCGTGTGGGAAGATATTTCGGGCGGCCTGGATATTCTCAACGTCGGCAAGTTCCAGATGGCGAGCCGGGCTTACTGCGGCCGTTTCAACTTCAACGGCGGTGATCAGCAAAAGAAAGTGGGAATGCTGTCCGGTGGTGAGCGTGGTCGTTTGCATTTGGCCAAAACCCTGATTGCTGGCGGCAACGTATTGCTGCTTGACGAGCCGTCCAACGATTTGGATGTCGAAACCCTGCGCGCACTGGAAGATGCCCTGTTGGAGTTTGCCGGTACGGTTCTGGTCATCAGCCACGATCGCTGGTTCCTGGACCGCATTGCCACCCACATATTGGCGTGCGAAGGTGACAGCCAGTGGACTTTCTTTGATGGCAATTACCAAGAATACGAGGCCGATAAGAAGCGCCGCCTGGGAGAAGAGGGTGCGAAGCCCAAGCGCATGCGTTACAAGGCCCTGAAGTAATCCGCAACGGAGCCCGTGTTGCCGACCGGAATTTTGGAAACCTTGCTGTATGCGGCAGTGCCGCCCGGCTTGGTTTTGTTGCTCGTTTGGGTGGCAGCAAAGTTCCGGATTAAGGGCGGGCAAGCGTGGGCATTGCCGTTTCCTCCCGGGGGGCGGCAGCGGATCCCGATTGCAATTTCCTTGCTGGCGCTGCTGAGCGGCATGGGCATTTCGGCGTATCTGGCAGAGGTGGCCCGTGACGAGGCCCGGATGCTGGCCCAACAACAATTTGCCCAAGTTGCGGTTCAAGTTGAACTGGCAATTCAAGCGCGTTTTTCCGATATGCGCCACCCATTGGATTTGGTGCGCGCAGCGGTCGCGGCCAATCCCCAGCTAACGCCGGCCGGTTTTGCCCGCCTGCCTTTGCAGGACGGCGCCATGGCGCAGGTTCCGGGTCTGGAAGATCTGGCTTTTGTCAGTGCGCAGAGTTCGGATCACGTTGCGCCTTTTGCCGACGATCCGGTCTCCGAGCAGGCGGCGGAGCAAGCAACTTTGAATGGCGATGCGGTGATGTCCCGGCCACACGAAATTCGCAGCCATGGCCGTGTTTTTCTTGGCTTGACCTATTTTTTACCGATTTATCAGGGACCTGGCATACCCGTCAGCCTGGCCCAGCGCGAACGTGCTTTGCGCGGTTGGGCAGTTGTTGCGGTTCGACTCGACGCGTTGTTGGCAGCGATGCAAATCCAAGACCGCCACTACGCACATTTCCGTTTGTTTGCCCAGCCCGACGCGCCATTGTCCGGTTTACTCTATGACAGCGAAGTCACCATCGATCAGGCCCGCGCCGAAGGCACGCAGAAAACCCTCAGTGGCGACGCCAATGCCGTTGCTGAGCCGCTGCTTTGGGAGTTGTTGGTCGCTGACAACCTGCTGTACTTGCAGTGTGTGCCAACCTCCGAGTTTGCAGCATCGCACCACTCAACAGACTCCCAGCGAATTGCCTTGATCGGTTCCAGTCTGGGCAGCTTGATTGCGTTGGTATTGTGGCTGCTATTGGTCGGTCGGGCGCGCGCCATGGCGGCTGCGCTGGAGGCCAAAACGGCACTGGTTGTAGAAAAATTCCGGACCGAAGAGATATTGGCAGGAGCGAATGTTGGAACGTGGGAAACCAACCACGTTACCGGTGAATTCCACTGCAGCGCGCGGTGGTCGGAGATGCTGGGCGAGCCTTTGCAGTCGGTGCACCCGAATGCCGATGCATTCTTGTGGGAGCGTGTGCATCCAGATGACAAGGTCCGACTGGCGAATTTGGAGGCCTTGTGCGCGCACAGCGGATCGGAAGCATATTCGTGCGAGCTGCGTTTGCGCCACGCTGACGGTCGCTGGATGTGGGTTTTGCGGCGCGCCCGGGTTATTTCAAGGCGCACCGATGGGCGTGTTGAGTGGATTGGTGGCATCCATACCGATATCTCCAATTACAAGGCCGTCGAGCTGAGTTTGCGTGCGACCGAATCATTTTTGGACCGTGCTGGACGCATTGCCCATGTGGGCGGGTGGCAAATTGATTTGCGCACCGACGCAGTCCTTTTCAGTGCCGAAGCGCTGGCTATTTTCGGTATGGATCCGGACTGTCAACCGGTTCGTTCTGAGTTGCATAAACTATTTTCCCAAGCCGATTCTGAGCGACTCAATGATGCCGTGGCCCAGGCCATTGAGATGGGAACCGGTTGGGATCTGGAGCTCACCTTTGTCGATGCCGACGGCGCCACCCGTTGGGTCCGTCAGTTTGGTGAGGTTGAATTTGATGATACCGGTGCCGTGCGACTGGTGGGGGCCTTGCAAGATATCACACGCGATAAAAAGGCCCAGTTGGAAGTTGCCCGCAGCGAGGCTTTGTTGCGGGGCGCAATCGACGCGTTGAATGAAGCCTTTGTGATGTTTGACGCCGATGATCGCCTGGTGTTTTGCAATGACAAATACCGCACTTTGTATGCGGGCACCGCCGACTTGCTAACCGTCGGTGCGCGCTTTGAAGACATTTTGCGCAGTGCGGCGGAACGCGGGGTATTTACCGATGCCGGTAGCGATATGGAGTCTTACCTGGCGGCTCGATTGGCCCAGTTCCGAGAGGGCAATACTTCCACGGAACAGGCCTTGTCAGGTGGGCGATGGCTGAAGCTGATTGAGCGGCGCATGGCAGACGGACACACCGTGGGGTTTCGTGTGGACATTTCGGAAATCAAAAATGCCACAGCGCGGGCCGAGTCGATCAGCTTGGCGTTGGCCGAAGAGCGGCGGCGCTTGCGGACCATTTTAGAAGGCACCAACGTTGGCACGTGGGAGTGGAACGTACAGACCGGCACTTTAATTTGCAACGATCAATACACCGCCTTGCTGGGCTATACGCCGGCGCAGTTTGCGCAGGGCGGTTACGCCTTCCTGAGCGGACTGTTGCATCCTGCCGATTGCGCGGCGGCAGAGGAAAACATGCAAGCCCATTTGCGTGGTGCGGTGCCACTGTTCGACCAGGAAGTGCGTTTGCGACACGCCGACGGACGCTGGATTTGGTTGCTGGCGCGGGCCAAGTTGGTGCATGCAGCGGAAAACGGCCAACCGCTTTGGGTGTACGGCACCCATATGGACATTACCGCGCGCAAGCTGACCGAACACAGCTTGGCCGAGACCACCGCCATGCTGCAAAACGTACTGGATTCGGCAACCCAGGTTGGCATTATTTGCATGGGCCTGGATCGGCTAATCAAGGTGTTCAACAAAGGCGCCGAGAACTTGCTGGGCTACTCGGCGGCCGAACTCGCGGGCCGCAAAACGTTTACCCGCTTTTTTGACCCCGCCGAGCTTGCGGGTTTGCGCGAGTCCATGGAGCTCATGCTGGGCCACACACCATCGTCGCGTGAAGTGTTCGACCACATTGGTGCCATCAGTGGCCGCCAGGAGTGGACGCTGGTCCGAAAAGATGGCACGCACTTCACGGCCAATTTGATTTCTTCACCCCTGCGCAATTTGCAGGGCGAGGTCACAGGGCACGTGGCCGTTGTGTACGACGTGTCGCAGCAAAAAGAGTACGAGGCGTCGCTGCGCAAAGCCATGCAGATGGCCGAACAGTCGAGTGTTGCCAAAAGCCAGTTCCTGGCCAATATGAGCCACGAAATTCGCACGCCCATGAATGCCGTGCTTGGCATGTTGCAGCTGCTGCACCGCACCGTATTGAATCCACGCCAGCGCGACTACACGGCAAAAGCCGAATGGGCCGCCCGGTCTTTATTGGGTTTGCTCAACGACATTCTGGATTTTTCCAAGATGGATGCCGGCAAAATGCAGCTCGATCCCCAGCCGTTTTTGGTGGAGGAGTTGTTGGCCGATTTGTCGGTTATTTTGTCGAGTAATTTGGCGAACAAACCGGTGGATCTGGTTTTTGATATCGATCCCCGCATCCCCCCCGAGCTAATAGCCGATTCCCTGCGTTTGAAGCAAGTCCTGATCAATCTGGGGGGCAATGCCGTCAAGTTTACGGAGTCAGGGGAGGTTGTCCTGCGGTGGACATTGCTCTGGCACCAGGGCGATCGCGTGCGTGTGCGCTTGTCCGTGGAAGACTCTGGTATTGGTATTGCCCCGGAAAATCAGGCGCGTATTTTTGAAGCGTTTACACAAGCAGAATCGAACACCACCCGGCGCTTTGGCGGCACCGGACTGGGCTTGGCGATTTGCACCCGCTTGGTCCGACTGATGGGCGGCGAGTTAAGCCTGTCCAGCGCCGAAGGCAAGGGCAGTGTGTTCAGTTGCGTGCTCGAATTCCCGGTGGTAACGACATTGGCAAGCACGGTGCCCGAGCGCGCTGCGCCAGACCATGCGCAGACACCCGTGGCGACCCACCCGGCTTTGCATATGCTGTTGGTTGACGACAACCTGCTTGCACGGCGCGCGGCAGCCGCGGCCATGCGCAGCCTGGGCTGGCAGGTGGTGGATGCAGCCTCGGGTGCCGAGGCGCTGGCGATTCTGGAAGCCCGTTTGGTGTCCGGAAATTTGCCGTTTCACGCGGTCTTTGCGGATTGGCAAATGCCTGGCATGGATGGATTGGCGCTAATGGGGCGGATGCGTCAAATATTTGCCGGTAAAACGGTGCCGCGTTTTATTTTGTTGAGTCGCCATAATCGCGAAGCGTTGTCGCGCGGCACACCGCGTGAGCAAGAGATGCCAGATGGATTTTTGGTAAAACCGCTGAGTGCTGGAATGTTTGCCCAGGCTTTGGCCTTAACGCAATTGCCCTCCGACGCGCTTGCCGTCAACGTGCAGCGCGAAGACACCGTTGCAACCGGTGCGTCCGGGGCTTTGCGCGGAATGCATATTCTGTTGGTTGAAGACAATCCGATTAACAGACAGGTCGCCAGTGAATTGCTGGAGGGTGTGGGCGCAACGGTGGTCTGGGCGGAAAACGGCTTATTGGGTTTAGAGGCCTTGGCCAATGCGGATGTGACGAAGCCATTTGATGCTGTTTTAATGGACTTGCAAATGCCGGTCATGGACGGCTTGACGGCGGTGCGCAGAATCCGTGAAACCCCTGCCCACCGCGATTTGCCGGTTATTGCCATGACAGCCAATGCCATGGTGGGGGATCGCGAGGCGTGTCTGGCAGCTGGCATGAATGACCACGTCGGCAAGCCATTTAATTTGCAAAATTTGATCGATACCTTGGTGACCCACACCCAATGGGAGGTTGCGCCAGTCGGTGTCTCGTCTGGATTGATCGGCGCCGGAGCCGCTGCGCACAGCACCGATGCATGGCCTGCGTTTATCGATGTCAGCGGGGCGTTGCACCGTATGGGGGGCAACCGCGCATTGTTGGGGCGTTCTTTGTGGAGCTACTGCAGCGACGCCAATGAATTATCCAAGCGCATTTTTGCGGCACTCGGCGCGGCCCAGTACCCTGTATTGCAGCGTGAATTGCACACCCTGAAAGGGCTTGCTGCAACCTTGGGTCTGGGGGAAGTCGCGGAGCGTGCGGCCAAAGCCGAGCATGCCGTGCGAGAGGGCGCACACACTGCGTTGCATCCCCAGCTGAATGCCTTGCTCCAATTGGTAACGTCCCAGGTGCCGATGTTGTCTGACGTCATTGCGCATTTGGCTGGCAGTGCACCCAGCACCCATCTGCCGGCCACCGCCGCGCTGCGTTCCGACACACTTCCCGATGCAGCGGAGCTATTGGCACTGCTGGAGGCCTCCGACATGCGTGCCATGGAAGTGCATTCGCTATGGCGCCAGGCTGTGCCCGCTGTGCTTGCGAATCGTGTTGCGGCATTGGACACCGCAATGTCCGAACTTGACTTCGAATTGGCAGCGAGACTTTGCCGTGAATTGATGGCACATTAGGCGCGTCTATTTGCGCTAAACGAACAACGCTCAATATAAATATGTCGATGGATAACACTGAAAAAAAAGGCCTTAAGGTACTGGTCGCTGAAGACAACGTGATTAATCAGCGCATTGCCGTGGGTTTGTTGACCGAACTCGGCCACACCGGCGTGGTCGTGGGCGATGGCGAAAAAGCCGTGCGCTGCCTGGCCAAATTGCGTTTTGATGTGGTGCTAATGGATGTGATGATGCCGACCATGGACGGCATGCAGGCCCTGGAGCAGATTCGGGCCAAGGAGGGCGTGGAGGGGGGGCATCTTCCGGTCATTATGGCCACCGCCCATGCAGAGCCCGGCGACGCGGCCCGCTATCGCCGGGCCGGTGCAGACGGATATTTGGCAAAACCGATAGATATCGACAAATTAAGGGCAGAACTCAAGCGTGTATTGGCGAATTAAGCGCTGATCGTCGGTGTATTATTTGCGCGTGCCCAAAGGCCAAAGGGAGCTGTGAAACGATGACGCAAAGCATACAAGCAGAAGTAAAAAAGGCAAAAGTCAATCCGCTGCTGCTTCCGGGGGTGGCGATGATGCAGCGTTTGCGCATGCCAATCAAGCTCAGCACGCTGTCGCTATTGCTGGTTATTCCCCTGCTGGTGGTCACCTACTTCGAGTTGACGTCCCTAATGGGCGACTATGCGACCGCACGGTCGGAACTGGATGGCGTGTTGGTCGCCCAGCATGTCAGTGACTTGGCCGCTGACGTGCAATTGCATCGCAAGGCTTCGCTGGGTGTGTTTGCATCGGGTTCCGAAGCGGATACTTTGCGCCAGCAAGCCGTACAACACATGCAATCTGATATGGCAACGCTGGAGGCGGACTTCAAGGTGTACCCTGCGCTCGCACAGACCGCCGAATGGGACGGAGTGCGCACGCGATTGCAAGGCATTCAGGCGTTGAACGGGGCTGCCGATGCATCAACTTGGGCGGCCTACAGCGACGCCTACGACGATCTGTCTGCAATGATGTTCCGGACCGCCGAAAAGTCGACATTGGCACTTGATCCGGTCGATGCAACCTACTATTTGCAGGATGTGCTCACCGGCCAGATGTTGGATTGGCACGAGTCTTTGATGCTATTGCAACTGCAAGGCGGCGCATGGCTGGCTGGCAAAGCCGGCACGGCGGTTACCCCCGAGCTGTTGCTTTCCATGGCGACCCATCTGGACCATTCAACGCACGCGTTACAGCAGCGTCTGCAAGCACTCGATCGGGCCGATCCTGGCAATGGATTGTCGCAATTCGAGCCCTTGTTAAAGCAAGCCCAAGCCTATATGCAACGGGCGCGCGAAGTTGCTGGCAAAGCACCGTTGGCGGCAGATCAGGTGGCGTACGTTGCCCAGGGTGAACAGCTGCAACTTGCGGGGCATCAATTCGCGCTGGAGGTTGGCACGCTATTGCGCCAGCAGCTTGAGGCCCGCAAGGCACATTCCTTGGCGCAGGCTTTCTTTTTGGGCAGTATGGCGGGCTTGGGCCTGTTGGCGGTCGGTTACCTGACCCTGTGTTTCTCGGTGGCGACGGTGGCCAGCATGGGGGCTCTGCACGACGCTATTCGCGAGGGTATGCATGGAAATTTGGCAACCCATGTCGAAGTTCCAGGCAGTGACGAGTTGGCAAAAATCAGCAAAGAATTTGAACAAATGCTCAACGTACTGTCGACGCTGGTCGCAGACGTTCGCAGCGCCTCCAGCATGGTGACGCATGTAGGGGCCCAGTTGGTTGAAGACGGTCATTCCCTATCGCAACGCACGCAATCCCAGGCCGTGAGTCTGGAGGAAGCCACGACCAACGTCGGGCGTGTCAGTGACACCGTGGCACGCAATTCGGAGGCGGCCCAGGAGGTTAGCCTGATGACCAAGAGTCTGCATGCCGAAGCGGGCAACGCCAGCACCATGATGACCCAAACGGTGGAGGGTCTGGGCGCATTGAAAACCACCTCCGACCGCATGCGCGACATTATCGGGACCATTGACGGTATTGCATTCCAAACCAATTTGCTGGCTTTGAATGCGGCTGTTGAAGCGGCCCGGGCGGGCGAGCAGGGCAAGGGGTTTGCGGTGGTGGCCGCCGAAGTGCGGGGCTTGGCCCGGCGCAGCCAATCGGCGGCGGCGGAAGTGCGCAGCCTGATTGCAGAGTCATCCTCTCGCGTTTCCGATACGGTGGACGAAATCAAGGCGGTCAGTGGCCTGATGACCAGTTTGGTCACCGGTATTTCCGAAATTGCCTACAACGTTGAAACCATGGCCGACGGCAGTGCCAAACAAAGCATCGCCCTCTCCGAGGTGGTGCAGACGGTGGGTGACCTGGACCGGGTGACGATAGAGAATTCTGGCCTGGTGGAGCGCACCTCGCACCGTTCAGCGCGATTGATGCAGCGTTCGCGTCAATTGGAAAATGCGGTCACCTACATTCGATTGCGCCAGGGCACGGCAGATGAAGCCCTGGCCATCGTCAATCGCGCTTACGAATTGGTGCAAGCGATAGGGTTGGACGCGGCATTTCCGACCTTCCATGACAAGAACGCCGAGTTTGTTGACCGCGATCTGTATATATTCGTGCTCGACCGCCATGGCACGTACCGTGTGATGGGCGCCGATGTCACGCGTGTTGGCACCCATCTCTCGCAGGCGGCGGGTATCGGTGATGCGGCCTTGGTGCTCGAGGACGCCTGGCACCGTTGTGAGCAAGGTGGCGGCTGGGTCGAATACAACATTACCAACCCGGTTACCGGCGATGTGCGTGGCAAGTCTTCTTATGTGTTGCCGCTGAACGACCAGATGTTGATTGGCTGTGGCGCATACCGCAGCGCCCTTACCGACAGCGACGACCAGTCGTCCCTGGGTGAATGACCCCCTGATTGGATCGGCCAGCGGCATCCGCTACAAAGGGTGTTCTGAATAAAACTTGCCACCGTGGTAGAGCAGCGGTGGGGCACCGGTTTCAAAGCGGCATTGTTCTACTTCACCGACGAATATGGTGTGGTCGCCTTCATCGTACCGGCTGCGATTGAAACATTCAAAACATGCGACTGTGCCTTCAATCAGCGGTGCGCCGGCAATCCCATCGCGAAACGCTACACCGTCAAAACGGTGTCCGGGGGGGCCGGCAAATTGCATTGCCAGTGCCTGCTGACCGGCGCTAAGTACATTGATCGCGTAATGCGATCCATCTCTGAAAGTTGCCAGCGTGCTGGCCCGGTGTGCCAGACTCCAAAGCACCAGCGGCGGACTGAGCGATACGGAGTTAAACGAACTTGCGGTCAGCCCCACCAAGCCGCCGGCTGCGGTGCGCGCAGTGACAATGGTGACGCCGGTAGCAAACATGCCCAATGCGGACCGGAATTCTGTACTTGAAAACGCAGGAGCTTGTGCTGATATCGGAATTGAGGGTAAGGACATACCCACAATTTAACCGATCTTTTCCTCTGATCGGGGGGGAGGGCCTAAGGCACCGTGGGTTGACGTGGGGCAACTACAATGCCGCCATGCGATTGCAACCCCTTGGACGGTGTTTCTTACCGGTATTCTTTTGTGTGACTTTCAGTGCATGGGCGGGTGTCTGCAACGACCTTTCGCGGGTCTTGCCGAGTGTGAGCCTGTCCCAATGCGAGGCGGCCGATTTGCGCGATATGCAGGCCCGTTCAGTCCAGGGCCGCGCCTTGTTGGGGCGTGATGTGGTGCCTGCTGCCGCCGATTTGCGAATATTGGTGCTGGGTGGTATTCACGGTGATGAAATGTCATCGAGTGCATTGGTTTTCAATTGGATTCCTTTGGCGCTGAAGGCGCAGGATGACGCCGGTCACACGATTCAGTGGCGCTTTATACCGGTGCTTAATCCGGACGGATTGCTGGCCAAGCCGGCCCGGCGCATGAACGCCAACGGCGTCGACTTGAACCGCAATTTCCCAACGCCCGATTGGAACCGGGACGCCCGTGCTTATTGGGAGAAGCGCACGCGTCGCGATCCCCGTCGGTGGCCTGGCAACAAGCCCCTTTCTGAGCCAGAATCACGATTTTTACTGCAACAGATGGAGTCATTCAAGCCCAATCTGATTGTCAGTGTGCATGCCCCATATGGCCTGCTGGATTTCGACGGACCGGAAGCACCGCCACGCAAACTGGGTCGATTGTTTCTTGACCAGGTAGGTATTTATCCCGGATCATTGGGTAACTACAGCGGCGTCCATAAACATGTTCCGGTGGTCACCATCGAGCTGCCAAACGCTGCACGCACGCCCAGCCAGGTCGAAATTTCTGGGATGTGGTCCGACCTCCTTGCGTGGGTCGATGCCCATTTGCAGCCTTAGCGGATTTGCGCGTGTTCCAGCCGCTGACTGAACTGCGACAGTGAAAAACAAAACAGAAAGTAAATGGCTGCTACAAACAACATGGCTTCCAATTTATAGGGGCGCCAGTCTGCATCGGAATTCAGTGCCAGACTGCTGGCGCCGGTCAGTTCATAGAGGCTGACAATCGTCACCAGAGAGGTGTCCTTGAACGTGGCAATAAAGTTGTTCATGATGCCCGGAAGCGATGTGCGCAGTGCCTGTGGCAGCACCACATGCCGTTGTATTTGCCAGTAGCTCAGTCCCAGACTTTCGGCGGCTTCGCACTGCCCGCTGGGCACTACTTGCAGCCCGCCGCGTATCACTTCGGCGAGGTAGGCCGCGGCAAACAATACCAAGCACACCAGCACGCGCAACAGGACATCGACATGCATTTCTTGCGGCAGCAACAGGGGCAGCATGAACGACGCAATAAATAGCACCGACACCAGCGGCACGCTGCGAATCAGTTCGACATACAGCCCACACACACTGCGCACCAAGGGCAGTGTGCTGCGCCGCCCCAGCGCCAGCAGGACGGACAGGGGAAAGGCCAGTGCCAAAGCCGCGCTGGACAGCAAAATCGTCAGAGGCAGTCCGCCCCAGCGATCGGTTGCCACGGGTTCCAGGCCAGCGATGCCACCCGCCATCAGTGCCCAATACAGCGCGATGCCGGCAACCCAGGCCAGCGCAAGCCAGGGCCGCCAGCAACGGCGCTGGCCACTGAGCACCACCAAACCGAGCAATAAGAGCGTGGCCCATGCAGCCCGGGACTGCGATTCCAGCGGGTAGCGACCAAAGATAATAAGCCGGTACTTTTCTGTCACCACGCCCCAACAGGCGCCTGCAGCGGCGTGACACGCAGTCAAATCAGCGCGCCAGACCGCATCCAATATGGCCCAGCGCAAAACCTGGTACGCCAGGGGCGCAAGGGCACAGACGATCAGCAGCGTGACCGCCGCAGACCTCCAGCGCCGGGAGACACTAGTTTTTGTGGCTGCCATGGCGTTGATTGAAATAGTGCATGCAGCCAGCGGCGATGAGTGAGACGCTGGCGTACACCCCAATGACGACCGCGATGCACTCCACCGCCCGTCCGGTTTGGTTGATGGCGGTATTGGCAATGGAAACCAGATCGGGAAAACCAATGGCAACTGCGAGTGACGAATTTTTAAGCAAATTCAGGTACTGATTGGTAAGCGGCGGAATCACGGCACGGAGGGCTTGCGGCAGTTGAATGTGGCGCAGAGTCTGGCTCCGGGTGAGTCCCAAGGCGCGTGCAGCCTCGGCCTGACCGGCCGGCACAGACAACAGCCCGGCACGCACCAGCTCGGCAATAAATGCCGCGGTATAGAGGGTCAGGCCGGTGCACAAGGCCAGATATTCGGGGGACAGCGAACCGCCGCCCTCAATACCAAATTCACCAAGCACCGGCCGGTCAATGCCCCATGCGCCCGGTGCCCAGGCGGCAATTGGGAAGCCGAGCCCGGCCTTGCTCAAAAAGATGCCCCCCCACTCTAAGGGATGTTGACTGTCGGGCAGTGTGTCGGTAAGCAGCGCGTACCACAAAAGCAATTGCAGTAGCAGTGGAATGTTTCGAAACAGCTCGACGTAGGCGGCGCACACACGCCGCAACAGGGGATGCGGCGATAAGCGTGCCACGCCGAGCAAACCACCCCAGACCGTGGTCAGAAGCAGGGCCGGCAGAACCACCCGCAAGGTGTTGCTGAGACCCACCAGGTACGCTTGCCAATACGGTTGGCCCGAGTCGAAGGCGAACAGGCTTTCGCCAATGTCAAAGCCCGCACTGTCGGACAAAAAACCCCAGCCGCTTTGGATGCCTCGCGCAGCCATATTCGCGCGCAAATTGTGAACCCAATAGAACACCACGCTCAATAACAGCACCAACAGCAATGCCTGGAAAACCAGGGCGCGCAGCGCAGGACGCCGCCAAAGCGGAACGTGCGGAGGCATTGGCTTATGCAAGGCGGTGATCAGTGAAAGCGATATTGCACTGCATCGATTCAGCGAATCGGCAATGCGTATTGCAGACCGCCCTTGTTCCACAAATTATTCAATCCGCGCGGCAATTGCAAAGTCGATTTTGGCCCGACATTGCGCTCGAAAATTTCGCCGTAATTGCCACTGGTTTTGATGGCACGGCTGAGCCAGTCCCGGTCCAGTCCGAGCAGCTTGCCGGTGTCTTCGGTGGTGCCCAACAGGCGGCCCACCGCAGGGTCGGTGTTGCTGCTTTTGAGGGCGTCGACGTTGCCAGCGGTGATTCCATATTCCTCTGCCTCGAGCAGGCCCCAAATAGTCCATTTCACAATGGCAAACCATTCGTCATCGCCGCGCCGTACCAGGGGGCCAAGCGGTTCTTTGGAGATCAGGTCGGGCAGTATGGTGTGGTCCGCTGGATTTTTGGCCGATTTGTTGCGGGTTGCAGACAGCCCCGAAACATCGGTGCTGTACGCCACGCAGCGTCCGGCAAAGTAGGCGCTTTCCGCCGCTTCCATTTTTTCAAAGACCACCGGCTTGATGCCCAGTCCGTGGGCTTTGGAATAGTCGGTCAGGTTTTTTTCGGTGGTGGTGCCGGACTGCACGCACACGGTTTGCCCCTTCAGTTGCTTGGGGCTGCGAATCTTGCTCTTGACTGGAACCATGAAGCCTTGGCCGTCATAGTAGGTCACAGCCGTAATATTCATGCCCATCGCGGCATCGCGCGTGAGGGTGAACGTGGTGTTGCGCGCCAGTACGTCGACTTCACCCGATTGCAGTGCCGCAAATCGGGCTTGGGAAACCAAGGGCACGTACTTCACCTTTTCGCCATCACCCAAGGTGGCGGCGGCAAAAGCACGGCAGAAGTCCACGTCCAGTCCATTCCACTTGCCATTGGAGTCGGTAGCGCTAAAGCCGGCGACGCCACTGCTGACGCCACACACCACCTGGCCTCGGGATTTGATGGCATCGAGTGTTTTACCCGCGTGCACCGCAAGCGGCGACAGTGTCAGCAAAAGGCTTGCACCGGCAGACAGAAGTGTATTTAGTTTGATCGGCAAATTCATGGGGCCTCCGGGGGCTGTCGAGCGCGCAGGGGTGCGTGGCACACGGCCTGCACGTTACGTCAGCAAATTGTGAGTGCCAATGATAGTCAATTCGGGGTTTCCCCGTCCGGCCTGCGCCGGTCGCACCATCGGCTTCAGGCGCTGCGTTCCAGGGTGTAACCTGCTGAGCGTAAGTGCAAGGCCAGTCCGGCGTCCATGGTTTGTGCGTGATTGCTGAACCAGGGACCCAACTCGGCGGCCATTTGGCGCACCAGGTTCAGGTCGCCGGCCAGCCCGCGTTTACCGCCTTCACGCATCACCTGCAAAATAATGTCGTGCTGCGATGCGTGGCAATTGCCCGCTGCCATACCGGTTTCTGCCATCCACTGGTCTTCACGGTCGAAGTGTTCTTGGGTGTGGTCAATCAGCAACGCCCAGCGCGTCAACAGCATGTCGTCGGGACTGCGTTGGACTTCGGCCAACATGGCCACGAATTCCTGGTGTGTCTGGTCCATTTGTGGCATGTCCAGCGTCAGGGAGTCGTCCCATTCGAGTATTTTCAGGTCCATATGCTGTTTTCGCTGCAGTGTTTTTGGTGTCGTTTTGTGCGCCCGGGTTAGGCTAAAGGCAAACCGGCTTGGCAGTTTTGCGCCACGTCAAATAACGCAAGGCGTCGCGCGATTATTCTCCATCCTGCAGCAGTCTGCAGAGGGCGCCCTGCTACACTGATGCGCGCAGCATTTAACCCCCTCCTGCCATGTCCACGCCCACATTTGCGCCCCCGCAGTTTTCCGATTCGCATTTTCTGGAGGCCATCCGGCAACACGGATTTGCGGTATTGGATGCCGCCCAGCTGTCCCGTCTGGCAGAGGTACCCATGTCAGCGTTTGCCGACTGGAGCCCGAGCTGGAACGATTTGGGCCCCGACCATTATTTGCGTGACGGCGGCCGTTACCGGCGCCGGCGTCACAGCTGTTTCGTGCTTGCGCCGGACGGCGTCAGCCAGGTAGCGCATCGCCCCCATTGGCAGCCAGTGGAGTACAACGCGCTGCACGGTGGCATGCAACGACACTTTGAGCCCATGCCGCAGCCGCTTTTGATGCAAGCGCCCTGGCAGGCATTGCTGCAGTGGCTGGCCAGCGTGGCGTCGGCCATCAAGGGGCCCCAAACCTGGTATGCCGAAGCCCACCAATTCCGGATTGATACGGCCGATGGCATTGGCCGGCCAACGCCCGAAGGTGCACACCGCGACGGTGTTGACATCGTTGCGGTTTTTCTGGTGAACCGGCACGGCATCAAGGGCGGAGAAACGCGTGTTTTTGCAGCCGATAGTCCGCATGGTCAGCGCTTCACGCTCACCGAGCCTTGGTCGCTGCTGTTGCTGGACGACGCCCGCGTTGTTCACGAGTCAACGCCGATCATGCCAACCCAGCCGGGGGGGTATCGTGACACCTTGGTCCTTACCCTTCGTGCCCACGGATTTCAAGAGAATCCCGACACAGTCACGGTAGACTCAGCCCATGGATAAGCTTGTCAACGGCCTTGCGTACCTGTGCAGCTTGCGCGATCGGGATGCGCTCGACGGCGCCTTGGTGTCGGTCATTTTTGACTACTGCGGCGCCCATGCCGGTGCCGTGAGACTGGTGCAGTTGCTGCCTACCGGCCCAACGGTGCACGCGCTGATGCGGGCTGAGCGCTTGGCGGGTGCACCGGGCTGTGAGCGCCGGGTGGTATGGGCCGAAGCCGCTGATTTGCCGGTGTTGCCGCCGGAATCGCTGATTGCACGTTGTGCTGCCACCGGTTTCCCCGCGGTAGACGAGGGCAGACCCTATCGGGTGGTTTTTCCCGTTGGCAATGCGCCAACCCCTTCGACACTCCTGGAAATTGAAACGTCGGAAGCGCCAGCCGATCATGTGATCGGCGTGGTGCAGGGCGTGCTGCAGCTCTACACCAATTTTGAAGGCTTGCTCGACTACGGCGAACGCGACGCCCTCACCGATCTACTGAACCGCAAAACTTTTGACGGTGCATTTTTTAAAGCTGCCCAGGCGCAAGCCGCGTTGGCCCAGGCGCCGGCCATGGTAGATGATCGCCGGCGCGATAACCCGGACGATGGTTACTGGCTTGCGGTGCTCGACATTGATCACTTCAAACGGGTCAATGACAACTTCGGGCACCTGATTGGCGATGAAGTTTTGCTGCTGATGGCGCGCCTGATGCGTTCGCATTTTCGCTACCAAGATCAGCTTTACCGCTTCGGCGGCGAAGAGTTTGTGGTGCTGATGCGCTGTGGCAGTCACGAGGACGCCGCATCGGCTCTGGTGCGCTTTCGTGCAGCGGTCGAGGCTTATACGTTTCCCCAGGTCGGCACCATCACGGTCAGTGTCGGATTTGCCGGTCTGACCGATGACGACACACCGGGTGGCGCCTTCGATCGTGCCGACAAGGCGGTTTATTACGCCAAGGAACATGGGCGCAACCAGGTTTGCAGCTATCAGAAATTGGTTGACAGTGGCGAACTGGTGGAGGCCGATACCAGTGAAAATGATATCGACTTCTTCTGACCCGATCAGCGCAGGCGCTTAAATCAGCCCAGGCGCTCAAAAATGGCAGCAATGCCCTGGCCGCCCCCAATGCACATGGTCACCAGGGCATAGCGGCCCTTGATGCGCTGCAGTTCGTAGATCGCCTTTACCGTAATCAAAGCCCCCGTTGCGCCAATGGGGTGGCCCAGGGAGATACCCGATCCATTTGGGTTTACCTTCGCGGGATCCAGCCCCAGATCCTGGGCAACGGCACACGCTTGCGCAGCAAATGCTTCGTTGGCTTCGATCACATCCAGATCGTTCACCGTTAGCCCGGCTTTGGCCAGCGCCAACCGTGACGCCGGGACCGGCCCTATGCCCATATAACGCGGGTCCACGCCGGCATGCGCGTATGCAACCAAGCGCGCCAAGGGTTGCAGCCCACGCGCTGCTGCGGTGCCGGCCTCCATCAGCAGCACGGCGGCGGCGGCGTCATTGATGCCAGACGCATTGCCGGGCGTCACCGTGCCATTTTCTTTCAGGAATGCGGGTTTTAGCTTGGACATGTCCTCGGACTTGCAGTCCGGGCGGTAGTGCTCGTCGACCGCAAAATGCACGGGTCCTTTTTTGCTTTTGATTGAAATTGGCAATATTTGCGAAGCAAAATAGCCGTTTTCTATGGCGTGTTGGGCGCGATTGTGGCTTTGTACGGCATACGCGTCTTGTACCTCGCGGCTGATTTGCCACTTTTCGGCAATGTTTTCGGCGGTAACGCCCATGTGGATGGCATGGAATGGATCGTGCAAAGCACCGGTCATCATGTCGACCATTTTGCTGTCGCCCATGCGGGCACCCCAACGCATATTCAACGACGCGAATGGCGCCCGGCTCATGTTTTCGGCACCGCCGCCGATGGCAATGTCGGTGTCGCCGAGCAAAATGCTTTGGCTTGCATTCACGATCGCCTGCAAGCCGGAGCCACAAAGGCGGTTCACATTGAACGCCATGGTCGCTTCACCGCAGCCGCCTTGAATCGCCGCTACGCGGGACAGATACATATCGCGGGGCTCGGTATTAACCACATGGCCAAACACCACTTGGCCTACATCTTTTCCTTCAACGCGGGCGCGCAGCAGCGCTTCGCTGACCACTTGCGACGCCAATTCGCAGGGCGGCGTGTCTTTCAAACTGCCGCCAAAAGTGCCAATTGCGGTGCGGACGCCGCTGACCACCACTACTTCACGTGCCATTTTTTGCTCCTCGGGGTTTTTTTAGGGATCGGAATGAAACAGTTTGCGCGCCAAATACTGCACCGGGCTTACAACGTGGCCGCAGGCTGGGATAATGCGTGCCATGCAACCCAAGACCCCCGAATTGCTGGCCCCGGCCGGTTCCCTGACCATGTTGGAAACTGCACTGGCTTTTGGCGCCACTGCGGTGTACGCCGGTCAGCCCCGTTATTCTCTGCGCGTGCGCAACAATGATTTCGGCGATTTGGCCGTATTGCAGCACGGCATCGAGCGCACCCATGCCTTGGGCAAGAAGTTCTATTTGGTGTCGAATATTTTTCCACACGAGAACAAAATTCGCAGCTATGTGAAAAATATGGAACCGGTCATTGCCTTGAAGCCTGACGCCATGATCATGTCCGATCCTGGGCTGATTATGTTGGCGCGTGAGGCCTGGCCGGACATGGAAATTCATTTGTCGGTGCAGGCCAACACGGTGAATTCCGCCGCCGTCAAGTTTTGGAAGAGCGTGGGAGTAGCCCGCATTATTTTGTCGCGCGAATTGTCGCTCGACCAAGTCGCACAAATTCGCCAGGAGTGCCCTGACACCGAATTGGAAGTGTTTGTGCATGGCGCCCTGTGCATTGCCTATTCGGGGCGTTGCTTGCTTTCGGGGTATTTCAATCACCGCGACGCCAACCAGGGCAGCTGCACTAACTCCTGTCGCTGGGATTACAAAACCACGGAGGCCGTGATTGATGCCAGTGGCGACGCTTTGACGTCATCCGCTGCACAGGCCCGCGACGCCGCAGATGGTGCATGTGGCAGTGGCTGTGGTTGCGGAACCAGCGCAAGCACAGGCAATCGCGCCGCTGGCGCGCCCGCTTCGGGTCAACCGGCCGCGCTGGACTTGTCTGCATTGGGCCTGCACGCCGACGATTGGCTGGGCCCGGCCACGCGCACGCCGTCGCCCGTGTTCTTGCTGGAAGAAAGCCAGCGCCCGGGTGAATTCATGCCGGTAGAAGAGGACGAGCATGGCACTTATGTGATGAATTCCAAAGACCTGCGGGCGATTGAACACGTGCGCAGATTGGTGGAAATTGGTGTTGATTCGCTCAAAATTGAAGGCCGTACCAAGAGCCCGTACTACGTGGCGCGCACCGCCCAGTCATACCGCCAGGCGATTGATGACGCCGTGGCCGGTCGCGATCTTGACCCGGGTTTGCTCGGGCAATTGGAAGGACTGGCCAACCGCGGTTACACCTCGGGCTTTTTCCAGCGCCACACCCCGCAGGAGACCCAAAACTACCTGCGCGGCTACTCTGAATCGGGCCGCAGCCTCTATGTAGGCGATGCCCAGGCTTTCGATGCGGTGCGTGGCTTGGTCCAGGTTGCGGCAAAAAACAAGTTTTCGGTTGGCGATCGCCTGGAAATTGTGCATCCCAATGGCAATCAGGATTTTCGTGTCGACCGCATGGAAAATGCCGATGGTCAGGCTATTTCCGTTGCACCCGGCAGTGGCCATGTGGTCTGGCTGGCCTTGCCCGCGTCTGCCGTGGGCGGCTTTGTCGCGCGCTATCTGAAGCAGGAAGAAATGGAACTGGCCTGATTGCGCTTGTTGCTCAGGGCTTGCCGCGCAAGGCCTTGATGGCCGAGCGCAGGGTTTTGCTTTCCAGTCTCCGAATGCGCGATGCCCGGGTTGGGCGCGTGGCATGGCGCACACGCGGTGGCTGCGCCACGCTGTTTACCAATTCGTGCAGGCGCGCAATGGCATCCGTCCGGTTCATTTCCCGGGTCCGATGTTGCTGTGCCTTGATGATCACCACACCTTCTTGCGTAATGCGGTGGTCGCGCAGTGCCAGTAAACGGCCTTTGACCGCTTCCGGCAGGCTGGATGCGCGAACGTCAAAGCGAAGGTGAATGGCGCTGGAAACCTTGTTTACATTTTGCCCACCGGCGCCTTGCGCCCGGATGGCCGTTACGCTGATTTCGGCTTCTGCGATGGCGATAGATGCGAGCATGGTGGCGATATTAAACACGATAGAGCGCCGTACCACTCCGGGATAAAGAGCGCGCGCCGAATTTTCATGCGAAATAGAGATGCCTCTCGCAGATATTATGAATTCCAGCGTGATAAGCTATTTCAGTGTCAGCCCAGGTTGAAAATGGCTGTTCTGTTTTATCTTTTTCAGTAATTACGCGCTTGCAATTGCCCATGTGCATGCACATGCGTCTTCATGCGCATGATGAAAATTAATATGACCTCCAAAACCAAGCCAAATTTTGCAAATTTAGAAAGTGCTTTTATTCCGGCTGAAACAGATTTTTATGGCCATCACGAATGGGCGATGAATATCTTTCCGACGGTGCTAGAGGTTATATCCCATCTCAAGGCTGCAATCGCGCGCCTGGATGCATGCAATGATGGCTGGCAATTTGATGAAACCAGAACGAATATTTTTTTGTTGGCTTGTGCCATTTCGGATTCTGCCGACGACTGTCTCAGCGGCAGTCGGCACGATTTATCCGCGTTTAAACGCAAATTACGACCTTTGCGACCCATATTGGGACTGGCGGAGAATCTCCTGAATGCGCGTGCGCGTCGGCGTGAGCGGCATTTGGATGGACTTCGCAGCTGGCGCCGTGAATGGGAAAACGCTGTTGTATCGCTGCTAAAAGCAGGTATTTCAAATTCGAATCTAGATTGGTCGGCTTACAAATTACAGGCCGTGAAATTGGTTTCGTTGCTGGATTTCCCGTTGCCTCCTGCGCTTTGCAGCCGCCGAATCAAAAGCCCACGCGCATTCCGCACACAGGACTTTACTTTTAACGACATTGTCTTGCTCGCCAATAAATTTGTTTCGGCCTCTGCAAATCGCGCTGCACCGTACCTGATCCTCGGTTTGCGCACGGCGGGATCCTACTTTGCGCCCCTGTTTCGCGCTGTTATGGAATTGCATGGATTTGCCAATGTGGCAACCCTGACACTCCGCCCCAAAGGTGGATTGAACGCGACAGAATCGGCGCTTTTACGGCAATATGCAGCGCAGGGGGGCACCGCAGTTATTGTTGACGAGCCGGTGTACCAAGGCGTTACGTTGGCAATTTGTATGCGCTTGTTGGGTGATGCGGGCTTCCGTCCGTCTTCGGTAGCCGCTGTGTTTCCGCTGCATCCGGCGGCGCTGAACTGGCAGTCAACCAATGCGGTCTATGCGCTCAACGGATGCCAGGTTGTAACCATGCCCCCTGAAGCCACACAAAGGTATCAGTTGTTGCAGGCGACAGCCGTGGGCCGCACATTGGAGCCCTATTTCATTCAACGCGGATGGCACACGCTGGCGATTATTGAAGATGAAAATGTTCGTGCTTTCAATGAAAAGCTGGACACAACATCAGAGGATTTATTTCATACCCGCCTGAAACGGGTTTTCGGTGTCCGGCTGACGCGCGCCGATGGGCACAGTGAAGTGCGCTACATCATCGGCAAAAGCGTCGGTTGTGGCTGGTGTGGATACCAGGCTTACTTTGCTGCCCAGCGTTTGGCTGGCCGGGTTCCGCCGGCACTCGGCTTGCGTGACGGCATACTCTACAGCGAGTGGGTTCAGGCCGACGAAAGCAGCGTTGCCAACGCGGATCGGTTGCGATTGTCAAACGCCATGAGCGATTATGTGGCGCATCGCGCCCAGGTATTGCGCTATCCCGAAGACTTGGCGCCATCGCTGGCCCGCAGCGGATCGCAATTTGGTTTGGATATTTTGTCGGACACGCTGACAAACACATACCGATCGGGCCTCTTGCGCAGCCTGAACCGGCGTCGAATCAAGAAGCATCTGGTGCAAATGACCAGCCGGGTGGCGTGTCTTACCGATGCCAAGATGCGCGCCCCGGAGTGGATCCGCTCCGGTGAAGGGTATTTAAAGGCCGATTATGAGCAACACGGCATGGGGCGGATGGAGCTTTCCATCATCGACCCGGCGTATGACCTTGCCGATGCCTCACTGGCCTTGGCACTGTCAGCGGCGGAAGACAAGGCGTTTGTAGATCGGTATATCGCGCAGACTGGAGACGACGATGTGCGCGAGCGACTGCCTTTTTGCAATATTCTGGCGGGCCAGTGGGAGATGGGTGCGGCCTTGTATTGCTTGAACCGGCAACGTCCCGTGCATCAACTACAAGATGCCCATGCTGCGTACATTCGGGCCTGGACATTTTCCATGGTGCAGATGGCGCGCTATTGCGCTCAGTTTATTCCGCCGCATGCACCAGCGCTGGCCGAGCGGCCATTGGTTTTTCTGGACGTCGACGGGGTTATTGACCAGCATTTGTTCAGTTTTCCCACCACAACGCAGTCGGGTATTCGGGCTTTGTCACTTTTGCTGACGGCACGTTTCCCCGTGTATCTGAATACCGCCCGGTCGGTATTTGATGTTCAAGCCTACTGTGAAGCCTATGGATTGCCAGGGGCTGTAGCGGAGTCGGGAAGTTATTTCTGGGATGCTGCCGGGGGGCGTGGCCATGCACTCGTGTCTGATGAGGCGCTCGGCGAACTCGAACGTGTTCGCAGCGCATTGCGGAAAATACCGGGCGTTTACCTGAACGACCATTATCAGTACTCAATTAAAGCATTCACATACAACGAAACCAGAACCGCACCGGTACCGACGGTTTTGTTGAATCAAGTGCTGGCCGAAGTCGAAGCAAGTAAATTAATGTTGCACCAGACTTATTTTGACAGTGCAATTACCAGCGCCAGCGTAAACAAAGGGTCTGCAATTCCCGCCATGCGCACATTAACTGGCCAGCAGGCTGCGCGTGTTATTGCAGTGGGGGACACCGAGCCGGATCTCGCCATGTTTCAGGTGGCCGACCGGAGTTATGCGCCAGCACACACGCAGGTCCGGGAGTTGGCAGCGCTGCTCGGCTGCAAAATAGCCGCTGGCGTTTTTCAAAATGGTTTTTTGGAGATTGCAGAGGATATTTTGCGCTCTGAAAATATTGAGCCGAGCACGCTGCAGAAACCAGTTTTCGAAATTCCAATTCGCAATCGATTATTGCTCGACCTGCTCGGGGAAGCCGATTTGAGTGACCGCCAAAAGCTGAAACGCACGGTTTTCGATGTGAAGCGTCTAAAGGAAGTGTTTTCCTGAATAGAATATTTCTCGAATCCCTTATTCAGACTGATAGATAGTATCTGTAACCGCGTATTGAAATGCGCACTTGTTAGGCCAGAGATGACGAATACATTCACAGCACATGGCGATACAGAAAACGCTACGCAAAGCGGCCGTCGGTTTGCCGACATCTCGTTTCCCGACAATGCGCTGATCCACACCTTATTTGAGGCGCAGGTTGCGCGCACACCGCAGCGCACAGCGGTGCTATTTGAGGACCTGGTAATCAGTTACGCGCAACTGAATGCCCGCGCAGACGCGCTGGCATCGGCGCTGCGCGTACGCGGTGTTGGCCCTGGCGATTTGGTGGGTTTATGCATCGAGCGGGGCCCGGACATGCTCGCGTCTATGCTGGCTATTCTCAAGGCAGGCGCGGCGTATGTGCCGCTGGATCCGCAGTTTCCGCGTGACCGTTTGGATTTTATGGCAGAAGATGCCGCGCTCGCATTGCTGATGGGCACGGCCGCGCTCTGCCAGCTGTTCAAGCTTCCGGACGAACGCCTGTTTTTGATTGATGCCCAGTCCGAAGTTCTGTCCAATGCCGCCACAGCGGGAGGGCCGGTGGCGCATCCGATGGACCCGGAGTCGCCAGCCTACACAATTTACACGTCTGGATCCACGGGCAGGCCCAAAGGCGTGGTTTTACCGCACCGTGCGGCGGTCAATTTCCTGGCCAGTATGGCCAAGGAGCCGGGCCTGGCTGCAGACGATGTATTGTTGGCGGTTACCACGTTGTCGTTTGATATCGCGGCGTTGGAGTTGCTTCTACCAATAGTGGTCGGTGCCAGCGTGGTTATTTCGGGTCGCGACGAAGCACGCGATGGACAGGCGCTGAAACACCTGATTGAAAAACATGGCGCAACGGTGATGCAGGCCACGCCCGTGTCGTGGGGCTTATTGATTGACGCAGGATGGATGGGCCAAAACGCCTTCAAAGCACTGATCGGTGGCGAGGCATTGCCACGCGGGTTGGCCGAAAAGCTGCTTGCCCGTGGCATTCAGCTCTGGAATATGTATGGCCCAACAGAAACAACCATCTGGTCCACCTGCGGTCAAATTACCAGTGCCGACAATATTCACATCGGTCGCCCGATTCGGAATACCGATATTTATATTGTCGATGCACAACGCCAGCCGGTTCCTGACGGTGCAACAGGTGAGCTGTTAATTGGTGGTGCGGGCGTGTCGCTGGGTTATTTGAACCGACCGGAACTGACCGCTGAGAAATTTATTGAATTACCAGGCCGGCCCGGTGCAACGGTTTACTGCACCGGCGATTTGGCTCGCTTGCGTCCCGATGGAACGATTGAATGTTTGGGGCGGCTAGACCACCAAATCAAGATTCGTGGTTATCGAATTGAACTCGGTGAAATCGAGGCGGTATTGGACCGCGTCAAGGGCATTGGTCAGTCGGTCGTGGTACTGCGTGAGGACCGGCCGGATGACAAGCGTTTGGTTGCGTACTTCACAGAACCTGGAAACGATGGTTTAACGACGGACTTCCTCCGCAGCAGCCTGTTGGCGTCAATCCCGGACTATATGGTCCCGTCGGTATTTCAAAAAGTTGATACTTTCCCGCTGACGCCCAACGGGAAAATCGATCGAAAGGCGTTGCCGGTCCCCGGCCGGGAGCGGCCGCACCTGGCGCAGGCATTTATCGCGCCGCGTGGCACCGTCGAAACGCAGTTGGCCGGTTTGTGGTGCGAGCTACTCGAAATTGACCGTATTGGCATTGACGACAACTTCTTTGATTTGGGTGGCAAGTCACTGACAGTCTTCCGTTTGAGCGCTTTGTACAAAAGCCGCTATGCCCAAGACGTTTTGCCGATTCACATATTCCAATACCCGACGATTGCCCAATTGGCGAAATTCCTGGAGCGGGGGGAAGCCAAGGGCATGCACCACAGCGATGCCGAACAGCGCGCGCGCGCGGCGTCGGCCCATGGCGCCAATCAGCCCATTGCGATTGTCGGCATGGTGGGGCGCTTTCCCGGTGCTGACACGATTGAGGCCTTGTGGCGTAATTTGTGTGAGGGCGTCGAGTCGATTACGTTTTTCACCCCGGAAGAACTGGGGCCAGGGATCGATGAGCGCCTGCGCAACGACCCGGACTATGTCCGGGCGCGGGGCTTGATTGAAGGCGCAGACACTTTTGATGCCGCGTTTTTTGGCATCAGTCCGTTGGAAGCCAAAGTGATGGACCCGCAGCAGCGGGTGTTTCTGGAGTTGGCGCAGCAGGCACTGGAGAACGCCGGCTACGACCCCGAACGCTACCAGGGACAGATTGGTGTCTACGCGGGGATCGGCGACAACCACTACTACACCACCAATCTGTTAACCCGTCCGGATATTTTGGCGATGGCCGGGAAGCTGGCGGTTGAGTATGGAAATCAGAAAGACTATATTGCGCTGCGCACGGCATACCTGCTCGATTTGCGGGGGCCTGCGGTCAGTCTCAACACGGCGTG
>Ga0228698_1000217_pt1 | contig 50579 bp, 39 predicted proteins | sample McNCre117_Aug_MG_FD_178015 | JGI IMG/M metagenome (GOLD analysis project Ga0228698, IMG submission 178015) | Freshwater microbial communities from McNutts Creek, Athens, Georgia, United States - 1-17_Aug_MG | ecosystem: Environmental > Aquatic > Freshwater > Creek | place: USA: Georgia... | reverse complement strand
TGCCCGCCAAGTCGGTGATGCGCAAGGCGATGTTGCTAGATCCCGAAAGCGTTACGCCGTTCCATGAGATAGACGTACCCGTGACTTTGGTGGTGATATCTGTCCAAGTGATACCGCCATCGACAGAGCCCTCTAAGAGGTCTGTAGCCAATAAGGCTGAACTCAAGGTACCTGTGATTGTTTGTGATGCAGTTTGGGTATTGAAGTCGCTTGCTGACGTACCCGTATCGGCACTGAGGCGCAAACCGTTCACGGTCACTGTGGGGGCTTGGTTGTCGTACGTGAAGCTCAAGCTTGTGACTTGGCCAGAATTGCCTGCGCTGTCCACTTGTTTGGTTGCGACCGTGTGAGTGCCTTGAGTGGTCGGTGCGGTATAGCTTGGGGTGTAGGCTCCACCGTCGACGCTGTAGTAGCGCGTACCGTCAGCCAATAACGTGCCACCAAAAGTAATTGCGATATCACGGGTGTTGTTGTCGGTGCTGCTGTTGCCGGTGTCGTGACTGAGTGCGATGGTGAGCGGTGCTGCTACAAATGTATTGATGAGTTTTTGCAACTCTGGCAAGGTTTGAGTTTCTGTGCCGTCATTTGCGCGTGTGGCGATGGATGCCAAAATCCCACTCAAGTTCCCGTTGGTCACGCCATTGAGTCCGATTAGGCTGAAGTCGTTGCTTGTCAACGTGTGGGTGGGCGTGCCACCTGCTGCTGTGGTTTGAATTGCATTCGCGATAGCGGCCAATGTGTTGATTTCTGCCACGGTGTCTACGCCAGCGCTGACTTGCTTGTCCAGGATGTTGTTCAGCAGCGCCAGATGAATGGGCGTGTTGGCTGCCGTACCAATGTCTGCTCCGATGAGTGCAAACTGTGAAGCTGTGGCTGCTGTGCCAGGACTGGTTCCGCCATCGGCTAATTGAAATACCGCGTTGTAGGCGTTGACAATGTCTTGTACTTCCGCGGTTGTGTCCGCTTTGATGCGCGTGACGTTGTCAGTCGCCAAGGCATCGTTGATCGCAGCTAGGTTGTTCGCTGTGACCCCATTGACATTGGCATTGACGTAGTCTGTCAGAGTGGGGGCTGTGCCAGTCGTCTGACTCGGTGCCGAGGCCGAGTTGTCGCTGGCGTAGCTGCTAATCGTGTTTAGAGCATTTGATGTTGCTGTATTGATGCCGGATGAAACGACAGATTGCAAACCCGCCAAGGTGTTGACGAGAGAACCATTGTCTGGCGTGGCTGCAATCGCAGCTTGGACTGTGGCAAGGTTGTCAGGGGTGATGCCTGTGATGCCTAATGATTCGAGTTCCGCCAATGTAGGAGGCGTACCACCTGCTGCACCGGTCATTACGGCTGTCACTGCATCGGCCAAGGCTTGCACCTCAGCCACCGTATCTATCGCTGTCCTTGGTTTGAGATCAATGGCATCACTGAGCAAACTTGCTTTGGATGCAGTAGGAACGGTGTTCGCTGCAGGCGTGGCGCTGTTGATGCCTGTCACACCTATCCTTGCATATTGATCCGCTGTGACTCCTGTGCCTACGCTAACGCCGTTGTCAGCCAGTGCCAAAACAGCGTTGTAGCTGTCGACAATAGCTTGAACTTTTGCACTTGTATCAGCGCTGTTGTCAATGATCGTTGCGCTATTCAAGGCGCTATTGATCATCTCGAGGTTACTTGATGTGACTCCTATAACGCCCGCACGCGTGTAGACCGTTTCTGACGTTGTGCTAGCTGATGCTGTGTTGTTCTGTGCGGCATCTTTTAGGGTATTTAGTGCGGTGTAGGTGGTGTCCACCCCCACAGCGTTAGCTCCAGTCGTCACAGCCATGGTGTTTGTGATGGCTGCATTGGTAACACTGTCAACCAAAGTGCCACCATTCAGCGCCAAAGCATTGGCCATCGCCGTGATGCCACCGGTTGTGTCGTTGTCTCCTATTGCAATGGTGTAGCTAAAAACCAAGGTGTTGGTGCCGCTGCCACTGACGTAAGTTGCAGCTTTCGTGATGCCGCCGACGTCAATGTTGTAAATGGGAGAGCCTGTGACAGTGGTGACCTCACTCATGGTGAGCGTGATTTGAATTTTGTCGCCAGCTACTAGATTATTGGTGGTAGTTGTACCGTCGTTGTCGAGTCCATGGATGGCGACGTTTAGGACCGTTGGCGCTGTCGTATCAATCGATAAATCAGGTCCAGATGCGCTTGTTCCAGAGTTGCCGACGCTATCGGTGTAGCTGCTGTTGGCAACCACAACGGATGTGTAGTTACCAGATAGGTTAGTGCTGGGCGTGAAAATTGCGGTGTAAATCTGCGCGTTGGCTGTAGGGGTAAAAGCACTGAGGGTGCCGTTGTTGACAGCGATATCGTTTTGCGTGAAGTCAGTCGGTGTTTCGCTAAACGTGAAGGTTAATGTGGCCGTCTCACCAGAATGTAGGGCACTGGCGCTGCTGGTGATTGTTAACGTTGGCGCGACTGTGTCAATCAGCGTTGCCGTGCTGTTTGCCACAGAATCGGTGTGAACCGTATTGATGTCTGCGCCGAGCTGGGCTGACACAGCGTAACGTTTGCCAGAAGTCAGCAGGCTGGTCCAACGAATGTTGTTTGTCAATGTCCATGCTGTGCCGCTGACACTGGGTAGATCTGACGTGATGTCGAACGAGCCGCTGCCATCCATGGCAGTAAACGTGATTTTTTCAATAGCTAGGTTAGTGATCGCACCTAGGTTGGCACTAGAGATCGTGCCCGAGATTTCAAGTTCTGCAAGCTCTGTTGTGTTGATGCCGTTGCTTGTCGTGATGCCTGATCCACTGAAAATAACAGTGGTTGAGGGGTCAACGGGACGGAAAGTCCAGTCGGTGCTGAGACTCAGGCCCTGATAAAACGTGGAAGTCGATGCAAATGCGTCTGGGGCGATTAACGCGTGGTATGTCGTCCCCAACGTGAGATTTGCGCTTGGATTAATGGTGACTGTATTTCCAAAGATAGTGACGCGTGAGGTGTCTGTGACGGCAATATGTTCAAACACCAAGCCTGTACTTTCGTCCACGATGTCAATGTACTTACCGGTCTGAGCTACCACTTCGTCATTAAAAACGAGATCGAGGTTGGCTGTGGCTGCAATATCTCCAGTGGTTTTTCCTGTTAGCGCGAGCGGCGCTGTGTTGATGAACAGCGTTTGTTGCGTTGATGTTGCGATGTTGCCTGCGTCATCCACTAAAGATGCTTGAATGTTGTGGGTACCAGCGACCAGCGTATTGACGGTGTTGTCGTAACTCCATAGCCCGTTGTTGACTGTGGTGTAGACAACGGTACCGTCAATGCTTAAAGCGACGTGAGTGCCATTACTGGCATCGCTGGTACCTTGGAAAACCAAGTTGCAGCTGCTGGTTTTGAAGTCTGCGCTATTCGCACCGGTATCAGGTGATATGGCTGTAATGGCAATCACTTTGCCGTTCAGTGCAACATCTGCAGAGCCATTAGCAAGGTTGACACCGGACGTGTCGATGCTAATGGTTTGTTGTGAAACTGTGCGTAAGATGGTATCAGTTGTGGCATCGACCAAATACGTGTTGGCCGTGTGATTCCCATCGGGCAACACCGTCGCGTAAGACACTTGCCATGTGCCGCCAGAAACAATGGCAACTAAGGTGATCGGGTTGTCAGAGTTTTCGTCCAGCACAACCTTGATCTTGCTGCCATCGGCGGCGCTTGCGATACCACTGAGGGTCAGTGTGTTGTCGTTGGTGATGAAGTCTGTGTTGTTAAATCCAGTGTCAGCGGTGATTGCCGTGAGGTTGAGGCCCAACGATCCATAGACCAACGCTTGCAATTTACTCAAGCTGTCGCAGCCTGATACGTTCGCCGTTTGCATGGCGGACAAGACGCCAGGCAAGTTGTTGTTTGTGACACCCGTGATGCCTATTTTTGCAAAGTCTACGGCTTGCAGTGTGTAGTTGGAGGTCGTTCCGCTTGCCGTATCTTGAATGGCGTTGGCGATAGTCGCCAGAGTGTTGATTTTTGCGACGGTGTCGATGCCAACGCGAGCCTGACCCTCAATGATGTCATTTAGCAATACAAGATTTTTGCTGTTCGATGCAGCTAAACCGATATCTGCACCAACTAATGCATATTGGTTGGCCAACAATGTTGCAGCGCTGTTGTCTCCGCTGTCAGCTGCAGTGAGGATGGCGTTGTAGGCGTTGACCAGAGCTTGGACTTGGGCAGAGGTGGCCACGCTTGTGCCTGTGACGCTTGAGGTGGCGAGGGCGTCGTTGATGGAGGTGAGGTTGGTTGCTGTGACGCCGGTGACACCTGCAGCGATGTAGTCGTTGACGGTAGGCGCAGAGCCTGAGGGCGTGGCGGGGTTGGGTTGCGTGTTGGTTTGTGCGTAATCGCTGATCACGCCCAGAGCGGCAACTGCAGCAGAGGCTGCGGTGCTGACGACAGTTTGTAACTCGGAGAGGGTATCGACAGCAGAGCCGTCGTTGGCTGTAGCGGCGAGGGCTTGGAGGATGGCGGGGAGGTTGTCTGCCGTGACCCCAGTGATGCCCAAGGCCTGAATTTGCTCAAGGCTTGGGACTGCAGCGCCAGCGGCTGCGGTCATGACGGCACAGACCGCATCGGCCAGAGCTTGCACCTCAGCGGTGGCATCGACATCGACTTGAGGCTTGGTATCGATGACATCGCCCAACAAGCGGGTCTTGGCAGCGGTATCAATGCCAGTCACACCGATGAGCGCGTACTGAGCTTGGGTGGGGTTGGCGGTGTTGTGGGTGTTGTCCCCGTTGTCAGCTGCAGTGAGGATGGCGTTGTAGGCGTTGACCAGAGCTTGGACTTGGGCAGAGGTGGCCACGCTTGTGCCTGTGACGCTTGAGGTGGCGAGGGCGTCGTTGATGGAGGTGAGGTTGGTTGCTGTGACGCCGGTGACACCTGCAGCGATGTAGTCGTTGACGGTAGGCGCAGAGCCTGAGGGCGTGGCGGGGTTGGGTTGCGTGTTGGTTTGTGCGTAATCGCTGATCACGCCCAGAGCGGCAACTGCAGCAGAGGCTGCGGTGCTGACGACAGTTTGTAACTCGGAGAGGGTATCGACAGCAGAGCCGTCGTTGGCTGTAGCGGCGAGGGCTTGGAGGATGGCGGGGAGGTTGTCTGCCGTGACCCCAGTGATGCCCAAGGCCTGAATTTGCTCAAGGCTTGGGACTGCAGCGCCAGCGGCTGCGGTCATGACGGCACAGACCGCATCGGCCAGAGCTTGCACCTCAGCGGTGGCATCGACATCGACTTGAGGCTTGGTATCGATGACATCGCCCAACAAGCGGGTCTTGGCAGCGGTATCAATGCCAGTCACACCGATGAGCGCGTACTGAGCTTGGGTGGGGTTGGCGGTGTTGTGGGTGTTGTCCCCGTTGTCAGCTGCAGTGAGGATGGCGTTGTAGGCGTTGACCAGAGCTTGGACTTGGGCAGAGGTGGCCACGCTTGTGCCTGTGACGCTTGAGGTGGCGAGGGCGTCGTTGATGGAGGCGAGGTTGGTTGCTGTGACGCCGGTGACACCCAGAACTGTGTAGTCATCGATGGTCGGCAGTGTGGCACTTGATGTCGCTGCATTAGCTTGTGCGTAATTGCTAATGTTGGTCGTTACCTGAAGTTCGCCTCTGTTGACGGTGTAGGCGTTATAAATGCCTGAGTCTGCAGAGTCTACGTTTCCCTGAACTTGGGCCGTGATAGTTTTTTTACCGACACCACTTTGCGCGAGAGTTGTCAATGCCAGAGGCACATCTGCGTAGCCACGAGCAATGTCAGTATTCGTCAGCGTGTATGTGAAGATTTGTGCCGTACCCGAAATCGTGAGTTTTAACGTATCACCAGTAATTGACTGTGCAGGCAAGGCAACGGGTAATACGAGATCTGCAGTGTTTGCCTTTAAAACGATTGCACCATCTGCCAAATCTTTGAGCGAATCAGCTTTTGGATTTGTTGCATTCGTGCTTAACGATACTGCGCCTGTCTGTTCTTCAGCCGCCAGTTGATTCATCAAAACTGGGGCAGTTAATGTTCGCGAATGCGCTGCTGGTGTGTCCAGTGTTGCGTACGAGGCTGTTGTCGCATTTCCACCATGTTCAAAAGTTTGAGCACCTTGCTCAAGCATCTGGGATATGGTTGACTGAGCTGTGCCATCTATTTTTAGTAAGGCGTTGACGTACGCGGAAGTCGTTTTCTCTGTGCTGCCAGTGATTACATTGTTGCTTGAGAGTTCGGCCAAGACTTGACCGTATTTTTCTGCTGCAGAAATGCCATCTGCCTCAATATAGCTAGCATCCTGAGTGCCGTTCGTGTTGATCACAGTGACGAATGAACCCAGGATGTCAGTGACACCCAGCGCTGTGCTCACCCTTGCATTACTGGTCTCAACAACGTTGCTATCTAATGGGTAAATTGTTGCTTGACCACTAGCACTTGTTTTAGCACTTGCAAGCTTTACTGCAATTTCTGTCGCTGGCGTAATGGAAACAGAAATATGGGTTGCACCATTTGGTACGACCAAAAAAGCGTGCAATGAGTTTCCAAGCGAGGTTAATGCGCCCGTATGCTCGTCCATGTAGTCGACTTCAGTTGCATTGCTATCAACCAACTCGACCATGATCGTCCCGCTATATCCATTGGGTAAATTCAGTATGCTCACGCCTTTCTTCATGATGCCTGTACTGATCAAAGTTCCGTCGCTGCCGTAGACGTTGATCAACTGCTCGTTGACCATTGGCCCTGCAGCACCTGTGACTGTTAACAGCAGAGCTGATGTTGCCGGCTGTGGCTTGATGCTCGTACCACCTCCGATATTGCTACTGAACGCCCAAGCGAGTGCTGCACCCGTGCCCGTTAGGTTCACAGCAACTAAATTTGATTCCTCGTCTAAAGCTAGAGCTTCAGATTTGGCAACAACTTCTTGAGGCGGGAGATCTGTTGCAGCATTGCCCCATGATGTGTTTTCAAGAACACCAGTATTTACTTCACTGAAAACAATATGACCTGAGACTTCTTCATCTAAAAATACCAATTTGAAGTCGTCATCCGTCGCTGCTTTTTGAGCACCGTCGCTGACCAATACTTTGCGACCTGATTTCAGAGTAATAACGAAATCATTGCTAACAATTTGGATGTTTGCAACGTCACTGCGTAAGATGTCCAGATACACCGCATGAACATCCCGAGCCGATTTCGATGAGACAACGGTTCGGCCCCCACTCTTTGTGGTTGAGGTGTCAGTTGCCGAAGCTGTATCGGAGGTGTTTAGGCTTCTACTGCCGACATTCTTTCCTGAAACTAATGTTGACACTTTTTTCATTTATTAGTTGTATAGATTTAAAAATAATCTCATATTACATCTAAAAGAATTAATTTTTCATGTTGAATACAGAAGGAATTTCAGTATCGGTATCGCTTCAATATGAAAGTACATCTGATTTATTTACTAGGACTTCGCTTTCAGCATTGCACACAAGTTGTGTGCAATGCACGTAACGACGATCGCTTTTGGTGCGCTTGCATGCAATCAATGGAATCTTCAGAACTTTGATTTCTCTTATTTACAAGTGTCTAAACATGCAATTTCGTAAAAGTGTTTTTAAAACAATGAACTATTAAAAACAAACTGAAATTTGAAGAGTTGGCACGTTGCATGCAATCGATGAAGTGTTCATTTCACTTTGGAGCATTTCATGAAATCTGTTTGCAAGCAACTTCCTCGATGGTTGGTGGCGTTGCCCATCGCCATGCTGCTTAACACTGGTTTACAAGCCGAGACTGTGGCGCGCTATGGCATCTCGATGGCGGATATTCCGCTCACCACGGGGCAGCCTGATCGTGGCGCTGGTGCTTACCAATTCACGGGGCACACCCTGTATGACCCGTTGGTGGCTTGGGAGTCAAACATTGGCACGCGTCCCGGTAAGTTGGTTCCGGGCTTGGCGAGTGCTTGGAAGGCAGATCCCAAAGACAACAAAAAGTGGTTGTTCACCTTGCGCAAAGGGGTCAAGTTTCATGATGGCTCAGAGCTCAAAGCCAGTGCCGTGGTGTGGAACTTGGACAAAGTTTTAGCCGATAAGTCGCCCCAATTTGACGCCAAGCAAAGCGCACAAGTGCGCCCGCGTATTCCATCGATTGCGTCTTACCGCGTGGTGGATGACTACACCGTAGAGATCACCACCAAGGACGTGGACGCTTTGTTTCCATACCAGTTGCCTTGGTTCTTGATTTCAAGCCCTGCACAGTGGGAAAAGCTTGGGCACGATTGGAGCAAGATTGCTGGTCAGCCTTCGGGGACTGGGCCCTTCAAGCTCGACAAATTGGTGCCACGCGAGCGTGCCGAGTTGGTGAAGAACGTCGCGTATTGGGACAAGACCCGCATGGCCAAAACGGATCGCATCATTTTGATGCCCATTCCTGATGCCATGACCCGTGCCAACGCGCTGCTGAACGGGCAGGTCGACATCATTGAAACGCCACCACCCGATGTGTTGCCACAGCTCAAGAGTTCAGGTTTCAAGCTGGTGCAAAACGTGACACCGCACGTGTGGCCTTATCACTTTTCCACACAGCCCGGCTCACCTTGGGCCGACATCCGTGTGCGCAAAGCTGCGAACTTGGCGATTGACCGCGATGCGATTGTGAAGTTGCTCAACGGCTTGGCCACACCAGCCAAAGGTCAGTTGGATAAAACCAGTCCTTGGTTTGGTAAGCCCTCGTTCAAATTGGGCTACGACGTGAAAGCGGCCAAGGCTTTGATGGCGCAAGCGGGTTACAGCCCTGCTAAGCCACTGAAAGCAAAAGTGATCATCGCGCAGGGGGGCACAGGGCAAATGTTGTCGTTGCCGATGAACGAGTTCATCCAACAAAGCCTGGCCGAAGTGGGCATTCAGCTGGAGTTTGAAGTTGTCGAGTTGGAAAACTTGTACCTGCACTGGCGCAGCGGTGCCAAGGCTGACATGAATGCAGGCAAGGGCATCTCTGCCATCAACTTGGGCTATGTCACAGCGGATCCGTTTTATGCCATCACTCGCTTTGTTGATAGCCGCTACATCGCACCCAACGGCGTGAACTGGGGTGGTTACAACAACCCCAAAGTGGACGGTGCGATTGACACGATTCGCAAGAATTTTGATACCAAGATTCAAGACAAGCTGCTTGCTGAAATTCACGAAACCATGGTGGATGAGGCGCTCATGCTGTGGGTTGTGCATGACGTGAACCCACATGCCATGTCGCCCAAGGTGCAAGAGTTTGTGCAAGCACAACACTGGTTCCAAGACCTCACAACCATTCGCATGAAATAAATGCTGACCTATATCCTCAAGCGTCTCTTGTACGCATTACCCATCGCACTCAGCGTCACTGTGGTGTCGTTCATGCTGGTGTACTTGGCTCCGGGCGATCCGCTCAACGCCATTGCCCCAGCTGATGCTCCGGCTGAGGTCATTGAAGCCCTCAAAAGCGCCTACGGTTTAGACCGTCCGGTGCCTGTGCAATACGGCCTTTGGCTGTGGCGAGCTGTGCAAGGGGACTTAGGCACCTCCATCGCCTCAGGGCGTGCGGTGGTGACCGAAGTGTTTGGTGCCGTGGGCAACACCTTGTTGTTGGCTGGCATTGCCTCTGGCTTAGGGGTGTTGGTGGGATGTGTGCTGGGGGCGCTTGCAGGATACAAGCATGGCAGCGGTGTGGACCGCGCCGCCACAGCCTTGTCCGTGGTGGGGGTGAGCATTCCCCACTACTGGCTGGGCTTGGTGCTGACCATTATTTTTTCAACTTGGTTGGGTTGGTTTCCTGCGATGGGTGCGGGCCCTGGAGGTTCTGCCGATTGGTCGTGGGACTGGGATCACATGCGTTACTTGGTGCTGCCTGCGGTCACTTTGTCCGTGATTCCGATGGGCATCATCACCCGAACGGTGCGCGCCTTGGTTGCTGACATGTTGGAGCAAGAGTTTGTGGTGGCGCTGCGTGCACGAGGTTTGAGCGGTATGGCGGTCTTTCGTCATGTGGCTAAAAACACGGCACCTACTGTATTGGCGGTGGCAGGCTTGCAAGTGGGTTATCTGATGGGGGGCTCGATTTTGGTCGAGACCGTGTTCGCATGGCCCGGTACCGGCTTCTTGTTAAACACCGCAATTTTTCAACGTGACATTCCGTTGTTGCAAGGCACTTTGTTGGTCCTGTGCATGTTCTTTGTGGTGCTGAACTTGTTGGTGGACATTGTGCAGCCACTGATTGACCCACGCATGGGCCGTGGTTGAGAGAGCGACATGATGCAATCCAATTCTTCTATTCCCAGCCGCAGCTATTGGCATGTGGTGGCGCGTCAGTTGCGTCAAGAGCCGGTGGCCATGGCGAGCGCCGTTGTGCTGCTGCTCATCATCTGTGCTGCGGTGTTTGCGCCTTGGTTGGCGCCGGCTGATCCGTTCAAGGCCAGCATGCTCAAACGTTTGTTACCCATAGGGAGTTCCGGCTATTTGCTCGGCACCGATGAGCTGGGCCGCGACATGGTGACACGGTTGATGTATGGCGGTCGTCTGTCATTGTTGATGGGTGTGGTGCCCGTGTTTGCTGCGTTTTTCATTGGCACCAGCATTGGTTTGTTTGCTGGCTATGTGGGTGGTCGCGTGAACATGGTCATCATGCGCGTGCTGGATGTGTTCTACGCGTTTCCTTCTGTGTTGTTAGCCGTCGCTATTTCTGGTGCATTGGGTCCAGGCATGAGCAACAGCTTGATCGCCTTGACTTTGGTGTTTGTGCCGCAGGTGGTGCGTGTGGCTGAAAGTGTGACCACGCAAGTGCGCAAGCTTGACTACATCGAAGCCGCGCGCATGAGTGGGGCAAGTGCGTTCTCCATCATTCGCGTGCATGTGCTGGGCAATGTGCTGGGGCCGGTGTTTGTGTACGCCACAGGTTTGTTGAGCGTGAGCATGATCTTGGCGTCTGGCCTCTCGTTTTTGGGGCTGGGTGTGAAGCCGCCTGAGCCTGAGTGGGGCTTGATGCTCAACACCTTGCGCTCTGCGATTTACAACAATCCGTGGATTGCTGCTTTGCCTGGCGCCTTCATTTTCATCACATCCATCGCCTTCAATTTACTGGCCGATGGGGTTCGCTCTGCCATGGATATTCGCCGATGACAACTACTCTTTCCTCTTCTGTTCTCGATGCGCCAGACCGGGGTGGCCCAGCCCAACCCTTGTTGGTGGTGCACGATTTGAAAAAACACTTTCCTGTGCGCGCTGGCGTGTTTGATCGTGAGCGCAAGTTTGTGCATGCGGTCGACGGAGTGAGCTTCTCGGTCGCGAAAGGTAAAACACTGGGTATTGTGGGCGAGTCGGGTTGCGGCAAGTCCACCACAGCGCGGCTCATTGCACGGTTGATGCCACCCGACAGCGGCAGCATGGTGTTTGACGGCGATGGTGTGGCTGAGTACGGCGGCATTGCGCTTAAAGAATTTCGTCGAAATTTGCAAATGGTGTTTCAAGATTCATTTGCCTCGCTCAACCCGCGTTTGACCATTGTGGAGACCATCGCCTACGGCCCTCAGGTGCATGGCATGGATGCGGATACGGCCATGCAAGAAGCCCGCGCCTTGCTTGCCCGCGTGGGTTTGGAGCCTGATCAGTTTGCTTCGCGTTATCCGCATGAGTTGTCGGGGGGGCAGCGTCAACGCGTGAACATTGCGCGAGCCTTGGCTTTTCATCCACGTTTGGTGATTTTGGATGAAGCGGTGGCAGCGCTCGACAAATCGGTGCAGGCGCAGGTGCTGAACCTGTTGCAAGAACTCAAGGCCGAGCGTCAGTTGACGTATCTCTTTATCTCGCACGATTTACACGTGGTGCACTACATCAGTGATGACGTGATGGTGATGTACCTAGGCCAAGTGGTGGAGCGTGGACCTGTGGCTCGCATCTACAGCGAAGCCGCACACCCTTACACACGGGCTTTGTTGTCGGCCGTGCCGTCCATGGACCCCAACCACCGCACCCAAAAGTCCCCCTTGAGTGGTGACCCGCCTAACCCCATCAATCCACCCAGTGGTTGCCGCTTTCGTGACCGTTGTGCGTTTGCTCAAGCGGTGTGTGCCTCTGAGACACCCGCGTTGATGCCAGTCAACGGTGATGGTGAACACATCGTGGCCTGCCACATGAATGACGTACAGTCCGGTCACACCGGTGAAGGGATGCCGCGATGACAAGTTCTTTGGTTTCCGTCAAAGACTTGACGGTTCAATTCACAGGCCACCGCAAAGCCAAGGCTTTGAATCAGGTGAGCTTTGATTTGGCACCCGGCGAGGTGTTGGGGTTGCTTGGCGAGTCTGGCTCTGGCAAAAGTGTGACTTTGCGTACCTTGCTGCGTTTGCATCCGGAGCGCACGACTCAAATGGGCGGAGCGATTGAGGTCGCGTGCCAGGATGTGTTGAGCTTGCAAGGCCGCGCACTGGATCACTACAGAGGTGGTGTTGCCTCGATGGTGTTTCAAGAGCCAGGCTTGGCGTTTGACCCGGTCTACACCATTGGTCAGCAAATGGTCGAAGCCATTCAAGCCCATGAGGGCGTAGACACGAAGACGGCGCAACACCAAGCCTTGCACATGTTGGAGCGTGTGCAAATTCCACAAGCTCGCCGACGCTTTGATGCCTACCCGCACGAGTTGTCGGGCGGCATGCGCCAACGCGCCATGATTGCGCTGGCGTTGGTGTGTCGTCCCAAGTTGTTGTTGGCTGATGAGCCCACGACAGCGTTGGATGCCACGGTGCAAATTCAAATCTTGTTGCTCTTGCGTGAGTTGCAAAAAGAAACGGGCATGTCCGTGATTTTTGTCACGCATGACATTGGTGCGGCGGTGGAGGTGGCAGATCGCATTGCGGTCATGTACGCCGGTCGTATCGTGGAGATGGGCGATGTCGCGCAAGTCGTCGAGCAGCCAATGCACCCCTACACACAAGGCTTGTTGGCTTCTACGGTGAGTCCGGAAAACAGAGGTCAACCACTCATGGCGGTGCCAGGCTCACCCCCTGACTTGTCTAATTTGCCACAGGGTTGCAGTTTTGCTGCGCGCTGTTCGCGGGCCACAACGCAATGTCAAACGGACGTTCCGTTGACGCTGATGACGGGCTCATCAGCACTGGCATGTTGGCATCCGGTGGCCATGCCTAAGGTGGCCCGATGACCTCGGTGAGCACTTCTCTTGTTGCACGTGGTCGAGGCGGCTTGGCTGGTGAGGTCTGCCGAAAGATTGCGGATGACATAGCCATGGGGACTTTTTTGCCCGGCGAGCGGTTGGATGAAACCAACTTGGCCACACGTTTTCAAGTCTCGCGAACGCCCGTGCGCGAAGCCTTGAAGCAGTTGGCCATCACGGGCTTGGTGGTGTACCGTCCCAACCGCGGATCGGTGGTGGCTGAGATGACCCCCATGCAGTTGGATCAAATGTTTGAGGTCATCGGTGAGCTAGAAGCCACTTGCGCGCGTCATGCCGCGTTGCGTATGACCGAGGTCGAGCGTCAGCGTTTGTGTGGCTTGCATGCGCAGAGCCGTGTGGCCATACAAAACCAAGACGCAGATGCCTACGACGCCATCAACCGTGATTTGCACACCGTCATCATTCAAGGTTGTCATAACCCCGTGTTGATTGAAATTGTCACAGGACTGCGGCACAAAATTTCAACCTTTCGACGCACACAGTTTCGTAACTTGGCGCGCATGTCGGCTTCCTACGAAGAGCATGCGGTCATCGTCGAAGCTTTGATGGCGCGCGATGTGGTGACGTGTTACCGCGAAATGCGCGGTCATCTTTTATCGGCACGCAGCGCAGCAGCGCATGTGTCACCTTCTTGGAGTACATCATGAATCCCATTCTTGGACGACGCGGCGCAGTCGTTGCCCCCCATTCGCTGGCCTCTCAAGCTGGTTTAGACATCTTGCGTGAAGGCGGCAACGCCATTGAAGCCACCATTGCCGTGGCCGCCACATTGGCGGTGGTGTACCCCCACATGACGGGAATTGGCGGTGACGGTTTTTGGCTGATGCATGCACCGGGCCAAGCCATGCAGTCGATTGATGCTTGTGGTGCTGCGGGGGCTGGTGTTACCCGTGCCTTGTATGGCGATATGGCCACGATTCCATGGCGTGGCCCGTTGGCCGCCAATACAGTGGCTGGCACCATCTCGGGTTGGGGCACTGCCTACGCATACAGCCAAGCGAATTGGGGAGGAACGTTGCCCTTTGCACGCTTGTTGGAGAGCGCCATTTACTACGCACGTGAAGGCTTTCCTGTCACGCACAGCCAAGAGGCAAACACGCGCAACAAGTTGGCCGAGTTGCAGCACCAGCCCGGATTTGCGCATGCGTTTTTGAACAAGCAAGCCCAAGTGCCGTGTTACGGCGACAGTCATGCTTTTCCAGCATTGGCCGCTACATTGGCGCAGCTCGCTAAAGCGGGGGCAGACGACTTTTACCGTGGTGAGTTGGCGCAGCAAATTGCGCACGATTTAGCCGCTGTAGGTAGCCCCATTACTGCACAGGATTTGGCGAACCACCACGCCGTGGTGAAAGAGCCTTTGTCGTTGAGGCTGTCCGATGCCACGGTCTACAACATGGCGCCACCCACGCAAGGCTTGGCATCGTTGCTTATCTTGGGGGTGTATGACCGTGTTCGTCAGCAAGGTTGGAACCCTGACACCATCGAAGGTATCCATGCCTTGGTGGAGGCGACGAAGCAGGCGTTCATCGTGCGTGACCGGTTCGTCACGGACCCATCGCACATGGCGGTTGATCCCGTCACGCTGCTCACACCAGATGTGGTGCAGCGACTTGCAGATGCTGTGCCGATTGACAAAGCCAGTCCATGGCCCGCACCCAACTCTGATGGCGACACCACATGGATGGGGGTTGTGGACGACCAAGGTCGTGCCGTTAGCATGATTCAAAGTATTTACTTTGAATTTGGCAGCGGCGTGGTGTTGCCTGAGAGTGGTTTTTGGTGGCAAAACCGTGGCTGTTCTTTTGACTTGCAGCCAGGCAAGTTGCGCAGTTTGGAGCCAGGTCGTAAACCGTTTCACACACTCAACCCCGCGATGGCCACGTTGGACGATGGCCGCTTGTTGGTCTATGGAACCATGGGTGGGGAAGGGCAGCCGCAGACGCAAGCTGCCGTGTTTTCGCGTTACGTTTGGGGTGGCCATAATGTGCGCTCTGCCGTGGCGGCGCCGCGTTGGCTGCTGGGCCGCACTTGGGCGGAGCAAAGCACGTCATTGAAAGTGGAGTCGCGTTATTCGGCAGAGGTGGTGGACGGGCTCAAGGCCCTGGGGCATCCGGTGGAGGTTGTCTCTGACTTTGATGAGCGAATGGGGCATGCAGGCGCATTGGTGTTGCACCCGACGGGCTGGATTGAAGGCGGAGAAGACCCTCGCAGTGATGGTTGTGTTTCTGCTTGGTAAGACGTATGAAATTTGACTGGTTCTTGAAGGGCATGATCGTGGCGGTCGTGCTCGCATTTGTCTATCCGCAGCCCGGAGCGCATGGCGGTTTTTTGCATCCAGAGGTGCTCAACAAACTGGGCATTGCCTTGGTGTTCTACCTCAACGGACTTAGCCTTTCAATGACCTCATTGCGCCAAGGCGCGACTCGCTGGCGCGTGCATGTGTTGATTCAGTTCAGTACTTTTTTGATTTTTCCGCTGCTAGGGCTAGGGCTTATGCAGATCGGTCAAGGGTGGATGTCGCCCGATCTTTTGCTGGGCTACTTTTATTTGTGTGCTTTGCCTTCCACCGTGTCATCATCTGTGGCTTTGACGGTGGCAGCGAGAGGCAACGTGCCTGTGGCCTTGTTTAACGCCACCTTGTCTGCACTGATTGGTGTGATGCTCACGCCCCTTTGGATGGCGTGGGCCATGGGGCATGAAGGTCAGCCGTTGGATGTGCTGCCTGTGGTGATCGATTTGTTGATCTGGGTGGTTGTGCCATTGATGGCCGGACAGTTGTCGCGTCCATGGCTCAATGCGTGGGCGGCACGTCACAAAGCACAGATCAACATCGTTGACCGATTGACCATCTTGACTTTGGTGTACACGTCGTTCAGTGACTCGGTGCAACAAGGCATTTGGACGCAATACGGCAGCAGCGTGTTGATTCAGGTCTTGGTGGTCAGTTGCCTGTTGTTTTTCTTGATTTATAACTTCACACAATTGGCGGCTCGGCTCATGCACTTGCCTGAGGAGGATCGTATTGCTGCTGTGCTGTGTGGTTCTAAGAAGACGTTGGCATCGGGGGTGCCTATGGCGCATTTGATTTTTGGTGCCAATCCAGCCTTGGGCTTGATCTTGATTCCCATCATGCTTTACCACCCGTTGCAGCTTGCGGTTGGCGGTGTGCTTTCTCAGCGCTGGGCAGCGCGTCGTTGATGGTTAACGCGCTATTCAGTCAAATGGTGCGCAGACCAGCGACACTTGCCTAGGCGCTTGGCTTGGTACATCGCTTGATCTGCGTGTTCAAGCAAGATGGACGGTGTGCTGTTGTCGTTGGGGTAAATCGTCATGCCGATGCTGCAACTGATTTTGACGGTCACTTTTGTGGCAAGCCGAATCGGTTGACAAATTGCAGACAAAACACGCGCTAGCACTTCCTCGTAGTCCGTGGTTGAACTCGTGTCTGTCAATAAGAAGACGAATTCATCCCCCCCAAGGCGGGCGATGGTGTCATTGTTTCGCACACACATTTCTAGCCGGCGCGCCACTTCTTTGAGAACCTGATCGCCAGCTTCGTGGCCGTAGCTGTCATTGATGTTCTTGAACTCGTCAAGATCCATGAAGCAAACCGCAAATCGATGATGGTTGCGTTTGCTAAAGGCAATTGCTTGTTCAATCCGATCCAGAAGAAGATGCCGATTTGGCAAGCCCGTGAGACTATCGCTATAAGCGGCCTGTTCAAGCGCGCTGTTTCGCTCGTTCATGGTGGCTTCTTCCATCCTTATCAGAACACGCGCACGACTCAAAACTGCTGCCAGCGCGATCAATAAAAGCACGCAGGCAAACAACAACCAAGCACTCACTCGTTTGCGCAGGGTGATCAAGGCATGATCAATCTCTGTGCTTTCAATTTGAATTTGAAGCCACCCAATCGGCACACCTGCGTCTAGGCGCACCCACTGACTGACCACGTCGTTGTTCGTGACGACTAAGTTTGACTGAGTTGGCAACGAGATTGGCGGTGAGGCATAGATCAGTTTGGGCTCATGGGCGTTGCTCTCTCGTTTGATGTGCGACAGCACCAGCCCCTCTTCATCTGCGACCAGAATAGACAAAACCTGTCGATCAGACATGGTTTGCTTCAGTCGTGCTTCGAGTTGCGCGTAGTTGCGTGCAATCACATCCTCTTCGATGGCGATGGCAACGCCCTCTGCCATCAGTTTGGCCGTTTTTATGCGGCCAGATGTTCGTATTTCCAGTGTTTGTTGATTGAACCACCATATGGCCGCCACAGCTGCCAGAACTGTTCCTATTCCGATGAGCAAGGCTCCGCGCAGCAGCAGCCGCGTGCTGACTTTGGATTTTTGTGGTTTCTTAGTTTTCATCAAGCACCACTAACTTTTCAAAGTTGAGCTTTTCCAAGGGCGCAAAGTCGCGCTGGTAGTTGGCGTGAACGGGGGATGGCATTTGCACATCCTCGAGCATTTTTTGTCCTTGTGCATTGCTCGTCAGTGCGATGAACGACGAAACCACAGTTTTTCTCAACTCTGTCGCAACGCGCGGGTGCGCAATAAAAGGGTGGGGGGCGTAACTTGAGGTCTCATACAAGACGCGTAAACGCTCTTTCAGTGCCGGCTCCTCTCGTTGCAAGGTGTTGTTCACCCCACCCGCAGCCACCACCTCACCGATGGCCACGGCGCGGTAACCATTGGCATGGGTCTTGACATAACGTGGTTGGATTTCAATGCCCTTTTTGGCCAATTCAGCGCGAATCAACAAGGACGCAGCAAATGCATTGGGCGCAGGAAATGCCACCTCTTTGCCTTGCAGATCACGAATGTTTTGGATCGAACTGTCGGATTTGACCGTCAATATGCCACTCAACCTGCCTCGACCGTCCATGAGTAACGGGATATAGCCTTGGCGTTTTTTCGCAATGACTTCGTGATACGGATTGGCAAACGCAAAATCTGGCTCGCCTTTGAACAGCAACTTCTCAAATGCAGGGATGGTTTCTGGGATCATCAATTCAAAACATTGCCCTGTACTGAGACCCACATGTTGCAACAGCGGCGCCCACTTGGCATAGGTCACGGAAGGGGGGAGCTGCGGCACAACGGCGACGGTCAAAGTTTGAATGGCAGTTGGGTTGCCCAGACACATGCTCCATGCAACCGGCGAGAGCATTAAAAATAAGCCAAATACTTTTAGCTTTGTATAGATTGATGCCGATGTAAGCATGGCAGAACCTTCACCCCATTCAAATTGACTGCTTATGTCATATTAATTGATAAGTTATAAAAACAACAAATACATTGCTTTTTTGTTGATAAATGTCTAGTTTTTGTGTTTTAAACTGAATTTACGCTGTTGATGTGAGGAAAAAATCTGCAAAAACCTTGTTTTTCCAAGGGCGTTGCTGAGATCCTAAAATTTAAAAATGAACATTTTTGCAAATTAATTAATTTTTAGTTAATTCAAGTTCTAATCTAACAATAATGTTGCCGACTTGTAAAGAATCTGCACGCAAAACATCCACGATGGTGTGGAGCTTATTGGCTGCTTGGCTGATTTACAGCCTTTCGGCCATGGCTTGGCACATGTTGAACAACCCATTTTTCTTAGATTCAGTTTGTAGGACCCGATGACATGACAAGCGCTACATCTTCTCGCCAGCTGGAAAGCACAGAGTCCATTCTTCAGCCGCTGAGAGCAAATGCCGACCGCTTAATGCTGGCGACTTTGGTATTTTTAGAACTCATTTGTGTGGGGATTGCGTATTTCACAGGAACTTGGTCATTGGCGCTGACCGTAGGTCTGCCGGCCTTGGGTGTTCCGTATGCCATCTACCGTATGGGGCCCGGCTCTTTGCCTACTCGTTTAGCGGTAGCGTGTGCCTTCATGGTGTTTGCGGCGTTGATGATTCAGCAAACCAGTGGCATGGTTGAAATGCACTTTGGCATTTTTGCCTTGCTGGCCTTTTTGCTTTATTACCGCGACTGGCGTCCCGTTGTCGTGGCTGCTGCAGTCATTGCTGTTCATCATGTGGCGTTTGGCTTGTTACAGGGGATGGGCATAGGGGGCGTGATGGTCCTCAATGGCGAAGTGAACCCTTGGCTGATCATTGTTCACGCGGCCTATGTGGTGTTTGAAACAGGTGTGTTGGTGTTTATGGCCGTGACGTTGCGCCGCGAAGCCATCGAAGCGGGTCTTGTGGCAGAGCTGGCCAGCCAAATTGGCGAAGGTCATTTTTCAGTCAACGCCCGCCAATTGACTCAAAACAATTCACCGCTGCTGTCCAAAGTTTCAGACATGCAGAAATCCTTGGATTCCACTTTGCGTGACATCACCCAAGTCATGACCGGCGTGGCCAGCGGTAACTTCAGTGGTCGTGTGACCGTCGAAGCCAAAGGCGATCTGGATGCGCTCAAGCAAAACATCAATCACAGCATTGAGGCTCAGCAAGCGGTGTTTCAAGACATCACCAACATCATGAATGGCGTGGTTCAAGGCCAACTGTCAGGTCGCGTGACCGTTGCGGCCAAAGGTGACTTAGCAGCGCTGAAGCAAAACATCAATCAAAGTATCGAAACGCAACAAGCTGTTTTCAAAGACATCACCACCGTGATGGATGGTGTGGCACAAGGCAATTTGGCCAACCGTGTGACGGTGGCGGTTCAGGGTGATTTTGATGATCTGAAATCAAACATCAACCTGTCTCTTGAAGCCTTGCGCACGGCGATGCATGTGATTCATAACAACACCCGCCAAGTGGCCACAGCTGCCAGCCAGACCAGCAATGCGATTGGACAAATTTCGGATGGGGCACAAAACCAGACGCACGCCATTGAGCAGGTTTCTACCGCATTCCGACAAACTGTGACCTCTGTTTCTGAAGTCTCACGCAACACGGAAGAAGCAAGCCAGAAGTCACGTCAATCGGTAGATTCTGTGCGCTCCAGCATGCAAAAGATGGAGCAAATGGTTGAAGTGGTGAACAACATCGCCAGCAACTCCGAAAAGATCAACAAGATCACAGAGGTGATTGAAAAGATTGCGAACAAAACCAACCTCTTGTCGCTCAACGCCGCCATCGAGGCAGCTCGGGCTGGAGAGCATGGAAAAGGCTTTGCTGTCGTTGCCGATGAAGTGGGTAAGCTGGCGTTGAACAGCGCTGAAAGTTCACAAGAAATTGCCCAACTGGTGAAGCAGGCGGTTGATGAAGCGCACCGTGCTGTGAATGCGGTGATGCAAGTCAGTCAAGAGATGACGACCATCGAACAGGGTGCTCTTCAGACCGATGCCATGCTGCAACGCATTGCGGCTGCGCTGGAACAGCAAAGTGCAGCGGTTGAAGAAATCCACGCCAATTTGAGCAACGTGGACAACATTGCGCGAAGCAACGCGGCGGCTTCCGAAGAAATCACCACCACGATCATGGAGTTGTCCAAAATCGCGGATGCAACCCGTCGTGAAGTCCAACGCTTCGGGACCTAAACGTCGCGCCAAGTTTCACAACTTATTCCAACAGAAAAAGGACCTCATTGAGGTCCTTTTTTGTTTTCACGCATCAACTTTTTTAAGAGATGAAAGTCTCTGTGGTGACTCTGTTTGGCGTTTGACCTCTATGAGAAATGAGCGACTGCCACAAGAATGTGGTCGATGGATTTGAGTGCCAAAAAGAAAGACGAAACACAATGAAATACCAGCTGAATGTGAACGGCAAAGCTGTCTCAACGGATGCCGACAGTGACACACCCTTGCTGTACGTGCTGCGCGATAACCTCGCATTGCAAGGGCCTAAATATGGTTGCGGGCTAGGGCAGTGTGGCGCTTGCACGGTGCTGATCAACGGTCAAGCCGTGCGAAGTTGCATCACCCCAATTTCAACCCTCAAAGGCGGCAAGATTGTGACCCTTGAAGGGCTAGGAACACCTGACAAACCACACCCTGTGCAACAAGCATTCATTGATGAACAAGCCGCTCAGTGCGGGTATTGCATCAATGGGATGGTGATGCAAACGGTGGATTTCCTCTCAAAGACACCACGTCCCAATGAGGGGCAAATTCAAGCAGCACTGGCCGCTAACCTCTGCCGCTGTGGAACTCACACACGCATCGTCAAAGCAGTCAAACGTGCATCCGATGCGTTGGCGGCAGCCCCTGTCGTGACATTGAAAAAGGCTTGAGTTATGCAACGTCGTCAATTTCTACAAGCAAGTAGCAGTTTGGTTGTTTCTTTCTCTTTTGCGCTCAGCGCGCACAGTCAAGCCCAAGGCAATACGTCCGCCAAAAGCATGGTCAGCACACAGGTTGATGCTTGGCTCGGCTTGAATGCAGACGGTCGCGTGACCGTTTATTCGGGCAAAGTGGATTTGGGTACAGGCGTGCGCACGGCACTGATGCAAATGGTGGCTGAAGAACTGGATGTCAATTTCAAGCAGATTGACATGGTCATGGGGGATACCTTGACCACGCTCGACCAAGGGCAATCGGCTGGAAGTCTGAGTTTGCAAAATGGAGGAGGTACTTTGCGCCAAGCTTGTGCCAGCGCACGGCAGGCGTTGTTGTTAGCCGCAGCGACTCGCTGGCAAGTTAACGTTGCCGATTTGACGGTGAATGATGGCGTGATTTCAACGCGTCAAGGCGATCGAAAAATCAGTTACACCGCACTTTTGGACGGTGCAGCTTTGAACGTCAAGCTGGACCCCAAAGCACCGTTGAAAGCGTATACCGATCACAAGATCGTGGGACAGTCCATCGCGCGTGTCGATATTCCGGACAAAGTGACCGGCAAGTTTCTCTACATGCATGACTTCAAGTTGCCCGGCATGTTGCATGCGCGAATGATTCGCCCGCCTGGACTGGGCGGCAAACTCTTGAGTGTGGATGACTCGGCGGCACGCAAAGTCAATGGCTTCGTCAAAGTAGTTCGCAAGCACGATTTTTTGGCTGTGGTGTGTCAGTCAGAGTGGGCTGCCGTCAAAGCTGCACGTGCATTAAAAGCGCAATGGGAAACACCCAACACCATGCCCGAGCAAGCCAAGCTTTACGATTACTGGCGTAAATTGCCAGTCGCTAAAAATGAAGCGGTGATCAAAACTGGTGACATCACAAATGCGCTGGCAGGAGCCTCTCAGCGCATCAAGGCCACCTACGACTTCGCACCACACACACATGGCTCGATTGGTCCTTCGTGTGCAGTTGCCGATTTCAAGGACGGAGGTTGTACCGTCTGGTCTGCGTCTCAAGCCACGCATTCATTGCAAGCGGAGTTGTCGACCGTGCTTGAGATTCCCAAAGAGCGGATTCGAATGATTTATGTAGACGGTGCAGGCTGCTATGGTCGAAACGGTCACGAAGATTGTTCGGGTGATGCGGCATTGGTGTCTCAATTGGTCGGGGCGCCTGTGCGTGTCCAGTGGATGCGCGCCGATGAGCACGGTTGGGATCCCAAAAGTCCGCCAACATTGGTGGACATGGAGGCGGGCTTGGACGCATCAGGCATGCCTGTGGCTTGGCGGTCAGAGTTCTTCATTGCCCAAGCCAACGGCACGCTGGAAGAGTTTCCTTTGCTTGCTGCGGTGTTGTCTGGGGTAAAACGTAAGGGCCACTACACAGGAAATTTGCAAAAGAACGCAGATGTGCTGTATCAATTCCCGAATATCCAGACGGAGGTCCATCGTCTGGCCGACACAGCTTTTCGAACATCGCATCTGCGTACCCCGGGGCGCATGCAAAACACATTTGCCAATGAAGCCTTCTTTGACGAATTGGCTGCAGCGGCGGGGGCGGACCCTCTCCAATGGCGTTTGACTTACTTGAAAGAAACGCGTGCCCGCGCTGTGTTGGAGGACGTGGCTAAGTTGTCGAAGTGGCAAACTCGTCCGTCGCCAGTCGGCAAGATGGACGGCAATTTAGTGCGTGGTCGCGGTGTGTCGTTTGTGAAGTACGACAATGACCGCACGTTTGTTGCGCTGGTTGCTCAAGTCGAAGTCAATCGCAGTACGGGAGCCATTCGCGTGACCGATGTCTGGTGTAGCCATGACTGTGGTCAGGTGATCAACCCAGATGGCGCAATCAATCAGATTGAAGGCGGCATTGTGCAAACCATCAGCCGAACTTTGCTGGAAGAGCTGCAGTTTGACCAAACCCATGTGACCAGCACTGACTGGGCCAGTTACCCCATCTTGCGCTTTCCAGATGTGCCACGTATTCATGTCAGCTTAATCAATCGACCTGACATGCCTGTTTGGGGGGCGGGTGAAATGGCGCCGACAGTCGTGCCGTCTGCGATTTCGAATGCTGTTTTTGACGCAACCGGTGTTCGTTTGCGTTCGGTGCCGTTTTTGCCTAGCAAAGTGAAGGCAGCGGGTGTTGCGTGATGCACTCAATGGACGGGGTAGTTTGCAACTGACAAAAGAAAAAGGCCTTGCATTTCTGCAAGGCCTTATCTTTATTGGCTCCTCGACCTGGGCTCGAACCAGGGACCTACGGATTAACAGTCCGGCGCTCTACCGACTGAGCTATCGAGGAATATATTCGGTTGTTGTTGAAACATAGCTGTCATGTCTCAACAACGAAAAAGATTATAGCAAGACTTTTTAGGTGATTTGAGTTTTTTGATCTGACGTTTAAGAAAAATAAGGAGCAAGCCGCGACATGGGGCATTTCAACCACATGTCAAAGCTGGAACTGCAGCGTTGCCCGAACGGTGCGCGGTGCGCCTGGATAGAGAAAATACTGGCCGTAAGACTTTGGCGATTCTCGCCAGTAACGTTTATCTGCGACGTTGTTCACGGCCAGTGTCAATGTTGAGCGGGTTTGCCCAATCTTGGTGTCGTAGTGCGCCGAGGCATCCAAAGTTGTCCAAGCGGGTAGTTTGATATCGCCGGTTTCGGTCACATTGCGCTCACCTTCGCGTGACACACGCAGTCCGGAACGCAATCCGACCAAACTGGCAAATCGGTATTCGGCCATGCCGCGCAAAATGTAATTAGGTACGTTGATGGGGCGTTGGCCATTCAAGCTGGGGTCAGTGGTGCTGTTTTCACGTTTGGCATTCAGCCACATGCCACTGCCTCCGAGAGTCCACTGTGCCAGTGTGTGGGTGGCACTGAGTTCCAAACCTTGGTGGTGTGCTTCACCATCTATTTCGCGCGTGCATGAACCTGCGCTTGCATCGCACACACCTGCGTCACCCGAGATGGGGCGGGTGATGTCAAACCAGGTTGCTTGCCAGCTGGTGCTTTGCGTTTGGCGCTTGATGCCAATTTCGCGTTGCGTGCTGCGCAAGACGGGCAAGGGTTGACCTGCATTGGTAAACCGATTGGAGTTGGGGGCGGATTCTGTTTCTAAATTTTCACCATAGCTTGCGTACACAAAGTCACTGGCATTCAGCGCATGGCTCAATGCCAACCACGGGGTGGTCATACCGCGCCTATCGCTGACCGGGCTAGTGCCATCGGTTTGTATCGATTGGCGGCTCAACTCGGTATGGCGAAGGCCAAGCCATACTGTGTTGGAGGGTGTGATGCGAACACGGTCATGGAGGGCAACTTCGGTGGTGTAGTTGCTGGCGTTGGTGTTGGGAAAGTAGATCGTTGGGTCAGATGAAGGCAGCAAGCCTCCGTTGCTGCTGTTGGTAGTCCCCAATGGGGTGACGACCGCTGACATCGGCATTTGGTTCAGCTGGCGTTGCCGCATGAGGCTGAGTTTGATGTTGTGTTCCAACCCACCGAGTTGCGTTTGCCCAGACAGCTCTGTTTGGATGGCTTCGTTTTTCCGATGCTCGTTTTCGCTTCGGTAATCATTGACTTGAAAATTTCCTTTGGGGGAAAGACAAAAACTGTCGTATTGAATGCTGCTACAACCCGAGACATAGGTGAGGCGGTCATCCGCGTGCAAGCGTTGTGAGCCGTATTGGGTGGTCCATATCCAACCACTGTCTAACTGGTGTTTCAGACGAACGGAGCCTGTGAGTCCATCGAATACCCCGGGTAGCGAATTCGGTTGACGTGAGATGTTACGAGTGCCATCAACAGGGTCAGGCAATACCAAAAGACGATTTCTGTCTTGCGGCCCTGCAGAAGCCAAGAGGCTGTAAAAGTTCACACCGATTTGTTCGTGGTGGCTTTGCTCAATCTCCCACTCTAGGCGGCTGTTGGCGTTGATGCGCCAGTCCATCGCCAATGCGACCAAGTCACGGTAGCCTTTGGTGTCGCGGATGTAGGGGTTGAGGTCTTCATGCGCCACGTTGAAGCGGTAACCAAACTCGGCGGCATCACCAAAGCGTCCACCCAAATCAGCAGCGGCCAAACGGTTGTCGCCATGGCCGTAACTGAGGGTGAGGTTGCGAATGGCTTGCTGCGTGTTGGTCGGCGCACGTTTGACCACGTAGTTCACCAAGCCGCCGGGGGCGCTGGTTCCTGCTTCAATGCCGCTGCTGCCTTTGAGCAACTCAATACGTTCTTTGTTGTCCATCGCAATGATGGTCTCGGCTGAGATGGGCAAGCCCTCGCGGCGGTAGTTGAAACGGTTGTCGAGGGTGAACCCTCGCACGCTGAGTTTGTCCCAGTAGGCTGGCAGGTTGTAGCTGTCACTCACCGATGCGTCGAGGCGCAAGGCCTCAGACACACGCTGTGCACCAATATCTTGCAAGGTATCGTGGGAGATGGTGTTGATGCTAAAAGGCAGCGCCCGCTGTGGCACACCGTCGAAGCCGTAAATCCGTTGAGGAGACTCTGCAGTGATGGTGATTTCGTTCAAATCCTGTTGAGCCCATGCGACGCTGGCGCTGGCCAAATAGAGTGCAACGGCTATTTGGGTGTGTGATTGTTTCAACATAGGAATTTGTCCGATCAGCGTTTTCTTATACAGAAGGGCGGATGACCTTAATTATCCTTGCATCAACTGTTGCAGGATTTGGGCGGCAACTTCTGGGTGTTCTGCGCCGGTGATCGCACGCACCACAGCAATCGAACCCACACCGCTTTGCATCACCACGGGAATGCGCGCTTCGTCGATGCCGCCGATGGCGACCAGCGGGCTGTGCTGCATGAGTTTGGCGTAGGCATACAAACGACCTGTCCCTTGGGGGGCTGTTTGCATGCGTTTGAGCGTCGTGGGAAACACCGCACCTAGTGCAATGTAACTGGGACTGACCGCATCTGCACGCAACATCTCGGCGTAGCCGTGGGTGCTCAAGCCCAGTCGTAGACCTGCTGCACGTATTTGGTCAATGGGGGCATCATCCAAGTCTTCTTGACCAAGGTGAACACCATAGGCACCTTCCTCAATGGCAATTTGCCAGTGGTCGTTGATGAACAGCAAAGCAGGTGTATCTTGGACGGCATGCACAGCTGCCCGCACTTCTTGGCGAACCGCTTCTTGATCGTCTGACTTGAAACGCAGTTGCACCGTGGGGACTCCTGCATGCGCCATGCGACCGACCCATTGCGCATCAGGCAGCACCGCATACAACCCCAAGTGGTGTGGACACGCGGGAAACGCATGGCCTCTGGGTGACGGGGCAATACCAAAGTCTTGTGGCATACAAGGCCATTCAGCGATGGAGAACTTGTCTGTGCGTTGGGTTTGTGCCTGCCACGCTTGCGCGATGCACTGCGCGTCATGTTCTAAAAAGCCAAGCATGCGACAGCCTTGCAGCACACCCGCTGTTTCGGCGCTGTGTGTGGCGTCGTTGGCCTGTACGGCTTGCGCGTAGGAAGCCGCATCACCCGCCAACATGGCCGCATGCTGTGTCGCCAATGCGTGCGCGATGTCTTGTGCCGCGTTCAATGGGGTGGTCATGCTTGATGCCAAAACGGTGTGCCCAACACGGGCGTGCTGGGTTGGGCGTTGTCTTGTGCCTGCATCGCACCTGAGAGGTAGGCAGCGCGGCCCGCATTCACCGCATCGGCAAATGCACCGGCCATGCGGACAGGGTCTTGTGCCAAGGCGACGGCGGTGTTCAGCAGCACAGCGTCGTAGCCCCATTCCATGACTTGACAGGCGTGAGAGGGCAGGCCCAGACCTGCATCAATGATCATGGGCACATCCAAGCGCTCGCGCAGCGTGCGCAAGGCATGTGGGTTGATGGGGCCTTTGCCCGTGCCAATGGGTGCGGCCCACGGCATGACGGCTTGGCATCCAACATCCACCAAGCGTTGACAGAGCACCAAATCATCGGTGGCGTAGGGCAACACTTTGAAGCCCGCTTTGATCAAGCGGCTGGCAGCCTCTGGCAAGTTCAGCGTGTCGGGTTGCAGGGTGTAGTCGTCACCAATCAGCTCCAGTTTGATCCAGTCGGTTTCAAACACTTCGCGCGCCATCTCGGCGGTGGTGACGGCTTCTTGCACGCTGTGACAGCCGGCAGTGTTGGGCAGCACAGGCACGTTCGCTTCGCGCAGCAGGTTCCAAAAGCTTTGTGAGGCTTCTGCGCCGCTGCCAGTTTGACGACGCAAGGACGCGGTGAGCATGGCCGGTTGAGCGCGTTGAATGGCTTGCAGCAACACGCTGGGTGAGGGGTAGCGCGAGGTGCCCAGCAGCAAACGGCTGCTGAAGGCTTCGCCATAAAGCGTGAGTGTGTCAGTGTTGGGTGTGTGTGTGGTCATGGTGTTTCATCCGCCTGTGATGGGGGCAATCAGTTCAATTTTGTCGTCTTGTGAGAGGTGGTGTTGGGCGTATTGACCGCGTGGCACAAATTGCAAGTTCACAGCCGCTGCAAACGGTGTGCGTAGACCCGCTTGTGCCACAGCGTCGGCCAGCGTGGCACCTTGCAAAAGAGTGTGGGGTACTTGGTTGATGAGCACTTGAATCGTGATGTCAGGCATGTTCAAACTTCAAATTAAATTGTTCAGCGAGGTGGGTGGTGTGGTGTTGCACCCATTCCATCACCACATCCAGCATGGCTGGAGAAATTAAAAAACCATGACGGTACAAACCGTTGATTTGCAAACTGCGTTCGCTTAGACAACGCACTGCGGGCAAGTTGTCGGTGAGGGTGGGGCGGGCTTGGGTGGACACTTCTAAGATCCGCGCTTCAGCAAAACCGCTGTGCACCGTGTAGGCCGCGCTGAGTAACTCGAGCGTGGAGCGAACGCTGGCGGCAGACAGATCTTCGGTTTCGATTTCGGTGGCACCCACCACGAACACATGGTCTTCTTTGGGGGCGATGTAAATTGGGTAGCGCGGGTGAATCAAACGGGTGGGGCGCTGTAAGGTGACTTCGGGCGCGTATAAACGAATCACTTCGCCACGCACGCCGCGCAGTTGCGGCCACTCGGTGCGCGCGCCTAGGCCTCGGCAGTCAAACACCCAGTCGGGTTGACCTGTTTGCCCTGGTTGGAAGTCCTCGGGTTGGCGTGGGCTGTTCCAGTGCAATCGCACGTTTTGTTGCTCTAGGCTTTTGAGCAAAGCACCCAGCAGTTGGCGGTTATCAAGCTGGCCTTCGCCGGGCAAATACAAGGCTTGCGTAAAGCGGTTTTCCAAAGCGGGTTCGTGTTGCAGCAAACCTTCGGCATTCAAGGTTTGAGCCGCAGGCAAGGTGGGCAACTGTTGTTGCGTGCGGTGCATCAGTTGCTCAAAGCGTTTGGCTTCTGCCGCATCTTGACGGTGCCACAACACCAATGTGCCGTTTTGTTGAAAGAACACCGGTTCAGACAAGGGGGCAATCAGTTCAGGCCAACGCTTGAGCGCGTGTTGGCCCATTTGCACCACGGGCAGTTCGGTGATGGCAGATTCGGCCAGCGGTGCCAACATGGCTGCAGCCACGCGCGCAGCTGCACCGTGTGCATCTGGGCCTTGGGCTTCGTACACCGTTACTTGGTGGCCGAGTTGTGCCAAGGTGTGCGCGAGCAAGCGGCCCATCAGACCGGCCCCCAGCACCACACTTGAAGTTTGTGAACTCATTGAACGAGGTCCTTTGTGATTTGCGGATAATTCCGCCCATGAACAATTCTTTCCGCTACGCACGCGTCCTCACCATTGCTGGCTCTGACAGTGGTGGTGGTGCCGGCATTCAAGCCGATTTGAAAACTTTTGCCGCGCTGGGCTGCTACGGCATGAGCGCCATCACCGCGCTGACCGCGCAAAACACCGTTGGCGTGCAAGGCATTCATGCCGTGCCAGCAGAGTTTTTGAAAGCGCAAATCCAGTCCGTTGTGGAAGACATTGGCGTGGATGCCGTCAAGATCGGCATGTTGCACGCGCCCGGCATTGTGGAGGTGGTGGCATGGGCCATTGACCACTACCAACTGCGCAACGTGGTACTCGACCCTGTGATGGTGGCCACCAGCGGCGATCGTTTGATTGCCAACGAAACCGTACAAGTGTTGGTGCGCGAGTTGTTTCCCCGCGTCAGCGTGATCACGCCTAATTTGGACGAGGCCGCTTTGCTCTTGGAACGTGAGATTCCCAACGCCGATGCCTTGGACATCGCCGCACACGATTTGTTGGCGATGGGGGCCAAAGCTGTGCTGCTCAAGGGCGGTCACTTGGCCGGTGATGAGGTGGTGGATTTGTTGGTGCAAGCCCACGGAGCTTCGCAGCGTTTGGCGTCGACGCGCATTGCCAGTCGCAATGTGCATGGCACGGGTTGCACCTTGTCGTCTGCGATTGCCGCGCACTTGGCGTTGGGGCATCCACTGAGCGAGGCTGTTACCTTGGCGCGTGCTTTCATCTTGAGCGCGATTGCCCAAGGCGCGAACGTGACCACGGGCCACGGTCATGGTCCTTTGAATCATGGTTTCGCGCCCGTGCCGCTTCATCGCATCACCAATCCACCGTCCACGGTCAACACCTGACCGGTCATAAAACGGCTCCACTCCGACGCCAAAAACAGCACAGGTCCCGCCACATCGTCTGGTGTGGCCATGCGGCCTAGCGGGGTCTGTGCGACCAACATCTCTTTGACAGACTCCTTGGTGGCGCGGCTCGAATCGGTCGGGCTCACCAAGCCGGGTGCCACGCAATTCACACGAATGCCCAAGCCCCCCAACTCCGTGGCCAAGTTGCGGCTAAATCCCACCAGGGCAGACTTGGCCGTGGTGTAGTCGTGGTAGGCGATGCTTGGGCGGTCCACCAAGTCGCTCACCAAGTTGATGATGCTGCCTTGTGCGCGTTGCCTGAAATGCGGCAGCACCGCTTGGCAGACGTTGTAGGCTGCATGAACAGCGCCATCAAATTGCGTTTGATACGCCTGCCAAGGGACATCCCAAAAACGTTGACGGTTGTCCGGGTCGAAGGTGTAGGGGCTGAAAGCGTTGTTCACCACCGCGTCGATGCGACCTGTTTCTGCCAGTGCCTGGGTCACCATGTCGTTTACAGCATCGGCGGAACGCACATCGGCGGACAGGGCCCACGCATCCCCTCCGAGTTGTTGGCATTGCGCGACCACGTCTTGTGCCGCAGCATGGTTGTTGAGGTAGTTCACCAGCACCATCGCCCCTTCGCGTGCAAACGCTTTGGCAATGGCTGCACCGATGCCACGGCTGGCACCGGTGACCAAGATCACTTGGCCTTCAAAGTGGCGTGTGGTGCGGCTCATCGCTTGGCAGGTTTGTTGGGTGGCAGCAGGTCTTGGCTGACCACGTCAGAGACTTTGATCTCGCGCTGAATCACGCCAAACGTTTTGTAGGCGTTGGCACCTTTTTGCAGGCCCGCCATGTCAAACGCGCCGAGGCCGCGTTTGTCGGTGATGGCGGATACGCTGCTTTCGTTGCGCAGTCGAATGATGTCCAAATTCATGCTGGTGTTTTGGCCGTCGATGGCGTATTTCACCGCGAGCTTGGCGGCTTCTTCGGGGGACTGCATCATCCATTTGGCGCTGTCTTGGTAGGCTTGCAAGAAACGCTTGAGCACGTCTTTCTTCTGTTGGTAAGTGTCTTCACGCACCACAAAGAAATCGCTGGAAATGTTCAAGTGGTTTTTGACCTCCATCACATTCACGCCGCCCAAGCCTTTTTGCCGTCCCACCAACAAACCCGTGTCGGTGGCGGCGGTGGCATCCACTTGGCCTTGCATCAGCGGTGCAAAGTTCAACAGGCCGGTCACCACCACGGTCACGTCGGCTTCGGTCAAACCGGCTTGGTTCAGCAGCACTTGCAAGTTTTGGCGCGTGCCGCTGGACAAGCTGTAAACCCCAATGCGTTTGCCTTTGAGGTCCGCGGGTTTGAGGATGTTTTGCGACTTCAGTGACACCACATTGAACACGTTTTGCGGGTAGATGTCGTAGATGGCGCGCAGTTTCTCGCCCTTGTCCAACGCGGTGAAAAACGAGCCGGGATCGGTGAAAGCCACATCGGCTTGGCCGCTGAGCAGGTTGCGCAACGCGTCACCGCCACCCGCACCTGGCACATAGCCCAACTCAATGCCACGCGCTTTGAAAAAACCTTTGTCTTCTTCCACCAGCAAGTTGGTGATTTCGGTGATGGGTTTGCTCCAACCCGCCACCACCACTTTGTCGAGTTTGGGGCTGGTTTGTGCCCAGCTCAGTGGGGTGGCGCTCAGCGCCAGTACGCCACTGAGTGCCAAGCCTGAGAGTTTGTGTAGCCATTGGTTTTTCATCACATCTTCCTTGGTTCATGATTGATCGACGGTTGCAGCCAGCAGCACTCCAGCCACTGCGCCGTCTTGTAAAACGCCAGTCCTAAAACGGTGATCACGGTCAACACCGCAAACATCAAGGGCGTGTCCATTGAGCCTTGGGCGGCAATGATCAAGGCTCCCAAGCCTTGGCTGGCGCCTATGAATTCGCCCACCACCGCACCGACCCATGCCAGTACCACCGCCACACGCAAGCCAGCCATGATGCTGGGTAGGCCTGCAGGAATCTTCAGGCGCCACAGGGTTTGCCATGCGCTGGCGCGCAGCATGCGAAATAGCTCCAACTGACGCGCATCAACGTGTTGCATGCAGGTGGCCGTGTTTTCGAGCAGCGGGAAAAAGCAAATCAAAGCGGTCATCACCACGGTGGGTAAGCTGCCAAACCCAAACCACACAATGAACAGCGGTGCCAGCGCGAGCTTGGGCACCACTTGGCTGATCACCACATACGGCATCAGCACACGGCGCACACGTGCTGATTCACCCAGCACGATGCCACCGACAAACCCCATGCTGGCGCCCAGCGCCAAACCCAACACCACCTCGCTCAAGGTGCGTGCAATGTGCGGCCACAAATAGCCACTGAGCAAACCTTGCCACAACGATTGCGCCACCACAGAGGGGGCTGGCAATACCAGTGCAGAGAGGTGTTGGTGGCGCACAACCGATTCCCACAGAGCGAGACAGGCCACGCCTAAAAGTGCAGAGAGGAAGGTGTCGCGCTTCATGTCCGTGTCTCGTCCATGGCTTGTCGCAACTGGGCGCACAAAGCGTGAAAAGGCGGTGTGTTGCGCATGGCGTTTTGGCGTGGCTGCGGTAAATCAATGGGCAGTTGACGGTGCAGTTGCCCTTGGTGCATCAAGCTCACGCGGTCGGCCAAATACACCGCCTCTGCCACATCGTGGGTGACAAACAACACAGAAGTGTCTGTGGCTTTGCACAAGGCCAAAAAATCTTGTTGCAGCTCTTCGCGGGTGATGGCATCGAGCGCGGCAAATGGTTCATCCATGAACAGCACGGCTGGGCGGCTGATGAGCGCACGCGCAATCGCCACGCGTCCTTGTTGGCCCCCTGAGAGCTGCGCAGGACGTTCATGGCCCAGCGTTGACAGGCCCATTTGCGCGAGGAGTTGCGCCGCATCGTGGCGATCTGCTTCGGTCAGCCTGCGATGCAAGCTCAGGGGCAGCAGCACGTTGTCCAGCACATTCAGCCAATTCAGCAGGGTGGGGGTTTGAAAGACAAAGCCCATCTCTGGCATTGGCGTGGTGATCGGTTGGCCTTGCAACAACACTTGGCCTTGCTGAGGGGGCAACAGACCCGCGGCAAGTTTGAGCAAGGTGGTTTTGCCGCAACCGCTGCGACCCACCAAGCAATGAATTTCTCCTGGCGCGAGTTGCAAAGACACGTCGCGCACCACCGCGCCCCGATCTGGGTAGGCGTAGTGCACCGCGTGGAATTGCAAAGCATTCACCATGTCAGGGCTCATACGTGGTGAAGCGCTCGGCTTGGAGTTCTGTGGAAGACTCGATGTCGACCATGCGCACCAGATCCAGCAGGCTGAAGCGGCCATCGTGGTGCCAACCCGCTTCGGGCGAAGTCATGGCGCCCAAGGCGCAGATGCGTGTCACACCTGCTTGGCCCAAGCGCTCACCCCAATGCAGCAACTCTTCGGGGGCAGTGGCCAACCCGACGGTTTGCAAAAAGCGGCGCTGTGGGGTGATCAAGGGCACCACCTCATCTAAGGTGTCCACGGCCACCACCAACACGCAGCGGTTCAAGGGGCCAGCGCTCAGGGGCACCGCTTGCTCAGCGTACACCACGGTGCTCAATGCGGACTCGTGCCCCAGCACCGTGCGATTCGCCTGGTTGAGCGAGGCCAATTCATGCGCTTCGCGCCATGTGCCGAGTTGAGCTGCTTCTTCAAGTGACAGCACGCGGCGCGGGAGTTTGTGTTGCAGTGCGGCCAACGCGTGAGCGAGGTGTTGTGCAAACGTTTGAGGGCAGACATGGCCGCCGCGTTGCACGTAAAACACATGGGGCGAGTAGCAGCCCTGTTGGTCATAACGGGCCACATCGAGTGCAGCTTGACGTGCCGTGCTCGGTCCTTGGCGTGCGGACAAGGCTGCGGCTGACACCATGCCAAAACTCAGCTTATGACCATGTGGCAAAAATCGTGTGGTCACAGGCACGCGCGTTTGCATGGCACTCAAGGCGGTGTTGCCGCCGTAGGCCAGCACCACATCGGCTTGATTAAAGGCGTGGCGCTCTTGCTCGGCATCACCGCCTTGCCACCAGACCACGGCAAAGCAGTCGGCCCAGTCGTGGTGTATGTGCGCCAACAGACGGGCAAACACACTGGCAAAAATGGGTTCAGCGCTGGAAATTTTGCCAATGCTACCGGCTTTCACCAACAGGCCCGAGATGAAGCTCCACAAGGGCAATGCTGGCACATTGCCCGCCCAAACATGCACCAGCAGTTCTGGGCCAAAGGCTTTGCTCCAACCGCCTTTGGCGCGTGGCTGAAACTCATCTAAAACTTTGGGGTTGGCAAAGTCTTCCACCACAAAGCGTTGCAGTTGCAGCGCTCGAAAGGTTTGCAAATAGGCGTTTAAGTTCAGACGCACCATTTCTGCGTCAAACCCCGTGACTTGAGGCAACAGACGTTCGAGCTGTTGGCGGTAGATGTCTTGGGGATCGAGCAAACGGGCGATGGCTGTGTCCAACACATGCACGATGTCAGACACAGCCATGCACTTCAAGTGTGTGTGGCTGGCGTGTCGAACGCGTCGCGCCAAGGCGGTCATTTGCGCTGGGTTGAGCTGTGGCACATCCACCCACACCGGCGTAGTCGGATGACCCAAAGCCAAGCGATGCCAAGCGACATCCGTATCTTCTAGACCAGGCAGATAGCCGGCTTTGAACACATCGCCATTCATGCCTGTGCAGCTTTCAAAAAGTGGTCGACGGCCATCGAGCAGCCTTTGGCTTGTGCGCCCTGTGCGCGACCTAGCAACACAAACCCATCGTCGGTGGCGATGCCCACGTCTTCGGTCAAGATGGTGACAACCGAATTGAAATTGGCCACATCTGTGTGGGCCAAGATGCCACGTTCGCCGTGGGGCACATCGTCGCCCGTGAGGGGGTCGACCAAGCGTGAGCGAATCCAGTGTGGACCCCGCTTGACCGAAGGCACGGTGGCGTTGCCTGCGTCATAAAACTGCGTGCTCAACTCGGTCATGCCGTACATGTTGAGGCACTGCGTTCGATGGACCCCAAAGGTGTCGGCGAGCTGGTCATAAAACGCATCCATGGGCACTTCACGCGATTGACCTTTGAAACCCCCAGTGTCAAGCAAGCGGCTGCCTTGGGGCAGTTCAAAGCGTTCGCTACGCGCTTGCAATGCGTCCATCACATGCACAAAGCTGTAGCTGGCACCCAACAAGAAAAAGGGCTCTCCCGTTTGCTGGGACTGAGCCAGCGCTTGGCACAGCGCGTCGATGTGCAGGCCGTCTTCTTTGAGGTAATACGCACTGTCGGGCGTGCCAAAGTGTTGCATGGCCAAAGCGAGGTAATGGGCCAGTGACGAGTTGGGCATCAGCGTTTCGGTGGGAAACAAAATGCCCATGCGCACGCGGGCGAGCCCCTGCATGACGTGATGCGAAAAATTGCGCAGCATGGACGCGTCATACACCGCCATCGTAGGGTGGTAGTGTCGGCCTTTTACATCGCCGCGTGTGGTGCCACTGGTCATGAACACCCGTTCGCAGTCCTCAGCGGGTACGCAGCTTAACGTCAGGTCTTTGAACGCATTGATGGGCGTGGCAGGAATGTCTTGCCAGCGTTTGACCATCCGTGGCGTTTTACCGCGTCCTTGGCAGAACCGTTGGAAAGGCAGGTTGTTTTGAAATTGGTGCGCAAAGATGCGCAGTGCGAGCGCGTTGAAGTCGTCGTCGCTGACAGCGGGCTGCGTGATGAATTCCAAAACTGCATCAACGATGGCTACGGATGCTGAATTTTCTCGAATCACTGTGCTGCGCCGTTTCAAAAAAGGCAGGTCAGCTGGTGGAAGACGCAGGCACAACATGAGGTGCGGCTACGTGCTTTGAACTAGCTTCCCTGCGCGAGGATTACCTCAATCAGGTTCAAAGGGACTTTCTCAGTCGCACCCCATGTCTTGGTGCAACACCCCTAGCGAAGGCATCATGGCTGACGCAGTGGGAATTTTAAGCGATACCCAACAAACGATGAAGTTCTGTGGACGTGGTGGTGTACTGCAGCAAAGTCTTGCGCGTGGGGTGCACGATGGCCGCTGCGCCGAAGGCGGCGAGGGTTGCTTCGTGGAAGCCGCACAAGATGAGTTTCTTTTTGCCAGGGTAGGTGTTGATGTCACCCACTGCAAAGATGCTTGGCACATCGGTGGCAAAGGTTTCGGTGTTCACCACGAGCTGCTTGCGCTCCATGGCCAAGCCCCAGTTGGCGATAGGCCCCAGCTTGGGAGACAGTCCCAAGAAAGCGATCACGTGTTGCGCAGCGCGTTCGAGGGTATGGCCCTCGGGCGTGGCAACCTGCAAGGTGTGCAAGTGCTGGTCTGTGGCGCGTAAGCCTGTGGGCTGACCAATTTGCAGTTGCAACTGACCCGCAGCCACGGCATCACGCATGGCCTGTAACAACACGGGGTCGGCTGTAAATACGTCGCGGCGGTGCATCAAGGTCACGCTGCGGGGCGCGTGTGCGTCTAGGCTGAGTTTCAGTGCAGCGGTGACCGCAGATGCTTCACCGCCGAGCACCACCACGTCTTGCCCTGCAAACCGTGAGGCCTCGCCCAAGCGGTAATGCACATGCGTGCCCTCTAACTCAGCCGCACCTTCCACGGCCAGTTTGCGGGCTTGAAACGCGCCCACGCCAGCGGCGATGAGCAAGGTCTTGCACACAAAGTGTTGCTGTGCCGATGTGCGAACCGAAATTCGGCCATCGTCCAAACGCGTCACATCTGTCACCTCTTGGTTGAGGTGCAACGTGGGCGCGAACGGTTTGATTTGTGTTTGCAGACGCTCGATCAATTCACGTCCCGTGCACAGCGCAATGCCGGGAATGTCGTAAATGGGTTTGTCTGCGTAGAGCTCAACACATTGACCGCCCGCATGAGGCAGTGCATCAATGATGTGGCTCCGGATGTCTTGCAGGCCTAACTGAAAAGCCTGAAACAGGCCCACAGGGCCAGCGCCCACAATGACGGCATCGGTTTCAATGACAGCAACCGTCATGGGGCGGTGCGCGTTCAGCGTTGCAGCTGCGCGAGTTTGCCGGTTTTGTCTTTCCAAACTTCGGCGTCAGGCAAAGCCGCCTTGCGCTTGGTGATGCTGGGCCAGCCAATGGTGGACAGCTCGGCATTCAGTTTGGTCATGTGGCCTTGGCCTTCTGGCACATCTTCTTCAGCGTAGATGGCGCTCACAGGGCACTCGGGAATACACACCGCGCAGTCGATGCACTCGTCTGGGTCGATGGTGAGGAAGTTAGGGCCTTCGCGGAAGCAATCGACGGGACAAACGTCCACACAATCGGTGTACTTACATTGGATACAGGCTTCGGTGACAACGTGCGTCATGACAATTCAATCAATTTGTAAAAAACTGGGCGCAACAGCGGTGTGCTGCTGCGCCAAGCCTTTGATTTTAAACGGGATTCAACTCAGGGCTTTGAGGTGATCAGTTCACCAACACAGCGCCAGAGGTTTTGTGGGTGGCGGTGTCGACCAACACCAAGGCACCCAAGATGCGTGACTGGGTGAAGGGCAGGGTGACCAAAGGCTCTTGCAAGGCCAGGGTGACGTGACCAATGGCGTTGGGTGCGAGCTCGGTGGCATCTTCCTCGGCCAAGGTGTTCACGTTCAGACGATGCACCACGCGTTGTACTTTGGCTTTGACCCAACGGTGGCCGTGCAAGGCCCAATAGACGCGACCTGCGACCAAAGGCTCGTCATCCATCCACGCAACCGTGGTGTTGAGCTGGCGCTGGCCTTCGGGTGAGCCTTGTTCGGCCAGCAACCAGTCGCCACGCGACACGTCCACTTCGCGGTCCAACACGATGCCCGCGCTGTGACCTGCGGCTTTGTTTTGGGGTTGGCGCGTGGCCGAGAGCACTTGCGACACCACAGCCGTTTGGCCGCTTGGGAAGACTTTGATGGTTTGGCCAGGCTCGATGGTGCCTGTGGCCACACGACCCCAGAACACGCGGCGGCCTTGGGTGGTCACGCCAGAGTCGTGGAACTTTTCCACCCACTGCACAGGGAAGCTGAACGCCACCTCGGTTTCAGCGGGCGTGTTGGGCAATTCTTCCAAGATGCTCAACAGGCTGGGGCCTGTGTAGCCACACCAAGCAGCTTGATCCGCGTTGCTGGTGTCCACCACGTTCCAGCCTTTGAGGGCCGACACGGGGACCATGGCCGTGATGGTGATGCCTGCTTCTTGCGCGAACTTGCGCAATGCACCTTCGATGTTTGTGTAGGCCAAGGCAGCGTCGTCCACGGCATCGAGTTTGTTGATGGCAAACACGATGGAGGGCACGCGCAGCAGGTTGACCAGCAGCGAGTGGCGGCGGGTTTGCGGCAGCAGCTCGAGGTTGGGATTTTTCCAATCGAGTTTGATGGCATCGACCAACACCACGGCGGCATCGGCGCTGGATGCGGCGGTCACCATGTTGCGGGTGTATTGCTCGTGGCCGGGGGCATCACCAATGATGAACTTGCGTGCCTCGGTGTTGAAGTAGCGGTAGGCCACGTCGATGGTGATGCCTTGTTCGCGTTCGGCGCTCAGGCCGTCGGTCAGCAAAGCGAGGTCGGTTTCACCTGAGCGTTGCACGCCAGCCAAATGGTCTTGCAGCACCGCCTTGGTGTCGACCAGCAAGCGACCGATCAAGGTGCTTTTGCCGTCGTCGACCGAACCGCAGGTGATGAATTTCAGCGCGTTTTGTGTATGGGTAGTCATCAAATTCACCGTCTTAGAAATAGCCGTCTTTTTTGCGCTTCTCCATCGAAGCCTCAGAGGTTTTGTCGTCCATGCGCGTTGCACCGCGCTCGCTCACATCTGCCGCGAGGGTTTCGATCACGATCTGCTCAGGCGTGGCGGCATCGCTCTCGACGGGGCAAGTGCAGGTGATGTCGCCCACGGTGCGGAAGCGCACGTCGCGGATTTCGACCTTTTCGCCGTCTTTAGGCGGTGTGAGTTCTGTCACCGGCACCAACAGACCGCGACGGTCGACCACCTCGCGCTTGTGTGTGTAGTAAATCGAAGGCAGGGCAATGTTTTCGCGGGCGATGTATTGCCACACGTCCAACTCTGTCCAGTTGGAGATGGGGAACACGCGGAAGTGTTCGCCCGGTTGCAAGCGTGTGTTGAACAAGGTCCACAGCTCAGGGCGTTGGGCCTTGGGCTGCCATTGGCCAAAGCTGTCGCGGTGGCTGAAGATGCGTTCTTTGGCGCGTGCTTTTTCTTCGTCACGGCGTGCGCCGCCAATCAGGGCATCGAAGCGGAACTCTTCAATGGCTTCGAGCAGCGTGACCGATTGGTGCACGTTGCGGCTTTCGCCGAGATGGGCCAAACGCACGGTGCCGCGCTTCATCGAGTCTTCAACGCTGCGCACGATCAATTCGGCACCGAGTTCTTTGGCGCGTGAGTCGCGGAAGTCGGTCACTTCTTTGAAGTTATGGCCGGTATCGATCATCAACAAGGGGTAGGGAATGCGGCCAGCACCAAAGGCTTTTTCAGCGCACTTGAGCATGACCAACGAGTCTTTGCCGCCTGAGAACAGCAGCGTGGGGCGCTCAAAAGCGGCGGCGACTTCGCGCAAGATGAAGATGGTTTCTTCTTCCAGGGCGTCCAAATGGGTGTTGCTGAGGTGGTGCAACTCGGTGTGTGTCGTGGCGTTCATAGTCGTTACTTGGTCATTTGTTTTTATTTCTTCACGTGCAAGCCGCATTCTTTGGCGGCTTCGTCTTCCCACCACCAGCGGCCAGCGCGAAACTCTTCGCCCATGGAGATGGCGCGTGTGCATGGCGCACAGCCCACGCTGGGGTAGAACTGGTCGTGCAGGGGGTTGTAGTCCACTTTGTTTTCAGCGATGTAGTGCCACACGTCGCCCCACGTCCATTTGGCCAGTGGGTTGAACTTGCTCAAGTTTTTGGTGGCCACTTCGCTGTCGTCTTGCAACGGCACATCGGCGCGGGCGTTGGATTGCTCTTTGCGCAAACCGGTGATCCAAGCGCGTTGGTCTTTGAGGGCGCGTGCCAGTGGCTCCATTTTGCGGATGCCGCAACACGTTTTACGCAGCTCAATGCTTTTGTACATCGCGTCTTGTCCTTCTTTGCGGACAAATTGAATGACGGACTCATGCACAGGACGGAACACTTTGATCGGCGCACGCGAGGTGGCCTCGGTTCGCTCCAGTAAGGCTAAAGTTTCGGTGTGCAGTGCGCCAGTTTCCAGCACGAACACAGGAATGTCGAGCTGCAAGCTGTTGATGAGGTGGGTGATCACCACGTCTTCTGCGCCCAGGCTAGAGGCTTGGGTGACGGGTGAAAAATCAGCTGCGGCGCGTTGCAACAGGGCTTGCGTTTCAGCCAGTTTGGCCGCGTAGTCGTCGCTGGCACGCGCGTTCAGCGTGGTCGCTTTGGATGCGCCGCTGGCAGAGAGAAATGAAGAGGTACTCATGGCGGTTTCTCCGAGAGGCTTTACGCCACTTGCGCAAAGTGGGGCACCGCTTGTACGGCATCGCCTTGGTAGAAGGCTTTGTAGTGGCTCAACAGCGTTTCACCGTGGGCAGCATCTTGGTCGTCGCGCAGCACGGCGCTTGAAAAACCACTGCGTTGCATTTGCAGCAGTTGGTCAATCAGCACATCGCCGTGTGCACGGATGTCGCCCGTGAAACCACGGCGACGCAGCACAAACGCTTGGCTGAAGGCGCGACCATCCGTGAACTTGGGAAAGTTCAAGTCGATGCGCTCCAAACCTTCGAGGTCGAGGGTTTGCACGTCCACGTCGTTGGCCAAAGCGCGCGCGTTGATGCCGTCTGTGGTGTGTTGGGTGATGATTTGCAAAGTCATGGCAATTCTCTTTATCGGGTTCAGGCCGTGTACTTAATTGGCACGTGCTGTGGTGTTGCGGGCTGCGTTGGCTGCGGTTTTGAACACATCAAAGCCCACGCGGTTCAAAGTGCGGGCAAAGGTTTCGTGGGTTTCGCGCTTGTCGCGGTACACATCCAAAATCGCTTCGACCACATCCACCACTTCGGCAGCGGCGAACGATGGGCCGACCACTTTGCCGGCTTTGGCAGGACCGCTCAAATAAGAGCCGTCGGAGCCGCCGAGGGTGACTTGGTACCACTCTTGGCCGTCTTTGTCCACGCCCAAGATGCCGATGTGACCGCTGTGGTGGTGACCGCAAGAGTTGATGCAGCCGCTGATGTGCAAATCAATCTCGCCCAAGTCAAACAACTCGTCGAGGTCTTGGTAACGCTCGGTGATGGCGGCGGCAATGGGCAAGGAACGGGCATTGGCCAACGCGCAGTAGTCGCCGCCGGGGCAGGCAATCATGTCGGTGAGCAAGTGCACGTTGGCACGGGCAAAACCTGCGGCTTTGGCGGCTTGGTACAAATCGGCCAGTTGGTCAATGCGCACCCAAGGCAGCACCAAGTTTTGGTCATGGTTGACACGGACCTCGCCAGAGCTGAATGTGTCAGCCAAGTCAGCCGCCGTAGCCAGTTGGTCGGCCGTGGCGTCGCCTGGGGCTTGGCCCAAACGCTTGAATGACAAGGTCACCACGCGCAAGCCTGGGTTTTGGTGGCTGGTCACGTTTTGTTGCAACCAACGGGTGAACTCTTTGTCTGCACGGGCTTGAGCCAGCAAAGCTTGTTCGGCTTGTGCTTGTGCTTCATCGGACACCACATTGACAGGGGGCGACACAAAGCAGGCGCTCACGCGGTCCAACTCAACTTGCGGAATGGTGTGGTGTGCGCCGCTTTCCAAGATGCGTTCATATTCGGCTTCGACTTCGTCAAAGTAGCGTTGGCCCTCTGCCTTCACCAAAATTTTGATACGGGCTTTGTAGATGTTGTCGCGACGGCCCCAGCCGTTGTACACGCGCACCACCGCTTCGAGGTAGTTGATGATTTGGTTCCAAGGCAAGAACTCACGAATCACCGTGCCCGTGATGGGGGTGCGGCCCATGCCGCCGCCGACCAAGATTTGAAAGCCCACTTCGCCTTCATCGTTGCGCAGCACGCGCAAGCCCACGTCGTGCCACGCGATGGCAGCGCGGTCTTCGGCAGCACCCGTGATGGCGATTTTGAATTTGCGAGGCAGGTAAGCGAATTCAGGGTGCAAGGTGCTCCATTGGCGCAGCACTTCGGCGTAGGGGCGTGGGTCGATGTCTTCGTCCACCGCAATGCCGGCGCGTTCGTCGCTAGTGATGTTGCGAATGCAGTTGCCGCTGGTTTGAATGCCATGCAGGTTGACGCTGGCCAGCAGCTCCATCACGTCCGCGCTTTTGTCCAAAGGAATCCAGTTGAATTGGACGTTTTGGCGGGTCGTGAAGTGGCCGTAGTTGGTGGTGAGCTTGGGCGCTTCAATGCCGCCAATTTTGTCTTGGGTGCTTTGTGCACGCGCGATCAACTCAGCGGAAGGGGTGTCGTAGTCGCGGGCAATTTGAGCCAACACGCGCAGTTGGGCGCTGTTGAGTTCGCCGTAAGGCACCGCCACGCGCAACATGGGGGCGTAGCGCTGGACGTACCAACCGTTTTGCAAGCGCAGAGGGCGGAACTCGTCGTCGCCCAATTTGCCAGCCAAGTTGCGGGTGAGTTGGTCGCGGTATTGCGCAGCGCGTGCTTTGACAAACTCTTGATCGAAGGCGGTGTATTGATACATCTAAGAACTCAAACGAAAAAATTAAGCGAAAACCAATTTGCTGCCAGCCCAAGCCAGCAGCACAGACAGGATGGAGCGAATCACGCGTTCAGGCGTTTTGTGCATCAGGCGGGACCCCACCCAAATGCCTGGCAGCGAACCCGCTAGCAGCAGGGACAACAAAGGCCAATCCACCGAGCCTAATGAGGCGTGGCCCAGGCCTGCGGCCAAGGTCAGGGGAACGGCATAAGCAATGTCAGCGGCCACGATGCGGGGCAGGGGCAGTTGCGGGTACAGGATCATAAGCACTGTCACGCCAATTGCACCAGCGCCGACCGAGGTGAGGGTCACCAAGGTGCCGATGGCTGCACCAAACAAAACGGGCAAGGCCCAATGGCGGGGTTGGGTGGCTTTGTGCAGGTTTTTTTCTGCCAGCACCACAGGCGCTTGCTTGCCCAAAATGACTTTGTAAAGCATGGCACTGGCCGTCAGCAACAGCGCAATGCCGAGGGTGAGCGTCATCACTTTTTGCACGGCAGGGTCAGAGGGCCCTACGTTGTGCAGCACCCACAGCGTGACCGCGGAGGCGGGCAAGCTGCCTGCACACAAAGACAGCACCACGCGCCAAGGCACCAAGCGCTGACGCGCAAAGCTGAATGTGCCGCCCGCCTTGGTGAACGCGGCAAACAACAAATCAGTGCCCACAGCCATATAAGGCTTGATGCCAAAGAAAAAAATCAGAATGGGGGTCATCAGCGAGCCGCCGCCTACCCCGGTCAAGCCCACGACCAGACCTACGAAAAAACCAGCGAATACGAAACCAAAATCTTGCATGGCGTGGACTGTAGGTGTTCTTTATGCCAAAACAAACGATTTGTTTGTTCTACATATATGCTGAATTGGAATAAGGCGTTTTGCCTCGGCTTGGGCTCGTAAGCAAAACGCAGGGACCCATGCGATAAAGTGCCGTGGATAATGCAGGCTTCATGTGAGTGGTTAAGCGCCACGAAACACGAGAAAACAGTATTTCTTTCACCCTATCCAAACAAAGAATGAGACCGAGCAATGGCTGCTGAAAAATCCAAAATTGTTTACACCCTGACAGACGAAGCCCCCTTGTTGGCGACGGCTTCGTTCCTGCCAATCATTCGCACTTTTGCCGCACCTGCTGGCATTGAAGTGGTGTCAAGCGACATCTCTGTGGCGACCCGTATCTTGGGTGAGTTTTCAGACGTGTTGCCTGAGGCGCAGCGCGTGTCCCACAACTTGTCCGAATTGGGCAAGCTGACACTGAAGCCAGAAGCCAACATCATCAAGTTGCCCAACATCAGCGCGTCGGTGGGCCAGTTGACAGCAGCCATCAAAGAGTTGCAGTCCAAAGGTTATGCATTGCCTGACTACCCAGATGCGCCAAAAACTGAAGAAGAAAAAGCCATCAAAGCCCGTTATGCCAAGTGCATCGGTAGCTCGGTGAACCCCGTTTTGCGCGAAGGTAACTCTGACCGCCGCGCGCCCCGTGCCGTGAAAGAGTACGCACGCAAAAACCCACACAGCATGGCTGAGTGGAGCCAAGCCTCACGTTCGCACGTGTCACACATGCACCACGGCGACTTCTATCACGGTGAAAAGTCTTTGACGTTGGACAAAGCCCGTGACGTCAAGATGGAGCTCATCACCAAGAGCGGCAAGACCATCATCTTGAAGCCAAAGGTTTCTTTGCTGGACAAAGAAATCATCGACAGCATGTTCATGAGCAAGAAGGCGTTGGTCGAGTTCTATGAAAAAGAAATCGAAGACGCGCACAAAACAGGTGTGATGTTCTCGTTGCACGTGAAAGCCACCATGATGAAGGTGTCTCACCCCATCGTGTTCGGCCACTGCGTGAAGATTTTCTACAAAGACGCTTTCGCCAAGCATGGCGCGTTGTTCGACGAGTTGGGTGTGAACGTGAACAACGGTATGGCCGATTTGTATAACAAGATCGCCGCCTTGCCACAGTCCAAGCAAGACGAAATCAAGCGTGACCTGCACGCTTGCCACGAGCACCGCCCAGAATTGGCGATGGTGGACTCTGCCAAAGGCATCACCAACTTCCATTCGCCCAACGACATCATCGTGGACGCTTCCATGCCCGCCATGATCCGCAACGGCGGCAAGATGTGGGGCGCCGATGGTCGCTTGAAGGATGCCAAGGCTGTGATGCCTGAGTCGACCTTTGCCCGTATCTACCAAGAAATGATCAACTTCTGTAAGTGGCACGGCAACTTCGACCCCAAGACCATGGGCACTGTGCCTAACGTGGGTTTGATGGCGCAACAGGCCGAAGAGTACGGTTCACACGACAAAACGTTTGAAATTTCGGAAGACGGCGTTGCCAACATCACCGACTTGGCCACTGGCGAAGTGTTGTTGAGTCAAAACGTCGAAGAAGGCGACATCTGGCGCATGTGCCAGGTCAAAGACGCTGCCATCCGTGATTGGGTGAAGTTGGCCGTGACGCGTGCACGCAACTCTGGCATGCCTGCTATTTTCTGGTTGGACCCTTACCGTCCACACGAGAACGAGTTGATCAAGAAGGTCGACCTCTACCTCAAAGATCACGACACCACCGGTTTGCACATCGAACACATGTCTCAAGTGCGCGCCATGCGTTACACCTTGGAGCGCGTGAGCCGTGGGCTCGACACCATCTCGGTGACAGGCAACATCTTGCGCGACTACTTGACCGACTTGTTCCCGATCATGGAATTGGGTACCTCGGCCAAGATGTTGTCCATCGTGCCTTTGATGGCAGGTGGCGGCATGTACGAAACAGGTGCAGGTGGCTCTGCGCCTAAGCACGTGCAACAGTTGGTCGAAGAAAACCACTTGCGTTGGGATTCGCTGGGTGAGTTCTTGGCTTTGGCGGTGAGCTTTGAAGACATGGGTCTGAAAAACGGCAATGCCAAAGCCACCGTGTTGGCCAAGACGTTGGATGCAGCGACAGGTAAATTGTTGGACACCAACAAAAACCCATCGCCCAAAACAGGTCAGCTCGACAACCGCGGCAGCCAGTTTTATTTGGCCATGTACTGGGCCCAAGAGTTGGCCGCCCAAACCGAAGACAAAGACTTGGCTGCCAAGTTCGCACCTTTGGCCAAAGCGTTGACTGAAAACGAAGCCAAGATCGTGGACGAACTCAACAGCGTTCAAGGTAAGCCCGTGGACATCGGCGGCTATTACCTGCCAGATGCCAAGAAGCTCGAAGCAGTGATGCGCCCAAGTGCAACATTGAATGCAGCCTTGGCAAGTGTTGCCTAACCTGCTGCCTCAGCGCTAGACACTGCGCTGAATCAAAAAGCCCCCCAGACCGAAAAGGTTTGGGGGGCTTTTTTGATGCGTGTAGATTGTTAACGGCGCTCGTACCACCCCTTGCTGCGGTTCACCACATGCACCACCAGCAACATCACAGGCACCTCAATCAACACCCCCACGACGGTAGCGAGTGCGGCGCCTGACTCAAAACCGAACAAGCTAATGGCTGCAGCGACCGCGAGTTCAAAGAAGTTAGACGCACCAATCAGTGCTGAAGGGCAAGCTACGTTGTGTGCTTCACCTAAAGCGCGATTTAAACCATAAGCCAAGGCAGAGTTGAACAGCACTTGAATGAGGATGGGGACGGCCAGTAAGGCAATGACCAGCGGTTGCTTCAAAATGGCTTCGCCCTGAAAGGCAAACAGCAGCACCAGCGTGGCGAGCAGAGCGGTGATGGACCACGGCCCAATCTTGGCCATGACGGCTTCAAACTTGTCTGTGCCGTGTGTCAACAAGGCTTTGCGCAACAACTGGGCCAACACCACCGGAATGACGATGTATAGCACCACCGAGGTGATGAGTGTGTCCCAGGGCACGATGATGGCCGAGAGCCCTAATAAAAAGGCCACCAGCGGTGCAAACGCCACCACCATGATGGCGTCATTCAACGCCACTTGCGACAGGGTGAACAGCGGGTGGCCTTGTGTGAGTCGACTCCACACAAACACCATGGCTGTGCAGGGGGCCGCGGCTAACAGAATGAGACCTGCGATGTAGCTGTCAATTTGATCGGCAGGCAGCAGTGGTGCAAACAGATAGCGAATGAAAAACCAGCCTAGCAGTGCCATTGAAAACGGCTTGACCAACCAGTTCACAAACAGCGTCACACCAATGCCCTTGATGTGCTGACGCACTTCGTGCAAGGCAGCGAAGTCCACCTTCACCAGCATGGGAATGATCATCACCCAAATCAGCAAACCCACAGGCAGGTTGACTTGGGCGTATTCCAGCTGGCCAATGGTTTGAAACAGTTCTGGTTGCCACTGGCCTAGTGCAATGCCGACCACGATGCACAAAGCCACCCAAGCGGTGAGGTAGCGTTCAAAGAAGTTCATGCATGTTCCCGGCTGAGTTCTTTTGCCGTCTGCTGCAGCATGGTTTTTTGTAGCTTGTCGGCTGGTAAATCCACCAACAGTTGCAGGCGTTTTTGAATCATGTACAGGGTGTTGCGAAAAGCTGCCAAGCGGTCTTCGTCCGTGCCTTCTACCGCGGAAGGATCTGCATAGCCCCAGTGCGCCGTGGCCGGTTGGCCTGGCCAGTAGGGACAGACTTCGCCAGCAGCGTTGTCGCACACGGTGATGACCAAATCCATGTGGGGGGCATCGGACTTGGCAAACTCGTCCCAGCTTTTGCTGCGCAGATACGTGGTGTCAATCCCCGCTGACTTCAACACTTGAATGCCGATGGGGTTGGGTTGTTGGTTTTCGCGTGGGCTGCTACCGGCTGAGAACGCTTTGAAATGTGTGCCGCTGGTGCCTTGGCCCATGTGGTTGAGCAAGGCTTCCGACAAAATGCTGCGCGCGGAGTTGTGTGTGCACAGAAAGAGGACGTTGAGTGTGGCCATGGTGATTTCTTGTCTTGATGAGGAAATTAGCAGCAACCGCCACCTGGCGTGCAACACGTGCCTGCTTTGACACGGGGCTTTTCAGCCGTGGTTTTTGCGGCGGAGGTGGGGGCGCAGCACACATCCATGGCTAAGCAAACGGTGTGTTTCAGACCCGTGGTGAGCGTCAAGGTATGACCATCGCTGCGACCTGAGAGCACGGGGTATTGCGATACCACGTCTGTTTCGTGCTCAATCTCTACCGGTAAATCGAGCGAGGGCAGCACATCACCCGCAATGCGCAGGATGTTGGCGAGCTTGGTGCTTTCTAAACGATGGTCCACATCGGTGTGTACCCAAGTTTGCAGCAAGCAGCTTTCGGTTGTGCGCAGCGTGCCGCCGCAGTCCATGAAGCGTTTTGCCACATGCCCGACTTCGGTGATGTGGAAGTGGGGTGCAACCGTCGCACCATTGGGTAAAACGATGGACAGGTTTTGGTGGGGGTGTGCTTCGAGTAAAGCTAGAAATTGTTCGACGTTCATCAAGTTCTCGTTTCAAAAATTAGCAACAGGTTTTCAATGTCTCTGACACCACGGCGCAGGATTGACCTTGGCAGCAATCTTGGGTGAGGTAGGTGAGCAGGTCGTTCATGCGCGCAAATTCGGCGCGGTAAATCAAGTTGCGGCCACTCGCTTGTGCGCTCACCAACCCTGCGTGGCTCAACGCTTTGAGATGGAAGGACAAAGCACTGGGGGCGAGTTGTAGCAATGCGGCCAAAGCGCTGGGTGTTAAACCCTCACTGCCAGCAACCACCAAGGCACGAAAAGCCCGTAAACGCTGGCTTTGCGCTAAAGCCGCGAGAGCTTCAACCACCTCTGCTTCGGGTATTTTTTGTTTTTTCATATTTCAATAATACTTGAATTATTGAAGCGATAAAGCGTCATATTTGTCACAGTTTCGTCACAATGCCTAGCTAAAGTCACAGCTGTTCTTACCAACTGAAGGAATCACATGAACACGAAGCGCACTTTCATCAAATCTGTGGCTGCTGCTGCGATGGCAACTTTGGCGATGGGCTCGGCCTTTGCCGCTGATATCACAGGTGCTGGCGCGACCTTTCCATTTCCTATTTACGCCAAGTGGGCCGAGGGCTACAAAGCTGCTACGGGCAATGGCCTGAATTACCAATCCATCGGTTCTTCTGGTGGTATCCGTCAAATCAAAGCCAAGACCGTGACCTTCGGTGCAACCGATGCGCCTTTGTCTGCGGAAGACCTCGACAAAGAAGGCTTGGTTCAGTTCCCTGCCATCATTGGCGGCACTGTGCCTGTCGTGAACTTGGAAGGTTTCAAGCCGGGTGAGTTGCGCGTGACGGGTGCTGTGTTGGCCGACATCTTCTTGGGCAAGATTGCCAACTGGAACGACCCCAAGATCGCCACATTGAACCCAGGCAAAAAATTGCCAGAGCAAGCCATCACCGTGGTGCACCGTGCGGACGGTTCTGGTACGACCTTCAACTTCACCGATTACTTGACTGCCGTGAGCAAAGACTGGGCCGACAAAGTGGGCAAAGGTGCTGCTGTCAAGTGGCCAGCACCAAGCTCTGTGGGGGGGAAGGGTAACGAAGGCGTTGCAGCAAACGTGAACCGTGTCAAAGGCGCGGTGGGATACGTGGAATACGCCTACGTGAAAAAGAACAACATGACATTCATGCAGTTGCAAAATGCCGATGGCAAGTATGTGGCTCCTGATGATTTGACATTCGCTTCTGCCGCTGCTGGCGCAGACTGGATGAAAGTGCCAGGCATGGGCGTGTCGATGGTCAATGCCAAAGGTGCAGGTAGTTGGCCTATCAGCACAGCTTCGTTCATCCTGATGTACAAGCAACCCGCGGATAAAGCGTCTGCGGCTGAAGCCCTCAAGTTCTTTGATTGGGCATTCATGAATGGCAAGAAGATGGCACAAGACCTCGACTACGTGGCCTTGCCCGACAGCTTGACCACACAAATTCGTGCCAAGGTGTGGACACAAATTCAGAAGTAATTTGAGTTGAGTGAAAGATCTCCGTCGGCACGGCTTCAAGTGTCGACGGAGTTTTGGTTTTAATAAGAGCAGGATGTTTCAATGAGTCTAGAGTCTGTCATGAGCTCAAACAATCTATCGCAGCAAGCGTCCGGTCAAGTCGTCAGTGCTGACATGGTTGCGATTGCTAAGAAGCAGCGCGTACAAGACTTCTTCTTTCACCGCGTCACCCAAGCCTTTTCTTTGCTGGTGTTGGTGGCCTTGTTGGGCATCATTCTGTCGTTGTTTGTCAACGCTTGGCCCACGTTTGAAAAGTTTGGCTTTCACTTTTTGTGGCACGTTGAATGGGACATCATCAATGAAGATTTTGGGGCGGCCATTGCCATTGTCGGCACTGTGGCCAGTGCCAGTATTGCGCTGCTGATTGCTGTGCCATTGGCATTTGGTGTGGCGGTGTTCTTGACGGAGACTTGCCCGGTATGGTTGCGTCGTCCTTTGGGAACGTCGATTGAATTGTTGGCTGCCGTGCCATCCATTATTTATGGCATGTTTGGCTTGTTTGTGTTTGCCCCTTTGTTTGCGGACTACTTGCAAGTGCCGCTGCAAAACATCTTAGGCGGCATGCCTTTGGTTGGGTTTTTGTTTGGCGGCGCAACCAATGGCATGGGCATTTTGGCGGCGGGCATTGTGTTGGCTTTCATGGTGTTGCCGTTTGTCGCTGCGGTGATGCGCGATGTGTTTGAAATCACGCCCCCCATCCTGCGTGAGTCTGCGTACGGCTTGGGTTGCACCACATGGGAAGTGGTGCGCAAAGTGGTATTGCCTTACACGCAAAAAGGTGTGATTGGCGGCATCATGCTCGGCCTGGGTCGTGCTTTGGGTGAAACCATGGCCGTGACCTTTGTGATTGGCAACGCCAACCGCATGCCCACTTCGTTGTTCTCGCCCGGCACGTCGATTGCTTCTGTG